>Ga0222429_100150_pt1 | contig 107343 bp, 83 predicted proteins | sample 1B50Ametagenome_FD_182475 | JGI IMG/M metagenome (GOLD analysis project Ga0222429, IMG submission 182475) | Enriched microbial communities from leaf-cutter ant dump, University of Wisconsin, Madison, United States - 1B50A (version 2) | ecosystem: Environmental > Terrestrial > Nest > Insects nest...
GAAGAATTGAAACAACGTATTGAATTGTATCTCCAGGAAGTCAACGAGAACCCTGTTCCTTTTCGCTGGAAGTACGGGTTAGAAGGCTAACCATACAAAACGTTATTTCAGGATCGTTCTACTAGTTCTTTCGTAAGCCTGAAACAACATGATGCAGCAGCAACACGAAGCCGGTCGCCCATGCGGCCAGCGCGACCCACAACATGAATCGCGGAATCGCGGTCAGAAATGGCAGTTCGATCGCGCGGCTCAACTGGTACGTGCTGGTCGTGTACATCGCGAGCGGGAACGCCATGCCCCAATACTGGGGATCGTAGCGAATCGGGTAGCGGTGGCGCAAGTGGCGCCAGATCGTGAGGATGAACAGCAGCGGAATCCACCAGGTGCCCGTAATCCAGAAGAACAGCGTGAACCCTTTCAGGAACGGCGTAATTTCCATCAGCAATGCAAAATGCTGCGTATTCAAGATCAGCGTGGAGCCTGCCAGCGTCGTGATCGCCACCGCGCCCATGTTGATCCAGTACGGCGGCGTCAGGGCTTCGTGCTGCAATTTGAGAAACGTGAACCGGTAGAAAATAAGCGCGATGATATTCAGGTATAGCATGCATCCGAGAAAGTACATGCAAAGGGTGTAAAATAAAATGACTTCCCGGCCCTGCGTGACTTGGGAGGCGAGCAAGGTGCCGAGGATCGAGATCGATTGGGTGGAGACGGCCGCGATGAGCCAGGCGCCGTTGATGCCTTCGGCCAGTGACGGTTTGTCGCGGCGCACGGTCACCGCTGTGAAGAATGTGTACATGATGACAAGCCATAACGCGATGCCGAGCGGCCACAGTACGAAGGCAATCGAGTAGCGCCCGTCGACGATGATGAGCTGGCTGCCGAACACGCAGGTGCCGGCGATCAGCGTGAAGAAGCCTGGCCCTTTGGTATGACTGGTCAAATCCGCCTTCAGCAGCGGAAAGTACCGGAACAGGCGGAACAGCGTGAAAAACCAGAGTACGGTATAGGCGCCCATGTTGACGTACAGCAGCACTCGCGACAGAAGCAGGAAGCCCAGCAAATTGGCGGCGATCGACAGTGCGCCCGTGGCCATCACAAGGGAGAAATATCCGGTGAACAGGTGCTCCGCTTTCCGCCGGATGAACCCCATGACTCCGTCGCTTCCCGTCAACCGTCCCATCCCCGCAACTCCCCCTTGTATCTTTTCCGAAAATGTTCCGTTTCCTCTTGAACCCCAACTTATTTAATCTACGTCAAACTGTAATGCTAATCAAGCCAATTTGTCACTTATCAAATATTACTTGACGGAAATATAACCATTAGGTAATATGATGGCATGAATACAAACAAATTGTTTGAAGTGCTGGCTGAACCAAACCGGCGTGAAATACTGAACCTCATTCTTGTCCGTGAACGGTCTGTCGGGGAATTGGTCCATTTATTGACTCTAAGTCAACCCGGAATATCCAAGCATCTGCGGATTTTGCGTGAAGCGGGTTTAGTTGTGCTGCGCAAGGAAGCCAAGCAGCATTTGTATCGTTTGAACCCGATGCCGCTACAGGAGATTGATCGTTGGTTTGAGCCGTATCGACAATTTTGGTCGGATAAGCTGGATGATTTGGAGAGACAACTTGACCAAGGGGATTAATGCTGTGAAGCACGAAGAGGAGGAATAGCATGCTGGCCGTTCTGCAACAAACCAAGGAAGGACATGTTGCGCGTTTTGAGCGTCATCTAAAGCATTCTGTCGAGAAAGTGTGGGCTTACCTTACGGAAAATGACAAGTTGAAGAAGTGGTTTTCCGAGCTGCATGTAGATGACCTCCGCGAAGGCGGGATCATTAAGTTTGACATGCAAGATGGCACTTTCGAGGAAATGAAAATTATCGAACTCCAATTGTATTCCGTGTTGGAATATACTTGGGCGGAAGACAGGGTTCGGTTTGAACTGTATCCTGAAGCTGACGGGTGCCGGCTGGTTCTGATTGAAAAGCTGAACAAGATTACCGATCATACACCTAAAGATCTTGCTGGCTGGCATGTTTGTCTGGATGTAATCAAAGCTTTATTGGAGGGACAAACGCTCGACTCACGCAAAAGAGAATGGGAAAAATGGTACAAGGAGTACACCCAAAGTATTCATGAAATGAATAAAAGCTAGTAGAGTGCTACTGAAATACCGTTATCATTTACCTGCCATCTTGGCAAAACCCGGTTGCGGAGTAGCGAACGGGTAGGCCGGCTCTAACCGGACAAAACCCGGCTACAGCATCTCAGCCACTACGCAAGTCGGCCCTAACCAGACAAAACCCGGCTACAGCATCTCAGCCACTGCGCATGTTGGCCCTAACCGGGCAAAACCCGGCTACAGCATCTCAGCCACAGCGCATGTCGTCCCTAACCGGGCAAAACCCGGCTACAGCATCTCAGCCACTACGCAAGTCGGCCCTAACCAGACAAAACCCGGCTACAGCATCTCAGCCACTACGCAAGTCGGCCCAAACCCGGCAAAACCCGGCTACGGAGCTTGAGTAATGTTACTTCAGGATCGATCTACTATAACAGGAACAACGGTTACCGCGAATTGCCCGAGGAACTTTCCGGCAACCGGACATCCTGATCCACGATCATATCCTGATTGCTCGCGCCCGGGGGCACGATCGGGTAGACGTTCGCTTCTTCGACCACGTCAAATACCATGATCGCCGGCCCGTCCGTTCGCATCGCCTCCGCGATGATGGTTCGCGCTTCCTCCAGCGTGCTTGCCGCATAGCCGCGAGCGCCGAACGTGCCGGCCATGGCGGCGAAGTCGGGCGAACTGATCTGCACGGCGGAATAACGGCGGCCCAGAAACAGTTGCTGCCACTGCCGCACCATGCCGAGATAGCCGTTCTTGAGTATCGCTACCTTCACATTGGCGCCGACATCGACCGCTGTCATGATCTCCTGCATATTCATCTGGAAGCTGCCGTCCCCGCTGACGCAAATAACCTGCCGGTTCGGGCAAGCGATCGCCGCGCCGATCGCGGCCGGGAAGCCGTAGCCCATCGTGCCGAGGCCTCCTGACGTCAATAAGGATCGAGGCTCCGAGAAGCTGTAATGGTGCGCGGTCCAGATCTGATGCTGGCCGACGTCCGTCGTGACGATGGCATCGCCGCTTGTCGCCTCGTCGAGACAGCGGATTACTTCCTGCGGCGTCAATTGGCCTTCATTCGCCTTCTCCTTGCGTGTCTTCCGTTTCACGGACCAGGCTGCCAGTTGCGCATGCCAGGCTGTCCTGTCGTTGCCGCCGGACGGCAATCGCGCGAGCAAGCCCAGCAGCGCCTCTTCCATCGTGCCGCAGATCGACAGGTCCACGCCAATGTTCTTGTTCAGTTCGGCTTCGTCGATGTCCACCTGGATCTTGAATGAGTCCGGAGAGAACGAGCGGCGATTCCCGGTCACCCGATCGCTGAAGCGCATGCCCAGACAGATGAGCAAGTCGGCGGCTTGAATCGCCCGGTTGGCCGCGACGGTGCCGTGCATGCCGATCATGCCCAGGTGCAGCGGATGGCGCGAGGGGAAGACGCCGATGCCCATCAGCGTGGACGCGACAGGCAGGTTGCCGTTTTCCGCCAGTTTTCGCAAGAACAGCGGGGCCTGACCTGCCAGGCATCCGCCGCCTGCGAGCAGCAGAGGGCGCTCCGCGCGGCTCAGCCGTTGCGCCATCTCGTTCAACGCCTCTTCGGCGATACGCGGAGACGGCTCGTAACCGCGAATGCGCAACGGCTCCAAGTCGTCATCGAAGGCGAACTCTTCCGCACAAGGCGCCAACATGACATTTTTCGGCAAATCGATCAATACAGGCCCGGGACGCCCCGTTGTGGCCAGATGAAATGCCTCCCTGACGATCCGCGGCAGGTCCCGCACGTCCCTTACCATATAGTTATGCTTGGTTATCGGCATCGTCATGCCGTAAATATCGACTTCCTGGAAGCTGTCGAGCCCGATCAAGTCCGTCGCGACCTGGCCCGTCAGCACGACGATCGGCACCGAATCCATATAGGCCGTCGCGATGCCGGTCACCGCGTTGGTCGCCCCCGGCCCGCTCGTGACGAGCGCCACGCCGGGCCGCCCGGTTACCCTGGCATAGCCATCCGCGGCATGAACGGCCGCCTGCTCATGACGCACGAGCACGTGGCACAGCTCCGGACAATCGAACAACGCATCGTACACCGGCAGCACGGCTCCTCCCGGATATCCGAATATCGTGTCCACCGCCTGCTCCCGCAGCAATTGAATCAACCGCACCGCACCTGTCATCTTCATCGCTCCCTCTTTCGGACTCCGCCCGAATCGCTACTTCTCATCCTAGCAAAATTTTTGGCAATTCCGGGTGATATGAATCACAATTGCCACTGTGACTTATCTCATAATAGGTTGTTTCGCGATTGTGCTATATTTTGGTCAATTCGAGGTGGAGGAGGTTGGTGGATGGCGCACCAAATCGTGCTGGCGGTATCTTTAATTCTCATTGCCATCGTCGCCGTGGCGTTCGGATTCGTCGTTTCGCGGTCCGGCAGGCGTGAGGAGTACGAGCCGATCCAGAAGAAAGGCTATAAAATTCGCAACATCTACTTTATCGCGTTATTTCTGATTCTGACCGGAGCGCTTGTGATCACCATCCAGAAGCTGCCGTACGATAAGCCGGCGCATGCCGCGGCAGCAGCGCAAGTCGTCCGGGCGACAGGCTCCCAATTCGTATGGGAACTAAGCACCGCCCAGGTCAAAGCGGGAGAGCTCGTGGAGTTTCAGGTGATGAGCGCGGACGTCAATCACGGGTTCGGCATCTACAACAAGGACATGATCCTGCTCGCGCAAACCCAGGCTATGCCCGGCTATACGAACAAGCTCTACCATACGTTTACGGAACCGGGCAAATACCAGATTCTGTGCATGGAATATTGCGGGCTCGCCCATCACTACATGATCGGGGAAATCGAAGTCGTGGCCGGAAACAAGGAGGGTGCGTAGAATGAATCGCGTGATCAGCTTCTACCTGGTCCTTTCCGGCTCCTTCGTGCTGCTCATGATGCTGTTCGGAACGCTCATGCTGCTGTCGCAAGGCGAGATCATTCATTTGGATATGGGCAAATTTTATGAAATTATGACGATGCACGGCACGGGGATGATCGGCTTCGCCGCATTGGGCGCTTCGGCGGTCATGTGGTATTTCCTGAAGCAATATGTCGAGCTCAGCAAAGGAATCTTGTACCTCAACCTGGCCATGGCGCTGCTGGGCGCGGTACTGGTCGTCATCGGCATCTTCGGCTTCGACTTTGCCGGCGCCTGGACGTTTCTCTACCCGCTTCCGGCCATCTCCGGCGGCGCCTGGGGCGAGACCGGCGCAGCCTTGTATTTGATCGGCATGCTGCTGATCGGAACCGGCTTCCTGCTCCTTTATCTGGATATCGCGCGGGCGATCGGCAAAGCTTACGGCGGGCTGGGCAACGGGCTCGGCTGGCGCCAACTGTTCGGCAAGGACAAAGGCTACGGACCTCCCGCGGCCGTCGTCGCCGGAACGATGGTGTCGATCGTGAACATTACGGCCATCGCCGCCGGTGCGGTCGTACTGGTCATGAGCCTGATCAACCTGTTCGTTCCGTCGTTCACCGTAGACCCGCTGCTGGCCAAAAATTTGACCTACGCCTTCGGACACATTTTCGCCAACTCGATCATCTACATGGCGGTGATCGCCGTTTATGAAATTTTGCCGCGAGCGACGAACCGTCCCTGGAAAGCCAACAAAGTATTTCTGTTTGCCTGGAATTGTTCGACTTTGTTCACGATTATCATCTATCCGCACCATCTGTTGATGGATACGGTCATGCCCAGGTGGGCGCTGATTCTCGGACAAGCTCTCTCCTATATGAACGGAATTCCGGTGCTGGTCGTCACTGCTTACGGCGCATTGATGATTCTCTACCGGTCCGGCATCCGCTGGAGCTTGGCATCGGGATTCATGACGATGGCGATGTTCGGCTGGGTGGCCGGCGTCATCCCCGCCATCGTGGACGCGACGATTCGCGTCAACTACATTATGCACAATACGAAATGGGTTCCGGGTCACTTCCATATGTACATGGGGCTCGGCGCGATTTCGATGATTTTCGGCTTCATGTACTTCGCCAACGAGGTGCATGGAGGCTTCAAGGAACGGGCGATCGATCGCTGGTCGTTCTGGCTGTACAGCCTGTTCTTCTTCGGCATGTCCGGCTCCTTCCTGTTCTCGGGAGCGTCCAGCTCGCCGCGGCGGTGGGCCGAGCATATGCCGCAATGGGTGCCTTACGATGTCATCGGCGCGGTCTTCTCGGTGTTCATCGCGGCCGCGACGGTCGTGTTCCTGATCCGGTATGTGTCCGTTCCGAAGCAAGAAATCGACAAATGAAGCAACTCGGTAAAGGACTTGATCTGAATCAAGTCCTTTCGGCCCGGCTGACAATAAGATGAATACCAACTGGTATGATTCCGGAAGTGCCGGGGGACCCGGTCATGCAACCAGAAAGGGCGGCTGCGGTCATGGAACTGGAAGGTGAAATGTTGGGATTCGGCATGCTGGTGGCGGATCTGGAGGGACATGCGATCTCGGTTGGGCCTTCTTTTTGCCGCATTGCCGGACTGAGCCAAACGGATATCGAGCAGTATTCCTTGCCGGAATTAATCGATCGAATCTCGGTCATCGCGCCGGAAGTGCAGCATCGCACGGTGCGGATGACGGACATGTCCGGCCGCGAGTCCGGCATCGCGTTCATCGTGCAAGAGGCAGGCGCCTTCTATCAGCTTGACGCGCAGATCCGGCATCTGGCTTTTCATGACCCGTTGACCGATTTGCCCAATCGGCGGTTCCTGCGGCAATATATGGATGGTGTTTTGCAGAAGACGAGAGGAACCGGGCGGCAATCCGCGATTCTGTTCCTGGACCTGGACCGGTTCAAGTCCATCAACGATACGCTCGGACATGCCGCAGGCGATCAACTGCTCAAGGACGCGTCCGGGCGCATCCGCTCCTGTCTGAGGAGCGGAGATCGGGTCGCGAGAGTCGGCGGCGACGAATTCATATGCGTCATCCCGGAATTGAAGGACGAACAGGAAGCTGCCGAAACCGCCAGACGAATCATCGAGCGGCTATCGATCCCGTTTCAGGTGCATGGCCATGAATTGTATATTACGACCAGCATCGGCATCAGCATGTTCCCGTATCACGGCGACGATATCGAAACCTTGATCGCCAATGCGGACACGGCCATGTACCGCGCCAAGCAGGAAGGGCGCAACGGGTTCCGGCTGTATGCCTACGAGATGAACGCAAAGTCGTTCGAGCATATGCTGCTGGAGCAGAGCTTGCGCAAGGCGATCGCCGAGGACGAGCTGCTGCTCTATTATCAGCCGCAAGTGGAGTTGACCAGCGGAGAGGTCACCGGTCTGGAAGCGCTGGTGCGCTGGCAGCACGGCGAATTCGGCCTCATCCCTCCGTCCGAATTCATTCCGATTGCGGAGGAGACGGGTCTCATCGTGCCGCTGGGCAATTGGGTGTTGAAGCAAGCGTGCCGGCAGTGCAGAATTTGGCAGGAGGAAGGCAATCGTCCGGTCAAAATATCCGTTAACGTCTCGGCAGGGCAGTTCCAACACCCGGAGTTTGTCGCCTATGTCGCGGAGATCATGCTTCAGACGGGCATGCGCCCTGAACTGCTGGAGCTGGAAATCACCGAGTCGATGTTCATTCAGGATGCTGCAGCGACGATCGCCAAATTGAACGAGCTGAAGAGGATGGGCGTGCGGATCGCCGTCGACGATTTCGGCACCGGGTATTCCTCTTTGAATTACCTGCGGCAATTTCCGCTGGACGTGCTCAAGATCGACCGCGCTTTTATTCGCGACATCGCCCACAACGCGCACGATCAAGCGATTACGGATGCGATGATCCGTCTGGCGCATGATTTGGGCCTGCATGTCATCGCGGAGGGCGTGGAGACGGCCGAGCAGCTGGCGCGAATCCAGCAACCGCGCTGCGACGCCGTTCAGGGCTTCTTGTTCAGCAAGCCGCTGCCCGCTGACGAGATCGTTCTGTGGCTCTCCGCCGACGATGCCGGGCTGAAGCTTGGAAGAATGGCCTGAAGCGGCGGCAATCCCATTCTCCGACGGATCTGGTGAAAGCCATGTTGACAAGGGTGCTGCTTATCGCGGCGGTGCTTCTGGGGTGGAATGATTGGGCGACGGAGGAATCCGCCAGCGCGGCGGCGCCTGTCGCTTCGCAGGGCTATATGGATCTCTCCGATTGGCATATGACGGACAAGGACGGCGCTGTGCGATTATCCGGGGAATGGCTGTTCTATTGGCATCGGCTGCTGACCCCGGAAGACAGGGTTGACGATCCTGCGCAGCCGCCCGCCGTCGTGGCTGTCCCCGGCATCTGGAGCGATTACAGGATGGACGGACAGCCGCTGCCCAATATCGGTTATGCAACGTATCGTCTTGTCGTTCGGTTGGACCCGCAGATGGCCGCCGAGCCGAAATGGCTGTACATGCCCAGCGTTGCAACCGCCTACAGGCTGTGGGTGAACGGAGAGCTTGCTGCCGAGAACGGCCGGGTAGGCACCAGCAGGGCGGGGATGACGCCGCGCAATGTGGCGCGAATTGTGCCGATTCGTTCCACCGGCGACCAGCTTGACATTGTCATCCAGGTGTCGAACTTCGTACAGCGCAAGGGCGGGCTCTGGAAAGCGATCATGCTCGGCACCTACAGCCAAATCGGCAAGGCGCGCGAGCTTAATGTCGTTTATGCGCTGGGATTTTCCATCGGGCTGTACGTCATGGGCCTCTATCACCTTTTCCTCTACCTCCCTCGCAGATTTGACAGAAGCCCGCTATGGTTTGCCCTGCTTTGCTTTGCTGTCGGCACGAGAACGCTGTTCGTCGGCGAGACGCTTGCCGTTCACTGGTTTCCGGCGTTGACGTGGGAGCTGGCGACCCGGTTGGAATACTTGTCCGCGAATTCCGCGATGGTGTGTTTGCTCGTTTTTGTTTCCATGCAGTTTCCGGGAGAAGCCGCCGCCCGGGTTCGCAATCTGCTGCTGATGCTGGAAGGGCTCTTCATCGGATTCGTGCTGGCTGTGCCCGCCATTGTATATACGCAGGCGATGTGGCTGCAAGAAACGCTCATCGTGCTGGACCTGCTGTTTATTCTGTATGTTACTTTCCTTGCGGCTGCCCGGCGCCGGGAGGGCGCCCGGGTTCATCTGATCGGCTTGCTGTTCATCCTGCTTGCGGTCCTGAACGATATTTTCATGTACGGCAGATGGCTTCGCTCGGTCGACTTGTCGCCGCTCGGGCTGTTTGCCTACTTGTTCGCACAATCGGTCGTACTGTCGCACAGATTTGCCAAGTCGTTCGCCAAGGTCCGTAATTTGTCTGCCGAACTGCAACAGGCGAACTTGACTCTGGAATCCAGAATTGACGAACGGACGGCGGCATTGCGCCATGCGAACGAGAGCTTGCGGGAAGTGAATGCGAGGCTGTCCCAGGTAGAGGATTCGCGCCGCAGGCTGCTATCCAACATTACGCATGAGATGGGCAATCCGTTGACCTCCCTGCAAGGCTACCTGCATGCCGCGGAGGACGGCTTGATCCGGGGAGATGAAGCGAGAATCTTCGGCTTGATCCGGCAGAAGATCGGCTACCTTGATCAGATGATCCAGGACCTGGTCGAGTTGTCCCGGCTGGAGACGCAGCAAATTTTGTTTCAATATCATTCGTATCCGTTTCATTCTTTCGTTCGGCAGCTGATTGAGAAATACGAATGGGATGTGGCCCGCAGAGGGGTCCGATTCCTCGTTCGTCCCGGCGGATCGCCGCCAACCGACTTTGGGCAAGACGTGCGCGTATGGATCGATCCGCTGCGCATGGAGCAGGTGTTCGTGAACCTGTTGTTCAACGCCCTGAAATTCACGCCGGAAGGGGGGACGATCGCGCTGGAATACGGCATGATGCGCGAGGCGGCGGAGCTGATGGACGGGACGCGCGCTTATTCAGCCGAATACGTCTACGTGTCCATTCGCGATACGGGGCGCGGCATCGCGCCGGAGGAGCTTCCCCATGTGTTTGAACGCTTCTACAAAGGCGGCTCCCGGCGTGCGGCGGAAGAAGGCGGAGGGCTCGGCTTGTCCATCGCCAAGGAGATTGTGGACAGACACGGAGGCACGATCGAAGCGATAAGCAAGGCGGGAGAAGGGAGCACGTTCCGCTTCCGGCTGCCCTTATGCCGGGAGGGCGAGAAGAAATGCGAGGCACCGCAGCGGCAGAGGGAGGAAGACGGCCATGACGGGAAGGATGGATGCGACCATATTGATCGCCGAGGATGATCCGGACGTGCGCGAGATCATCTCCCTGTATTTGCGCAGGGAGGGCGGCCGGATCGTCGCGGCGGAAGACGGCCGTCGGGCGATGGATCTGTTTCGCGCGGAATCCCCTGACCTGGTCATCCTGGACGTCATGCTGCCGGACATGAACGGCATGGAAATATGCCGCCTGATACGCGAAACATCGACGACGCCGATCTTGTTCGTCAGCTACCGCAAAGATCCGGCCTATATTCTGAACGGACTGGAGCTGGGAGGCGACGACTACGTGACGAAGCCGTTCGACCCGAACATTCTGATCGCCCGCGCCAAGGCGCTGCTTCGCAGGTCCCGGCAGTCCGGCCCGTGCAAGCGTATGAATCTGCCTCATTTGCAAATCGACTTCATCAGCTGCGAAGTGCGGTCCGGCGGCGAAACGGTCCGTCTGTCGGCCAAAGAGCGGCAATTGCTGCTGCTGCTCGCCGGCCATCCGAACCGCGTGTTCAGCGTTGCCGAATTGTACGAACTCGTCTGGGGCTGGGACAAGAACAGCGGGGACTGGACGGTCACCGTACATATCGGCAATTTGCGCAAGAAGGTCGAAGCGGACCCGGCCCGCCCGCGCTATATTCGCACAGTGAGAGGTTTTGGCTACAAGTTCGCGATCGATTGACTTCTGCTGTTATGCCGCCGTCCTTTTCTGTCGAATGTTGCTGAAACTTTATCCAGACTTTATCTTCGCCTGCTATCATTCGGCCCAAATGGTAGTTTGAGTGGGGAGAGAGGACTGTGCGCAATCAGAAGAAACGTCGGATAAGGAACCGCTGGAGTTCGTGGAGGGCTGCCGTCAAAGTTATCCTTGCGCTTATGCTCATGGCTCAAGCATGGCTGGCGATTCCGCCGAAGCCGGCGGCTGCGTTGCCGAATCCGCTGGAGCTCGCAAACGAACTCGGTCGGCAGGTGCTGAGCCAACTGCCGATCGAACCCTACCGCTCTCTGGTAGAAAATATCGTGAATGGCGAGCATCCGCTCATCGGGGCCGGAGCAAACTTCTTCGGGAAACTCCGGCCGAATATGGAAGCGTTAATCTGCCATATGCAGACCTATGCGAAGATCCCGTTCGATTTGCTTCAGATTGAGATGCCGGGAGGGACGGGGACTTGCCCGACATTTCAGGTGCAGGCGACGGAGGCCGGCGGCGAGCCCGCTTCTTCCGCCGATCAACAGACGATGAGCCGGCAATTTGTGCAGCAGCTTGCCGGGATGGACGGCGAGACGATCGTCAGGCTGCTCAAGGAAGCATTTCTCGATTTCAATGCAGGGATCGATCTGCCGAGCGACGGAGGGAAAGCGTGGGCCAAGAAGAGCGGAGCGGACCTGTCGGCTTGCGTCTGGCTGAAGCTCGGCGATGCCCGCGCATTGTTCGGCATTTCCAACGAAGACCAGCTTTGCGGCGGCAAGACGGATAGCCTGGCCAATCCGGGCAACATCATGACCGCCTTCCTGGATGTGACGCTGGACGGGTACAATTACGTATTTGCGTCAGTGCCGGTTCCTGTTGCTCCTGTCAATACGATCATGCCGAAGTTCGAGGCCGTCGGGTACGCCCCGCTGCCGGACAACCAATATTTCAAGGTCGAATTCGGCGCGTTGAAGGACGCCAAGGTGACCGCGGATTTCATCGTCGGCATCGGCGCATCGTTCGATTACATCGGGACGGTGGAAGCGGAAGCGGTGGCCAGCCTGTCCGTGGAGGTGGTTCCCGACAAGCTGACCCGGCTCGTGAACGGAGCGAGCAAACGCATGGCCGATGCCATGCAGAATATCGTCGTGAAAGGATTGACCGGGCAAGACGGGCAGGCGCTGCTGACCCCGCAGGATGCTGCAGACGTGTTGCTCGCGGCAACGACGTATATCCGCAATTTCGAAGCGGGCGAACCCGGCTCCATCGGCTCGTTGACGCTCGGACTCGAGCTGACCGCTTCGGCCGGCGTAGGAATCTGGGATACGAAATGGCCGCTGATCGCCGGAACGTTCTCCCTCAATTACGGTATTCCGCTTGACCGGCTTGCGCATTTGACCGCAGACGTTCTCCGGGAATATATCCAATCGGCCGTGAAAATGTCGGATCTGATCTCGCGCCTCGGCGCATCGCTGCTTTCCGGAGAGGCGTCAGGAAACGCTTGGAACGATGCGTTGAACACGTTGAATAGCGTATGGCAGCATGATCTGATCCCGGCGATTCAGGACTCGCTGGGCGATGTGGGCGGCATGTTCGGAGACTCTGTGCTGGAAGCCGGGCTTTCGTTCAATATGATCGGCGAAGGCGGCGGCCAGCACGGCTCGGAGACGACGGTCGAACCGATCGCCCTGTCGCTCGAGGTTCCGATTGGCCTGGTGGCGGCGAATGCGCTGAGCGGCGACTTCTGGTCGGAATCGCTGCAATGGCTTCTTTCCATGCTGCCGGATGCGTTCAAGGAGTTGTTGTACGGCGACTCGCCGGCGCCTGCTTTCCAGCCTGGCGATCTGGGCGGCATTCCGGCGGCAACCGTGTTCTCGCTGAAGATCAGTCCGCTTGTTCCCGGCTTGGCGTTTACGGCGGAACTGCCCGCGCAAGGACTGCATGCGCTGCTGCAGGCGGGAGCCGTGACCACCAGTGCATTTGTGGATGCTGTTGTCGACTCGGTCAAGGAAGGATCGCTGGCACCGTTTGAAGTGAATGCGATCCAGCTTGCGCTGGCTGAGCTCGACAAGGATATCCGGGAAGGCATCGTGATCGGCATGCAGCTCGGAGCAGGCACGAACGGCAAGCTGGGCGCAGAGGCGGAAGTTGCTGCCGGCGTCGGCTTCGAAATTTTTGGGGAGACGAATCTGGAGATGCTGTTGTTTCTGGGGAGCATGGGCCACTTGAACAACTCTGCCGCCAGCGGCGAATCCTCCTTCGGCATGAGTGTCAGTCTGGACGGCAGCCTGGGACTCAATATCGGCGAAGGCGTAGAGCTGTCGGCGAGCGGCGGCGTGAGCGCGAGCGAGAACTTGTTCACGGTTGCGCTGTCGGAGCTTGACGATCCCGCGGTGCGGCCGCCGCATGTCGCCTACGTGCCGGAATCGGCCGACGCCTACTTGAAGAGCCTGTCGCTGGGGCAAGGACTGACATTGAATGAGCCGTTCTCTCCGTCTACGTATGCCTACACGGCCAGCATTCCCTATGAGTATAATGCTTCGACCTTCGACGTCAGGGCTGCGACCCAACAAGCGAACGCCAGGCTGTCGATCGACGGAGCGCCCAACATCAGCGGAGCGCCTGTCAGCGTCAAGCTGAACGCTTCCGGCGTGAACCGGATCGTCATCCGGGCAACCTCCGAGGACGGTTCGCAGACGAGGGACTATCTCGTCGAGACGCAGCGTGCATCGAACACGAAGCTGAAATCGTTGACCGTCGGCGTCATTGGCGACATCTTTGGCAGCGTGGAGCTGCCGGTCGGCACAGGCACCGTCTTCAACTGCCAGGTTGATTCCGATGCGATGGCGGTAGGGATCCAGGTGGAAACGGAGAGCGCCTTCGCTGCTGCGACAATCAATGGAGTTTCAACGAAGAGGATCGCGATATATCCGTTGCCGGGCGTTAATACTTACACGATCACGGTTTCTTCCATGGATGGAGCTGTGCCGGGCGGCGTCAAGCAAGCGACTTATACGCTGCGGGTGGAGAAGCTGAAGTCGTCCAACACGCTTCTGGAAGACCTGACCGTCGGAGGGAGCTACTATTATTCAGGCGTTCGCTTCGATCCGCGGATCGGCGCCTATTCGAAGACGGTGGCGGCGAACGTGACCCATATCGACGTCGTTTCCGAAATGTCGGATTTGCTGGAAGGGGCGACGGTGACCGTGAACGGGACGGCGGTTACGAGCGGCAACCGTATCCGGGTTCCGCTTGCATACGGCAACAATTCGATCAAGGTGAAAGTCACGGCCGAGGACGGCGTCCACTACCGGGAATATCTCGTCCTTGTGACGCGGGAGTCGCTCGTGCCGTTTACGAGTCTGGAAGTGATCGGCGGGGCCATGTTAAGCCAGCCGTTCGATCCTTCCAAGACCGTGCAGAAGCTGACGGTTGTCAACAGCCAGTCGCCTTATTACTTCCGTGCGACTTATGCTGAGGCGGCCGGGAGCAACCGTTTCATCCGTTATTACGGAACCGTCGATATGCTGGGCGGGGTCTGGAGCGGAGGCAATCCGCCGATGGCCGGCTTTGCGTTGCCGGTCGTGATGTGGTCGCAAGCGGGATCGGATTGGAATCGCACGCCGTATATCTTCGTCATATCGGATCCGAAAGCTTCCGGAAATGCGGATCTGAAAGGGTTGAAGCTGACAAGCGGCCCGGACGTTCCGGCTCTGTCGCCGGCTTTCCAGAAGTCGATCACCTCTTATACCGTGAATGCGAGTTCGTCTGCGATTCAAATTGAACCCGTCAGGGACGATCCCGGCTCGACCGTCTTCGTCAACGGAGAATATGCAAACTCCGGAGTCTACACCGTCTTCCTGAGCGAAGGTGTGAATGAAATTCCGATTATCGTCGCGGCGCAGGACGGCACAACGAAGACGTACAAGTTGACAGTCAACTACAAAGAAATTATGGGGAACGCGGATTTGGCAAGCCTGACTTGCACCGGATGCGTATCGAACATCGCGAACTTCAATGCTGCGACAACGATCTATACCGTGGATGTGCCAAGCAACACGAGCGGCATCACGATTTCGGCGCAAGCCGCCGTTCGGAACGCCGGGCCCAGTCAGACGAGTGCGTCGATAGGAATTTTTCATGCCGAGAACATCCTCGGCAATCGCGCGGAATATGCCCAAGGTTCGAACGCGCTGCAAATTCCGCGCAGCGGGCTGGCGCCGGGCGTCAATACGTTCCTGATCAGCGTCTATTCGGCAAGCCAGCAGATGTCCAAGACCTATACGATCAAGGCGAATCTGCTGCCTTCGTCCGATAATGCCTTATCACAGTTGAAGGTGCTTAAGGAGGATGCCTCGTCTGAATGGTTCGGCGCGGCCTTCTCGCCGGGCAAGCTGGATTATTCGCTGGCCGTCCCGGAGAATATCTCGCAAGTATGGCTTCGGGCATGGCCGAATCAGGCGGATGCCATGCTTAAGGTGAACGGCCAATTGTGGAACAGCTATACAGATCTGCCGATCTACCTGCTGCCGGGAGTGAATCCGATTCGCGTGGAGGTGACGGCGCAGGACAAGACGAGCAAAAGGACGTATCTGCTGAATGTCAGACGCAAGGATGCCTTGCCGCCGACACTGGTGTTGCCGGGCGACCTCCAGGCGGAAGCCGCTTCCCGCAGCGGCGCAGCCGTCAGCTTCGCCGTCAGTGCCCAAGACGCGGCGGACGGCGCAATCGCGCCGATCTGTTCCCGCGAGTCCGGATCGGTGTTCGCGATCGGTACGACGACTGTTTCTTGCAGCGCAACCGACCTTGACGGCAACAAGACGACAGGCAGCTTCTCCGTTACAGTGTCCGACACGACGGCGCCTGTTCTGCAAGGATTGTCTGATAAACAAGTGTCGGCGGGCGATCCGGTCGCCTTCGCGGCTGCAGCTTCCGATGCGGTGGACGACAAGCCTGCAGTCAGTTGCACGCGCGCGTCGGGGTCGGTGCTGCCGGTCGGACTCACACAAGTCACTTGTATCGCCACGGATTTTTCGGGCAATGCTTCGTATGGCCATTTTACGGTGACGGTGACCGACGCCGAAGCGCCGCATTGGGCGGGCGGAAGCCTGTTGCAAGCCGTTCAGGTGACTCCGCGCTCCATGCGGCTATACTGGCCGATTGCCTCCGATAATGTAGGCGTGGCCAAGTACCGGGTTTATCGAGTCGAAGGCTCCACCCGATACCTGCTCGCGGAAGTCAATAATCTGACTTATGATGCGGCCGGTCTGGAGCCGAACACGATTTATACGTTCGCGGTCTATGCGGGTGACGAGTCGAACAATTGGTCGCCCGTCGGGCTGGTCGGCACGATCGGAACGCCGGAGGAGCCGGATACCGAGGCGCCTGTATGGCCGCCGGAAACGCAAGCTTCCGCCGACGCGGTTGTCGATGCCGGCATGACGCTGTTCTGGACGCCGGCCTCCGACAACAAAGGCGTGAAAAGTTACCGGATTTATGAGAACGGCGTTCTGATGGCGACTGCTCCGGCATCCGATCTGATCTGGAACGGCGCGGCATACGAATATCCGCTCAGCGGTCTGTTGCCCGATACCGTGTATGCCTTCAAGATCGCGGCAGGGGACGATGCGGGCAATTGGAGCGCGGAGGGGCCAACCTTCACCGCAAGAACGGAAGCGAGTCCGCCTGTCGCCATGCCGCCGACGTGGCCGCCGGATGCCGAAGCGACGGTATCCGGCGTGACGGAGAACGGTCTGATCCTGTTCTGGACGCCGGCCGTTGACGACACGCAGGCAAGCCAATATCGCGTTTATCGCAACAACATTTTGCTCGGCACCGTTCAGACAGCCGATCTGACTGTAACCGGGAACGTCTATGGTTATCCGGTGACGAACTTGCTGCCGGATACGGAATATGTGTTCAAGATCGAGGCCGGAGACGATGAGGACAATTGGAGCAGTGACGGGCCTGGCGTCACGGCGAGGACGCTCGCAAGCGCGCCGCCGGATCCGGTCGAAGAGCCGGAAGCGCCGGATGCGCAGGCGCCGACGTGGCCGGACCTGACGATGACGGCAACTGCGGTCACGGATACCGGCCTGACTTTGAATTGGCTGCCCGCCGTCGACAATAAGGGGGCGACCCGATACGGAATTTACAAGGACGACAGCCTCATCGTGACGGTTCTCGCGTCGGAACTTTCCGTCACCGGCTCCGTATACGGTTATTCGGTTACGGATCTGAAGCCGTCCACCCGATATTTCTTCAAGATCATTGCCGGCGATGATGCGCTCAATTGGAGTCCGGACGGCCCTGCCCTTGCCGTAGCGACAGCCAGCGTGCAGCCCGATCCGGGCGGAGGACCGACCGGATCGGATACGCAGGCGCCGACTTGGCCGGGCGGCTCGTTGACGGTATCCGGCATCACGGATACGGGGCTGCGGCTGACCTGGTCCGCCGCTTGGGATGATACGGGAATCAGCGGGTATCGAATCTATGTGAATGGCGCAAGCTCAGGCGAAGCGGGCGGAGGTGCGACCTCGTGGGACTTGACCGGCCTGCAGCCGTCCTCGCCGTATCTGTTCGTCATAGAGGCGGTGGACGCCGCGGGCAACTGGAGCACGAATGGCCCGTCCGCAGCGGCGGTTACGCAGGCAAGCGCGTCTCAGAATCCGCCGGATGAGGACGATCTGCAGGCTTCGGCGCCGCATTGGCCGCAGGACAGTTCGCTTGCGGCGACAGGCATCGGTGTGCATGAACTGGAACTGAACTGGTCGCAGGCAGTCGGCCATCCGACCGTTGCAGCTTACCGAATATATGTCAATGGCGATTTGTTCACGGAAGCAGACGCAGTTACCCGGAATTATGCCTTGACCGGTTTGCAGGCGAACTCCCTCTATACGATCAAAATTGAAGCGGGAGACGCGGGCGGGCGTTGGAGCGCGGATGGACCGCAATTGACGCTGCACACGATGGCGGACCCTGATGCGGGGGCAGTAGATCGAATGGCTCCGTTCTGGCCGCAGAACAGCGAGATCATCCCGAGCAAGATCACAGAGAACGGCATGCGATTGGACTGGACGACGGCGGACGATGACACGGCTGTGAGCCATTATCGCATTTACAGGAATGGGCTGGTGATCGCTACGCTTCCGGGCAGCGCTTCAAACTATGCGGTGGACGGTTTGTCGCCGGACACGACGTATTTGTTCAAGGTGGAAGCGGGCGACGCATCGGGCAATTGGAGCCATTCGGGACCGAATGTATCGGTCGTCACGCTGCAAGCTGCCCCGCCTTCCACCGACGGAGGAGGCTATAGCGAGCCTGGAACGAAGCCGGACACGGAAGCGGAACCATCGCCGGAGCGGGACGGCGGTAAGTGGCATCATTTCCGCGAAGACGAGTTGGCGGAGGGGCAAGCCGGGCAAGGCGACACGACGTCAATCATTCTGGGTGAAGGCGAGACCGGCGCGCTCTTCCCGCTAGCGGCGATCGAGCAACTGGATGCGCGCGGCCGCAATCTGGAAGTGAAGGCGCATGGCTTGACCTTGTCGATTCCATCAGGCGTTCTGTCGGCACTGGTCCGGTCCGAAGGTTTGTCAGCAAATGACGATGTGCAGGTCGGACTAACCGTGAGGAAGGTCGAGAAACCGAATGAAGGTCAGCCGCTTCAACTCGGGGCAAATTTCTCTGTCCAGGAATTCGGCGTCTATGAATTCGAATGGTCCATCGTGACGAAGGAGGGGGCGGCGACAGTAGCACGGCCGTTCGCGCAGCCGCTGCGAATCGCGATTCCGTATGATCCCCGGACGGCGCAGACAGACTTGCTCGGCGTCTATACGTTCAATACAGAATCGAAGCAATGGGAGTACGTTGGCGGAACCGTCGATCCGAATAACCATACGATTACGGTGTCGCTGTCCCACTTTAGCGCCTATGCCGTACTGGAGCTTGACCGCCATTTTGCGGACGTTCCGGAGAACCATTGGGCCTACGATGCACTTCGTATTCTGTCGGCGAAGCATATCGTGACCGGTGTGTCGGAGAGCAGCTTCGCTCCGAATGCTCGAACGACCCGTGCAGAATTCGCAACGCTGTTGGTGAGAGCTCTTGGGCTTCGCACGGACCGCAACGAAAACGTGAATGCCGTATTCGCGGATGTCGATTCGACCGACTGGTATGCCGAAGCGGTCAGCGCGGCTTACGGGGCAGGATTAATAGCCGGTCGGCCAGAGGGCCGCTTCGATCCGAACGCGACGATTACGCGCGAAGAGATGGCAGTCATGCTGGTGCGGGCCTATGCATACGGAGCCGGCAAGGCAGGTATTGTCGGGGACAACGCAGCAGACGACACGGAAGACCGCCTTGAGGATCGGGAACGCATCTCTTCCTGGGCGGCTTCGTACGTGTCGGTCGCGATCCGGGAGCAGTTGATGCTGGGCACGGGGAACAATCGATTCGATCCTTTGTCTACCGCCACCCGCGCGGAATCGGCTCAGGCGATCTACAATTTGATCAAGAAGCTGCGATGATTGCGAAATTTATGGATCGCTGTACTCGTATAGCTATTTCGGGATTTGCCATGCAGGTGTCATTCTGTTAAAGTTGAAACATACGTTCTTATATTTGGGTTAAGTAAGAAGAATGTGTAATTTTCACGTCGTGAAAATTCAAGACGACGACCGGGTGAAGCACACCTGAAGGCGCTCGAAGCGCCTTTGCGGGTGTGCTTTTTCGTGTGTGGATTTTGCCCATGCCGGGCGGCAAATGACAGGGAGATGATGTATAATGAAGGCAAGAAAGACAGGGGCGCCAGGGAAGGCGGCGAAGCCGGGGAAAGGTTCGAAGAAGGCGGCGAAGAAAGGCAAGTCGCAGCGCAAGGAGCAGCATAAATTGGACCAGATCTTGCGCGTGCTGTTCCGGTTGTCGAAGCGAATGGTGTTGCAATTGATCAACAGCTTGTTCGGCGAACAGTTCGCAAGCCATGAAGTGAAGGCGGTTTATTACGGCAATCCGACATTCGTCGACGAAGATTACAATCTGATGGTCGCCGACGTATTCATGCACCTGGACACGATACGAGGGACGTATCATTATCATGTCGAGTTGCAAACGATGAACGACCGATCGATGGTCATCCGCATGTTTCGATACGGGTTCGAGAAAGCGGTGGAGCTCGCGTTGAACGAAGTCGTCGATGGCATGCGGCAAGCCGCTGCAGGACAGCATGATGGAGGCGCTTTTGACGAAGATGGCTCAGAGTCAATCGGTGGAGAAGCTGCCAAAAGCATTCGGGAGAACGCAGCCGCGCGAGACCTTCCGATTTTGGCATTTCCAAGTCAGATCGTGATCTTTGTGGAGGAGAACGCGGAGATTGGCGAGGAGCTTGCGATGAGACTGCGGCTGCCGGACGGAGCGGAAACGCTATACAAGGTTCCGGTGCTGCGCTACTGGACGCTCTCGCCGGAGGACCTGCGGGAGCGCAAGCTGTACGCGCTGCTGCCGCTGCAAGTGTTCCGATCGCGCAAGAAGCTGCAGCAGATCGATGACAGCCGGCATAGCGAGGAAGAGAAACAGCGGCTGTTCACGGAAGCATTTGCCGAGTTGAAGGTGACGGTGCAGCAAACGCTTGCGATAATGGGACAATTGGAAACAGGCAAGCAATTATCGCTTGGGGACATGGACCGGATGCTGCGCGCGCTCGACAGCATATTGGCCTACTTGTATCGCAAATATGGCAAACCGTACGAACAAACGAAGCGGGAGGTAACAGGGATGATCAAGACGTTCATCGACCCGGAGGTCCGGGAACTGGCCAGGAAGGCGGGCCGGGAGGAAGGAATCAGGGAAGGTGAGGAGAAAGGGATCAAGAAGGGGATCAAGAAGGGGATCAAGAAAGGAATCAAGGAAGGCAAGTTTGAGGTGGCACGCAACATGCTGGCATTGGGCTTTGAGGTGGAAATGATCCACCGGGCTACAGGGCTGACGCCGGAGGAAATCGAACAGGAACATTCGGACAAAGAGCAATCCTAGTATAACGATCCATAAATAATGCAACTATCTTCCCAAAAAAGTTTGGGGTATAATGTTCATAGAACATTTCGACCGGAGAGATATCATGCCCTTCAGGTCCAAGAAAGACGACAAAACCCGGTTGCAGCATCTCAGCCACTGCGAACGTGGTCCCTAACCCGACAAAACCCGGTTATAGCATCCCAACAACTGCGAACGTGGTCCCTAACCCGACAAAACCCGGTTATAGCATCCCAACAACTGCGAACGTGGTCCCTAACCCGACAAAACCCGGTTATAGCACCTCAGCTACTGCGAACGTGGTCCCTAACCGACAAAAACCCGGTTACAGAGTTTAAATAACGTTACTTAAGGATCGTTCTACTAGCTTTACGGAGTCAACAAAGAAGGACCGTCAGGGCGATCTGACGGTCCTTCTTCGATCATTATTGCTTCTCGCCGACCAAGCTGATCGCACCAAGATGATGCCGGTATTTGCGGAACACCTTGTACATGGCGAGCACCCGTTTGCGTGCACTGGGGCGGGCGATGCAATTGAAGGCGATCTTCAGTGTGCCGCCCATGCCTTCGTCCTTGATGAGTCTGCCGAATTTGAGCAGATGCATCGGCGCCGTCGATTGTGCTGTCACACGGAAGCCGGCCTGCTCCAGACGCTGCTTCCATTCCTTGATCGTCAGAGGTCTGGCGTTGACGCGAATGACGGCGGACAGTTCTTTCTGAATCGTTTCCTTCAATTCGTCCGGCAGGTCCTCCGGCACCAGACACATTTCGTGAATGCCGTAACGCCCGTTCGTCCGCAGAATGCGATGCGCTTCCGCGATCGTGCCGGCTTTCTGCTTGTCGGAGAGCATCGTCAGCATCGCTTCGCCATACACGACAGTGGCAGATTTGTCGGTCAGGCTGGTCCGGTCGGCGCTGCCGGTAATGCATTTCTGGTTAACGCCGTTGAGGTAGCCGGATACGAGCGCAGCCGCTTCTTCGTCCTGCTCGACCGCCGTGTAAGTTTGGGGCTGGCATGCCAGCGTCATCCTGGCGGTCGTTCCGACGCCCGGAGCAAACTCGACAATCTCATCTTTGTCCGACACGGCGATATTGCGCAGCATTTGCCTGGTGAGCATGATGCCGCCGGGTCGCAGCACTTTCTTGCCGAGACTTGCCAGTACCCAGTGACCCGGCATTTTCGAATAATCGGTCGCTTGCTTAAAGGCCATGAGAAGACCTCCCTGGTTACGATATCATAATAAGTAAATGATAATGATTATCAATGTCACACGTCAACTATGTTCACAAAAGATTCGGAATATTTTGCTCAGAACGATTAAATATTGCCTTCGGAGGCTTGTGAGGAGAGTCACTGCCGCAGCAAAGGAGAAGGGTTACAATCAGATCGACAGATAATGATATTCATTATCAATTGGCTAGGGTGGATGATGGATGAAGTTAACGGAAACGGCGATCGGATCGATCGTCGAAATCATCGGTATGATGTCAATGAACGAGCGGGTGCGAAGAAGGCTCAGCGATTTGTGCATAGCGGAAGGGAGCCGCGTTTCGCTGCAGTACGCGCTGCCGTTTCACGGACCGTGCATGATCGAATCCGGCGGTCAATGCGTGGCGATTCGCCGCAAGGAAGCGGCTTGTATCGAGGTTGTGCCTATATGAACGATATCGGCTTGATCGGAAATCCGAATACCGGCAAAACCTCCTTGTTTAATGCGCTGACCCGGACCTATGCCTATGTTGGCAATTGGGCTGGCGTAACCGTGGAGAAGAAAGTAGGCGTGCTCTCCAACAAGCGGGGCCATTTGACAGATTTGCCGGGAGTGTATTCCCTGAATCCGCTGTCCGAGGATGAGAGCGTCACGATCCGGTACTTGCTGGAATCGACTCCGGACATCATGATCAACGTCGTCGATGCGTCCCAACTGGCGCGCAACCTGCATTTGACGCTGCAGTTGATCGAGCGCGGCAGCCAAGTCGTGATTGCGTTGAATATGATGGATTCGGCCAAGTCGCAGGGCATTCATATCGATATAGAGCGATTATCGCAATGTTTGGGCGTTCGCGTCGTGCCTGTCATCGCCAGGTCCGGCGCCGGGTGCGGGAAGCTGCTCGATTCCGTTTCGACAGCCTCAGATAGCGGGAACCCGGCACCAGCCTCAAGCCCGACCTTGCCGGATTACGGGCCGATTCTGGAGGCGGCGGTTCAATCGTTGACGGATGCGCTGCCGGGCGGCGTTCGCGATGCGCGATGGAAGGCTCTGCAATTTTTTGAAGGAAACAGGCTGGCTGCTCAAGCTCTGGCTCAACATGTGCCGGAAGATTTCCTGCAATCGCTGCACCGGCGAACGGAAGCGGCGATCCATGCCAAGACCGGCATTCCAAGCTGCGAAGCCTGGATTCGATTGCGAAGAAGCGAAGCGATCGATCGGTGTTTGCAGGCAAGCGTCCGCTGCGAACAGCGAGCCCCGGTCTCGATGTCCCAGCGGTTGGACCGGATTTTCACGCACAAGTGGCTGGGGATTCCCATTTTTCTGTGCCTGATGTATCTGACGTTCAAATTGACCTTCGAGTGGCTAGGCGTCTACTTATCGGATGCGCTCGACGCCTTGATTCAAGGCCCGTTCGCCGAAGGGCTGGAACGATTGCTTGCCTATGCCGACGCCTCGAATTTTATAAGGGCGTTGATCGTGGACGGCATTCTGTCCGGAGTCGGCGGAGTCATCGTGTTCGTTCCGCAAATATTCATCCTGTTTTTCATTATTTCCTTGATTGAGGACTCCGGGTATATGGCAAGGATTGCGACGGTGATGGATCGTTTGCTGGAAGGAGTCGGATTGAACGGCAAGGCGTTTATTCCGATGATTATCGGGTTTGGGTGCAACGTTCCGGGGGTGATGGCGGCGCGCACGATCGAGCAGCCCAAGGAAAGGCTGCTGACCATCCTCCTGACACCGCTCATGTCGTGTTCGGCCAGGTTGACGGTGTACAGCCTGTTTGCCTTCGCGTTTTTCCCTTCCCATCAGGCGGCGATCGTACTGTCCCTCTACGTCATCGGCGTGGTGCTTGCGCTGGTGCTGGCCAAGCTGTTCTCCGCGACGCTGGCCGGCAGCGAGCCGTCGTTATTCGTTGTGGAACTGCCCCCGTATCGGGTGCCGCAAGGCAAAACTTTGCTGCGCAGCACTTGGGAGAAGGGCAAAGGGTTCATGAAGAAGGCAGGGACGTTCATTCTTGCGGGATCTGTCGTCATCTGGCTGCTCAGCTACACGGGCCCTGGCGGCATAGGCGTGGATATCGACCGCAGCTTTCTGCAGAAACTGGGTCAGATGCTGACGCCATTGTTTGAGCCGCTGGGGTTCGGGAACTGGCAATCCGTCTGTGCGCTCATCACCGGTTTTTTTGCAAAAGAGGTCGTCGTGTCCACGATGAATATTTTGTACGTTGCTCCGACCGAGGCGGGGCTGCGGGAGACGCTGACGCATTTTTTCACTCCTCTGCAAGCCTACAGCTTTATGTTATTTACGTTGATCTATGTGCCTTGCATGGCAACAGTGGCGGTCATTCGCAAGGAAACGGGTTCCGCCCGCTGGACCTGGTTTGCTGTTTGCTATGCGCTGGCAGCCGCTTACTTGTTGTCATGGCTGATTTATCAAATCGGAAGCCGGATCGGTTGAATGGCACGATCCGGCAAGGAGGGCGGCAGGCAATGGTATTCAATATCGTAGTTGGCGGTATTATTTTTACTTATTCAGCTTGGGTGCTGGTCGGTTATGTGCGGAAAAGCCGGCAAGGAAAATGCGCGGCATGTGCGATGAAAAAAACGTGTGCGGCACGTTGCGAGGACCCGGACAGCACCGGCGCAGTGAGGTGAATGAGTATCGTCATTCACGCTCCCCTGTCCAGGCCAGCATGCCGCTCTTCAGATAACTACTTGCTTGAAGCCCTGCTTAAGCAGAATGGCGGCTGAACGCGTGCCTCTCCTCTACGTATAGGATACATCTCCGTGCCATTGCGACATGCCGCCGAGCATGTTGACGGCACGATAACCTTGCTGCGACAAGTATTCGCAAGCCCGCGCGCTTCGGCCTCCGCTCTGGCATACGACAATCGTGAGCAGCTTGGCATCCAGCTCCCGAAGACGCATCGGAAGCTCTCCCAACGGGATATGGTTCGCTTTCGGGATATGTCCGGTGTGCCATTCCGCCCGCTCTCTGACATCAATCACCTGGCACGTCCGTTTGCCGGCACCTCCGCATCGGTTCTTCACATCGACTGGCAGCCATGTTTCATACATCCGAATCAACCACCTTTCTGCAGTTGGAAAGACAAAACTTGATTATCGAATCATAATATCATAATATTACGATATAACGATTGTGTAAAGGGACTGATATTCGTTGGATAATAATTTCAAAGCATACGACGAAACGGCGGAGCTGTTGAAAGCGCTGGCTCATCCGGTTCGGCTGTGCATCGTCAGAGGGCTGCTGGAGAAAGGGAGATGCAATGTGACCTACATGCAGGGTTGCCTCGATTTGCCGCAATCGACCGTGTCCCAGCATCTGCAGAAGCTGCGCGGCGCGGGAATTGTCGAAGCGGACCGCAAGGGGCTTGAGATCAATTATGCGGTCAAGGATGAGCGGGTTAAATGCTTGATCGGCCTATTATTCGAGGAGGCATGAAGGATAGCGAGGAAGGTCGCTATCGTCCGCGAAGTAGCCGGAGGCGTTTCTGCGGCTGCCAGATTGCGGCGGTTGGATGAGGAAGCCTCATATTGTCAAGTCTTATCTACGGGTGAGCACAGCAGTTCTTGTACTTCTTCCCGCTGCCGCAGGCGCACGGATCGTTACGTCCGGGCGTCCGCCCGCCATAATGGTACCTGAGCCCCTCCGCAAATAAATTCCGACGCGTGCGATCAGCCAGCGCGGTCATGCGATCGTGCGCGTAGGCGTATACCTGGCGATAGCTGCGACAGAAATAATCGGGCTGGGACATGCTTAAATCCTCATTCCAGCGCCGATTGCGCGGGCATCCGCCATAACACAGTTCAAGCCATTCGCATGACTTGCACGTTTCCGGCAGCGCCGGCTTCAATTTCAGAAAAGTGTCATACAGCGGATGGTTCAAAATATTCGTGAGCGCATCCGTCCCCACGTTGCCGATTTTCCAGTCGGGATGGATGTAAAAATCGCAAGGGTAAGCGTCCCCGTTCTGCTCCAGAATGAGCGTCTTGCCGCAAACTTTGCGCCGGGTACACAGCTCCGCGTCGCGGTGCGCGTACACACTCAGCATGTTGTCGAAGAACCGCTCGGAGATGACCGGATGACCGTCGTTGTACCAACAATCGAAAGCTTCGCACAGAAACTGGCCGTATTCCTCCGGCGTAATTTCGTAAATTCCCGGCTGCTGGACCTGCTGCGATTGGAATTTCATGCAGGGAATAAATTGCACGAAGTCGAACCCTTCCTGCTTATAGAACGCAAACAATTCCTTCGCTCGTCCCACGTTTTCTCGATGAATAACGGTCAGAATGTTGAAATCGACGTGCTGGCTCCGCAAATGCGCGATCCCTTTCATGACGCGTTCAAAGCTTCCCTGTCCCAGCGCGTCGACCCTTCGCATATCGTGAATGTGCCGAGGTCCGTCCAAGCTGACCCCGAGCAAAAAATGATACTTCTTGAAAAATGCAGCCCAACGTTCGTGGATGAGCGTGCCGTTGGTTTGCAGCGCATTGCTGATCATCGTATGCGGCGGCGCGTACTTGGCTTGCAGCGAAACAACCATTTCGAAGAAGTCGAGCCCGGCCAGCAAAGGCTCGCCGCCTTGCCAGGCGAAAGAAGCGGCGCCCCGTGACAGGCCCATATATTCGCGAATGAATTTCTCCAGCGTTTCGGGCGCGATCTTGTTGATCTTCGGCCCGGGTTTTCCCCCGCACGTACTATAGTAGCAGTAATCGCATGCCAAATTGCAGTCCTCGTGAACTGTTTTCCACATCACGCTGACACCGGCGGCGTTAGTTGCGCAAGCTGATTCCATCGTAGTCGCATCCTCTCTCCGGGCAAGTCTTGCATCTCCCGCAACACAGGCAAGCCTTTCTTCCATTGTAATCATTATGCCGACTCGGGGTGGGTGACAAATCTCACTGGGCGCCGGGCGATCCGATGCTAAACTGCAAGGGAATCGGCCGAGACGCCATCCATATGATTTTACGAAGTCGGGGAAAACGCGGGCCGATCGATGGCGTTACATGGGGAATAAGGAGGCTTGTACGGCGTGATAGAGATTCGAGCTTACAAAATGGGAAATGACAAGGTGTTCCTGGTGACCGGAGGAACGGCGCATATCGGGGCGACAGCGACGGCCTGCGTGGCGTCTGACGGAAAAGTGTGCGTGGACGCAATATCGTTGCCGGGGCACCGGGAGCGCGAATTGGCGGAGGAACTGGCCGCAATGGCAGCGGCGAAGTTGGGCTGCGCCGTTGCCGTGCTGATGGGCATTCACATGGAAAAGCCTTCGAAACAGGAAATTGCCGAGGTAGTAGAGGAAACACGCGGGAAGATGCGCAGGATGCTGGAGCAATGCGTTGCAGAAGCGGATATCCAATAGGCATTCGATTTGCGGCCATGTGTTGGCAATTCGCCATTCCATCGCAGCGATATTCGGCATTTATCGTGCATGCGGAGATGAAATGCGCGATTTTCAGCGCAGGACAGGATGTTTCGGCGTCCAGGTTACAAGTGCTTGCACATGCGTACATGCGGGATGCCGGCGTCCAGGAACGGCTCTGCCGATTCGGTCGTATATCCGAGCTTGCGGTAGAACGGCTCAGCGGTGCATTGGGCGTCCAGCACAGCCAGACGATACCCGAGCGCCGCGGCGTCCCGTTCCATGGCCTCGACGAGCAATCTGCCGATGCCCTTGCCCCGCCACGGCTTCAACACCGCGATACGCTGCAATTTGGCCGTTCCGGGCGCATATTCCCGCCATCGCGCAGCCCCGATCGGAGAAATCCCCTCCATAGCGAGATAATGCCGGCAAACTCCCGACAAGCGGTCGAATGCGTCGATTTCCTCTTCAATCGGCACTTGCTGCTCGTCCACGAACACTTCCTTGCGAATGGCGAAAGCCTCTTGCAATTCCTCTTCGGTTCGAATGCGTCTGCATGTCCAGGTCATGGCGAGCTTCATCCCCTCGGTTTCGTTTCCTCCAGCATAACGAAAGTCGCCGCGCCGAACAACACAGCAAGCCGGCATCCAGGGCAATCGCTTGCGGATTTAACGGCAGATGAAGAACCTTCACGTAAGCGATAGTCCTGCCCTGCGGCAGCCCGTTCATTCGGCAGCTTACGGATCGAAAATTATTGCGTATGAGCAACAATTTGCCTTATCCTCCGTGAAAGATTACCGAATTATTGCGTATGAGCAACAACTTAGCCTCTTTCCTGCCGCGCCTCCCACAATTCGCTTAATTTATTGCTCTAACGCAATAAAAACATTTATCTCGATCGTGAAGCGAGGTATTTATTGCTAGAAAGCAATAAATATAGGTTGTGTGTCATTTTGGCGGTGTGGGGGAGTCCTTCATTTCGCAAGCGATAGTCCTGGCCGGCAGCTTAGGAGGATGTTGATGTCTGCCGATATCTGCTGCCGGAAGCGGGCGGTCCGCGCCAGGGCCGCCCGTTTACCGGCCAGGACCGCTTCAGTTTGCGAACCGGATTGTCATTGCGGTTGCAGCGCCTCGTCCTTCAGCCGCTTGCGTGTGTTCCAGTCGAACCGCCGCGCCTTGCTCCAGAAGTTGAACTCTCCGGCATAGTAGCCTTCCTTGTCGACTTGCAGCTTTTTGCGGGCGATCATCTTGACATATCCGATCACTCTGCTGAACGTCGCAAGATCGTCGCTGCCGCAAGCCGGGCAATGCGTCAGGTCTTTGCCGTCCTGCGCGACCAACTGCCGGTTGCAAGCCAGACAACTGGTCAGCGTCGGAGTCAGCGTGATGTATTGGATCGGCTTCTCGAATATTTTGCGCAAATAGCCGGCCAGCCGCTGCGGCGAAACCTTGCTCTCGAGAAAATGGTGCAGGATGCTGCCGGATGTCGCATACGCCTGGAACTCGGCGCTGTTCTCGACCTGCCGTGCGAAGTCGTCTTCGCTGAACGGCAGCATGCAGCCGGAGGTCAGATACACGTTGTCGCCCGCGCCCTGCACGAAAATTTCACGATTATGGCGCTGCGCCCATTTCACATCGTGGCGTGCCAGCTTGATCGCCGCGTTCTCCCCGGGCGCGTATTCAATCCCGCACGCGACCTGGTCCCGCACGATAAACTCGTTGATTCTCTCGGTCATGAACTGCATGATCCGGTGAGCCAACCGTCTGCCTTCTTCGTTATTCATCCCTCCGGAATAGCCGCAGTTGATCAGTCCCTCGTGCATGCCCGCCACACCGAACACATTGAAGTAGTTGGACAAATTCGGGTTCAAGGCGAAGAACGTCGGATACAGCTCCCGGTTGCGCTCGATCCACCGGCGCTTGGCCGTATGGCCTTCCTGCATGATGTTCATCAATTGTTCGATTCTGGCCAGCAGCCGCGCCTCGTCATGTCCGCATTCCATCAGCACGCGGTTCATGTTCAGGTTCAGCACCTGCACGGCGCCGGTCGAACCGGTCGAGCTGCCGAAGATGCCGCTGCCGACGCGCGACAGCACGGACAAGTCGATCTGCAGCCGGCAGCATAAGCTGCGGCTCGCTTCGGGATCCCGCGGCTTCAGGTAAGGATTGAGCCGTCGGTAGCGCTCGTCCCGGAACGGCTTGCTGCGGAAGTTCTCGAAATAGACGCCGCCCCATTGGTACATGCCGTCCAGCAGTGCCAGAAACAGCCCGTTATCATAGTCGAAGTCGTCACCGATCGGCACCGTGAGCAGCGGGAAGGTGAACGGGATGCCGGTCCCGGTGCCCTGTTTCATCACCTCGATGACGGCCCGGTTCACGCGGTCGAAGTACTCCGCGGGAATATCCCGGTAGCGGATGTCCAGCGGCGCGCCGCCGATGACGACCGGATCGTCCTTGATCTCGTCCGACGGTTTGCCGAATTCCAGCGTAATGTTGGTGAACGCCGATTGGGAGCCGCCCCGCAGCGGCATGTTCATTTCCCAGATGAGACTTTGGAACAACTGCTTCAATTCATCCTCCGGGTAGCTGCGCCCGTGGATATTCTCTTCCGCATACAGGTAGGAAGCGGACACCGTCGTCATCTGCGACAGCATGACGGCCCCGGACACCTGCTGGGACATGAGCGTGACGACATTGCTGAAGTGCCGCAGCAGCGTGTCGAAGTGCCGGGTCGGCTTGGACGACATCATGTTTTTGGCCAGCGTGGGGATGCCGCTTGCGGCAATGTCCTTGCACGAGACGCTGACGCAATACGGGCTGAGCTGCTTGTCGTGGATGTAGATGACGCCGTCCCGGTACAGCTCGGTCAATTCGGGCGGCAGGATACGGCTCAGCAAATAGTCCTCTTCGGCGAAATTGGTCAGGTTGTGCCGCAGCAGCGGCAGCGAGTAGACGAAGTTGCTGTTCTCCCGCTTCAGATAATCGGCCTGCTTCGATTCCGACGGAGAAGTGAACGTATCGATCATATCCTGTGTATGGCGAAACATGGGCATGTCCTCCTTTAATGGGTAAACTGGGGCTTGGCATGACTGCGAGATGCGGCGAATTGCGGCGGGTGATAAGGGTTCAGGAAATAGGGGACGCCGCTGTTATGTTTGATTTTCAGTGCTTCAACGAACAGCCGGATCTGCTCGAAATATTCGTCGCTGAGCAGCGGATAGCGAACGGTTCTGACCTGGCTGACCATACTGTTGTGGCGGATGACCGTCTCCACCGCTTCCAGCATGTCCTGCACGAATCGCGCAGGCGGTGCGATGCCGATCACGGCCTCGTACACTTCGCGGTCAAGCGCGGGGTCCAGCCGGTGGTAGGGCAGCTTCATGTCGATATGGGCGCCGTCGATCAGGCCGCTGTCCAGCAGCCGCTGCAGCTTGCGCGGATAGGAACCGTTGGTGAACACGACGATTTTCCCGGCGAAGACCTCTCTGACTTGCACGAGGAACCGCTCGACCTCGGCCCGCTCGTTCATCAGGAATTCCCCGCCGCTCAGCAGCACGGCGTCGAACAGCCCGCCGCAATCGGCAAGCCGCCGGACGACTTGCTCCGCATTCAGATGGCTGCCGTCCGGTCCCGCGGATATTAACTCCTCGTAATTGTGGCAGCCGAAGCAATGCATATTGCACCCGTTCCAGGCATGGATCAAGAGCGATGTATGACCGGGCAAGTCCACGAACGTGCGGATAAAACGGGGATAAAACGCGAGCATGCGCCTCCCCTCCTTTTTCGGCGATAACGGTACAGAACGGCAAAAAAGAGCATTTCTGCCTCACAGGTTGAAGGTCGGAAAATGCCCGTTACAAACAATCCGAACGGATTCGCGTACGGAACACCTCCCTATCTGCCTTAGGTCGAACAGTGTCGTCGTTCATGGCAGGTCTCCTGGCTTCGGGTCATTGCGCGCTGCCGCTCCTTCCCGTTCTCGCTATGCGAAAACAGTGGATTGCTTGCGGAGGCGCTCGCCGTAACAGTGGAGGGACCGCGTCGGATTCGCACCGAACTTCCCTTTTTCAATCGGCCGCTTGAAGAGCGGGCCGATACCATGAACCACTATATTTGGTTGTCGAGGGCTATCATACACGTATATATTGTGTGTTTGCAGTGATTATTGTCACGGGCAAGTCTGCTCTGATGGGGGTGTGCGACTTGCGGCCGTTATGTTAAGATGAAGGAGTATCTCACAACTGCATATCGGAAACAGGTGCTTGTCCGATGCGAGAATCGTTTCGGCAAGCTTAATAGGGAAGTTCGGTGCGAAGCCGACGCGGTCCCGCCACTGTCACGGTCGAGTTGCAGCAAGACGCCACTGGTTGAACGTTCAACCGGGAAGGCCGCTGCGACGATGAAGCCTATAGCCAGGAGACCTGCCTGTTTCAACACACTGCTCAACCTACGGGAGATAGGGAGGTGTAAGACGATCCGTCATTCAGTTGAATGAAGGCGACTTTGCCCATGTCCGCTTGGGAAGTCGTCTTTTTTTGACGTTTCACCCACTATTGATTGAGAAGGGATTGGAGAAAGAGCATGGCTGATACGCTGCAAACCGGCAATGTGGGCTACCCCCGCATCGGAGAAAACCGGGAATGGAAGAAGTGCCTGGAGTCGTACTGGGCAGGGAAAACGAACGAGGCGGATTTTCGCGGCGAGATGAACCGTATACTGCTGTCCAATTTGCGCAAGCAGAAAGAGAAGAACATCGACTTTATTCCGGTGGGCGACTATACCGATTACGACCACATGCTGGACATGGCGGTCATGTTCGGCGTCGTGCCGCCCAGGTACGGCTATGTCGGCGGACCGGTGCCGCTATCCACGTACTTCGCCATGGCGAGGGGGAACGAGCGCGCCACCGCGTGCGAGATGACGAAATGGTTCAATACGAATTACCACTATATCGTGCCGGAGATCGGAGAGCGGGAGCCGACGCTGACCGTCAACAAGCCGCTGGAAGCCTACCGCTTCGCCAAGAACGAGGCGGGCATCGAAGGTCGCCCCGTCGTGGTGGGGCTGTTCACGTTCCTGAAGCTGTCCAAAGGGTTCCCTGCAAACGAAATTGCCAGACAAGCCGATCGCTTCCTGCCGGTCTACGTGCAGATGCTGCAGGAGCTGGTCCGGGAGAACGTGACATGGGTGCAAATCGACGAGCCTTCGCTTGCCGCCGATCTGACGGACGACGAGCTTGGTTTGGTCGAACGGGTGTATCGCACGATTGCCGCAGAAGTGCCAGAATTGAAAATCATGCTGCAGACCTATTTCGAAGCGGTCGATGCGCTGCCGCGGATCGCCGCGCTGCCTGTCGGCGGGATCGGGCTGGATTTCGTGCACGACGGCGGCCGGAATTTGGCGTCGCTCCAGGAGATCGACTGGCCGGCGGATAAGGCGCTCGGGGCCGGGGTCATCGACGGGCGAAACATTTGGCGCTCCGACCTGGACGCCAAGCTTGAGCTGATCGGGCAGATCGCCCAATGCGTGCCGACGGAGCGGATCGTGTTGCAGCCGTCCTGCAGCTTGCTGCACGTGCCGGTCAGCGTTAAGGGGGAGGCGAAGCTCGCTCCGGCTATTCGTCAGGCGCTCGCCTTTGCGGACGAGCGGCTGGACGAATTGCGCTTGCTCGCATCGGCGTCGGATGCGGAGAGCGACGGCGAACGGACTGCGGCCCGTGCGGCGGTGGCGGCGTTCCGCGCCCTTCCGGAGCGGGACCGCGCCGATATTGCTGCGCAATTGCGCGATGCCGGCCGTCTGCAGGATCGTCGGCATTCGTCGTTCGCCGAGCGCGTGCGCGTGCAGCGGGACAAATGGAAGCTGCCGCTATTGCCGACGACGACGATCGGCAGCTTTCCGCAGACGGTCGAAGTGCGGCAGGCCAGGCAGAAGTGGCGCAAAGGCGAATGGGATCAGGAACGCTACGAGAAATTCATCGACGATCAGATTGCCGCGTGCATCCGGCTGCAGGAGGATATCGGCATCGATGTACTCGTACATGGAGAGTTCGAACGCACGGACATGGTTGAGTTTTTCGGGGAGAAGCTGGCAGGCTTTATTTTCACGCAAAACGGGTGGGTGCAATCCTACGGCTCGCGCTGCGTGAAGCCGCCGGTCATCTATGCGGACGTCGCGTTCGAGTGGCCGATGACGGTCAGGGAGAGTCAGTACGCGCAATCGCTGACGGCGAAGCCGGTCAAGGGCATGCTGACGGGTCCGATTACGATCTTGAACTGGTCGTTCGTGCGCGACGACTTAAGCCGTGACCAGGTCACCGGCCAGATCGCCCTGGCGCTTCGTCATGAGGTGGAGGCGCTGGAGGATGCGGGCATCGAGATGATCCAGGTCGACGAACCGGCGCTGCGTGAAGGGTTGCCGCTGAAGAAACGGCAGCAGCAGGCTTATCTGGATTGGGCGGTGCGGGCGTTTCGGATCGCGACGTCGACCGTCCGGGACACGACGCAAATTCATACGCATATGTGCTATTGCGAGTTCCATGACATGATCGACGCCATCCACGCGCTGGATGCGGATGTCATCTCCATCGAGACGTCCCGCAGCCATGGAGAGTTGGTCGAAAGCTTCGAGGTGCAGGATTACGATCACGGCATCGGGCTGGGCGTCTACGACATCCATAGCCCGCGCGTGCCGGAAACCGCCGAGATGGAAGAGATGATCGATCGTGCGCTGCGGGTGCTGAGTCCCGAGCTGTTCTGGATCAATCCCGATTGCGGGCTGAAAACCAGAGGGCTGCCGGAGACGGAAGCCGCGCTCCGCAACATGGTCGAAGCCGCCGGGAATGCGAGAGGCAAGCGGCTGTCTAAAGTCTGAATAAGCAGTTTCAGCGGGGAGGATAAGGTCGTGCGAGAGGAATTGATCCACTTTTTGTCGCATGTATACGATGAAGAGATCATGACCGCCGTTATCCGCAATTTGAATCTGGAAAGCATGGAAACCTTGTTTCAGCACCTGGCTTATACGAGCAGAGGCACGCAGGAGCGGTGGATGGACATGTGCGGCAAAGTACTGGTGAACTGATTTGAAGGGGTGAAGGAGAAGCTTCGGCTTCTTCTTTTTTGCTGATCAGAAAGTATAAGTTTATCCCGCCCCGGCCGCGCCAATCCGCCAAAATAGTGTCGCAGAGCCACTAATTCCACCTGGGCCCCACCGATCCGCCGAAATTGTGTCGCAGAGCCACTAATTCCACCTGGGCCCCACCGATCCGCCGAAATTGTGTCGCAGAGCCACTATTTCCGTCCCGGCCGCGCCAATCCGTCAAAATAGTGTCGCAGAGCCACTAATTCCACCTCGGCCCCGCCAATCCGCCGAAATTGTGACGTAGAGCCACTAATTCCACCTTGGCCCCGCCAATCCGCCAAAATAGTGTCGCAGAGCCACTATTTCCGCCCCGGCCGCGCCAATCCGTCAAAATAGTGTCGCAGAGCCACTAATTCCACCTGGGCCCCACCGATCCGCCGAAATAGTGTCGCAGAGCCACTATTTCCGCCCCGGCCGCGCCAATCCGTCAAAATAGTGTCGCAGAGCCACTAATTCCACCTGGGCCCCATCGATCCGCTGAAATTGTGTCGTAGAGCCACTAATTCCGCCTCGGCCCCGCCAATCCGCCAAAATAGTGTCGCAGAGCCACTAATTCCGCCTCGGCCCCGCCAATCCGCCAAAATAGTGTCGCAGAGCCACTAATTCCACCTGGGCCCCACCGATCCGCCGAAATAGTGTCGCAGAGCCACTATTTCCGCCTCGGCCGCGCCAATCCGTCAAAATAGTGTCGCAGAGCCACTAATTCCACCTGGGCCCCATCGATCCGCTAAAATTGTGTCGCAGAGCCACTAATTCTACCTTGGCCCCACCGATCCGCTGAAATTGTGTCGCAGAGCCACTAATTCCACCTCGGCCCCGCCAATTCGCCGAAATTGTGACGTAGAGCCACTAATTCCACCTTGGCCCCGCCAATCCGCGGAAAAGGACCGTCAGGGCGATCTTCCCTGACGGTTTTTCTTAAAGGCTGTATTCCAGATCATTGTTGCTAATAATGCACCCTGTCCCGAGTAAGACAGAATTGCCCGGTTTGGTTGGGTGGAGTCCGCGTGGGATGTAGTTACCGATTTGGTTGGGTAATGCGGCGCTTGGAGCCCACGTGTGGGACGTGATTGCCGGTTTGGTTGGGTATGCGGCGCTTGGAGTCCGCGTGGGACGTAGTTACCCGATTTGGTTGGGTAATTCGGCGCTTGGAGCCTGCAGGGGACGTGATTGCCGGTTTGGGAGACTGTCAATTGATAGTGGATCGGGCAAAACAACCTGTGCAGGCGGAGGCGGCAGCGTAAACGGAACCCAGAAACCTTAATCAGCAATAAAGGGTGTTTTGGAAAAGCTAACGGAACGGAGGGCCCTTATCAACGACAAACGTTGCCAAAATTACTGTAAAACCGCGGAATAGCGGCGCTGTTCCGTTAAAGCCCAGAGTGGAACCCTCTTCACCGAATAAGGGCTCTGTGTTTCGTTACGACGGATGGCTAGGCGAAAGAGCGATGCTTCGTGTGGAATACATGCTGTTATCCATTAATCGACGGTCTCCAAAACCCGCTTGCAGCGTCGCAAACCCGCACATTCTCACCGTAACCCGACAAAACCCGCTTGCTGCGTTGCAAACCCGCACATTCTCGCCGCAACCTGACAAAACCCGCTTACAGCGTCGCAAACCCACCATCACACGCCAACCCGACAAAGCCCACTAACTTCTCCCCGACCCGGACAGAGCGAATTCATAAGCATCAACGAAGCTGAACACAGCCAGCATTTTTCAGAAACAGCATGTTGGACATAAACTGATAACCAATTATATCTAAACATATCTAAATATATGTTCACAGAATGTACAACGGCCAAAGTGAGTGTTGTCACTTCTATTTAGTTATAAATAGATAAAAATGGTATTGAAATAAAAAATGAGGAGGATGCGTATGACCGAACCCATGAGCAATCCGGGATTTTTCGATGTGGACTGCCGTCAACTGACGGATGGGAATCAGTGGGGCTACGTGCCCCGGATGTTCCCGGTGAAGGACAAGCTGGACAAATTGTTTGCGTTTATCGAAGAAAAACGCTACAAGCTGGCGGCTATGTCTTGCGTACGGGCGAATATGCCGCGGCCGGGCAGCAGAGAGGATATGCTGTTCATCCCCTTGGATCGGGAAGATTCCGGGTGGCAGAACGTTTACGGGCAATACCGGATGTATTACCTGGAGAAGAAGCCGCGGTGCGCGACCGATCCGATCGACCGTGCGAACGGACCGCATCAGGTTTTTCTTCATAACAAGAATGCGGTCGATTTGTTAAGCAGACTGGATGTCTCCGAATGGGTCGTATTCGGCAATGCGCTGGATGCTTGCGGAAATCTGGTCGTAGAGAAACTGCTGGAGTTGGAATACAAGGTTGTTTTCTTGTCGGATGTAATGGTGCCCGGGGTTGCCGCGCAATCCGAAGACCCGGAAGCGATTAAAGCCCGGACATATGCGAACTGGAGAGAGAACGGCGCTGTCCAGCTTACGTTGGATCAATTGTTGCAGCAGTGCGGCCGCGAGGAGGTCGGAGCGTGAAGCAAGGAAATTCGAATAAACGCCTGCTCGCTGTTCTGATTGCCGCCGTACTGTTGCTCGGTGTCACAAGCGCTTGCGGCGGCCGTGCCGACAACAAGGCCGCATCTCCGCCCCAAGCGTCCCCGTCGGTTGCCGCGACACAGACGGCTGCCCCTGAGACTGCCGCAACAAGAACGGTCAAGGATATGGCAGGCAACGATGTCGTTCTGCCGCAGAAGCTTGAGAAAGTCGCCATTACGCATTGGGGAGAAGTATTCGATATTTTTACTTCGCTCGGAGAAGTGGACCGCATTGCGGCAATGGCGGATACGACGCGGTATCCCTGGATTCGCCGGATGCTTCCGCAGGTAGCGGATATCCCCGACTACGGTTCGTTCGAAGAGGTCAATGTGGAGGAAATGATCAAGCTTGATCCTGACGTCATCTTCGTGCCCGCCTCGTCCACCAAAGTAAATCAGAAAATGCGGGATTTGGGTTTGCCCGTCTACGTAACCAAGGTGGAAGACACGCATGAATATTACTTGAAAGAATTGCGGGCGATCAGCGAGCTTTTGGGCAAATCCGCAGAGGCCGAGGCGCTGATTCAGGACCAGGATCGGCTCATCCGGCTGGTTCAGGAACGCGTGCAGGACATTCCCCGGGAGCAGCGCAAAAAAGTATACATCATGCGCAAGGATATTTTGCAGAAGCACAACAAGGATTGGCAATCCAGCGACTCTGTCGAAGGCGCGGGGGGCATAAACATCGCCGGCGATACGGACAAAGGCTTCGAAACCAATATCGAATCCCTGCTGGAGTGGAAGCCGGAAGTGATTCTGCAGGTCATTCGGATGGACAATAACGACGAATATTACAAGGAATTGGCGGCGGACGGGAGATATCGGGATATACCGGCGATCGCAAGCGGCGAAACCTATGTGTTCCCCGTAGGCATCAACTACTGGTACGGCTCGTCCGAAACGGGGCTCGGCAGGCTGCTGATCGGCAAAATCCTGTATCCCGAACGTTTTGCAGACATTGATTTGAAGAAGGAAGCCCAAGCTTTCTATCGACAAACGATCGGGCTCGATATGACGGATGCGGATTATGAGATGTTATTGAAAAACTTCAACGGCGCCCGCCGCATGGACGACAAGTAGGCGGAAAGCGCAACGCATTGCGCGCATGCGCATGCTTCATGTGCGCGGTTAATGGGAGTGATGAAACGGTTGAGTCGCAGCAAATTATCGATCGTATGGGTAGCCATGGTCGTTGTGATAGTGCTGTTCTTCTTCGGATCGTTCATGCTGGGGCGATATCCGATCGGCCCGTGGACGGTCGTGCGCATCCTGGCGGCGCAGATCTTCGATATTCCGCATACCTGGACGGACACCGCGGAGACCGTCGTCATGCGTGTCCGGCTGCCGCGCATCGCGGCTGCCGTCCTGATCGGCGGCGCCTTGAGCGTATCGGGAGCCGCTTACCAGAACCTGTTCAAAAATCCGCTCGTTTCGCCGGCAATTCTGGGCGTATCGGCCGGTGCCGGATTCGGCGCCGCCCTGGGCATGCTGCTGAGAATGAACGGCTGGGGCATCCAGTCGCTGGCGTTCGTATTTGCGCTGGTGGCGGTGGGCGCATCCTTCCTGATCGGCAGGGTGTTCGGCAAATTGTCCATCATCGTATTGGTGTTGGGCGGTACGGTCATTTCGGCGATTTTTCAGGCTCTGATTTCCATTCTTAAATATTGGGCGGACCCGATCGACACGCTTCCTTCCATCACGTTCTGGCTGATGGGCAGTCTGGCGAAGGTGTCCAACGGCGATATTTGGATGGCACTGCCGTTCATTGCCGTCTCCATGCTGCTTATGTACGTGATGCGCTGGCGCATCCAGGTGCTGTCGGTCGGCGAGGAGGAGGCCTCGGCGCTCGGCGTGAACGTGGGGAGAATCCAGGCCATCGTCGTCATCTCGGCCACGCTGATGACAGCCGCAGCAGTCAGCATCGGCGGCATTATCGGCTGGGTCGGCCTGATGATCCCGCACGTCGCGCGCATGCTGATCGGCCCGAATTTTCAACAGGTATTTCCGCTCTCTCTCTTCCTGGGCGGGGCCTTCCTGCTGGCAGTGGACACGGTCGGACGGACGGTCGGGGCGACGGAAATTCCGTTAGGCATTTTGACTTCGCTGATCGGGGCGCCATTCTTCATTCTCCTGCTCGCGAAGGTAAAGAGGGGTTGGGCATGAGTCTGGTTGTAGAGCGACTTTCGTTCGGCTATACGAACAAGAAGCAACTGGAACAGGTCTCGTTCTCGATGGGCGAGGGCGAATCGGTCTGCCTGCTCGGGCCGAACGGCACGGGGAAGACGACGCTGCTCCGCTGTCTGCTCGGCATGAACAAGGTGGCGCGAGGGAGCGTGACTCTGTTCGGGAAAGACATCGGGGAAATATCGGCCGCGGAGCGCGCCCGATATATCGCCTACGTGCCGCAGGCGACCGCTTCCGTGTTCCCTTACAAAGTGCTGGATATGGTCATGATGGGGCGCAACCCGCATCTGTCGGCGATGTCGTCCCCCTCGGCCAAGGATCGCGCCATCGCCTGGGAAGCGCTGGAGATGCTGGGCGCGACCCGGCTTGCGGACAAGAGCTTCGTCGAGATCAGCGGCGGCGAGCGTCAATTGGCGCTAATCGCCCGAGCGGTCGCCCAGCAATCCCGGATTTTGATCATGGACGAGCCGACGGCGAGCCTGGATTTCGGCAATCAGGCGCGAATATTGCAGATTGTGCGCCGCCTGGTCCGGACGGGATATGCCATTCTGATGACTTCCCACATTCCCGGTCATGCCTTCATATGCAGCAAAGCGGCGCTGCTGAAGGGCGGCACGATCCGGGCGTTCGGGGATCCGGAACAGGTGATTACGGAAGCCGGGATGAGCGAGTTGTACGGTGTGCCGATCAAGGTGTTGAACACAGGCGTAGCCGAGCGGAGCGGGCAGACGGTATGGGCTTGCGTGCCGCTGCTGGAATCGGAAGAGGACCCGGATGCGAAGCCGGCGTCGCCGGCCGTATCCCGGGACGACGGGCACGCCGAAGGCGCAAATACGAATAAGAGAAGAGAGGTAACGACAGGATGAAAAAGCATTCATGGCACTTGCGTTTATGGACGGGAATTTTGCTGCTTGCCCTGCTGGCGCTGTTAGCGACTGCGTGCTCGGACAGCGGGGATAAAGAGGCGTCGCCGCCGCCCGCATCCTCGGCCGCATCGACGGCGCAGACCGGATCGTCGCCTGCGGCGTCTTCCGCCGCGCCGGTCGAAACTGCCCGCATCCTAAGGGATATGGCAGGCCGGGAGGTCAAGCTGCCCCCTGCCATCAAGAAGGCCGTTACGATCGGCTCGGTGCCGGTCATCAACAGCTTTATTTTTGCCGTCGGCGGCGGCGATACGATCGGGAACGGCCTGCCCGACTTCGCCCGCAAGCCGAGATGGAAGTACCAGACGGTGTTCGCGCCCGCGATCGCCGACAAGCCGGTCATGCAGGCGGCCAGCGGCAATGAGCCGCTGACCGAGGAAATTCTCAAGGCGGCGCCGGATGTCGTATTCACGATGGACAAAGCCGCGATCTCCACGCTGGAAGGCAAAGGCATCACGAGCTTCTACCTGGAGAACAAGAAGCCGGAGGACGTGAAGGAAATCGTCAGGCTGCTGGGCGAGATCTACAACAAGCCGGATACGGCGGAGCAGTATGCGCAGTATTTCGACGGCGTCATTCAGCGCGTGGAGACCGCCGTCTCCGGCATACCGGCGGACAAGCGGCCCAAAGTGCTGAACTTGAACGTCGACAGCATGAATCAGCCGCACCTGATTGCCGAGTGGTGGATTACGGCCGCCGGAGGCGTCAGCGTGACGAACGACGGCCGCACTCAGGAGACGCTCGGACTTTCGATGGAACAAATTTTGCACTGGAATCCGGACGTGCTGATCGTAGCGAGCGCCGAGCAGCGGGAGAACGTCTTGAAGGACGAGAAGTTCGCGCAAATTTCCGCCGTTGCAAGCAAGCGGATCTTCGTGGCGCCGACCGGCGCGCACACCTGGGCGAACCGGACGGTCGAACAGCCGCTTACCGTGCTTTGGGCCTACCAGCATTTTTACCCGGACCTGTTCGGCGAGACGGAATTGCTGGAGGAAGTGCAAGGGTTTTACAAGCAGTTCTTTGAAACGGCGCTGAGCGACGAGCAAGTCAAGGAAATTCTCGACGCCAAGCTGTAGCGGGGAAGTCTACACTACGGCTGGCGAACGATTCGAAGCGGAGGGGATCAAACGATGGATCGATCAACGTCACGGATGGCAGGCCGGATGGCGGCAGAGGATGTTGGGACGGTGCGCGGCTGGCTCGACGGGTACAAGCGTTACCAGGTCATGCTTGCGGCGATTCGCATGCAGTTGTTCAACCGCCTGGCGGATCATGGAGGCATGACCAAAGAAGAGACGATTTCCGCATTCGGCATCGACGGACAGCATGCGCGGTTTTTCCTGCAGGCTTTATGCGATGAAGGGCTGCTCGAGCTGCGTCAGGATTTATATGTGCCGACCGAGCTGTCCGCCCGGCTGCTGGATCGGGGCAGTCCGGCGCAGATCGTCGATCTGTTCGCATCGGTATCCGACCCGGACGGGGCGTGGAGCCGCCTGGGACAAGGGCAGCTTGGCCAGGCCGACAGTCCGGCGATGTCCGGCCCGCCATTGTCGGCCCGCTATCAGCAGTATTTGCCCGGACATATGGAGATCGTCAAGCGAATTGCGGACTGGGCGGGCTTCCCGCTGGCGCGGTCGCTGCTGGAAATCGGCGATCCGGCCGGCTTGCACGCCATCGGCGTATGCCGCAATTCTCCCATTTTGACAGGAACCGTGATGTGCGAACCCGATCGGGAGAAGGAAGCGGGCGCGAGCATTGCCCAGTTCAATCTGGGACGCAGAATCGGGGTTCGCGCGGGCAAGCTGCCGGAAGCGTTGGCGGAGCTGGACGGCGAAGCGTTCGATATGGCGATCGTGGCCCACGCGCTCTACCGCCACCGGAAGGCGCTCGTGCCTTTTCTCCAAGCGGTTGCGGCGACGATGCGTCCCGGCGGACTGCTGGTGCTGGATCATTATTATTGCAGTCCCGATTGCGGCGAAGCGCTCAGCGGGCTGCAGGATCTCGATCAGGCGCTGTCGATCGGATATCATCCGCTCTGCAATGCCGAGCGGTTCGCGACATTTGTGGAGATGGCGGGTTTTACGCGGCTGGAGACGACGGAGCTGCACGGATTTTGCGGACGTTCGCGGATGTTTATCGCGGTGAAAGACGGAGCGGTTGCGCCGAAGCCGCAGGAGCCGCAGGAGCGCGGAGCATGCTGCGGATGACGGCGATTCGCCCGCGCCCGTGGCGGCATCACAGAGGAGGAGAACGCGATGATTTTCGGCTTGTCCGGCCATAGCGGCGGCCTGGAATCCTTGTCCCAGGAACGGCTGAAAAGGATGATCCCGCAGCTCGAGGAGATGGGTTATGCCTCCATGTGGATCAACGAGGAGCATTTTCAAAAATCGGATGCGGACCGCAACCGCCACGGCTATTCTCCGCTTATCTACGCGGCGGCCGTGGCGGCGATGACCAGCCGGCTGCGAATTGGGTTCTCCGCGCTGCTGCTGCCGCTGCACCATCCTCTGCGGCTGGCGGAGGAAGTAGCGACGCTGGACCGGTTGTCCGACGGGAGAATCGAATTCGGCATTTCCCGCGGCCATCCGGGCCGGTATTTCGAGGCGTACGGCGTCGATCCCGAACGGCGAACCGAGCAATTCCGCAGCGTGCTAAGCGCGGTTCTTCGCTATTGGCAGGCCGACGGAGCAGCTCCGGAAGGCGAGCTGACGCCATGCGCGCCCAGCCCGGTGCAGCAACCGTACCCGCCGATCTATGTCGCGGCCTATTCGGACGAATCGGTGCGCTGGACGGCGGAGAACGGCCATCGGCTTATTCTGCACGGCATCCAGTCGGTAAGCAGCCTGCGCCGCTGCCTGTCCGTGTTTGCGCAGTCCGGAGGCGACCGATCGAAGGTTCCGGTGGGCCGGTTTGTGTACGTCGGAGAGAGCGACGAGCAGGCCAGGGAAGATATGCGTCCGGTCATTGCGGGATTGACGAAGAAATTGCGGCACATCCGCAGCGAGCGGTTCGCGCTGATCCATGACGAAGAAGATTTGGAGCCGGAGCGATTCTATGACCGGATGGCAATCATCGGAGGGCCCGCGACCTGCCGCGCGAAGCTGGCGCAGCTTCAGGGCGAGCTTGGCATCGGATATGTGAACCTGCTGCCCTCTTTCTTCGGATTGCTGCCGGGGGAGAAGCTGGAACGCTCGCTGTTGCGATTCTCGGAAGCGGTTATGCCCGGATGGAAGCCATGAGGGGGATGCAAAATGGTGGAACGCAAGCAAGACGAGCTGCTGCAGGAGGTTTGGGATGAGATCGCGGTTATCCTCGGAGACGAGTTGGCGGAACTGACGGTGGAACGGATCGTCATCGGCATTTTCTTCACGGGCGTCAAGCTTAGCAACGGGTTTGGCGGCATCAGCTACACGCCGGTCAAGACGATTCCCGAGGCCGTATGCTGTCCCAGTGCCGCCCGCAAGCTGCCGGCATCGGGCCGTCTGCGGGGAGAGAAGGCGGTTCGTCTGCTGGAGGATCTGCATAGCGGCATCCCGATTCGGAAGACCGTGGCGATTGCGGTGCTGAACGCGCTGTCGGCCGCCTGCTGGGAGAGAAGTCCGCCGGAAGATTACGCGATCTATCGCGGCTTCGATGCGATAGACGGTATCGAACTGGCCGACGACGATCATGTCGTGGTGGTCGGGGCGCTCGAACCTTATCTGAAAAGGCTGAAGGCAAGGGGCAAGCCGTTCGTCGTTCTGGAGATGGACACAGCGGCGCTGAAGGACGACGAGCTTCCCTTCTACCGGCATGCGGACGACTGGCCCGAGGTGATTCCGCAGGCGGACGTGCTGATTGTAACCGGCACGACGCTTATCAACGATACGGTTCAGCACTTGCTGGCGCGCGCCAGACCGGAGGCGACCGTCATCATCGTGGGGCCGACGTCCAGCCTGCTTCCGACGCCTTTCTTCGCGCGCGGCGTTCACACGATCGGGGGCGTGCTCGCGCACGACCCGGATACGCTGCTGAACCTGATCGCGGAAGGCGGGTCGGGGTACCATTTCTTCCGCGACGCAGTCGACAAGATCGTGCTGAGATCCCGTCGGCATGCTTGATCCTGCGAAGATGTCGCAGGGTTCAGCCCCCTGCCTCTCCAGGCGGGATCTCAATCAGGTGGAGTAGTCCTCGATGCGAATGCGGAGCTGAGCGAGTTCGATAGAAGCGCTGGTGATGCAACGGCTCTCCTTCAAGCGGAGTGCCGTTGTTTGACATTTTCGTGACGAACGATCCAATCCTAACCAGACAGCGCTTTCAGGGTGACATTGTTCACAGTCCGCGCGCGACGGCGATGGTAAATTGTTTAACAATCGACAGCCCCGCTGGAATCGAATTCGCACTCGCATTCGCATTCGCAGCCGTATAAGGAGGACTTCCATGAGCACGAGCAAACCGCCTACCTTCCGGAAACTCAAGTATTTCGCGAAGCGCGAGCAGCATGCGGACGGATGGAGCGAGGTATCGCCTGCCAGCCGCGAATGGGAAGACGCATACCGCAGAAGGTGGCAGCACGACAAGGTCGTCCGTTCGACGCACGGCGTCAATTGCACCGGCTCCTGCAGCTGGCAGATCTTCGTCAAGGACGGCATTGTCACCTGGGAGAACCAGGCGACCGACTATCCGACCACCGGTCCCGACATGCCGGAATTCGAACCGCGCGGCTGCCCGAGAGGCGCCAGCTTCTCGTGGTACTTGTACAGCCCGCTCCGCGTGAAATATCCGTACGTTCGCGGCGTGTTGCTCCGGATGTGGCGGGAAGCGCTGCAGCAATGCCAGGATCCTGTGCAAGCCTGGGACAGCATCGTGAGCGATCCGGACAAGGCGAACGCGTATAAGTCGGCACGGGGCAAAGGCGGGCTTGTTCGCGCGTCGTGGGACGAAGTGACGCAGATCATCTCCGCCTCGATGATCCACACGATCCGCCGCTACGGGCCGGACCGCATCATCGGCTTCTCTCCGATCCCGGCCATGTCCATGGTCAGCTATGCGGCCGGTTCCCGGTTCCTGTCGCTGGTCGGCTCGCCCCTGCTTAGCTTCTATGATTGGTACGCCGATCTGCCGCCGGCCTCGCCGCAAATTTGGGGAGACCAGACCGACGTGCCGGAGAGCAGCGACTGGTTCAACTCCGGCTACATTCTCGTCTGGGGCTCCAACCTGCCGATGACCCGCACGCCGGACGCGCATTTCCTGGCGGAAGCCCGGTATCGCGGCACGAAGGTCGTGTCGATCAGCCCGGACTATGCGGAGTACGTCAAATTCGCCGATACGTGGATGTCGGTCAAGCCGGGCACGGACGGCGCGCTCGCGATGGCGATGGGGCACGTCATTCTGCAGCAATTCTATGTCGATCAACCGACCGAACTTTTCATGCAATACGCCAGGCAGTATACGGACTTCCCGAACCTGGTCATCATCGACGAGCGCGAGGGCGCTTATACGCCCGGCCGATTCCTGACCGCAGAGGACCTCGGAGCGGAAGGCAACAACATGCAGTGGAAGACGATCGTGTACGACGAGACGAGCCGAACTTATGTCGTGCCGAATGGGAGCCTCGGGTTCCGCTGGGGCGAAGAAGGCCGTTGGAACTTGCGGATGGACGATACGGGGAGCGGCGAATCGATCGATCCGCGCCTGTCGCTGCTTGGGATCGAACACGAGGTCATCCCGATCAAGCTGCCGTACTTCGACGACGCAGGCGGCCACGTGATGGAACGGGTCGTGCCGGTGAAACAGATCGTCAGCGGCGGCAAGCAAATTCGGGTGACGACCGTCTACGATCTCGTCCTGGCGAAATACGGCGTCGACCGCGGGCTCGGCGATGCGAAGCTGACGGGGGAGAGCGAAGAGAATCGCCCTTTCACCCCTGCCTGGCAGGAGAAGTTTACGGGAGTCCCCCGCGATACGGCTGAACGGATCGCCCGCGAGTTCGCCCGCAACGCGATCGAGACGAAGGGCCGCTCGATGATCATCATGGGCGCGGGCATCAACCACTGGTACAACTCGGACGTCATCTACCGCGCGATCATCAACCTGGTCGTCATGACCGGCTGTCAGGGCGTGAACGGCGGCGGCTGGGCGCACTATGTCGGCCAAGAGAAGCTGCGTCCGGCGGAAGGCTGGCAGACGATCGCCTTCGCTCGCGACTGGACCGGTCCGGCGCGGCTGCAGAACGGCACTTCCTTCTTCTATTTCGCCACCGATCAATGGCGTTACGAAGAGACGCCGACGGGCGACCTTGTCTCGCCGCTGGCCGGGCAAGCGAGCCGCGCTCACTATGCGGATTACAACGTGCAAGCGGCCAGGCTTGGCTGGTTGCCGTCGTATCCGCAATTCAATCGCAACTCGCTGGAAATTTACAAGGACGCCCGGCAGGCCGGAGCGACCACCCAGGCGGAAATTGCCGATTACGTCGCCCGCGAGCTCAAGAACCGCAGCCTGCAATTTTCCATAGAGGATCCCGACAACCCGGTCAACTACCCGCGCGTCCTGTTCGTCTGGCGGGCCAATCTGATCTCGAGCTCGGGCAAGGGTCATGAATATTTCCTGAAGCACCTGCTCGGCACGTCGAACGGCCTGCTCGGCGACGATGCGGCGACGCTCCGTCCCGAAGACGTCGTCTGGCACGAGAAGGCGCCTGAAGGCAAGCTGGACCTGCTCGTCGATCTCGACTTCCGCATGGCCGGCACGGCGCTCTATTCGGACATCGTCCTGCCGGCGGCGACCTGGTACGAGAAGAGCGACCTGTCCAGCACCGACATGCATCCGTTCGTGCATCCGTTCAACCCGGCCGTGTCGCCGCAGTGGGAATCCCGTTCGGACTGGGATATTTTCAAGGAACTCGCCCGCAGCTTCTCGGAGATGGCGGCCGCCGAGTTCACGGACGGTCCGCAGCAGGACATCGTCGCCACGCCGCTGCTGCACGATTCCCCGGATGAGCTCGCGCAGCCGTACGGGCGCATCCGGGATTGGAGCCGCGGAGAGACCGAGCCGGTGCCGGGCAAGACGATGCCGCACGTTCACATCGTGGAGCGCGATTACGCAGCCGTCTTCGAGAAGATGATCGCCCTCGGCCCGAACGTTGCGAACAAGCCGATCGGCACGAAGGGGATCGCTTGGTCGGCGGCGGAGGAGTACGAGAAGCTCAAGCGAACGCTCGGCGTAACGAGCGCCACCCGCTCGCCGCTCGCCGCCGGTTGTCCGGACATCAGCACCGACCGCAGCGTGGCGGAGGCGATCCTGACACTCTCTACGACGACGAACGGCAAGATGGCGGTGCGCGCCTGGGAATCGCTCGAGAAGAAGACGGCGCTCCATCTGAAGGACCTGGCCGAGGAGCGGGCGGAAGAATGCTTCACCTTCGACGATATCACGTCCAAGCCGAAGACGGTCATCACTTCTCCGGCGTTCAGCGGGTCGGAGAAGGGCGGACGGCGCTACTCGCCGTTCACGACGAATGTCGAGCGCCTGATTCCGTGGCGGACGCTGACCGGCAGGCAGCAGTTCTATATCGATCACGAGATGCTGCAGGAATTCGGCGAGACGCTGGCGACGTTCAAGCCGACGCTCAAGCACAAGCCGTTCCATCCCGGCAGCAAACGGCCGGTGGAAGACGGCAAGGAGATTGTGCTGAACTACCTGACCCCGCATAACAAATGGTCGATTCACAGCATGTACTATGACGCGCTGCCGATGCTGACGCTGTTCCGCGGCGGGCCTACGATCTGGCTGAACCACGAGGACGCCGGGGAGACGCAGATCGCCGACAACGACTGGATCGAATGCTTCAATCGCAACGGCGTCGTCGTCGCCCGCGCCGTCGTCAGCCATCGCATCCCGCGCGGCATGGCGTTCATGCATCATGCGCAGGATCGGCATATCAACGTGCCGGGCACGCGCGTCTCCGGCACGAGGGGCGGCACGCACAACAGCCCGACGCGCATCCATATGAAGCCGACGCACATGATCGGCGGCTACGCGCAGCTCAGCTACGGCTTCAACTATTACGGCCCGACCGGCAACCAGCGGGACCTGAATGTCATCATCCGGAAGCTGCAGGAGGTGGATTGGCTTGAAGATTAAAGCGCAAGTCGGCATGGTGATGAATCTGGACAAGTGCATCGGCTGCCACACGTGCAGCGTCACCTGCAAGAATACGTGGACGAACCGGCCCGGCGCCGAATACATGTATTTCAATAACGTCGAGACGAAGCCCGGCGTCGGCTATCCGAAGCAATGGGAGGACCAGGAGCGCTACCGGGGCGGCTGGGAACTCAGAAACGGCAAGCTGGAGCTCAAATCCGGCACCCGGGCGAAGCGCCTCCTGAACATTTTCCACAATCCCGACCAGCCGACGCTGGACGATTATTACGAGCCGTGGACCTACGAATACGAGAAGCTTACGAGCAGCCCGCAGCAGCGGCACCAGCCGGTCGCGCGGCCGCTGTCCAGGGTGACCGGCAACTACATGAATCTCGAATGGGGGCCGAACTGGGAGGACGATCTGGCCGGCGCACACGTCACGGGGCTGGACGATCCGAACATCCGGGGCATCGAGGAATCGATCAAAATGGACTTCGAGCAAGTGTTCATGATGTATCTGCCGCGCATCTGCGAGCATTGCATCAACCCGTCCTGCGTCTCGTCCTGCCCGTCCGGCGCCATGTACAAGCGGGATGAGGACGGCATCGTGCTCGTCGACCAGAACGCCTGCCGCGCCTGGCGGTTCTGCGTGTCCAGCTGTCCGTACAAGAAGGTGTACTTCAACTGGCAGACGAACAAAGCCGAGAAATGCACCTTGTGCTTCCCCCGCATCGAGGCCGGATTGCCGACGATCTGCTCGGAGACGTGCGTCGGGCGGATCCGCTACCTGGGCCTCATGTTCTACGATGCCGACAAGGTCAAGGAAGCCGCTTCAACGCCGGATCCGCAACATCTCTATGACGCCCAACTCGGCATTTTCCTCGATCCGCACGATCCGGAAGTGATCCGGGAGGCGCGCAAGGCGGGCATCGCCGAGGACTGGATCGAAGCCGCGCAGCGTTCGCCGATCTACAAGATGGTCATGGATTGGAAGATCGCGCTGCCGCTGCATCCGGAATACCGGACGATGCCGATGGTATGGTACATCCCGCCGCTCAGCCCGATCACGAACAAGATCGAAGGACAGGGAAGCTCGCTGGATCCCCACGATATATTCCCGGCCATCGACAACATGCGCATCCCGATAGAGTATCTCGCGAATCTGCTCACGGCCGGCGACGCCGGCGTCATTCGCGAGGTGCTGCGCAAGATGGCGGTCATGCGGGTGCATATGCGGGCGAAGCAGACCGGGCGCGAGAGCGACCCGCAGCTGCTTGCCGCGACCGGGCTCGACGCCGCCACGATCGAAGAAATGTACCGGCTGCTCGCCATTGCCAAGTACAACGACCGCTTCGTCATCCCTCCGGCGCATCGCGAGCACGTATCCGACCTCTATATGGAGCAAGGCGGATGCGGACTGAACTTTGCAGGCGGTCCGGGCGCTTGCGGCGTATTCTGAAGCGAGGAAGGTGAACCGGATGGACATCGAAACATCCAAGCGCATCTATGGCATGGTATCGTATTTGCTGCAGTATCCCGACGATGAATGGCAGGATTGGCTGTATGCGGTCCGGCTTGAGGCGGAGGAGATTGCGGATGCGGACTTGAAGCGGCGCCTGTTCGATTTTCTGGATGCCGCCGAACGCGTGAACAAGGAAAACTGGCAGGATCAGTATGTGCGGACGTTCGATTTCGGCAAGAAGACGAACCTGTACTTGACGTATTCTGAGCATGGAGAAGAGCGGGAGCGGGGGCCTGCGCTGCTCGCGCTCAAGCGGCAATACGAAGAGGCGGGCTTCACGCTCGCCGCCGGAGGGGAACTGCCCGATTACTTGCCGCTCATGCTCGAGTTTGCTTCCGCAGCCCCTCGGGCGGATGCGGAGTCGGTGTTTGCGGGGCATCGCCCCGCGTTATTGTCGATTCACCGCGAGCTGGCGGAGTCGGGCAGCCCGTATGCGGCGTTGTTCGAGCTGCTGCTGCGGATCGTCCCCGGCGACAATCGCGCATCCGGAACATCCTCGGGGAGGGAAGTGCATTGAGCGGGTTGGACTTATTTTTTTGGGGCATTCTGCCGTATATTATTATATCGGTATTCGTAACTGCGATCATCTGGCGGTACAAGACGAATCCGTACGGCTGGACATCCAAATCGAGCGAAATGTTGGAGAAGCGGTTGCTGCGGTGGGGCAGCGTGTTGTTTCATTACGGCATCATTGCCGTATTCTGCGGGCATGTTGCCGGATTGCTCGTACCGGTATCGTGGTACCGCGCGCTGGGTGTCAGCGACGAAGCCTATCATGCGGCGGCGATAGGAGGCGGATTGCCGGCAGGCATCGTCGCACTCTCCGGAGCGCTTATCCTGCTGTACCGCAGATTCGCGGCGCCGCGCATTCGCGCAACGAGCAGCGCGGGCGATCGGGCGGCGATTGTGATGATTGTCCTCGTCCTCGTCTCGGGACTCGTCGCGACTGCGGGCAATGCCGCCAGCCATACCGATTTCGATTACCGCACGACGATCGGACCCTGGGTGCGCAGCGTGCTGACGCTGCAGCCGGATCCGGGACTGATGGAGACCGTTCCGACGGGCTTCAAGCTGCACATCGGGCTGTCATTCGCCCTGTATCTGCTGTTTCCGTTCACTCGTCTGGTGCATGTGTTCAGCGTGCCGCTTCATTATTTGAATCGCAGTTATGTGCTGTACCGCCGCCGGGATGGCGCAGTACATCCCGAGCAGAGGAGACGCAAAGGAGTCGTGTAAATGAGAACGACGGGGAAATTTCAACTGCCGTTGCAGTCGTTGAGCTTGGTCGCGGCATTCATGGTATGGGTGATATTGTCTTCTTTGCTGCCCTACATTCGCGAAGATATTGCTTTGACAGACGGTCAAGCGACCTGGGTAACGGCGATTCCCGTCATCCTCGGTTCGATCTTGCGGTTTCCGCTCGGCTTCTGGACGAACCGCTTCGGCGCGCGCTGGAGCTTCACGATCAGCTTCATCGCGCTGGCGGTCCCCGTCCTCTATATTAGCGCCGCGGATTCCTTTATGGATCTGGTCCTCGGCGGCTTCCTGCTCGGGATCAGCGGCGCCACGTTCTCGATCGGCGTTACCGCGTTGCCCAAATATTTTCCGAAAGAGAAGCACGGCTCCATCAACGGGATTTACGGGATGGGCAACGTGGGCACGGCGCTCACGTCGTTTCTGGCGCCGGCGATCGCCGCGTCGTTCGGCTGGCAGAATACGGTGCGCATGTATCTCGTGCTGCTGGCGGCGTTCGCGCTGGCCAACCTGCTGCTCGGCGACTCGAAAGAACGCAAGGTGAAGGCATCGCTGAAAGAACAAGTGCGGGCCGTATACAAGAGCGACAAGCTGTGGCTGCTGAGTCTGTTTTATTTCATCACATTCGGGTCGTTCGTCGCTTTCACGGTGTATTTGCCCAATTTCCTTGTGTCCAATTTCGAACTGACGAAGGTGGACGCAGGCCTCCGCACGGCCGGGTTTATCGCGCTGGCCACGTTGGCGCGTCCGATCGGGGGCTGGCTGGCCGATCGCTGGAACGCCTTCTATGTGCTGATGGCCACCTTTTTTTGTCTCGCGCTCTCCGGCGGGCTGCTGTCATTCTCGCTTAGCATCGAGCTGTTTACCGTCGGTGTGTTGTCCGTCGCCATCTTTGCCGGGTTGGGCAATGGCGCCGTGTTTAAAATGGTGCCGCTTTACTTCTCCAAGCAAGCGGGCGTCGTGAACGGGATCGTGTCGGCGATGGGAGGGCTTGGCGGCTTTTTTCCTCCGCTGGTGCTGACCTTGCTGTTTCAGATCAACGGACATTATGCGGTCGGATTCATGGCGTTATCGGAATTTTCCCTGGCCAGCTTCGTATGTGTCGTCTGGATGTTCTATCAAGAAAAGCTGGGCCTCTCCTCCAAGATTATCGAAAGCACGATCGAGGCGATCATGATTACGGATACGAACGGCATGATTCGCTCCGTCAACCCGGCATTCACGGCGATCACCGGCTATAGCGCGGAGGAAGCGATCGGCCAGCCGGCAAGCTTGCTGAAATCGGGCGAGCATGACCGGGCGTTCTACGAGGCCATGTGGCAATCGATTCGCGAGAAGGGCTACTGGCAGGGCGAAATTTGGAACAGCCGCAAGAACGGCGAGATCTATCTGGAATGGCTCAGCATTACGGCCGTCCGCAACGATGCCGGCGAAGTGAAAAACTATGCGGGCATGTTCAGCGACCTGAGCAAAGTCGAAATTTGAGCTCTGCAAGAGCGGCGAATAACGCGGTCGCGATCGTCAGATGGATAACGGCCCATGCGACGTTCAGATCGGTGACGACGGTGAGCGCGCCGACCAGCAATTGCATGAACACGATGGCGGCAATCGCGATCAGGCGCTTCCGCAATCCGGCAATCCCGCGGTTCGCCTTCGCGAGCGCCGTCGCCGCGAATACAGCAACATAAACGGCGGCAATAAACGCGAACAAGCGATGAAGCGATTGCATAAATTGCGCTTCCGCGGAAGGAAGCCAGGAATCGCGGCAGCTTAGCCAATCGCAGGCCAGACCGAACGATTGGTGCTTGACATAAGCCCCTAGTGCAATCGTTATTACGATCAACAGGATGATCAGGTTGATGTGCTTGTTGAGGGAGACGGGAGGAGCCGGACGATCCGCCGGGCGATCTGACGGAAGAGTTGCCCGCCACAGGTAGATGAGCACGGCCATGAAGCCCATGGCGATAAGCAAATGAAGCGTAATGACGATCGCGGGCAAATCGAGCACGACGACCAGTGCGCCAAGCAGAATTTGCAGGGCGAGCAAGAGCGCCATTCCGTTCGCTGCCCGGCGAACGGGGGCGGAGGTATGCGTCTTTCTGATTTTGAACCATAACCATGCGGAAAGAACGGCGAGCAGCGCACCGATGACGCGGTGCGTGTATTCGATCAAAGTTTCACCGTGAAGAACCGGAACCAGAACCCCGTTGCATAAAGGCCAATCCGGCCCGCACCCCATGCCGGACTCGGAAGAAGCGACATAGCCTCCGAATACGATAAGCAGGAACGTCACGAGAATGGTCCCCATAGCCAAACGATTGATTTTCACAAAATTAGGCCCCCAAGGATAGGAATTTCTACCATTTTAGCGCATCGTTCCATTGGGGGATGTAATTTATCTCACACTTGTCTTGCGAACCGGGCTGGCGGACGAAGGTTAAATCCGGCACAGCTCGATCGGACAAGACTCGCATTTGCAAATGCCTTGCAGGTGTTTCAAGTTGGTGATGGTGATGATGCCGTCGTTAACGCTGACGGCGCCCGCTCGCTTCAATTCGGCCAGCATGCGATTCACGCTCTCCCGCGCGCATCCGATGTAATCGGCGAGCTCGGAGTTCGTCAGCTTCATCCCGATGCGGATACCTTGCTCGACGGGTTTGCCGAACGTATTGGCAAAGCGGATCAAGGTGGAGCAGAGCGCGCCCGGCTTGCCGTACATCAGCAAGTCGCGAAACTTCGTCTGCATCAGACGCTGCATGTAGCCCATCCAGTTCATGAACTCCACGGCCAGGTCTCCATTTTGCCACAGCACGACCTCCAGGTCGCTCTTCTGGATAACGCCGATCTCGCATTCCTCCAGGGCCAAGGCGGTAAATCCATGCCGCGAATGCTGGAACGGGTCGATCTGTCCGAAGAAATCCCCTGCGCGAAATAGCGACATGATGTATTCCTTGCCTTCCTCCGACAGTTTCGTCAACTTCACCATGCCTGATTGCAAATAGTAAAGATGATTCGCGCGGTCTCCTTCATGGAAGATCGTCGAGGTCGCGGAAAATTTATTGGCATACATAACTTGCTTCAACTTTGCCATATTCGTCGGTGAAAAACAGGAAGCGTTCTGAAGCCGGCTGGACTCGGGCGGAAGGATGGCAGTTGGCATGATGAGACACCTCCAAATCGGTTGACCCCATTATAGCAAAGCGTTTCCTGCCCCTTTGTGATCTGTCTCACAATCACAGGTGTGAGTTATATCATTGAGCGGAATAAACAGGCGGACCGATAATGGGGCCAATACGAATTCCATGAGAAGAAGGGGCTGATTGGATTGGAAATGTCCCGAGACTCGCGCCGGACGACGCCTGCACCGCTGACGGGCGTTATTCTGGCTGGCGGAAAGAAACGGATCGGCGAGCTCCACCCGGCGCTGCTGCCGTTCGGGCGCGAATTGATGGTGAATCGGCAATTCCGTCTGATGAAGCCCTTATGCTCGGAGCTCATTCTCGTTACCGACGAGCCCAGGCTGTTTCTGCCCGTACTGAATTCAAACGTGCGCATGATTACCGACTTTTACACAGGCGCCGGGCCGCTGGGCGGCATCCATGCCGCGTTGTCCCTGTCCGGCAACGCCAAGGTGTGGCTGGCTGGCTGCGATATGCCGTTCTTATCCTCGGCAGCGGCAAAATTGATGTTGGACAGAATCGTCAGACATCGTCTCGATGCCGTCATTCCCGCGATTGACGATTGTCTCCACCCGTTGCACGGCGTCTTCGATCGTCAGCATGTCGATTTGCTGGCGGAGTTGGCGGCATCGGGACGGTCAAGCGTGCAAGAGTACCTCGATCGCATTCGGTTTGACAATCTGACGGAAGGGCATTTCCAGCGCCTCGGCATCGACCCGAAATTCGTGCTGCGCGCGAATACGCGCGAGGCGTACGAAGACGCATTGCGTTTGATTCGATAGCGCGTGTCGGTGTGACATATGTCATCATCGATATGATTTTGGTGTGCTATGTTTAGGAAAGCACAGGGCGTGACGAAGCGGCGGAGGCGGCAATCCACGATGACAATTCAAACGAAAGCTCTTATAGGGAACGGGCTGCTTGTCGTCGCGGTTGCGTTCGCCGGCATCTGTGTCCTATGGCACGCAACGGACGGCTTTCGCGCGTTTACGGCCGAAAGCGCCCGGCGGTTGTCGGTGCTGGAGCATCCGCAGAAAGTGCCGGAGGTGCGCCTGCAAGACCAATCCGGCCGGGAATTGACGCTGGAGGCTTATCGCGGGCAATGGCTGCTGGCCACTTTCATTTATACGCGCTGCGCCGACCTTTGTCCCGCGCTGGAAACCTCGTTTCAGGAAGTGTACGAGGGCTTGCCGCGGGAGCGTCTGGGCAAGGACGTATCCCTGCTCACCATCAGTTTCGATCGCGCGAACGATACCGTCGAGGCGCTGCATCACTATATGGCGTATTTTCAAGCCGACGGTGAGACTTGGCGGATGACCAGAGTTTCCGACGGCGCGGAATTGGATCGCTTGCTGAAGCGGTTCGGCGTCGTCGTCATTCCGGATCGCAATGGAGGCTTCGAGCACAATGCCGCCATTTATTTGGTGAGCCCCGAGGGGAAGCTGGTTCGGATCTTCGATTACGACGATCCCGGGCAAGTCGTTCGTTACATGCGGGAAACACGGGCCTGAAGCTGCCTGCTATCGCACAGGAGGGATTGGATGAAGCAGCATGCCTGGATGGGCGCCGCCATGCTTGCGTTGATGCTGAACCCGTTCTCGGTGAAAGAGCTGGAAGCCAGCATGCTCGGGTATATGCTGGTGCAAATCCCCGGTTTGACGGCAGGGGGTTATTATGTGGGCAAATACTTGCTGGGCGTACTTCCGTCCAGGTGGTTTCGATGGGATCCCGGCGGGGTTTGCTGTTTGCTGCTCGCCATTTTCACGATCGCCTATTGGATATTGCCGCGCAACGTCGACGCCGCATTGAACGACATCGCGACAGATGCGTGGAAATGGACAACGCTGCCGTTGCTTGCCGGCATTCCGCTTGCCGTCGGCTGGCGCAGACTTCATCCGCTCGTCAAAGGCCTGGTCTGGACAAACCTGGTCTCGATGATGGTCGTGATGAGCTGGCTGTATACGAACGCGCCTGTCCGGCTATGCAATAATTATCTGGAGCAGCAGCAGGATCAGCTCGGCCAGGGAATGTTGATTGCGGGCATGGCCGTTGCGGGTTACCGGGTTTATCTCGCGTTCTCCGGCAGCCCGAAATCGCTTGGCCGCTAGGCGCTAGGATAGATGTCGTACGTGCGGGAGGCCGTATGAAACTCGGGATCACGGGAAAGATCGCCGCGATCGTCCTGTCGATTGTACTTGTCGGCGTCGGGACGGTTACGCTTGTCAGCTACGGGAATAGCTATAGGCAAGTGAAGGAGGCGGCAGGCGTCGAATTGATCGGCTGCGCCAATATTACGACCGGTATTATCGATCCGGACGAGGTCCGCCGGCTGGCGCAGGGAGATCGTTCCTTGACCGGCAAAGTAGAACATGACATCAGTTGGACAGTCACCAAGAAGCCGATCTTTAAAAATCAATATATTATATCGCTGGACGGAAAGCTTCTGGCAGCGGACGATTCGCTGAAGGCGGAAGGGTTCAAGGCAGGAGACGATTTCTATCTGGACCGGGATGCGCTGGCGATGATTGTGGAGATGAAGCATCCCGCCTATTCGGATGTATACGCATATGGGAGCACGAAGAGGATGACCGGGTATGCGCCGATATACGAAGATTACGATCCGAATAAGCCGTTAATCGCCCTGAATGCCATCGACTTCGATGCCGAGATTTTGCAAGAGAGAACGTGGGAGATGGTCCGGGCCACGGTCGTCATCGGCGCACTGCTGCCCTTGCTTGCGGCGCTCGTCGCCTTCTTGTTCGTGCGTCGGATCGTTTCGCCGCTGAAGCGCGTGAACGAGCAAGTGAACCGTGTGGCAAACGGCGAGTTCACCCTCGCCGCGGAGCTGCAAAATGTCAGAAGCCATGACGAAGTCGGCCAATTGCAGACGAGCGTCGGCCAGATGGTCGGAGTTCTCTCCTCGCTCGCGAAAGGCATGATGCGAACCTCGCGTCAGTTGGATGAAGCCAGCAAACGGTTGATGGACACGGCCGACCAGACCGGCGAATCCTCCAGACAGATTGCCATGGCGATTGACGAAGTGGCGAACGGAGCGACCAGTCAAGCCAATCACGCCAACGACGTGATCACCTTGGCCGAGAAAGCCCGGAGCGCCATCGATGTCGGCGATCGGAATGCCCGACTGGCCGTAGAGATCGCGGGCGAATCCACAGAGAAGGCGCGCCAGGGAGAGACGGCCATCCGTCATGCCGTCGAACAACTGACTTCCGTAACAGAGGCTGTGCGAACGGTGTACGAATCGATTCAACGCCTGGGCAAGCATTCGGAAGCGATTGACGGCATTATCCGGATCATGACCAATATTTCCAATCAGACGAACCTGCTCGCCTTGAATGCCTCCATCGAGGCCGCAAGAGCGGGCGAGCAAGGCAGAGGATTTGCGGTCGTGGCGGGCGAAGTTCGCAAGCTGGCGGAACAATCGAGGGCTTCCGCCCAGCAAATTACGCATCTGGTGACGGATATTCAGGCGGAGACATCCGTTGCCGCCGTGTCCATGGAGAGCAGTCTGGAGGCGGTCGGACAATTGGCGAATTTGACCGAACAGGGCGGCAGCGCTTTGTCGCAGATTTTGCATCAGGTAGAACGGACGGAGCAGAGCGTGATGGAAATGCAGCATAATTTGAGCGATATCGGGGGCTATATGCAAGAAACCGTAACGGCGGCAGTGGAGATTGCCGGCTTCATCGAACAAACGGCGGCTTCTTCGCAGCAGGTTTCGGCATCCGCCCAGGAGCAGAATTCTTACATTTCCCGTGTTGTGGACAATTCGCGCATGCTGGCCGATATTGCGACCGGCCTGCGGGATCAGGTGAAGTCCTTTCAGGTAGCGAAAGAATGAGCGGGGAACTGCTTGTGGCGCGGTCCCGCTTTACTCGCAGCGCGCAGCTCGAGGGCGGGGAAGAGATCATGTACAACGCCTATACCGGCGCGATCGCCGTCGCTTCGCCCGATGTCGATTCGGAAGCCGAGCTTGCGGAAGCCGGGTTTGCCGTTGCTTCGGGGACGGATGAACGGGAGAACGCGAGGCTGATGCATGAAGCGCTGCAGGCGTCGAAGATCAGGCATCTCGTTATTATGCCGACGGAGGCTTGCAACTTGCGCTGCACCTATTGCTACCAGACGTTCTCCAGAGGCGCCATGTCCAGAGCGACGACAGAAGGCTTGAAGGCTTGCGTTCAAGGATTCGCGCCGCGTGCGGATCGACTGGCGGTCAGTTGGTTCGGAGGCGAACCGCTGCTGGCTTATGAGGCGATCGTGGAGCTGTCCGACAGCTTCATGAAAAGCTGTGAAGCTGGCGGGATCGGCTATACGGCGGATATGTCGACCAACGGATATTTGCTGACGCCGGACCGGTTTGTCGCGTTATTGGATCGGCAAGTCCGCCGGTTCATGATCACGCTGGACGGGCTGGCCGATGTTCATGACCGCAGAAGGAAGCGGCGCATGGGCGGGCGGACGTTCGATACGATCGCGCGGAACCTGCTCGCATTGCGTCAAGTGGACGACGATTTCGCGATCGACATTCGCGTCAATTTCGACGAACACAATGCGGATGCGCTATCGGAGCTGCTGGAGCAGCTTGGCGAGTGGTTCGGGGGAGACGGACGGTTTCAATTGCTCGTTCGTCCGGTCGGGAGATGGGGCGGACCGCAGGACGAGCGGATTCCCGTCTGTGACAGAACGACCGCGGATTCGCGCATGTGGGGGTTCGCGGAAGAAGGCTTGAAGCGCGGGCTCGCCTTGAGCGAATCGGTGGTCGAGACCTTGATGCCGTCGGGCGCGGTATGCTACGCCGCCAAACCGCAATCGCTCGTCATCGGATCGGACGGTCGCTTGTACAAGTGCTCGATCGCGCTGGACGACGAGATGAATCAAGTCGGCAGGCTGCACCCGGACGGACGATTGGAGCTGGATGAGAGCAAGATCGCGATGTGGACGAGCGGCGGCGAAGAGAAAGACGAAGCGTGCCGCGCCTGCTTCTTCCGACCGGCTTGCCAGGGCAACCATTGTCCGCTCTATCGGATTCGCACGGGCAAGCGGCCTTGTCCGCATGAGAAGCGGCAAATCAAGCGCGTGCTGCAGTTGCTGTGGAAGAACGATCAATTGGGATTTGGGAGGGGAGACGGCTCATGAAGATCATCCGACCGCCGGTATCGCAGGCGCAAGCCAATACCGGACGTATTTTGAAATCGGTGCCCGGCAATTTGAACTGAATTCATCACGAAGGAGGCGCAACCGATCATGACAACTCCTGCGATTGCCGATGTGATCGGCAAAGAGAGAGACTACCGGGAGAACCCGTTCATCGTGATCTGGGAAGTGACGAGGGCGTGCGCTTTAAAATGTTTGCATTGTCGTGCGGAGGCGCAGTACAAGGCGGATCCGCGGCAATTGACGTTCCAGGAGGGCAAGCGGCTGATCGACGACATCGCGGCGATGGATCGCCCGCTCTTCGTGTTCACCGGCGGCGACCCGCTCATGCGCCCCGACCTGTTCGATCTGGCGCGCTATGCGATCGAAGAGAGGGGGCTGCCCGTCTCCATGACGCCCAGCGCTACGCCCAGGGTGACGCGCGAGGCGGTGACCAAAGCCAAGGAGGTCGGGCTGTCGCGTTGGGCGTTCAGCCTCGACGGTTCATGTGCGGAAATTCACGATCATTTTCGCGGGACGAAGGGCTCGTATGATCTGACCATGCGCGGGATCGGGTATTTGCAAGAGCTCGGCATTCCGATTCAGGTCAATACGACCGTGTCGCGGTACAATTTGCACGACCTGGAAGCGATCGCGGACAAGGTGAAGGATATGGGCGCCGTGCTGTGGAGCGTCTTCTTCCTCGTGCCGACCGGGCGGGGGATGGAGAAGGACATGATCTCCCCGGAGGAGCACGAATCGGTCATGCAATGGCTCTGCCAGGTGCAGCGGACGATGCCGTACGGCGTGAAGGCGACCGAGGCGCCGCATTACCGCAGGGTGTTCGTGCAGGAGAAGCGGCGGATGAGCGGCGACGGCAGCAGCGGCAGCAGCGGCAGCGGCGAGAGAGCAAGTGACGCGATCAGGGAAGGCAACGGTGCAGGGGCGGACGGCAGGAGCGAGGGAGGGGAGAACGGAGGAAAAGGTACAGTCAAGGACGGCAATGGTGACATCGGTGCGGCTTCGGTAGGGTTCAAGCGGGTGGACCTGCTCGGGCGCGCGCACAAAGGCGTGGGCGACGGCGACGGATTTGTATTCATCAGCCACGTCGGGGACGTGTATCCGAGCGGCTTTCTTCCGGTCGTTTGCGGGAACGTGCGGCAGCAGCGGCTGCCGGATATCTATCGCAACTCGCCGATTATGCAGCAGCTTCGCGACAAGTCGCTGCTCAAGGGCAAGTGCGGTGTCTGCGAATTCAAGGAACTGTGCGGCGGTTCGCGGGCTCGCGCTTATGCGACGACCGGCGATTACCTGGAGAGCGACCCGTACTGCGCGTATGTGCCGAAGGCATGGGCGGCGAAAGCATGATCTGCGGATTGCGGGGGGCGATCTGCAGATCGACGCTCTCGGTGCGGATAGCAACATGTTGGCGGTGTTGGGGGGAGTCACTGATAAAGTAACTGCACAACGTACAGTTCTTTAAATAACCGAAATAAGTTTGCAACCAGAGAACTGCAAAACAGGCAGTTCTTTAGCTGTGTCGCCCCACTATTCGCCAAATGATCGCAAAACAACTGTACGTTCTGCATTACCGTTCAACGAAACAGGTTTTCATCGCAAATGAACTGCACAAAATACATCTCATCCAAACGCAACAACGGCACCAAACGCACCAAAGGCATGCTTGTCGCGTTTGCGCGGTCCAATTGATCTAAATCAAAGACTGTCTACAGATCCTGCGATATCGTGAGATAAGGAGGATGAACCTGCAGCAAGGAGGGGGCTGAGGGGCGATGGCTCATGATGAGGGAGAACATAACGGCTGGACATTGCCCGGCTTCTATATTCCGCCCGACAAGCTCAAAGTGATCGAGGATTTGCTGTTCAGCGGGTTCCATGTCATGCTCGCAGGCCATCCCGGCTGCGGCAAGACGGAATTCGGCCAGGCGTGGGCAGCGCATCGCGGCATGCCGGTGCATAAGGTGAATTGCGGCGCCATCCGCAGCCCGCGGGATTGGTTCGGCCGTTATGAATACCGCGAGGGCGAAGGGACGAAGTTCGTGCCGACGAGATTCCTGGAGATGCTGGAACAGCCCTGCCTCATTCTGCTGGACGAGATCAATCGCACGACGCCGGACAACCATAATCCGATCATGAACCTGCTGGACAGCAATCGCGAGGTGTATGTCGAAGAGATGCGCCGGTCCGTGCGCGTACATGAGCGGACGATGTTTCTGGCGACGCAAAATACGGGCAGCCGGCATGCCGGCACGTTCCGCCTCGATCAGGCGCTGGAGGACCGCTTCCAGGAAGTGCGGCTGGAGCTCCCGCCGCGCCAGGTCGTTGCCCGGCTCATACAGGCGCAATATCCGATACCGGACGAATTGGCGGATACGATTGCGGGTATCACGGTCAAGCTGGGCGATTTGTTCGACGAAGGCCTGCTCGGCCGGGCGATGGGCATGCGGCCGGCGTACGCGGCAGCGGCGCTGCTGCATCGGGGAAACCCGCTGGAGACGGCGTTGCGCTACGCCTTCGTCCAGCGGTATGACGACGAAGGCGGTCCGGAGAGCGAGCAGGCGCTCGCCGCGCAGACCGTCCAAGGGCTGGTGAGACCGGATGGCAGTCGATAATCGGTTGTTGCGGGACTTGCACCGTCTGTTTCTCGGCGGCAAGCTTCGGGAGCCGAAGCGCTGGGGAGACGGCCCCGGCTTCGAGGCCCGGTCATCCGCCGTCCCGCTGTCCGCACAATGGCTGAGTCTCGGCGATGCGATGCCGCAGGACGGCGCCGACTGGACGCAGGCGAGGTCTTGGCAGGCCATCTTGAACGGGATCGCACGCGTAGCGGGCATTATTTATGGTCCGCGCCGGCTGCAGATCGTATTCGACCGCTATGACGAGAACTATCAATACAAGCCCGACCGCTCGGTCATCGTCGTATCGACGGAGCCGGCGCTGAGCCCGTGTCCGGGTTATACCCTCTTCCATGCAGCAGACGCGATGACCGGACAGGTCATTCATGAAGCCGCGCACATCCGCGAGCGGCAGACGGAAGGAACGTCCTTTGCGGAGGATCCGATCCTGTCCTTGCTGCATCATCTGGTCGAAGACGCGATCATCGATCAGATTGTCGCTCTCGAATACCCCGGCTTCGAGGGCTATTTGCTTGCCTATCGCCACTATTATATCGATTGGAAGCTGAGGAACAACTGGGGATTCCAGGCCGAGGGCAGGCTGAAGCAGCTCATCCTGGCGATGCGCTCGACGGCGCCGGAACGCGTCAGCAGATGGTCCGTGAGGCGTGCTTATTTGTACTTGCTGTACCGGCTGGCCAATGCCCGCAGCGTTCCGGAGCTTCGCCGGATCGATCGGGCGGAGCTGGCGGAGCGTCTGTATGGCATACTGTACGAGGCCCGGCATGCCGAGCATTGGAGCGAGCCGGATGTGCTGTCGGAGAGCTTCGTGCTCGGGAAGGATGGCCCCGCGGTGCGGGGAGAAAATGGAAACAACCGCGGCGGCAAGCCGGAGCCGGTCACCCGCAGCGCGCTTGAGCAGTTGGTTGCGCAGGACCTGGAGCGGCTGCTGCCGGATGACGACAGCGATACGCAGCCGGACGCGGAGAGCCAACCGCTCCAGCCGTCCCGGAAGAGGCGTTCGAGGCGCAAGGCGCCCGAATGGGCGGACGATTGGTGTCATCGGGAGGGGTCGAAGCGGAAAACGTCTGGATTGTCGGACGAGATGCGCATCCTGCTGCATCGGATGACGGAGGAAGAAAGAGAGCGGTTGGACGGCGCGGATGGCGAATGCGAGGTTGAGCTGGCGCGGGTCCCGCTGCATGCACAAGCGGCGCAGCGCTACAGAGCGGCGGCGCACGCGGTCGGACCGCAGGTCGCGCTTCTGCGGCGCGCGCTTGCTGCGGTCCATGTGCAGCCGGATCGGGAGCAATTCGCGCTGCATGCCGGCAGCGACCTGGACGAGGAGGCGCTGTATCGCGCCAAGTTCGCCGCCGATCTGTTCAAGCGCCCGTCGTCGTATGCACGGGGATCGGCACCGCTCGACATGGTCCTGTTGATCGATGCGAGCCATTCCATGAGCGAGCCGCTGTCCGCAGGCGACATCCCGAAATACGTGGCCGCGCAGCGAATCGCCGCCTTGTTCGTCGAAGCGCTTGAGCCGCTCGCCGCCATTCGCGCCTGGGTATTCTCTTACACCTCGCTCGGGCGCAAGGTGGAAATCCGCGACTTGTACTCGCCGGATGTCAAGGCGGACAAGACGCGCATCGGAGATCTGTACCCGGCGCACCAGACGCCGGAATATCAGGCGCTGCGGGCCGTCGCCGGATGGATAGGAACAACCGCCAGGACCGGCGTTCGCAAAGTGTATCTCGTCTTGTCGGACGGCTGCCCGTCGGACGACGCGTACCCCCGCGACAGGCAGATCGTCGAGCTTGCCAGGCTGACCCGCCAATTGGAGGTCGGCGGAGACGCCGTCATTCATATCGCGATAGGCCCGCACGGAGCGGCGGATGCGATGTATGCGCAGCGGCTGGACTATTCCGCCGACGGGTATGCTGCCTTGATCCGCCGTTTCGGCCGGCTGTTGGAGCAGTGGATAAACTGATCCGCCGTTTGAGAGCAAACGGCGGTTAGCGCCGATCAGGTATACGTAAAGTAGGCGGTGGCCGTACAATCCGTGCTCGACTTCAAACGAACCCAGTGTGCGCTGAAGGCCGCGGGGAATTCATGGTGGCAATAGCCGTCGGCCGCAACCGTAAAGCTGTCGTATGGCTTCCAGGTGCCATTGCCGAGAAAATCGACTTCAACGGTGAAAGTGACCGCAGTGCTTGCATCGTGGCTGAGATGCAGACACTTCTGGTCAAAGCCGGTCATCAGATACGGGTCGGAATAGACTTCCGCTTGAACCTCCGATTCCCACCAGGGACCGCCCCAGCCCTTCGGCTTGCCGAATTGCCACAGGTCGTCGGTCTTGCCGAACCAGAGATTGGACTGAGGTTCGCCCGCCAGCAGATTGCTGTCCCAGATCGGCGTCACCTGATTGCCTGCCAGCACCAGCATCCCTCTCCAGGTGCAGAAGTCCGGAATCATGCGCAGGTGCGTGGAGATAGGACGAATCCCCCACAGCTTTCCTTCGTAGGCCAGATGGGACAGCTCGTAGAACATCCCGTGGCAATCCATCAGGAACCGTTCCGTCTCCACTTCGCGAATGCGCGGCCATTCCGTCAGAACCATATGATCCATGGCCTGGGTAGCCTTCGGCAGACGATAGGTCGTCCACTTGCCCCCGATGAAAGCTTTCAGAATGCAGGACGCGCGATCCCATCCTGTCGCGTACAGAGGATGCGTGTCGAGCTTGATGCCGGCCACCTCGTTAAATGCGGTTTCCTCCAGCACGGTCCACTTTTTGCCGTCCCATTCCGCCAGGCGCCCGCCGGCCGTTTCGCCCTTGAAATCTTTCTCCTCGTAGGAATTGTTGGCCACGACAATGCGCCCGAACTTCGTCCAGCCCCCCTTGAAGTGCGAATACGTTCCCGCAGGCAGAGCAAGTTCTTGAATCAGGTCGAACATCAGTGTCGACTTCAACGTGCGAAGATCCGTTTCGAACAGAAGGCCTTCCATGGTCAGGAAGACCACTTTATGGTCCGGGTCGTCCAAGTGCTCCATGACCGCCGTGAGCCGATGCTCCGCCATATCGTGCAAGGTCCGCACATTGCCGTGAATGTCGATGAGATGGGGGCCGATGATCAATTGGCTGGTAGCCGCATGAATCATCCGGTTGGCATAGGTTCCGGTGACGCTCTCCGGGTGCTTCCGAACGTTCATCTGCCCGTCGACTTCAAACAGCCCGGTTCCGCCGCCCGACTGCTTCAAATGCGCCACATACGTGATGAACCATAAACGATTCGCCCACGGCATGAGCGCGCCGATCCCGGTCTCCGAACGCACCGTGTCGATATCCGCTTTCGCATTGAGATGGGGAAACACGCCGCTGATGTTGGGATGAATGACCGGCTCCCGAGCGTTCGTTTGCATTTCGCATCTTCCCTTCGCTGTCGTTGTTTTGTACATAATTAATGTTAAATATTCGAATTCACTTTTGAAATACAGTAAGTTATGATATTTTTTATACAAAATTAATTTTCGTGGCGGTGAAGGCATGACAGATTTGTGGAGGCTTGAGCCCGTTGTCCAATACCATGTATTCGTCGAGCGGGCGCAGCAATTTCAGTTCGATCAGGCGCAATACGACAACTGGATCTTGTTCGCGGTAGAGGAGGGGAGCTTCGCTTTTGAATTCGATAACGTGAACGATACGGCTTCGAGCGGCGATCTGGTGTTTGGCCCGCCGGGGTCGGTCTTCCGCAGAAAGGTGCTGTCCGAGCTGAGCTTCCACTTCTTTTCTTTCGACTGGAACGGGCTGGACGAATCCGGCGAGCTGCGCGCTTGCCTGCCTTCCGGCAAAGTGTCGCTGTCCAATCTTCGCAGGCTCTATTCGACGCTGGCAATGTTCAAATCGCTTTCGCCGATCGGGGATGCCGCCCTCGACATCCGCCGCAATCATTTGCTCGCCGATATTTGGCATTTGTGCCTCGCGGACGAGAAGACGTCTCCGCCCAAGGAGGACCCGTTAATGGAGCAAGCGATGCGGCTGATCAAATCCCGGGCGCTTGAAATTATCGAGCTGAAGTCTCTGGCCAAGGAGCTGCATCTGAATCCCGTTCAATTGACACAGAAGTTCAAAGCGAGATTTCGGATGAGCCCGATTGATTTCATCACGGAAACGAGACTGCAGGAGGCCCGCTGCCTGCTCCGCGAGACGAGCATGACGCTTGCGCAAATTGCGCCCCGGTGCGGGTATCAGAACGAATATTATTTTTCGCGAATCTTTTCACAGAAGACGGGCGTGACGCCCTCGCTGTTCCGCAAGATGTCGAAGCTGTAACCGGCACAGGCAAGGAAGCCATGTTCGAAGGAGGAGCGGAGCGCCGATGGCAACAAAAAATTGGCTTCACAGCTTGGGCTCGCGGTTGTATGTGTGGGTGATTCTGTTCATTATTATCCCGGTGATCGGCGTGTTCGTGTACAGCTTCTGGACGTTCGAAAAAATTATGAACGAGGAAATCAGCCAGCGAAGCATCGAAAATATTTCCGGAATCGAGAACGAGATCAACAACATCTTCGACCATTTGGTCCGGGCGTCGAATGTTTTAAATAACGACGACAGCATCCTCCAGGCGCTGCTTGACGGGAACCGCTCTTATTACGAACGGGCCATCGACATCGACAATGCGATCAACAATCTGATGGAAAGCAACAGCGTGCTGAGCGAGGCCAAAATTACGATTTTCGACAATCAGCTTCAGGTGTACTCCAACTGGTCGCTCAATTTCAACGATTATCGTTCTTTGTACGAGGAAGATTGGATGCAGCAGGTGGTCAGCTACAACGGGCACCTCGTATGGCGGGTGTTGGAGCCTTCTTTCATCAAAGAGGAGAAGGGAAAAAAGTATATTTCTCTGGCGCGGGTCATGAATGCAACCGGTAAAAGGGAAGGCAAGGCGGGCGTGTTGATCATCGGGCTGAACGAGGACACGTTTATCGATATTTTTCAGAAAAACAAATATATCAGCAGCAAAGACGACAGCGTCATTATCAGCAACTCGGACGACAAAATCATTATGCTGCTGGACCCGAAGGGGATCAGCCAGAGCGCGGACACGAACAGGCTGCTGCAGGATATTTCCGGCGAGGATCGCGGCTATCTGTCCCGGAATATCGAAGGCAGCAAATATTTGGTGACGTACTACACGATTTCCCGCATCCCCTGGACGTTCGAGAAGGGCGAATGGAAAGTAACGGTATTCACGCTGTACGATAAAATCATCGTCAGTTTAAAAGCGTTTTCAGCGAAGGTCAAATTGTTCTTCGGCCTGTTCATTGTCGTCGTTCTTGTCATTGCGGGCATTCTGACCGTGCAAATCGTGAAGCCGATCCGGCGGTTGAACAGGCGAATGAAGGAGTTCAGGCCGTCCGGCGAGCTCGCGCGTCTGGATATGGGCCGCAAAGACGAGATCGGCTACCTGAATCTGGCTTTCTACAGCATGGCGCAAAATATTCAGGACTTGTTTGAAAAGCTGGAAGCGGAGCACAGCATTCGGGAGAAGTACCGTTTCGAATCGCTGCGCGCGCAGCTCAACCCGCATTTTCTGTTCAATTCGCTCAATACGATCCGTTGGATGGCGATTCTTCGCAAGGCGGACAACATTGTGGAAAATATCGATGCGCTGACAGGCTTGCTCGATTACAGCATGAGCAGGGGGAGCGAGTATGTCGCGCTTCGGGAGGAAATCGCGCATATTCGCAGCTATGTGCATATTCAGAACGGCAGATATGGCGGAAAATTCGAACTCGAGGTAGAGGCGGACGCCGTATTGCTCGAGATGCGAATCATTCGCTTCATTCTGCAGCCGACCGTCGAGAATGCGATTCTTCACGGGTACAAGGACGCGAATCGTCAGGGCTGCATCCTGGTGAAAGCGGCGCTGGAGGAAGGGAACCTGGCGATCAGCGTATTGGACGACGGAGCCGGCATCCCGCAGGAACGATTGGCGGCGATATTGACGGAAGACCAGCATAAGCCGGAGAACCGAAATCAAATTACGGGCATCGGCCTGAAAATTGTCAACGAGCGAATCAAAATGTCGTACGGGCATAAATACGGAGTGCAAATCAAGAGCGAGTGGGGCAAAGGGACGGAAGTCAAATTTGTGCTTCCGTTCATTCAGGAGGAAGGTGACGGGTTTGCTGCAAGTGATGCTCGTTGAAGATGAAATTCTCGTCCGTGTCGGGATCAAGTCGATCGTCGATTGGGAGGAACACGGCTACACGGTCATCGGCGAAGCGGCGGACGGCGCGGAAGCGATCGAGAAGATTCGCCAGAACGCGCCGGATATCGTCATGACGGACCTGATCATGTCGCCGGTCGACGGCTTTGAACTGATCAAGACGCTGAAGCGGGATTTCCCGGCGATTCGCATTGTCGTCCTTAGCTGTCACAACGATTTCCAGAACGTCAAGGAAGCGATGCGTCTCGGCGCGGACGACTACATCTTCAAATTGACGATCCGTCCGGACGAACTGATCCGGACGCTCGATGCGGTACGCAGCAAGGCGGGGCTGGAGGCTGCGGCCGATCGCACGGCGGAAGCGGGCAAGATCGTCCATCATAATCTGGATGCGATCAAGAGCAAGCTGATCCATGCGGCGATCGACCGAAGCTATGTCAGCGCGGCCGAATGGCGCAACGAGCATAAGCGGCTGCACGCGAAGGTCGACCTGGAACAGGACTATATGCTGGTCTATGTCAGCGCGGATGAATTCGATCTGCCCAGCAAGAACAGCCGCATCAAGGAGCGGGAGCTGCTCAAGTTCTCGATGCTCAACTTCGTCGCCGAGGCGTTCGAACGATACGAAGCGGCGGAGATTTTCGACTACGATGGCGGAGATTGCCTCGTCGTCGTCAACGCCGATCGCGCGCGGCAGACGGAAATGGCTGCGCAGATCGACAGTACGTTCGGCATGCTTCATGAATACATGACCCGTTACCTGGGCGTCGGCATCTCCGGCGGCTTGAGCGCGATCCACCTCGGATTGCGGGACCTGCAGAGTGCTTACCGGGAAGCGAAATCCGCCATGGAGACGCGTTTTTTTGCCGGGGGCGGCAGCCTGGTTCATTACCGGGCAAACCCGGCCGTGAGCGCGGACAACAGCTTTGCCTTGCCGCCGGAGCTGGACAGCGCAATGCTGGAGCGGCATCTGGAGCATATGGAGGCGGAGGAAACGATGGCGTTTCTGTCCGCCACGTTCGATTTTCTGGCGTCTTGCCGTCATGTCACGCGCCATCGCGTTCGCAATCGTCTGCTGGAAGTGCTGTTCCCGTTTGTCTCCGTTGCCCGCAAGCGCGGCATCCTGCTTGACGAGATGAAGTATGACGGAGGATTCGATCCGCAGCAAGTGATCGCCAAGTACGAAAGTCTGGAACGGATTCGGGCGTGGTTCATGCAGTTCGCCGAAGATTTCCTGGAACAATGCCGCAAGATGGGCCAATCCCGGAGCCGGGAAGAGATCGTCCAGGTCAAATCCTATATCGCCGACAACTTGGGAAGCGGCGAAATCAGCGTGTCCGCCGCCGCCGCGCTCGTCAACATGAGCGAGAGCTACTTCTCGCACCTGTTCAAGAAGGAGACGGGCAGCAGCTTCGTCGATTACGTCAACTCCGTCAGGATCGAAAGGGCGAAGCAATTGCTGCTGCAGACGAATTTGAAAATATACGAGATCGCCGACCGGGTCGGCGTGGACAATGCGAACTATTTCAGCCTGCTGTTTAAAAAAATGACCGGGGTCTCCCCCGCGGATTTCAGAAAATAGCAGGCAAGCCGCCCGGCAATCCAAGATTATTGAAGAACAATCCAAGATAATGAGAGAACGCGCGCGCGTCCCGACCTTCATCGGCCAGGTGGGGCAAATCGGCAGCAGAATATTCGCCAATGTCAGTCGATTCGTTCATCCTCTTTCACGGCGCTTTCCTTTATAGTAAGGGCTGTAATCCAATACGACAGGGACTATTCAAGAGGAGGGACTTGCATTGCGCATCAGAAAAATCGCAGGGCTTGCGCTTGCCGCCATCATGATCGCCGTCTTGTTCGCGGGCTGCGGGAACGGGAAAGACAATTCGCAGAGCGGCGGAGTATCGTCACCGGCTGCGGGCGAGAGCTCGCCTGGCGCGGCGGGCACGGATAAACCGGCCGCGGGCAAAGCCGTCAAGCTGAAAATGTGGGGCGGCGTGCCACCGGAAGCCGGTCCGCAAGCGGTCGTCGACAACTTCAACAAGCAGTTCGCGGACCAAGGCATCAGCATCGAATACGAGCGGTTCGTCAATGACGATCAAGGCAACATGAAGCTGGAAACGAACCTGCTGGCCGGCAGCGACATCGATATTTACGTAACGTACACGCTGGACGTGTTGAAGAAGCGGGCATCGGGCAACATGGCGCTGGATTTGACGTCGTACCTGGAGAAGGACAAGCTGGACCTCGCAGACAATTTCGGCGGCGACATGGCAACGTCCTACGATATCGACGGCAAGACGTACGCGGTTCCGACGAAGATTGACCAGTACGGGATCGTCATCAACAAAGATATGTTCGATGCCGCGGGCATTCCGATTCCGACCGCCTGGACGCTCGACGAATTCCGGGACATCGCCAAGCGGCTGACCACGGGAGAAGGGCAGGACAAAGTATACGGCATGTTCTTCAATTCCCAGCAGGACATGTTCTATCCGTTCAACATGTTCGCGGCGCAGGTGCTCGGCGGCGACGTGTTCTACAAGCCGGACGGCAAGGAAACGAACTTCACCGATCCGGCCATCGTGAAATCGATCGGCACGGTGGCGGCCATGATGAACGAAGACAAGAGCGCGCCGTCCCATGTGGACAGCGTGACGCAGAAGCTGACGCAGGAAGGCATGTTCTTGAGCGGCAAGTCCGCCATGACGATCGGACCATGGATCATTCGCAGCATCAAGGACACGACCAACTATCCGCATACGTTCGTTACGGCGTTCGCACCGTACCCGACGCCGGAGCGGAAGGACGGCCTGTTCACGCAAGGCGGACTCGGCGATCTCTTGTCCATCAATCCGAAGTCGAAAAACATCGATGCCGCCTGGACGTTCGTCAAGTGGTATGCGACAGAGGGCATGCTTCCGCTGGCGGAAGGCGGCAGAGTGCCGGCCTACAAGCAGTTCGACAAGGAAAGCATCGTGAAGGCATTCGTCAGCGGGGCGGAAGACATTCTGGACGCCGCAACGACGAAAGAGGTGCTGATCGCGCCCAAATCCAATTACGCCGTGCCGAAAATTTCGAACAAGCTCCCGGAAATCAAGAAGGTGATGGGGGAAGAGCTGGAAGCGATCTATATCGGGAAGAAATCGGTGGAAGACGGGCTTGCGGAAGCGAAGCAGCGGGCTGACGCATTGCTGAAATAAGAGGAGTCGCTGAACGCGGGAGAAGTGCAGGATGCCTGCGCTTCTTCCGGCAAGGAGGCATGCATTCGGTGAAGATCAGCAGACAATTGAGAACGGACATCGCAGGCTATTCCTTTATTGCGCCGAATTTGCTCGGGTTTCTCGTCTTCACGCTGTTCCCGGTCGTTTTCTCGATCGTCGTCAGCTTTACGGACTGGGACTATACGCAAGGGTTCGGCAGCATGACGTTCAACTGGGGACACAACTTCGTGGAAATGTGGAGCGACAAGTGGTTCGTGTCGTCGCTCGTCAACACGTTCTACTATTCCTTCACCGTCGTTCCGGCGACGATATTCATCGCGCTCGTCCTGTCGGTCGTCGTCGACAAGTACGTCTTCGGCAAGACGCCGATCCGGCTGGCGATGTTCATGCCGTACATCAGCAATATCGTGGCGCTGTCGATCGTATGGGTGATGATGTACTCGCCGTTCGGACCGGTGACCCAACTTGTGAAATCGTTCGGCGTCGACGATCCGCCCAAGTGGCTCGGCGATTACAACTGGGCGATGCCGGCCATTATCGTGATGTCGATCTGGGCGGGCATCGGCTATGCCGTCATTATTTATACATCCTCGATCCAGGCGCTGCCGACAGAGCATTACGAAGCGGCGGAAATCGACGGCGCGACCGAAGTCCAGAAATTTATCAAAATTACGGTTCCGATGCTCTCGCCCACGACGTTCTTTCTGGTCATTACGACGTTCATCACCTCTTTCCAGGTGTTCGGCCAGATTATGATCATGACGCGGGGCGGTCCCGGAACGTCGACGAACGTGCTCGTCTATTACATCTATACGACGGCGTTCTCGTTCTACCGGATGGGCTATGCGGCCGCGATCTCGTGGATTCTGTTCCTCATCCTGTTCGCGATCACGATCGTCCAGTGGCAGGGCCAGAAGAAGTGGGTCAGTTACACCTAGGCAGGAGGGGATCGGGTGAGCGCGAGGAAGAAGAAAGCTCTCCTCTTGAAAATCGTATATACCGCGCTCATGGGCGCGCTGGCTTTCACGATGATTGTGCCGTTCTTGTGGATGATCTCGGCGTCGTTGAAAATATCGGCGGACGTCCTGAAGCTGCCGATCGACTGGATTCCGAACTACTTGTACTGGAAGAACTTCATGGTCGTCTGGAATATCGGGGATGCGGCGCCGAGAAACTATCATTTTGCTCTCAGCTACTTCAACTCGCTCAAAGTATCGTCGATCAACATGGTGTTCGGGGTGCTGACCAGTTCGCTGGCCGGATACGCGTTTGCGAAGATCCGCTTCAGAGGGGCGAATACGGTGTTCCTGCTGTATTTGTCCACGATGATGATTCCGTCGCAGGTGACGCTCATTCCGAAGTTCGTGCTGTTCGACAAGCTGGACATGATGGGCACGCATCTGACGCTCATCCTGCCCGGCATCGTAACGATTACCGGCACGTTCCTGATGCGCCAGTTTTTCATGCAAATTCCGAACGAGCTCATTGAAGCGGCGCATATCGACGGGGCCGGCGAATTCCGGACGTGGGCGCAAATCGTCGTGCCGATCGCGCAGCCGGCGATGGCTTCGCTGGCGCTTATCGTGTTTCTGTGGAGCTGGAACAACTACTTGGACGCGCTCGTGTTTCTGCGCGATTGGCGCACGTACACGATTCCGGTCGCGCTCAACAATTTTATCGACGAGAGCATTACGGAATACAACCTGGTCATGGCCGCCTCGGTATCCGCGCTGCTTCCGGTATTCCTCGTGTTCCTGATCGGACAGAGATTTTTCATCAAAGGGCTGACCGCGGGGGCAGTCAAAGGGTAAGGAGAGGTGACGTCATCATGACGAACTATTATACGGAGCCGGAGAAGCAAATTCCGATCAAGCATGAAGTCGATGTGCTCGTCGTCGGCGGAGGTCCGGCAGGCTTCTCGGCAGCGGTGAATGCGGCGCGCCAGGGCGCCAGGACGATGCTGATCGAGCAATCCGGCAGCGTCGGCGGCGTCGCGACTTCCGGGCTGATGAGCCACTGGACGGGCGAGACGAAGGGCGGATTTTACGAGGAAATATTGAGCCGGTCCGAGCATACGACAGAAGGCCCCGATATGGGGAAGCACGGCTTCTTCCGTCAGATCATCAATCACGAGCGGCTGAAGACCGTCATGCTGGAGATGCTGCAGGAAGCCGGCGCGATCGTCCAGCTCTATACGTTCGCCAGCGCGCCGATCATGGAAGACAGAAGCATCGTCGGCGTCATTACCGAGAGCAAATCCGGCCGGGAAGCGATCATGGCCCGCATCGTCATCGATGCTTCGGGAGACGGCGACATCGCGGCGCGGGCGGGGGCTCCCTTCTATCTGGGACGCGAATACGACGGCAAAATGCAGCCGATGACGATCATGCTTCAGGTGGCGGGCGTCGATACGGCGCAGGTGCGGTACGTGCACGGATTCGAAGATACGTACGACCTGCCGCAGGGCGATATTCAGACGCTCGGCAGGCAGCATATCCCGTATCCGGCCGGCCATGTGCTGATCTATCCGTCGCCGCTGCCCGGCGTCGTCACGCTCAACATGACGAACAGCGTCAAGGTGAACGGCACGAAGGCGGAAGATTTGACGCGCGCCACCGCCGCCTGCAGAAGCCAGATCGAGCCGATCATCCAATTTCTGAAGAAGTTCGTGCCGGGCTTCGCCGATTGCTTCGTCATCAATTCCTCCGCGCAGATCGGCGTCAGGGAGACGAGACACTTTATCGGCGAGAAGACGCTGAACGAACAGGACATCATGGTTGCCAGAGTGTTCGAGGACTGGGCCGTGGCGAACGTGCATTTCAATTTTGATGTGCACAACCTGTCGGGAGCGGGACTGGATGACACCGGGGTGCAGAAGCATTTTCGCCAGAAGAAAGGCTATACGATCCCTTACGGGTGCTTCATTCCGTCGGAAGTCGACAACCTGATGCTTGCCGGGCGCAATATTTCCGGCACGCACATGGCGCATTCCAGCTTCCGGGTCATGCCGATCTGCGCCAATATGGGGCAATCGGTCGGCATCGCCGCGGCTTTGTGCCGGGCGCACGACTGTCTGCCCCGCGATCTGGACGTGAAGCTGCTGCAAGACGAATTGACGAAGCTCGGCGTAAATCCGGAGCAGTAGGGCGTCTACTTGATCCGAATCAAGTCTTTTCCGCTTTCGGTGCGTTAAGGTTGAGCCAGACAGAATAACGCAAACACGAGGAGGCGGCGGAGATGGAAGGATTTACGTTTGGCGATATGAAGCTGATCGATCGCAAGGAGCTCGGAGATCAGGTGCCGCTCGAGCTGTTCCGGACGATCCGGCTGATCGGGATGTACCAGGGGCTGCCGATGGGCGGCAAAGGCACGACCGTCACCGTCGGACGCAAAATTGGGGAGAGCATGCCGGTTCAAACGCTGGAAGAGCTGCTCGCTGCCTTTCAGGAGTTGAAAATCGGCATCCCGAGCATCGTCGAGCGCAGCGAGCACCTGATCCGGATCAAGGTGGACGACTGCTTCTGCAAGGGACTTCCGGTGCTCGAGGAGAAGATGGTGTGCGACCTGGAAGGCGCCATCATGGAAGGCGCAATGACCCGCATTACAGGCAGCAGGGTCGCGGTCCGGGAAGTGAAATGCAACGTCCATGGCGACGAGCATTGCGAATATGAAATGAGACTGCACTGAGGCGAGGGGATCCTGCATGTTGGAAGCGACTTATAACGGCAATGTCGCGACGATCGACGTGCGGCCGCACATGCGGCGCGGCGAGCACCCGAAGAACGAGATCGTGCAATTCGTCCGCGAAGCGAAGCGGGGAACCATCGTGGAGCTGCACATGCTGTGGGCGGCTCCTCCGCTCGTCGCCGCGCTGGAAGCGGTCGGCGTGAATGCGATCGTCAATCAACTGGGTCCGGACCATTACCGGCTCATGTGCGTCAAGATTTAACCGGCCAACTCGCCAAGCAGGCGAGGCTGGAGAATAATGATGCTGTTGCGGGCAACGGCAAGATAACCCAGTTGATCGAGCTCCGCGAGCTTGCGGCTAAGCGTCTCGGGCGTCGTGCCGATCAGGGCGGCCAGCTCTTTCTTCTGCACGGGCAGGCGGATTTCCGCTTGTCCGTTGTTTCTTTCGTAGAATGCCATCAGCAGCTTCGCCAGCCGCCGGTCCGTCTCCATCAAGCTGAGCGTGCCGATCCATTCGTCGGCTTGCGCGAGCCGTTCGCTGACGGCCAGCAGGAAGCGGTAAGCCAGCTTGGCATTTTGCGCCATGATCGGGAGGAAATCCTGCTTGTGTATGGTGCAGATGACGGCAGGACTCAGCGCTTCGGCGTCCGCGTAGTGGTTTTTTTCCTGCAGCAGGGCGAACTGGCCGAAGAAGTCTCCGGGAAACAGGAAGCGGATAATTTGTTCCTTGCCCTCTTCGGACAGCTTCGACAGCTTGATGATGCCCTCGTTCACAATGAAGAGCTGATCGGAACGTTCTCCTTCGCGGAAGATGAGTTCCCCTTTGCGGTACGGCTTGGATTGGACGGCGGACGACAAGGCGGCGGCGTCTTCCTCCGTCAATTGTTCGAAAATGGGTACCTGGTGGATGCACGAACGTTGTTCATGATGGGAGCAGTTCATTTTCCTCACCTCTACTGACATCTTACCTTGTTTCCGGCGCGAATCTGTGACCAAAGTCACTTCCGGCACCTCATTTGCTGCACGGTGAATATTTTCGGAACGACTTCCGCATGCTATGCAAGGTTTTGAATAAAGCGACATGCGAAAGGATGATTAACCCGATGCAAGCGAATGTGACAGGTTTGACCGCGCAATGCGAACAGTTGTCCCGCCAGATGATCAGCCAGACGAACCAATCTACGCAGATGTATCAGCAAATGGCCCAGCTCGAGGAACAGAATGCCCGCGAACTGGAGCGTCTGGCGCAGCGCGAACGTCAAACCGCGCAAACGATCCAGCAGTTGATCCATCACCATGAGACGACGGTGCAGCAGTTGAACCAAATTCAGCACATGTGCCAGCAAATCGAAAATTCGAGCTTGTCGCCGCAATTCAGCCAACAGACCGGCCAGGCTGCATATGGACAGTCTGCCTACGCTCAACCGCAATACAGCCAATCCAACACTTGGCAGTCCTCCTCTGCCCAGCCGCAGGGCAGCCAGCAAGCGCAAACCTGGCAGTCCTCTTTCGTGCAGCAGCAAGGCGGACCGATCCGAAATTCGCAATCTTCGAGTACGAATCTTCCGTATTTCGGACATTCGAACACTGCGCAAGCTTCGGCGTACGGTCAATCCGCGGCCGGACAATCCAACTCGGGATATTCGGCGTACGGACAGTCCGCGATCGGCAATTCCATGACCGGCCAATCCGCAATAAGCCAACCTGCGATGGGTCAATCCGCGTACGGACAATCGTCCTTCTCGCCGTCCTACGCAGGGCAGTCCGCGATCGGATCGACGCAGTTCCAACAACCGCTGTCGAGCACGACCGCTTCTTACGGCATCACTTCCTGACGCCTGTCGGGGCGGTAATTTTGCCGCTTTTCGGAGGTTGGAACGCACTGCACGCCCTGCCCGCCCGGCGCCATCGCCCGGCGGGTTTCTTTGCATGTTCGGACGAGCCCCGATATAATAAGCCATATATTATAGAAGAACGAAGGGATCGCGACAACATGGCTGACAAGGAAATGGCTGCCGGATCGGCTCTCTACGTGCTGGAAGCGGACGATGAGGACGACTCGGCGGCTTTCGCGGCCGCACTGGCCGAGCGCTCGGGGGCGGGCGCGCTGCTGGCTCTGGACGGCGACCTGGGCGCCGGCAAAACCCGATTCGCTCAAGCGTTCGCGGCCGCGCTCGGCGTGCCGGGCATCGTGAACAGCCCGACGTTCACGCTGATCAAGGAATACGAAGGCGGCAGACTGCCGTTCTATCATATGGATGCTTACCGATTGTCGCTCGCCGAAGCGGAGCAATTGGGACTGGACGAGTATTTTCTGGGAGAAGGCGCGACGCTGGTGGAATGGGCGTCTCTGATCGAGCCGCTGCTGCCCCCGGAGAGGCTCCATATCCGCATCGCCATTACGGGTCCGACTTCGCGGCGGTACGAATGCCGCCCGAACGGGGAGCCATATCGAAGCTGGTGCGAACAGATGGGGCTGGCGCCGGCGTCCTTAACCCGAGAGGAGGAACCCGGATGATGAACGACGGACCGGGCATCGGGCCGGGCATCGCATCCGGCGGCGGGTCGGCGCTTTCGGCGCAACCGGGCGATCCTGCGACGATTCTCGCGATCGACACGTCGACGGCATCGCTCGCGCTTGCCGTTCTGCAAGGAGATGCGGTACTGGGAGCTGTGCAATCCCATGCGGAGCGCAACCATTCCGTACTGATCGTACCCGAAATCAAACGGCTGATGGCCGATTGCGGCATAACGCCGCGGCAACTGGACGCGATCGCGGTCGGGCAAGGCCCCGGTTCCTATACCGGCGTGCGGATTGCGGTGACGGCCGGCAAGACGCTGGCCTGGGCTTGGGACAAGGCTTTGATAGGCATATCCAGCCTGGAGGCATTGGCATTCGGCGCTTGGCAAGCCGCGAGGGCGACGCTTGCAGCCGGCGATGCCGGCAGCGGCACGAGGCCGAGGCCGATCTGGGTCGTACCTTCCATGGACGCTCGCCGCGGACAAGTGTACACGGCCAGGTTCGCGGCGGATGCCGGCGGCGGCTGGACGCGGATGGAGGAGGACGGGATCCGGCTGGCGGCGGACTGGATGCATCAGCTAAGTGCGGATACCGCTGGCAGCGCGGGAGCCGTGACGCTCTATGTCGGCGATATGGCGTCTTATCCGGCTTGGCCCGATGGTCCTGCGACCGACGGTCAAGCCGCGGCGCAAGCGATGCCGTTCGCCATGGACGCCTCCGCCGTCGGCAAGTTGGCGGCAAGGCGGCTATTCCGGGGAGAACGGGACGACGTCCATCCTTTCGTTCCCAACTATACGCAATTGGCGGAAGCGGAAGCCAAGCGGCTTGCGGCGGCACGGGGGGATTCATGAGATGAAGCAGCCGGCAACGGATGAGCAAGTGTACACGTTTCGCAGCATGACGCTGGACGATATCGACACGATCGCGCGCATCGAGCGGGAATCGTTCACCTCCCCTTGGTCTGCGGATGCGTTTCGGATGGAACTGTCGCAAAATCATTTTGCCAAATACATGGTGCTGGAACAGAATGGGGAAACGATCGGCTACGGCGGCATGTGGATCATCGTGGACGAAGCGCATATTACGAATATTGCGATCCGGGAACCCTACCGCGGACGCGGGCTCGGCGAACGGCTGCTCCGCGAGATGATGCGCACTGCCGCCTGGCTCGGCGCCATTCGCATTACGCTGGAGGTCCGGGTGACCAACGATCGGGCGCAATCGTTGTACCGCAAGCTGGGATTCTATGACGCAGGCATGCGCCCGCGCTATTATTCGGATAATCACGAGGATGCCATCATCATGTGGGCGGAGCTGCCGGCAGCGGATGAAGCGCGGGAAGGGGAGGACGCATGACGACAGCAGACAAGCGTTCGCCCGGCGCGGCCGGCCGGCGGCCTTATCATCTCATCGCGATCGAGACGAGCTGTGACGAGACGTCGGTCGCGATCGTCAGGGACGGCAGGGAAGTGCTGGCCAACCTCGTATCGAGCCAGATCGACACACACCGCCAATTCGGCGGCGTCGTCCCCGAGATCGCTTCCCGCCAGCATGTGGAAAATATTACGATCATGATCGAGGAGGCGGTGCGCGTCGGCGGGGTTCAGATGTCGCGGATGGACGCGATCGCCGTGACGCAAGGGCCGGGCCTGGTCGGCGCGCTGCTGGTCGGCGTCGTAGCGGCCAAAAGCCTCGCGATGGCGATGGATGTGCCGCTTATCGGTACGCATCACATCGCAGGACATATTTACGCGAATCAACTGGTTGGAGACATCGTGTACCCGGCCTTGGCGCTCGTCGTCTCGGGCGGGCACACCGAGCTTGTGCTGCTGGAGCGCGAAGGCATCTTCCGCATCGTCGGCAGAACCCGCGACGATGCGGTCGGCGAGGCCTACGACAAAGTCGCACGTGCCTTGAACTTCCCTTATCCCGGCGGGCCATTCGTGGACCGGCTTGCTCACGAGGCGGAAGCGGAAATCGCGCTGCCGCGCGCCTGGCTTGAGCCGGACTCGCTCGATTTCAGCTTCAGCGGTCTCAAGTCGGCGGTGCTGGCCGAGATCAACCGCGCCCGCATGAAGGGCGAGGCGCTGGATGCGGCCATGCTCGCCCGCGGATTTCAGGCTTCCGTCATCGATGTCGTGACAGGCAAAGCGATGAGGGCGGCCACCCATTACGGCGTGCGGCAAATGCTGCTGTGCGGAGGCGTGGCGGCCAACCGCGGACTGCGCGCCAAGCTGGCCGATCTGTGCGCGGGGGCGGAGTTGCCGCTGCTCGTGCCGCCGCTCTCGCTGTGCACCGACAATGCGGCCATGATCGCCGCCGCCGCCGACCTGAAGTGGAGGCGCGGCCTGTTCACGCCCCTCGACATGAAGGCGGACCCGCAATTGTCGCTTGAAGAGTGGTCTGTATAGGATCGCTGGCGCTTCGCTCCCTGGAGCAAGAGACCGACATTCGCGAGCTGCGGCGTGCCGTTTAATCTTCGACAGCAGGACCTTTGACGCACGATTGTGCGATAGGAGGTCCTTTTTTATACCTATTTTGACGGATTTTTGTCACAACGATTGCCGGCAGGAAGGAAATCGGGAAAACTTTGGAGAATAGCAGTTGGGAAAGCTTCAGAAAGGAAGAAGCGCATTCAAGGCGCGTCTTCGAATAGAATGGTAAGGAAGCAAGGTATGATGAGATCGAGAGGGAGTGCTGTGATGGTGGAACCAGGCAATGGACCTGTATTCGGCATCGACGAAGCGGACATCGAGAAGAACAAGGGAATCGCGGCGGTCGCGTATATTTTGTTCTTCATTCCGCTGCTGGCGGCCAAAGATTCCCGATTTGCCATGTACCATGCAAACCAAGGCTTGCTGTTGCTGCTGTTGGCGATGGTCATCAACGTGATCGGCGGGATCATCCCCTTCATCGGATGGTTTCTCATTTTGCCGCTCGGCAACTTGTTCGTCTTTATCTTGTTCGTACTCGGCCTGGTGAACGCGTTGCAAGGCCGAACGAAGCCGCTGCCTCTCATCGGAGGCATCCAGATTATCAAGTAAGGACGGCGCAATCTCTTTATTCAAATTAATATGCGGATTGGCCTCAGGCGAAGCCTGGGGCCTGTCGTCGTGTCGTGAGGCTCGCAATAGGGATTTCCTGATCGTTCTTCCGACGAATGCCCGGGGATAGCTGCGGTTCATGGTACTCGAACGCTGGTTGGAACCGTCCCGGCAATTCGATATAATGGTGAACGTATCGGTCATGACAGTGCCGAATTCGTCGACATGACCGGCGTGCATCAAGAACTGCTCTCAAACGCAAGCCGTATCAGGCTATACGGGCACGGGCAACCGCATCAATCATCCGAACGATGATTTGATCCGCTGGATGCCCGGCAAATTTCCGGCACGCTGCTGCCGTGCAAGGGGGACTCTATTTGAAGAGCAAGGCGGTATTCCTGGGCAAACGCGACAACAACGCCATTCAAGGCGTTTATAGCGACGCGATGAAGGCCCGTCTGTACGAACTGGTGGAAATGTATCAGACCGTCATCGATCGCGGCACTATGGAGCAGCACGCGGAGATGCTGCGCGAGGTCGAATTCGCTTTCTCCACGTGGGGGATGTTCAAGCTTGAGGAAGAAGAAATCCGGCATTATTTTCCGAAATTGAAGGCTGTCTTCTACGCGGCAGGGTCCGTGCAGTATTTTGCCCAGCCATTCCTGGATCTTGGAATCATGGTCGTCAGCGCCTGGACGGCAAATGCTGTTCCCGTCGCCGAGTACACCGTCGCGCAGATTGTTCTGGCGAACAAAGGCGTCTTGCGGACGATGCCCAGAACGAAGCGGAGTCGCGGCGAAGCCGTCGAATTCTCGCGAAATTATCCGGGCAACTACGATGTCAAGGTCGGCATCCTCGGAGCCGGCGCGATCGGCCGCCGCGTGATCGGGATGCTGGCCCCTTACAAGATGGAGATTTACGTATTCGATCCGTTCCTGCCGGACGAGCGGGCGCGCGAGATGGGCGTGCGCAAGACCGATTTGGAGACGATTTTTGCCGAATGCCAGACGATCTCCAACCACCTGGCCAACTTGCCGGAGACGGTCGGCATACTCAATCGGAACCATTTCGACCGGATGCTGCCCTACGCCACGTTCATCAATACGGGCCGGGGCGCGCAAGTCGTCGAGCCGGACCTCATCCGCGCCTTGAAAGAGGTGCCGACCCGTACGGCCATCCTGGACGTGACCTATCCGGAGCCCCCGCTTCCCGACAGCGAACTGCTGGAGCTGGACAATGTGTTGCTGACGCCGCACGTGGCGGGGAGCGCGGGACGGGAAGTCGTCCGAATGGCGGAGACAGTCATCGAGGAATGCCGGCGATATTTGGCGGGCGAGCCCGTTAACAACCGGGTGACGCATGAAATGCTGAAGACGATGGCGTAAAACGCGGCAAGTTTAGCCTGCAACAAGAAAAATCCTTCCTTGCGGTTGTGCAGCGGGAAGGATTTTTTGAATTCCCGAACCAAATCGGGCAATCACGTCCCGTGTAGGCTCCAAGCGCCGAATTACCCAACCACACCGGGCAATCACATCCCATGTGGGCTCCAAGCGCCGAGTTACCTAACCCAAGAGAGTGTCGAATGATAGTGGATCGTTCAAAACAACCTGTGCAGGCAGCGTAACGGAACCCAAGAGCCGTAATCGGCAATAAAGGGTGTTTTGGAAAAGCTAACGGAACGGTAAGCCTTTATCCGCGACAAACGTGGCCAAAATCACTGTAAAACCGCGGAATAACGGCGCTGGGTTCCGTTGGAATCCAGGGCGGGACCCTCTTCACCGGATAACGGCGCTATGTTCCGTTGCAATGGTTAGCTAGGCGAAAGAGCAAAGAGCGAGGCTTCGTGCGGAATGCATTCTGTTCTGTTATCAGTTAATCGACAGTGTCCAAAACCGGGCAATCACGTCCCGTGTAGGCTCCAAGCGTCGAATTACCCAACCACACCGGGCAATTCTGTCATAATCCGGACAGGGTACATTATAAGCAGCAATACACTGGAATACAGCCATTCTTGTTTCGTACGGAGATTCCAAGCTGTCCAACAAACGTATTTGCAGCAAGTTCCCCAAGGTTCTCGTGTATAAATGAAAACGTCCGTGTGGACAAACTTGTCCACAGGCCTTGTGCATAGTGTGGACAAAGCAGGCCGACCGTTGGGGGATAAGGGGGAGAGCGGAGATGAAAACGGGATGAGTTTTTCACAATCATTCTGTGGATGATGTGGATAATGTGGATAAAACGGTGGAAAAGTCAGGCAAAGCATACCCGACGCAAGAAAAAAGCTTGCACATTACGGTATTCGAGCTACGGCAGCGGGAGCCGTGTGAATAACCGGAAGGTGCAAGCTGTGGATATCGCGGTGGATAATATTTTCACGCCTCCATCAAGGCTTCCCATGCGGAGTAGGCGTCCTCCAGCTTGGGCCGAAGCGCTTCGACCTGGTCTTGCTTCTCGCGCAGCAGCACATAATCGGTACTGACTTCAGGGGAGGCCATCTGCTCTTCCAATGCGGCAATCTCCGCCTCCAACCGCGCAATTTCCGCTTCCAGCTGTTCTTGCTTGCGCAATCGGGCGCGCTCCTCGCGCCGGGCTTGCTTATCCGCCTCATAATCGCTGACAGGCGCCGAGTCGGCCAAGGCGGCGGCGCCCGGCCGATTGGCCGACTGCCATTCCGCCAGATCGCGTTTCTTCTGCACCATCTCGTCGTAATTGCCCAGGTAAACCGTTGTTCCGTCCTTGCGCAGCTCGACGATGCGGTCCGCGATCCGGTTCAGGAAGTAGCGGTCGTGCGAAACGAACAGCAGCGTGCCGTCGTATTCTTCAAGCGCGGCTTCCAGCACTTCCCGACTCATCAGATCGAGGTGGTTGGTCGGCTCGTCAAGCACCAGAACGTTCGCTTGCTTCAGCATCAGCTTGGACAGCGCGACCCGCGCTTTCTCGCCGCCGCTGAGCGATCCGACCGTCTTGCGCACGTCTTCGCCGCTGAACAGGAAGTTGCCGAGTACCGTGCGGATCTCGGCTTCGGGCTTCATCGGGTACGATTGCCACACTTCTTCCAATACGGTATTTGCCGCCGTCAATTCCCGCTGCTCCTGGTCGTAGTAGCCGACGGACACGCCGGCTCCCCACCGGATCGACCCTTTGCGCAGCGACAGACTGCCGACCAGGGCACGAAGCAGTGTCGTTTTGCCGACGCCGTTCGGTCCGAGCAGCGCCACCCGTTCGCCGCGTTTGACTTCCAGCGAGACGTCCCTGAACAACGGCTCCATCGCGTCGTTCGGGGATGCGGCCGCATCGTAGACCTGCACAACTTCCTTGCCGCTGCGCCGTTCTGCCTGAAAGGAGAAGTTGGCGCTTCGCAGCGCCCCGGGCTTCTCCAGCCGCTCGATGCGCTCGAGTGCGTTGCGCCTGCTTTGGGCGCGACGGGTCGTCGAGGCGCGGGCGATATTGCGCTGCACGAATTCCTCCATGCGGGTAATCTCCCGCCGCTGCTGCTCGTATGACTTGAGCTTCTGGTCGAAGTCGGCGGCCTTGAGCTCCATGAAGCGGCTGTAATTGCCGGTATATCGGGTGGCAGCATGCCGTTCGATCTCGACGATCTGGGTGACGGTCGCGTCGAGGAAGTAGCGGTCGTGCGAGACGATGATCATGGCGCCGGCGTAGGAACGCAAGTATTGCTCCAGCCATCCGAGCGTGTCGATGTCCAAGTGGTTGGTCGGCTCGTCGAGCAGCAGCAGGTCGGGCTGGACGAGCAGCAAGCGGGCGAGCGCAAGCCGTGTCCGTTGGCCGCCGCTGAGCGCGGACACCTCGGTATCCGGGGCGAATTCGCCGAAGCCCATGCCGTGCAGCACGCTGCGGATGCGGTTGTTCATCTCGAAGCCGCCGGCCTCCCGGAATCGTTCGGATAAATCGGCGTATTGCGCGAGCAGCGAGGCGTACCGTACCGCGTCGTCTTGCTCCCGCGGGTCGGCGATGCGGGCTTCCATCGTTTGCAGTTCTTGCTCTTGCGCCAGCAGCGGGCCGAACGCCGATGTCATTTCTTCCATGATCGTACGGTGACCTTGCAGCCCGCCGTGCTGGGCCAAATATCCAATCCGCAGTTCCTTGGCTTTGGAGACGGAGCCGTTGTCTGCTTGCAGCTCCCCGGCCAGTATGCGCAGGAAGGTCGACTTGCCCGCCCCGTTCGCGCCGACGAGGCCGATGCGGTCGCGTTCCTGTACTTGTATGGCGACACCGGCCAGCACGGGTGTCGTTCCGTAATATTTATGAATGCCGGACGCTTGCAGAAGCAAGGAGAATCCCTCCGAATCGTTGTTCGCACATGCGAAGAGCCTGTGCAACCCCAAGTGTACCGCAAATCGTCGCGACCGTCCAAGTGCCGGGTGCGGCCGATCGGGCGTGCGCATGGCGGCCGGGCCCGCAGGTATGGTACAATAAAGTTAAATTTTCGTTAATCTGGAACAGTTGCAACTGCGAGGGGATGGGCATGGACGCAGCTTCGGGCGAATGGTCGAAATCGGAGTGGCGAAAACGAATGACTGCCGTTCGGGACGCGCTGCTGTCCGATGAACGAACGGACCGTTCGCGGCGGCTCTGCGAGCGCGTGGAACGCGAAGTGCTGGCGCCCATGCGCAGCAGGCTTCAGCGTCCGCTTGCGGTCGGCGTCTATGCGGCTTACCGGTCGGAAGCAGATCCGCTGCCGCTCGTCCGGACCTGCTGGCTTGAAGGCGATACGGTCGCGGCCGCGCGAATCGAAGGCGGCGAGCTGGCTTGGCGTATTGTGCGCGAACCCGAAGACTGGCAGCCTGGCGCTTGGGGCATCCCGGAGCCGGACCCGGCGCGAACCGCGGCATTGCAGGCGGCGCCGGATGCCGTGCTGGTGCCCGGGCTGGCGTTCCATCCTGCCGGCGGCAGACTCGGCTACGGCGGCGGATATTATGATCGATTGTATGCGAAAGAACGGGCAGCGGGCCGCAGGAACATTTGCTGGATCGGATTCGCCCTGGCGCCTCAAGTCACGACGCGCGAGCTGCCGGTCGAAGCGCATGATTTGCCGCTTGATGTACTGGCAACGGACGAAAAAGTCATCTGGCTATCGGGGGAGAGAACATGATGGACCAGCAGCCGGACGTGCTGACGCACTTTAACGAGCAAGGCCGCGCGGTCATGGTAGACGTTACGGACAAGCCCGTCACGGCGCGGACTGCGGTCGCGGAGGCGAAGGTGAAGATGGCGCCGGGGACGCTGCAGCGCATTCGCGAAGGTACGGTAGCCAAAGGGGACGTGCTCGCCGTGGCGCAAGTAGCCGGCATCCAGGGGGCTAAGCGCACGGCGGACTGGATTCCGATGTGCCATCCGCTGGCGCTCTCCGGCGTGAACGTGAAATTCTCGGACAATGGGGCGGACGAGTTGACCATAACCGCGGAAGTGAAGCTGGCCGGTCGCACGGGCGTAGAGATGGAAGCATTGACTGCGGTTTCCGCCGCGGCGCTGACGGTGTACGACATGTGCAAAGCGATCCAGAAGGATATCGTGATCGGTCCGATCAGGCTGATCTCCAAGACAGGCGGCAAAAACGGAGATTACGCAGCGGGTTGAAGGCATCGGAACGCAGGACGGGGGAGAGCAGGGATGGGCTGGAAAGTGGCGCTGTTATCGGCAAGCGATAAAGGGGCCCGAGGGGAACGCGAGGATACGAGTGCGCAAGTGATCCGGGAACTGGTGGAAGAAGAGCTCGGCGGAGAGATCGTGGACTACCGCGTCGTGCCGGACGAGCAGGACGTGATTCGCGCCGCATTGATCGAGATGGCGGATAGTTGCCGCGCGGACCTGATCCTGACGACGGGCGGCGTCGGTCTCGGCTTGCGCGACGTGACGCCGGAAGCAACGCAGAAGGTGTCTCAGCGCATCGTGCCCGGTTTGGGCGAGGCGATGCGCGCGGCGGCGGCCGCGCGTTCGCGCTTGCATGCGCTGTGCAGGGGGATTTGCGCGATCCGCGGAGAGACGCTGATCGTGAATTTGCCTGGCGATCCCAAGGGCGTGTACGACCATCTCCTGCCAATCATCGATTTGCTGCCGGAGGCGCTGATGCAGGTGTCCGGCCAGAGGAAGGAGATCTGAAGCATGGAAAGGCATGATTCCGGCGGCATGGAAGAAGGATTGGCCAGCGCAGCTGTATCGCCGTCGCAGGAAACAACGATTGCCATCGCTTCTTCGACGCTGCGCGAGGTAAAAGTGGAGGATGCCGTCGGTCTCGTGCTCGCCCATGATTTGACGCAAATATTGCCAGGAACGTTCAAGGGCCGATTGTTCCGCAAGGGCCATCGGGTGACGAAGGAAGACATCCCGCGCTTGAAGGATATCGGCAAGGAGCATCTCTATGTGATCGAACTCGCGGAGAGCGACTTGCATGAAGACGAAGCGGCGCTTCGGATGGCAGCCGCGCTGGCGGGCGCACATATGGTGTGCGGTGAGCCGCATGAAGGCAAAGTCGTGCTCAAATCGGACATCGACGGCCTGGCGGTCATTCCCAGAAAATTGGTGGATACGGTGAACGCGATCGGCGACGTGGCGCTGGCGACCGTCGTGCAGCATAGGGTCGTCCGCGCCGGTGAATCGGTCGCGGCAACCCGCGCAATTCCGTTGATCGTGCCGCAGGAGAAGGTCCGGGAAGTAGAGCGGCTCGCGGCGGCGTATCGGGCATCCGGCGGCGACGCGGCCAGGAGCACCGATAATGGTCTGGGTGACGTTGTTGGCATGGGCGGCGGGGATGCGGGCAGAGTCGAGAATGGCGGCGAACATGCAGGCGACGGCGGCAATTATGGTGTCGACGGCGGACCGATTGCCGTCAGACCGTTGCGGAAGATGCGGGCCGGCTTGCTGACGACCGGCAGTGAAGTGTTCAGCGGGCGCATTGCCGACAAGTTCGGGCCGGCCGTCGCCGCGAAGCTGGCGTCTTTCGGTTCGGAGCTGGCGGAGCAGCGATTTGCGCCGGACGACCGACAAACAATTGTCAAGGAAATTCGCTATTTACTTGGCCGAGGGTATGATATGATACTGGTATCCGGCGGGATGTCTGTCGATCCGGACGACCGGACGCCTGGCGCCATTGCGGCTGCCGGTGCGGACATCGTCAGTTACGGAACTCCGATGCTGCCAGGCTCGATGTTGCTCGTCGGCTACTTGGGCGACGTGCCGATATTCGGGTTGCCGGGTTGCGTCATGCACGATCCTTATACTTCGTTCGACGTACTGTTGCCCCGCGTATTGGCAGGTGACCGGCTGAAGCGGGACGATATTGTTGAAATGGGCTATGGCGGCTTGCATTAATGTGACACGGGCGAGCCGCCGATTCGATATTGGGACGGTCACTTGAATGGAATAGCTAGTGTAAACAGATTGGAGTGTGGAAGGAAATGGGTGGAATTGGGGCATCGGGAATTATTTTGCTTGTGCTGATCGCATTGCTGCTGTTCGGCCCGAGCAAGCTGCCGGAGCTCGGCAGAGCGTTCGGCCGTACGCTGCGGGAGTTCAAGAAGGGCGCAAACGATCTGATGGACGACGATCAGAGCGGCAGTACACGCCGGGTAGATGTGTCTCCCAGCGAGAACGAGCAACCTCAAACCACCGATCGGCGTCTGCCGGAATAAGACGGGCGGCCGCGGAGCGGAGTTTCGCGAAGGGCGGCTGCACGCGCAGCCGCTTTTTGCGCGTGCCATGCGCTTGGCGGCATGCGGATGGTGCCGAGTGCACCAAATAGTCGCTGCTGTCGTCTAATCCGGCATGGATGGTGCTGAATGCACCGAGTAGTCGCTGTCGTCGCCCAACCCACTGCGGATGGCGCCGAGCGCACCACGGTTTCCAACTAATAATCTATTCGGCGGCACAAGCCGCTGCAGCAAGGAGGTTCCCGCCCATGGCGCAACGCCCCGAATCCGCTGCCCCCGATGATGGCGGGATGTCGGTATGGGATCATATCGGCGAATTGCGCAAACGCATCATTCTGGTGCTGATCGTATTCGCCGTCGGCCTCGTCGGAGGATTGTTCGGCGCGCAGCCGCTATTCGACTATCTGGTTGCCGCCGCTCCTACGGAGCATCTGGAGTTGAATGCCTTCTCCCCGTGGGACGCCATCGCAATCTATATGAAGTTCGCGGTGATCATCTCCTTTCTGGTCGCCATTCCGTACGCGTTCTACCAATTGTGGGCGTTCGTCAAGCCGGCTCTTGCCGTCCCGGAACAGAAAGCGACACTCCGTTACATTCCCGGCGCCTTGGCCATGTTTTTGATCGGGCTTTCGTTTGCGTATTTCGTCGTTTTTCCGATGGCGTACTACTTCACCGAACGTGTGACGGCAAACATGGGGCTCAAGCAGACGTACGGGCTGTCGCAGTATTTCTCGTTCTTGTTCAACCTGCTCATTCCGATTTCCTTGCTGTTCGAATTGCCGCTTGTCATCATGTTCCTGACGAGAATCGGCATCCTGAATCCGCGCTTGCTGCGCAAAATGAGACGGGTGGCCTGGTTCGTCATGATCATCATCGGCGTTACGATCACCCCGCCTGATGTGATCTCCGACCTGTTGGTGGCGATTCCCCTCGTCCTGCTGTACGAATTCAGCGTGATGCTGTCTCTCAGAGCGTACAGCAAGAGATTGGCCGCACAAACGGGCAGGAATGCCGCCCTCGAAAAGGACGACAACTGATCTCCAAATTCGCAAAGATTGCCAAATTTCGATATTCGCGATATCGATTTTATGGTACACTACAAATGAAAACGTACTCATTGGGAAATAGGACCTGTTATCCGGGAGGAGAACGAGCGATGTCGAAGTTGTCACTGGGTCAAAAGTTCAAATTTGGTTTTTATGTTTCCGCGTTATTGATGGTTCTGGCTTTCATTCTGATCGTCACGAGCCTGGATCTGTCGGGAAATATGGGGGCATTCATCGGTCTGATCGTCATATTCGTGGCGATGCTGGTGCTCGCCGGCTACGTATTCCTCTCGATTGGCAGCAATATTACGGACTCGGTCGGCCATGTGACTGCAACGCTCCATAACATCGCTTCGTCTGGCGGAGACCTGACCCGCAGAATCCATGTCCGTTCGTCCGACGAAATCGGCGACCTGGCCGCGGCGGCCAACAGCATGCTGGACGGCTTGCAGAAGATGATGAAGGAACTGCGCGACAACACAGCGGAGCTCGCGGCGGCTTCCATACTACTGAAGCAGGGGGCCGACGAGAACGCTCGCGTCAGCAGCGAAGTTTCCAAGGCGGTGGAGAAGGTCGCTTCCGGCTCCGAGACGCAAGTGGCACAATCCCAGGAGATTACCGCGGTCATGACCGAGACGATGGACGGCCTGAACCAGGTTGCCGCGACGACGACCGGCGTATCCGATGCGGCACAGACGACGCGTGCTCGCGCAGAAGAAGGCTCGGAGATTCTGAAGGCGAATTCCGAGGGCATCTCCCAAGTGGAGACAGCGTTTCGTTCTTTGCAGGAGACGGTGCGCAGCTTGAACCACAAGTCCGAAGAAGTCCGCGAAGTGATCGGCTACATATCCGAAGTATCCAATCAGACGAACCTGCTGGCGTTGAACGCTGCGATAGAAGCGGCTCGCGCCGGCGAACATGGTCGTGGATTTGCCGTCGTCGCCAGCGAAATTCGCAAGCTGGCCGATCAGACGCAGCAATCCGCCGTACAAATCGGCACGACGCTCGAGGCGATGTCGGGCGATATCGGACAAGTCGCTACGATGTTCGAGCAGAGTGCCGGACAAGTGTTCTCGACAGTCGCAGGAATGAAGAACGCGGAAGAAACGTTCCGCGAGATTGTCGGCAGCGTCAGCCAGTTAAGCGGAAATATCATGGAAGTGGCCGCTTCCGTCGAACAGATGACGGCAGGCGGCGCCTCGGTCGTCCAATCGGTCCAGGATATTTCGCGGATTACGGAAGAGACGGCTTCCTTTACGGAACAAGTATCCGCGATGTCGGAGCAGCAGTTGTCGTCGACCGAAGAGATGGCGAGAACGGCCGACAAGCTGAGCAGCATGGCATCTCGCCTGAAAGGCTTGGTCGGCAATTTTAAAACCTGAATGAAAGGGATAGGAATTGGCGAACCTGTTTTTGTTGACAGGTCGGTGCGAGACCCGCAGATGATCCGCGGGTCTTTTTCATTTTTTATGCGAAGGGGCTTGAAAACCCGATGCAAAATCAGTATCATAAGAAATGGTTATTAGCACTTGTTGCTGTTGAGTGCTAACAAACCGAAAAAACTACCCTTTACTCGATTCAGAAGGAGGCTATTTTCATGATCAAACCTTTGGGAGACCGCGTGCTGGTAGAAGCGAGCGCCAAGGAAGAGAAGACGGCGAGCGGCATCGTATTGCCGGACACGGCCAAGGAAAAACCGCAAGAAGGCAAGATTATCGCTGTTGGCGCCGGTGCGGTGAACAAGGATGGCGGGCGGATCGCGCTTGAAGTGAAGGAAGGCGACCGTGTGTTGTTCTCCAAGTATGCAGGTACGGAAATCAAGTACGAAGGCAAAGAGTATTTGATTATGAAAGAAAGCGACATCCACGCGATCATCGGCTGAGTGAAAACAGCCGAGCACATAGCGACGGCATGAACTTGCCAATGCGGTACCCATGCACAATGAAAGTTTCCGATATCAAGGAGGTTACTTACGATGGCGAAAGAGATTAAATTCAGCGAAGACGCACGCCGCTCGATGCTTCGCGGGGTTGACGCCCTGGCGAACGCGGTGAAAGTGACGCTCGGACCGAAAGGCCGCAACGTCGTATTGGAGAAAAAATTCGGTTCTCCGCTGATCACGAATGACGGCGTTACGATCGCGAAGGAAATTGAACTGGAAGACGCATTCGAAAACATGGGCGCACAGCTCGTGAAAGAAGTTGCCACCAAGACGAACGACGTAGCCGGCGACGGTACGACGACCGCGACGGTTCTGGCACAAGCGATGATCCGCGAAGGCCTGAAGAATGTAACAGCTGGCGCCAACCCGATGGTCGTGCGCAAAGGGATCGACAGAGCCGTCAAGGCTGCCGTTGAGCAATTGAAATCCATCTCCAAGCAGATCGAAGGCCGCAACAACATCGCGCAAGTCGCCGCTATCTCGGCAGGGGACGACGAAGTTGGCGAGCTGATCGCCGATGCGATGGAGAAGGTCGGCAAAGACGGCGTCATCACGGTTGAAGAGTCGAAGGGCTTCAACACCGAGTTGGAAGTCGTCGAAGGCATGCAGTTCGACCGCGGTTACGTTTCTCCTTACATGATTACCGACACGGACAAGATGGAAGCCGTGCTTGAGAATCCTTACATCCTGATCACCGACAAGAAGATTTCCAATATTCAAGAGATTCTTCCGGTACTCGAGAAAGTCGTGCAATCCGGCAAGCAGCTCCTGATCATCGCCGAAGATGTGGAAGGCGAAGCGCAAGCGACGCTGATCGTCAACCGTCTGCGCGGCACGTTCACTTGCGTTGCAGTTAAGGCGCCTGGCTTCGGCGATCGCCGCAAAGCGATGCTGCAAGACATCGCGGCTCTGACCGGCGGTCAAGTCATCACGGAAGAGCTCGGCCTCGAGCTGAAGTCCACGACAATCGACCAACTCGGTACTGCTCGCCAAGTGCGTGTCAACAAAGAGAACACGATCGTCGTCGACGGCGCTGGCGACAAGAAGGACATCCAGGCTCGCGTCAACCAAATCAAGGCGCAAATCGAAGAGACAACTTCCGATTTCGACCGCGAGAAGCTGCAAGAGCGTCTGGCCAAGCTGGCTGGCGGCGTAGCTGTCATCAAGGTTGGCGCTGCTACCGAAACCGAGCTGAAGGAACGCAAGCTGCGCATCGAAGACGCACTGAATGCAACCCGCGCTGCGGTTGAAGAAGGTATCGTCTCCGGCGGCGGCACTGCGCTCGTGAATGTATACGAAGCTGTAGCGGCTGTCCAGGCGGAAGGCGACGAGAAGACGGGCGTGAACATTATCCTGCGCGCGCTGGAAGAGCCGATCCGCACGATCGCTTCCAACGCCGGCCAAGAAGGCTCCGTCATCGTCGAGCGCCTGAAGAAGGAGCAGATCGGTACGGGCTACAATGCAGCTACAGGCGAGTGGGTCAACATGTTCGACGCCGGCATCATCGACCCGGTGAAGGTAACCCGCTATGCGCTGCAGAACGCAGCATCCGTAGCAGCTATGTTCCTGACAACCGAAGCAGTCATCGCCGACAAGCCTGAGCCTAAGGGCGCAGCTGGCGGCGGCATGCCGGGCGGTATGGACGGCATGGGCGGCATGGGCGGCATGATGTAATAAGGCTCGCGAAGCCTGTAGCATCAAGGGTTCTTCCTCGGAGGAACGCCGGTTGACCACATTTGTAAAAAAGAGACCTCTCTGAATTAACCGAGAGGTCTCTTTTTTGATTTTAAGAACTTCTCATTCCATAATCGTCGAAGAGAATATTCGTCGTTTTCTTCTTGGGCTTGTCGTACTAAGTTAACGGCGGCATAAAAACTCCCTTAAATCTTTTGCTATATGAGGATGGAGTTTGCGTACCATTGACATGGAGAACCACTCCTTTACAAAATACGGTGCCTAACTCCGTGCAGATGCGAGCGTTTGGCAGAAGCTGGGTACTTTGAGTACCTAAGTCCGTGCAGATGTGCACGTTTGGCAGAAGCTGGGTACTTTGAGTACCTAAGTTCGTGCAGATGCGAGCGTTTGGCAGAATCTGGGTACTTTGAGTACCTTGAGTACCTAACTCCGTGCAGATGCGCTCGTTTGGCTGAAGCTGGGTACTTTGAGTACCTAAGTCCGTGCAGATGCGAGCGTTTGGCAGAAGCTGGGTACTTTGAGTACCTAAGCCCGTGCAGATGCGAGCGTTTGGCAGAAGCTGGGTACTTTGAGTATCTAAGCCCGTGCAGATGCGAGCGTTTGGCAGAAGCTGGGTACTTTGAGTACCTAAGTCCGTGCAGATGCGAGCGTTTGGCAGAAGCTGGGTACTTTGAGTACCTAAGTCCGTGCAGATGCGAGCGTTTGGCTGAAGCTGGGTACTTTCGTCGTAACGGAACACAGCGCCCTTCCCCCGGTGAAGAGGGCTCCGCTCTGGATTTTAACGGAACACAGCACCGTTATTCCGCGGTTTTACAGTGATTTTGGCCACGTTTGTCGTTGATAAGGGCCTGCCGTTCCGTTAGCTTTTCCAAAACACCCTTTATTGTCGATTAAGGCTTCTGGGTTCCGTTACGCTGCCTGCACAGGTTGTTTTGCCAAATCCATAATTAATCGACGTGTCATCTGGTTTCCTAGTTGGCGAATCGTGCTTATAAGATCTATAGGGTTCTGTGCGAAGGGCTTGAATTTCTTCATGATTGTGGTCGGCATCACATTTCTTAAGCTATATCAAACATTCAGCTCATCGTAATGGTAATATAAATAATGAACATTACGGGCAGAGGGGGATATTAGTGGAAGCAATCGGCAGAAGAGTTGCCGTAACGATCGTGATGTTGTGTATTGCATCCGCTGCTCTGCTCATTTCGCCGCATCCCGCAATGGGCTCGATGGATTTGAGAACGGATACAAGCGCCGATGGCAAGCAATTTGTTCCGCTGCACGGGAAATGGGAGTTTTATTGGAACGAGCTGCTGGAGCCCGGATCATTCGAGCTCAGGGGGATTGAGCCGACTTATATTGAAGTTCCGCTCTCGTGGAGATCGCAGCCTGCGGCAGTGTTCAGCGGACTGACGGATGTGCGGTACGGCTATGGCACGTACCGACTGCAGATGCTTCTGTCGCCGGACGACATCGGCCGGAGCAAGGCGCTATTAATCCGATCGGTCGGCAGCGCGTACCGCATCTGGATCGATGGCAAAGAGCGGCCGGGCTTGGGCATCGTCGGCAAGGAACGTTCGGCGGAGAAACCGCAGGCGCACACGAACCTGATCTTCATTGAGCCGGGGAGCGAAAGGATGGAGATCGTCATGCAGGTGTCCAACCATTCGTTTCGCGAAGGCGGCATCATCAGCGAGATCGTATTCGGCGACTCCGCCGCGCTGATTGTGTATTTGTTGAAGAAGATGTTTTTCGACATCTTCATTATCGGCGGGTTTGCGCTCATAGGCTTGTTCCATCTCATCGTGTATGGGTTCCGGATCAAGTATCGTCTTACTTTGCTGGTTGGACTGGTAACTTTGGCGATTTCTGCCCGCACGCTGATCATCAACGGGTATCTGAGTCGGCTGCTGCTGGGCATCGATAGCTGGGAGCTGTTGACCAAGCTCGAATATATTGTGGAGAATATCGGATTTCTCTTCCTTGTTTTATTGATCAGAAGTATGTACCCGCAGGAAGTCAACCGCTATGTGTTGTATGCGTCATGCGTAATCGCTTTGGCGCTGAGCGCATTCGTGCTGCTGACGCCTGCCCGCATATTTACGGAGACGATGCTGGCGCAGACGCTTGTGAAGGCGGTTATCCTCGCCTATTTTGTATTCTATGTCGGAATTATTGCGTATCTGCGGAGAAGAGAAGGGGCTGTCGTCAATTTGCCTGCGATCCTGGCGATCGTCCTGGCGATTGTGAATGATATGCTATATTATGCGAGATTGGTGAATACGATCGAACTATTCAGCTTCAGCGCATTATTGTTCGTGCTCGCGCAAGCGATTATCGTCGCATACCGGTATGCCCGGCTGGAGTGGCGGAACGATGCGCTGGTGATGGAACTCGGGGAGATGAACGCAACATTGGAGCAGCGGGTGCACCTGCGAACGCGGAAGCTGCGCGAAGCGAATGAGCAGTTGTCCGAGATGAAGGATGTTCGTACGAAGATGCTCGTGAATATTGCCCACGACCTCAATTCTCCGATGACTGGCGTGCAATCGTACTTGCATTTGATGGACAAGGGGAAGATCGACAGACCGGATGCGGTGCGTCAGATGGTGGAAAAAACCGATTATATTCAGCGATTGATTCGGGATTTGTTCGAGTTGGCGAAGCTGGAATCCGGGGAACAAAAGTTTGATATCGAGCGGGTGCAAGCGAGCGGATGGCTGGAGGATATATACCGTCGATTCGACGCCGATCTGGAGCGTGAGCAGTTCACGCTTCAGCAAGGCCGGTGGGAAACAGCGATAGATGGAACGGAGATGGTAGTCGCGATCGACCGTTATCGGATCATGCAGGTGTTTCAGAATTATATGGACAACGCTGTCAAGTTCAGTCGTGCTCGCAGCTCCGTTATTACCATCCATGTGTTCCCCGAACAGCACCGTGAAGATGGAGTGAATCATCTTGTGGTAGAAATCGCGGACAGCGGGGAAGGAATAGCCGCCGAGCATTTGCCTCATCTCTTCGACAGATTCTACAAGAAACGAACGAATAACGATCGAGGAAGCGGCCTCGGATTGGCGATCGTCGCAGAGATTATCGCACAGCATCGCGGCACTGTCGGCGCAAGGAGCGAGCACGGGAAGGGCAGCGTCTTCTATTTCAGGTTGCCTGTAGCTTGAGGCGTCATTTCAACGTCTCTGTTTCTAAATAGCGAATCGCTTCCTCGCGGCTGCTCACCCCCATCTTCTCATAAATGACGGTCAACTTGTTCTTGATCGTTCCCGCGCTGAAAAATAATTGTTCGGCAATGTCCTTGGTCGGCAATCTGTCAAGCAGGAGGTGAATAATCTCCTGCTCCTGCTGCGTAAATCGATTGTTCTGTGCGAAAAAGCGGGTAATGGACTGCTTCTTGATATGGTCGCTTCGCGTGAATACGAATTGGGCTACGCGGCGGCCAACATCGGCGTCGAGCACGAAGCGGTGGTTAATGACGTCACGGATGGTCTGAACGACGCTGTCGAAGTTGCTCCCCTTGAGCAAATACCCGTTGGCTCCGTAAGCGAGTCCCTGATAGATGTATTCGTCTTCGCTGAACGAGCTGAGGATGAGCACCGGCAAATCGGCGTACAGCTTGCGGATCTCCATGATGCATTCGATGCCATTCATGACGGGCATCTCCAGATCGAGCAGCACGATATCCGGCTTGCTCTGCTTGATGATGTCCAATGCCTGAAGGCCGTTCTGCGCAGTGCCTGTTACTCTCATATTTTCCTCGTTATCAACAATCATTTCCAACCCGGACAACAACAGTTCGTCATCCTCGACAATCAATACGCGGATCAATCGATTCACTTCATTTTTTCCCCTTTGACGGCTTACGGTTTATAGCATTATTTTACTAGAAAATCAATGACTCGTGTGCACTAATTTAATGATTTGGATCCTTTATTATATGAAGTGACAATCATTCGAAAGCGAGGCAGACAGATGATCATGCAGCGACAGAAAGCATTGCTGAGTCTTATCCTTTGTGTGGTGCTTGTATGCGGATTGTGGATTCCGACGACTGCAGGCGAGCCGCTGCCCCAGGTCTACAATCAGGACGGATTCGGGTTTAGCGGTCCGTTTCCTTCCGGCAGCGAGCCCCTTGGCGAGAACGTTGAGATGATCGGACACGACAACTGGCCGGACGGCTTTACCAAGAGTACAACCGCGACATTCGGGGGCGGGGTATTCGACGGGCAATACATATGGATGATACCTGACAGAGCTGACCGTGTTATCCGAATCGACAAGGATACCGGGGAAATGACCGGCTTTAATAGTTGGCCGGACGGATTCAACGATAACGCCGTCAATAAATTTGTGGGCGGCGTGTATGACGGACACTCGGTATGGATGATTCCGTCGAGCGCCAACATGGTCGTGAAAATTAACAGCGATGGCACAATGATTGGCTATAACAGTTGGCCGGATGGTATTGACCCGACCACAGTGGGTAAATTCAAGGGCGGTACTTTCGATGGCGATTCGATCTGGATGGTTCCCAGCAACAATTTTGAAAAATTGGTCAAAATCAATACAAGCAGCGGGACGATGACCGTCTCCGAAGGCTGGCCTTCCGGCTTCGATAGCGGAGGTTTAAACAAATTCGGCGGCGCAGTATTCGACGGAACGTATATATGGATGATTCCGGCCAATGCCGATCGGGTGATCAAGGTTCATAAGGATACTGGCGTAATGACGGGATATAGCGGTTGGCCGGAAGATTTGACCAGACATGGTTATGGCAATTTCCAGGGCGGCTTCTATGATGGCGAATATGTGTACATGCAGCCTTCGGAAGCGTCGGTGATGGTCAAGGTGGATGCCAATGGCGTCATGTCGACGGTTGCCGGCAGCGGGAAAAATTATAACGGTGGGGCGTTTGACGGCGCGAATATATGGATGGCGCCTACCAGCGCGAGTTTCCTGAAGAAATATAATATTGGAACCGCAACTTTTCAAAGCTATTCAAATTGGCCTGACGGATTTTCAAAAGGGACGTTTGGCTTTGTAGGCGGCGTATTCGACGGAGAGAGTGTATGGATGATTCCGAATACCGCCAACATGGTCTTGCAGATCAAAACGGTTGTTCCGGCGCCTGATTTAACGGTCAGCATCCATCCGAAAGGTACGTTTAAGACCGGCCAGGCCGGCGCTGCCTACACCGTTGCAGTTGCCAATTTGGGAACGCTCGGCACAAGCGGCGTGGTGACCGTCACGCATACCGTTCCGAGCGGGTTGACCGCAACGGGTATAAGCGGCGACGGATGGGATTGTGACTTGGCTGCCTTGACCTGCTCGAGAGGGGACGTTTTGGCTGTCGGCAACAGATATCCCGCGATAACCGTAACCGTCGATGTCGATGAGCAAGCGGCAACGGCCGTCACGCTTGACGCGGCTGTGGAGGGAGGCGGGGAGAGCAATACAGGCAACAATTCGGGGCAATACACAGCTTATATATTGCGAACCTATTTGATTAGCGTGTCGCAGACCGAAACATTGGTCTTCCCTGCACAGACTGCTGGATACGCGCCGATCGAGGAACAGGTCGTCACGATCACCAGGACGGGAACAGGCGATATTCACAATTTGGCAGTCAACATCGACGAATCGCCGAGCAGCTTCACAGTGAGCGGTCCGGCATTGACGAGTGTGACCGAAGCTGTGTATACCACCACATTCACGATAAGTCCGAATCACGGTTTGCCGGCGGGCACTTACGATAATATGGTGGTTGTTACAGGCGATAATGGAGCATACGCAAATTTCGGAGTATCGTTCACGGTCAACAATCCGATTTCGGAGCCGGAGCCGGATTCGTCCCCAATTTCAAGTTCAAACCCGCGCGAAGAAGTGATTAAAGTTCGCGTCGAAGACACAGACGCTCTGGCCGGGACTGTCGTGGTGGAGGTGGGCATTCGCCGCACGACACACAATGACGGCAGCAAGAAGGACGACGTTGTATTCGGTGTCGAACAGGCTAAATTAATGGCGGAGAGCATGAAGACGGCGGGATCGACATCGGCGAGCATCGTCATTCCGGACGATAAGGACGAAGTGTCCGAAGTGAATGTGACCGTGCCGAAGGAAGCCGGCAAGCTGATCGCAGACGCGAAGATCGAACTGGGCATCTCGACGAAAAACGTGAAGGTGAACATTCCAAGCTCCTCGCTGGAGGGCTTCGCGGACGATCTGTACTTCAATTTCATTCCGATCAAGAAGGAAGAAGAGAAGCGGCAGGTGAAGGAACGGGCCGAGCAGGAGACGGTCGTAAAAATCGTAGCTGGCGACAAGGAAGTGTCGATCGTCGGTCGTCCGATGACGATCGAGACGAATATGCAGAGTCGTCCGGTTACGCTGACCATGCCGCTCGGCGACGTGAATCTCAGCGACGAACAGTTGGCCAACCTGGGCATTTACATCGAGCATAGCGACGGAACGAAGGAATTGCTGCGCGGCGTACTCGTGCCGTTCGACGACAGCGGAGCGATGGGACTGCAATTCACAGTGAACAAGTTCAGTACGTTCACGCTCGTTCATATCGACGGATTGGCGCCAGTCGCCGGCACGACGGACAACCACACGGCCTACATGAAGGGTTACGAAGACGGCACGTTCCGTCCGGAGAAGAGCATCACCCGCGCCGAGATGGCTGCCGTGCTCGCCAGGACGATCGATCTGCCGGCCATCCGGCCGAGCATCGCCTATAGCGACGTGTCCGCGCAGCACTGGGCGAAGGACGCGATTGCCCGCGTGACGGAAATGGGCTTGATGCAAGGTTATAAGGACGGAACGTTCGGGGCCGAGAAGCCGATCACGCGCGCGGAGATGGCGACGCTGGCCGCCGCCTTGCACGGCGATTCATCGTCGGTGCGATCAGGCGCCGGATTTACCGATACGAAGGGGCATTGGGCAGAGGCGAATATCGCGCAAGTGCAAGGCGCCGGCCTGATCAGCGGATACGAGGACGGCGCGTTCAGGCCGGATGAATCGCTGACCCGCGCTCAAGCGGTCACGATCATGAACCGGCTGCTGGACAGGGGACCTGCCGCGGCATTCGTCAAACTTCCCTGGAAGGATGTCTCCAGCGATTATTGGGCGGCTGAAGCGATTGCCGAAGCTTCGATCAATCATGCTTACCGCATCGATGCCGAAGGCCAGGAAGAATGGGCGGAATAACAATAAAGTAACGAAAATCAAAAACATCCTGGCAGCCCTCTCCGGTTTTGCCAGGATGTTTTTGAGGTTGTCATCGTCTGTTCGTGAACGCCTCCATATGCCTTCATTTTCTTGCAGGAATGGCCCCCTCGCATGTCGAATGATAGGGAAAGAAATCAGACGGGAAAGATGATGCGCATATGAAATGGAAGGCGCTGGCGATCGTGCTGGTGTTTGCCGCGGCAGGCATTGTCCGCCTGTGGTGGGGCCATGCGGAGCATGCCCGCGATCCGATCGCGGCGGATGGAGTCATCGATTTGCGGGAATGGGATCCCGATTCCGGGAAGTCGATCCCGCTGCGGGGCAACTGGGCGTTCTATCCGGAGCGGCTGATCCCGCCGGACGGAGCATTTGACGATTCGGACAAGCTTCTTGTTCGTGTTCCGGGAGGGTGGGATCGGGTCTTCTCCTCCGCATTCGGATACGGCACCTATCGGCTGACGATTCTGCTTCCGGAAGCGGCGATTCATGGAGATTCCGGACGCAGACTGGCCATTCGGACGACGATTATCCGCAGTGCACATACGTTATTTGTTGACGGGTTTGCGTTAGGCGGCAACGGGTCGCCCGGAACGGATGCGTCGCAATCCCGCTCGCTCGTGTTGCCGTATGTAGCCGATTTTCCCGCGAGCGGGGATCGCGTCGAATTGGTCTTGCAGGTTTCCAATTTCGAATATGCAAGCTTCGGCGGCATCTTCAAGGATATCAAGTTCGGTACGCATGAATCGCTCCAGCGGAGCAGCTTCATCGAGTTCGGCGAGCATGCCATTTTGATGGGCGTCTTTCTGGTGTGCGGGTTGTTTTTTTTCATTCTGTACGGATTTCGCCGCAGCAATTACGAATTGCTGTACTTTGCCGGCTTCTTCACCATGTCTTTGCTGCATTGGATGACGCACGACGACAGGCTGTTGTTCTGGATATTTCCCGATATGTCCTATCGCCTGCAGGCGACGCTGCAATCGCTGCCGTCTGCGATCATGTTCGTTTCTTTGCTGGGCTTCATTCGCTGGATGTTTCCGTCTCATTCGCGTCCATGGATGATGGCCTACGCAGCGTGTGGCGCAGTTCTGTTCTCGGGCGTATATGCGATGACCGACGTTTCCTTCTTCTCCAGGCTGGAATGGCCATTGATGCTGTTCGATTTGACAATGGTGATTTTGGCTTCCTACTTGCTCGTCAGCAATTTTCTGCAGCGGGCCCAGGATGCCCTCTTCTCGCTGATCGCATTGTGCTGCATCGTCTTCGATGGAGTGTTCCAGGGACTGTTCCTCATTGGCGTCGATGCGGTAGAGGGATTTCCGCCGTTCGAGAAAGTGCTGTTCGTGCTGACGATGTGCTATGTGATTGCCCGCCGGTTTTTTACCGGGATGCAGGAGATCGAGGCGCTGTCCAAGCAGCTCATCGTCGCCAATCGGCTGAAGAATGATTTTCTGGCTACAGCGTCGCATGAGATTCGCTTGCCGCTGCACGGAATGATCAACCTTGCTCAGGTCATGTTGAAGGAAGGGGGGCTTGACGAGCGGCAGACGGAGCGTCTGACCATGCTGACGGCAACCGGCAACCAATTGGCTCACCTGGTGAACGATATGCTGGATTTGACGAAGCTGAATGAAGGTTCTCTGGAGATCGACATCCGCCAGGTCGATATCGGCGCGTTGGTGAACGGCGTGGCGGATGTCATGCGCTCCTTGAAGGACAGCCGTACCGTCTGGATCGAAGGCCGGGTAGACCCGGCCTTGCCGCCTGTGCTGGCGGATGACCATCGCTTGATGCAGGTTCTGTTCCATCTGTTCCATTATGCGTTAAAGTGGGGGGCGCAGGGCAAGGTCGAATTAACGGCGGAGAATGCCGACCGTGCCGGGCACGCGACCATACGCATCACCGCGGCCGGGCAGCGGAAGGCGATTGAAGAATTGGCGGAAGGCGAGCCGTTGTTCGCAACGGATTTCGGCTTGAACTTGAGCCGTCGGCTGCTTGGCTTGCATGGAAGCAGCTTGTTCGTGGAGGAATCGGAAACGCAAGTATCGATGACGTTCTCGATTGCGGTCGCCGCCTCGCCGTCGCCGGTCCATCGCTTGCACCAGGCCGGTCCGTATGTTCTTGCGGGGCCGTCCCGGCAGGAGACAGCCGCGGGCGCAGAGCGGCCTGAACATCCCGAAACGTTGCGGCATGTCGAGCCGAACGCGCCGCGCATCCTGATCATTGACGACGATCCGGTCAGCCTGCGCATCATGTTCGACACGCTCGTGCAAGAGAAGCTTGACGTGACGGCGCTGGCGGATGACGCGCGGGCGTTGCAGTTGATCGAGCAGACGGGCGGCTGGGACCTCATCGTGCTGGACGCGATGCTGACCCATATGTCCGGATACGAGATGTGCCGCTTCATCCGCGAACGGTATTCGTTCTACGATCTGCCGGTGCTGTTCCTGACCTCGCGCAGCCAGCCTGCGTTCTTGTTGATCGGATTCAACGCGGGGGCCAACGACTATGTGACCAAGCCGTTCGACACTTCCGAGTTGCTGGCGAGAATCCGAACGCTGCTCCATATGAAGCGGTCGGTTCGCGAGCGGCTGGACATCGAGATGGCGCTCATCCAGGCGCAGATCAAGCCGCATTTTCTGTACAACACCTTGAACACGATCGCCAGCCTCAGCGAAGTCGACCCGGATCGCACCCGCGACCTGCTGGCCGATTTCGGCAGTTACCTGCAGAGCTCGTTCGACCTTCGCAACCTGGACCAGGAGGTGCCGTTCGAGAAAGAATGGACGCTGGTGCAATCCTATTTGAATATCGAGAAAGCGCGATTCGGATCGCGGATTCAGATTACGACGGATATTCCTTGCACGGCCGATTTCGATCTGCCTCCGCTTACGATCCAGCCAATCGTGGAAAATGCGGTCAGACACGGGGTGCTTAAAAAAATCGAAGGCGGGCAAATCCATATCGAGGTGGCGGAGAGGAGCGATTACGTGCGAATATCGATTCGGGATACGGGGGACGGCATTCCTCCGTTGAAGCGGGAAGCGATCCTGGACGGCACGTATCGGCTCGGGATCGGACTGGTGAACGTGAACAGGCGGCTTAAGAACGCATATGGCCATGGATTGTCGATAGACAGCGTGGAAGGAGCGGGCACGGAGATCAGTTTCCTTGTTCCGCTAAAGTACGGCAGGGAGGTTGACAAATGAAAGCGATCGTGATCGACGATGAACAGTTGGCGCTTGAGAGCATGGCGCGTATGTTGAAGAGAATGGGCGTGGAAGTCGCAGCATCTTATCAGAATCCGCTCGAAGCGCTGATGGCGGATCAGTGGCCGGACATGGACGCCGCATTTGTCGACATCAGCATGCCGGGCATGAACGGCATTGAGCTGGCCGCCAGGCTGCAAAGCAAATACCCGACGCTTCACATCGTCTTCGTCACGGCGTTCGATCAATATGCGGTGAAAGCTTTCGAAATTGCCGCGGCTGACTACTTGATCAAGCCGGTTCGCGCGGCAAGACTGGAGTCCACGCTCGAACGGATTCGCAGAAATCCGCGCCATCAGGATCCGGTTCGGGCAGAGGCGCTGCCGACGCTTGTGTGCATGCATGACCTTGGAATCGATGCAGGCGGCAAAGTGGCGGAAATCCCGTGGCGGACGTCCAAAGCCAAGGAACTGTTTGCGTATCTCCTGCACGAGCGAGACAAGGCGGTTACGAAGGAACATTTGCAGGACATGCTGTGGCAGGAAGCGGACACGGAGAAGGCAATGGCCAATTTGCATACGACCGTCTACCAAATTCGGCAAACGCTGAAAAGCGCCAATCTTCCGGTACAGATCCTGTATGCCGGCGGACGGTATCGCGTGGAGCTGGGCGGCGTAAAGGTGGATTGCGAGCAATGGGAGCAGGCGCTGGATCAGGCGGTTGCCGGCATGGATGAAGGCCAGGTGTACCGATTGCTGCTCGATGGCTATCGCGGCGATTACATGCAGGTAGAAGCTTATTTGTGGGCGGAGAACGAAAGGGAGCGTTTGCGGATCAAGTGGCTGCAGCGGGCTTCGGAGCAGGCGCTGCGTCTGGAGCAGGTCGGCTTGGCCGCGGATGCGATTCGACTCTACCAGGAGATCCAGACCCGATTTCCGACTTGGGAAGCGAGTTACTTGGGCCTCATGCGGACCTATGACCAGATCGGCAACGCCCTGGAAGTCAAGAGCCAGTATGCGAAGCTGCTGCAGATGCTGGAGGAAGATCTGGGCATGCAGCCGGATAAGGAAACGACGGCATGGTATGCGGCATGGTCGGCTTCGCGGTCGTCCGGTCCGGGCTGACGTTCAGCATTTGTTCAGCAGCGTTCATTACAATAAGGGAATCACCCGTAATGAACCGTTGCTGGAAGGGCTCGGGCACAAGGAGACGATGCAAAAATGGCAAAAATCATGGTCGTGGACGATGCAGCTTTTTTGCGGGCCATGCTGAAGGAAATATTGATCCAGGGCGGACATGAGATCATCGCGGAAGCTTCGAACGGGGAAGAAGCCGTCGATAAGTATAGAACGTATCGCCCGGAACTCGTCACGATGGACATTACGATGCCGATTATGGAAGGCACGCAGGCGCTGCAGGAGATTCGTCGGCTGGACCCGCAAGCGAGGGTGATCATGTGTTCCGCGCTCGGCCAGCGCCAGATGATTCTGGACGCGATTCACGCCGGCGCGAAGGATTTCATCGTGAAGCCGTTCCAAAGCAGCCGCGTGCTGGAGGCTGTGAGCCGGACGCTCTCGAACTGATTCGGAAATATCGAAGAGGCAGACATTCGCCCCGCATCGTTGGCGCTGTCTGCCTCTGTCTTTTCGTGGTTTGCCTACAGTCTGAAATAGCCGACTACGCGGCGAAGCTCGTTCACGATACCTTGCAAGCGGTCCGAAGCGGCGGCGATATCGGCTGCAAGCGTCAATTGCTGCTCATCTTTTCCGCAATTGTCGATTGCGGTGGTGCGCACGGATAAGCGGGTCATCGCGTCGTCTCTCCTCCGGAAGTAAATAAATGTCGATATATTGAATTTATCGGCAATATGCGAACGTTTCGATATGAGGGGAAGACGGAAACTTTTCCTTTGATGCGGAACAAGCTACAATGGCAGTTATGGAGGCCGTCTGGCGGCGGTCGCAAGATGAAGGAGGAGAAATTCCCGTGCAATATCGTCGTCTGGGCCGATCCGGCCTGAAGGTAAGCGAGATCAGCTTGGGCAGTTGGCTTACTTATGGAGGGTACGTCGAGCAGGAGAGGTCGGCAAATGCGATCCGCAAAGCCTATGAGCTCGGCATCAATCATTTCGATACGGCAAACGTGTATCATCAGGGCGCTGCGGAGCAAGTGATGGGAGCGGTGCTCAAGGACTTCGAACGCAGCAGTTACGTGCTGGCGACGAAAGTGTTCTGGCCGATGGGGGAAGGACCGAACGACCGGGGCTTGTCCCGCAAGCATGTCATGGAACAATTGCATGCCAGCCTTGCCCGTCTGGGCGCCGACTATGTCGATATCTACTATTGCCACCGCTTCGATCCGGAGACGCCGGTGGACGAGACGATGCGAGCCTTTGACGATCTCGTCCGCCAGGGGAAAGTGCTGTACATCGGAGTGAGCGAATGGACGGCGGCGCAGATGGCGGAAGCGCTCGGGGCAGCCGATCGTTACTTGCTGGACCGTATCGTCGTCAATCAGCCCCAGTACAATTTGTTCCATCGCGTCATCGAGAAGGAGATCATTCCACTCGGCGAGGCGCAGGGCATCGGGCAGATCGTCTGGTCGCCGCTGGCGCAAGGTTTGCTTGCCGGGAAGTATGATTCGCCGGACAACATCCCGGCGGACAGCCGCGCGGCGCAGGTGGAATCGCTGCGCAAGCGGATCACGCAGGAGAAGCTGGACCAGGTGAAGCAATTGGCCGCGCTGGCGCGGGAGCACGGCTTGACGACGGGCCAGTTGGCGTTGGCCTGGACACTGCGCCATCGGAATGTGGCCAGCGCGCTCGTCGGCGCCAGCCGTCCGGAGCAGGTCGAGGAGAATGTGCAGGCTGCCGGCGTGAAGCTGTCGGACGACACGCTCGCCGCCATCGAGCGGATCGTGGGCGGCGAATAGGGGTAACAGGCTTGGCGAGCCAAGTGCGGCAAAGAAGCATCCGACAAGTTATCGTCGGATGCTTCTTTGCGTTTGAAGCGCTGTTCCGCGGCAAACCGGATCGAGATGAGCCGAAAATCGGCACAATCTCGAGTAACGGATGCCGCCCGTGCCGAGACAAATCGTAATTCCAGGCCAGCGGCGGGAAAGAGGCGGAGTTGCACGAAATAATCGCGTAATTCCGGGCCAGCGACGGGAAAGTGGCGGAGTTGCACGAAATAATCGTGTAATTCCGGGCCAGCGGCGCAAAAGTGGCGGGGTTGCACGAAATAATCGCGTAATTCGGGCCAGCGACGGGAAAGTGGCGGAGTTGTACGAAATAATCGCGTAATTCCGGGCCAGCGGCGGGAAAGTGGCGGAGTTGCACGAAATAATCGCGTAATTCCGGGCCAGCGGCGGGAAAGAGGCGGAGTTGCACGAAATAATCGCGTAATTCCGGGCCAGCGCGCGAAAGTGGCGGAGTTGCACGAAATAGTCGCGTAATTCCGGGCCGGC
>Ga0222429_100152_pt1 | contig 104837 bp, 108 predicted proteins | sample 1B50Ametagenome_FD_182475 | JGI IMG/M metagenome (GOLD analysis project Ga0222429, IMG submission 182475) | Enriched microbial communities from leaf-cutter ant dump, University of Wisconsin, Madison, United States - 1B50A (version 2) | ecosystem: Environmental > Terrestrial > Nest > Insects...
TGCTGGAAGTAGGTGAACTGCGTCACCTCCATGCCGTTGAGCCACACCTCCCAGCCCAGGCCCCAGGCGCCCAGCGTGGGGTTCTCCCAGTCGTCCTCGACGAAGCGGATGTCGTTCTTCTTCAGGTCGAAGCCCAGTGCCTCCAGGCTGCCCAGGTACAGCTCCAGGATGTTGGCCGGCGCGGGCTTGAGCACCACCTGGTACTGGTAGTAGTGCTGCAGCCGGTTGGGGTTGTCACCGTAGCGCCCGTCCTTGGGGCGGCGGCTGGGCTGGACGTAGGCGGCCTTCCAGGGCTCGGGGCCGATGGCGCGCAAAAAGGTGGCGGTGTGGCTGGTACCCGCGCCCACTTCCATGTCGTAGGGCTGCAGCAGCGCACAGCCCTGGTCGGCCCAGTAGTTCTGCAGGGTGAGGATGATTTGTTGGAAGGTCAGCATGGCGGAGGGTTCGAGGATGGCGGGCGGCGGTGCGCGCGCGAATCCGGCATTTTAGGACGCCAGGAAAAGCGAACGGGGGCCGAAGCCCCCGCTGTGTTGGCTGGCTGCGCTCAGGCGCCCGTCCAGCGCCGCAGCACCAGGCTGGCGTTGGTGCCGCCAAAGCCGAAGCTGTTGGACAGCACCTGGGTCAGCTCGGCGTCGCGCGTTTGCGTGACCAGCAGCATGCCGCCCAGGGCCGGGTCGGGCGTCTCGACGTTGACCGAGCCGGCGATGAAGCCTTTTTGCAGCATCAGCAGGCAGTAGATCGCCTCCTGCACGCCGGTGGCGCCCAGCGAGTGGCCGGTGAGCGACTTGGTGCTGGAGAACGGCGGCACGGCGCTGCCGAACACGGCCTGCATGGCGCGCACTTCCTGCATGTCGCCCACGGGGGTCGAGGTGCCGTGGGTGTTGATGTAGTCGATGGGGCCGTCCAACCCCTCCATGGCCTGGCGCATGCAGGCGATGGCGCCGTCGCCCGAGGGGGCGACCATGTCCTCGCCGTCGCTGGTGGCGCCAAAGCCGACCACTTCGGCCAGGATGGTGGCGCCGCGCGCCTGGGCGTGCTCCAGGCTCTCCAGCACCACCGCGCCGCCGCCGCCAGCGATGACGAAGCCGTCGCGGTTGGCGTCGTACGCGCGCGAGGCTTGCTCGGGCGTGGCGTTGTACTTGCTGGACATCGCGCCCATGCCGTCGAACAGCAGCGACATGCCCCAGCTCAATTCCTCACCGCCGCCGGCGAACATCACGTCCTGCATGCCCCACGCAATCTGCTGCGCGGCCGCGCCGATGCAGTGCGCCGACGTAGAGCAGGCCGAGGTGATGGAGTAGTTGATGCCCTTGACCTTGAAGTTGGTCGCCAGGCAGGCCGACACCGTGCTGCTCATGCAGCGCGTGACCTGGTAGGGGCCGACGCGGCGGATGCCTTTTTCGCGCAGCGTGTCGGCCGCCTCGATCTGGTTGGCCGGCGAGCCGCCGCCCGAGCCCATGATGAGGCCGGTGCGCGGGTGGCTGACCTGCTCGGGCGCAAGGCCGGCCTGGCGAATAGCGTCCTGCAGCGCGATCTGCGCGTAGGCGGCTGCGTCGCCCATGAAGCGCAGCTGCTTGCGGTCGATGCGCGCCTCCAGGTCGATCTCGGGCGCACCGCCCACCTGGCTGCGCAGACCCAGTTCGGCGAACGCGGGCACGGCCCGGATGCCGCTCTTGCCCTGGCGCAGCGATGCTTCGACCGTGGCCAGGTCATTGCCGATGCAGGAGACGATGCCCGCGCCGGTGATGACGACTCGCTTTTTCATCGTGCGCTTCCTTCCCCCTCGCGCAGAAACAGCCCCACGCGCAGGTCGTGGGCAACGTAGATTTCCTTGCCGTCGGCGAGCAGGCGCGCGTCGCCGATGGCCATGTTGAGCTTGCGCTTGATCAGGCGCTTGATGTCGATTTCGTAGGTGACGAGCTTCACGTCGGGGCCGACCTCGCCGGTGAACTTGACCTCGCCCGCGCCCAAGGCGCGCCCGCGCCCGGGCAGGCGCAGCCAGGTCAGGTAGAAGCCGATGAGCTGCCACATCGCGTCCAGCCCCAGGCAGCCGGGCATGACCGGGTCGCCCTGGAAGTGGCAGTCGAAAAACCACAGGTCGGGGCGCACGTCCAGTTCGGCGACGATCTTGCCCAGCCCGTGCGCGCCGCCCTCGCTGTCGATGTGGGTGATGCGGTCGAACATCAGCATGGGGGGCAAGGGCAGGCGCCCGCTGTCGGGGGTGAACAACCGGCCCTCGCCCGAGGCGATCAGTTGGTCGTACGAGAAGGATTCAGCCATTGTCAATCTTGGGTGTTGGGGCCGTCGTGGTCGCGGCAAGGCCCGGAAAAGCGCACATTATCCCGTGTTGCGCGTGCCGGGCTACGCTGCAGGGTCAAGGGATTGCCCTTTGTATTGCCTGGTTCATGTCTCGGATGCGGCAATTTTCCGCGCCGCGCGCTGCCGCCGGCGCCACCAGGCCGGCGCCGCCAGGCCCAGCCCCAGCACCCACAGCGGCGCCAGGCCGGCGCGCGCCGCCCACCAGGCGTAGGGCGTGACGGCGCCGCCGCGCCCCACCACCTGCGCGTGCAGCACGCCGCGCACGTGCGGCGCCAGGGCGTGGGTCACGCGGCCCCGGTCGTCGATGACGGCCGTGGCGCCGGTGTTGGTTGCGCGCACCATCGGGCGCTCGAACTCCAGCGCGCGCAGGCGGCTGATGGACAGGTGCTGGGCGATCGCCAGGCTGTCGCCAAACCAGCCGATGTTGCTCAGGTTGACCAAGATGGTGGGCGCGGTTGCGGCGTCGGCGAAGCGCACGGCCAGTTCCTCGCCGAACAGATCCTCGTAGCAGATGTTGGGCGCGATGCGCTGGCCCGCCCAGTCCAGCGCCGGCTGGTCGAGCGCGCCCCGGCTGAAGTCGCCCAGCGGGATGTTCATCATCTGCGTGAACCACTTGAACAGCGGCGGGATGAACTCGCCAAACGGCACCAGATGGTGCTTGTCGTAGCGGTAGGGCGTGCTCCGCCCCGGCGCGAAGCCCAGTGCCGAGTTGGTGTAGCCCTCTTCCAGGCTGCCCAGCGGAATGCCGAGCAGCAGCGCCTGGCTGCCCTCGCGGTAGCGTTGCGTCAGGCGCGGCAGATAGCCCGGCACCAGTTGCTGCGGCAGCAGCGGAACAGCCGTCTCGGGCGCGACGACGAGCTGTGCGTCGGCCGCCTCGATCTGGTCGGCGTACCAGGCCAGCGCCAGCGGCACGCCGCTGCCCGGCTGGAATTTTTCGTCCTGCGGAATATTGCCCTGCAGCAGCGCCAGCGACAGCGGCGCCGTGGACTGCGCGGCCCGCTGCCCGCCACAGCCCTGCAGGGCGCAGTGGCGCTGCAGCGCCAGCCCGCCCCAGGCTGCCGCCAGCACTGCCACGCAGACCCACCAGCACGGGCGGCGCAGGTCTGGCGGGCGCAGCTGCGCCAGCGCCATCGCCAGGGCTGCGGCCGCGAAACCCATGCCGTATACGCCCACGCTGCGCGCCAGCTCGGCCAGCGGCCCGTCCACGTGGGCGTAGCCTATGGCGCCCCAGGGGAACCCCGTCCACCACTGGCCGCGCGCCAGCTCGGCCAGCAGCCACAGGCCGGCGAACAGCAGCGCCGCGCCCGCCCCGCGCGCCGGCGCCAGGGCCCGGTAGGCGCCGGCCGCCAGCGCATAGTAGCTGGCCAGAAAGGCCGCCAGCGCCAGCACGCCCAGCGCCGCCAGCGGCGCGGCCAGGCCGCCGTAGGTGTGCATGGAGATGAACAGCCACCAGAAGGTGCCCGCCAGCCAGGCCGTGGCAAACAGCCAGCCCAGCGCGGCCGCGCGGCGCCAGCCGGGCGCCGCGTCGAGCACGCGGGCGAACCCCGCCAGCGCCAGCAGCTGCAGCCACCACAGCGGCTGGCCGCTGCCCGGCCAGGCCAGGCTGGCGGCCTGGAGCAGGCCGCAGGCCAGGGCCAGCAGCCAGGGCACGGCGCCGGTCAGCACGCGTTGCATCAGGATTGCGCGTCGCCCGCCGCCGGCGTGACCTTGAACCAGCGCACCGCGCCGCCCTTGGAGTGCAGCACCACGAACTGCAGCCCGCCCAGCAGCGCCGATTCGCCCTTGCGCGGCGTGCGCCCCAGCTCGTGCGCGATCAGGCCGCCGATGGTGTCGAAGTGCTCGTCGGGGTCGCTGGCCGCCAGCTGCACGCCAAACGCCTCGGCCACGCGCTCGACCGGGGTGTCGCCGCTGACGCGGTAGCTGTGGTCGGCCAGGCCGAAGATGTCGCCCTCGTCCTCGTGGATGTCGAATTCGTCCTCGATCTCGCCGACGATCTGCTCGATCACGTCCTCGAAGGTCACCAGGCCGGCAATACGGCCGAACTCGTCGATGACGATGGCCAGGTGGTTGCGCGTGCTGCGGAATTCGCGCAGCAGCTCGTGCAGGCCCTTGCTCTCGGGTACGAACAGCGCCGGGCGCACCAGCGTGCGCACGCTCAGCTCGGGCGAGCGCCAGCGCTTGAGCAAGTCCTTGGCCAGCAGGATGCCGACGATGTTGTCGCGCCCCTCCTGGTACACCGGAAAGCGCGAATGCGCGGTGCGCAGCACCTGCGCCATCAGCGCCTCGAACGGCGCGTCGATGTCGAGCATGTCCATGCGCGGCGCGGCCACGAGCACGTCGGCGGCGGTCATCTCGGCCATGCGCAGCACGCGTTCGAGCATGACGCGGGCGTCGGCGTTGATGACTTCGTTGTCCTCGGCGTCGGCCAGGGTGGCGATCAGCTCGTCGGTCGAATCGGGGCCGGGGTGGATGAACTCGATCAGGCGCTGCAGTAGCGTGCGCTTGTCGCCCTGGTCGGGGGCGGGCGCGGGGTGCGGGTCGGACACGGTGTGCGGGAGCAGGACGTGCGGTAGTGGATCAGGCCTGCAAGGATAGCGGATTGCACCCGCCCGCCATCTTGGGGCATGTGCCCGCCCTCAGAGCGTGTTTACGCTCTTACTCGGAAGTCTGCCCGCTGTCGCGCACGCCCTGGCGAATTTCCTGCACGTCGGCCAGAAAGCTCCAGAACTGGCGCGCCTGCTTCTTGAGCTGGTAATCGACCTCGCCCCACTGCTCGGCCACCAGCTCGGAGACGCGCGACTCCAGCCCCGCCGGCGGCAGCTGCAGGTAGGCCTCGGACTCGGAGCCGTCGCGGTGCACGCTGGCGCCGGCGTTGCGCGCGATTTTCAGCATCGCGGTGTTTTCGCTCAGCGCGTGGATGAACATCATGCTCACGCCGCGGTTGCGCGCCAGCATCACGGCGCGGTCGAACAGGCGCGCGCCGAAGCCGCGCCCACGGGCGCTGGCGGCCACCGACACGCCGAACTCGGCGCAGCTGCTGTAGTCCTGCGATTCGCTGAACGCGACGTGGGCCAGCGCGATCAGCTGCAGGCGGCGGTTGAAGATGCCGAACACCTCGTCGCGCCCGAAGTCGAGCAACTGCACATAACGCCTGACCTGTTCGTCGGTCGCGGCGTAGCCGAAGCGCAGGTAGCGATCCTGCGGCTCCAGCGCCAGCAGGTGCTGGGCCACGCGCTCGCGGTGCTGTTCGCCCAGCGCGCGGATGGGCACTATCACGGTGGTCATGGCAGATCCTCGGTGTGGGTGCCCGCCCTCGGGACGGGTGGCGGGCGAGCGCGTGGGCCAGGAAGAACGAAGCCAGTTCGGGGTAATCGGCATGATGGCGTTGATTCTAGGGTTTACCCTAGGAATCAACAACCGTCATGTTGCAATGCAGCAAATTATCCAAGGATATTGCCCGGCGGCCTACAGCTTCTCCGTCTCCCCCGCCTTGGGCTGCCATTTCATCAGGCGCCGCTCGATGCGCCCGACCAGCACGTCCAGCGCCAGGGCGAACACCGTCAGCACCAGGATGCCGGCCATCACGGTGTTGATGTCGAACTGTCCCTCGGCCTGCAGGATCAGGTAGCCCACGCCCTGCGCCGAGCCCAGGTATTCGCCCACCACGGCGCCCACGAAGGCCAGGCCGACGCTGGTGTGCAGCGAGCTGAACACCCAGCTGGTGGCGCTGGGCAGGTAGACGTGGCGCAGCAGCTGGCTGCGGCTGGCGCCCAGCATGCGCGCGTTGGCCAGCACCACCGGGCTGACCTCCTTGACGCCCTGGTAGACGTTGAAGAACACGATGAAGAACACCAAGGTGACGCCCAGCGCCACCTTGGAGCCTATGCCCAGCCCGAACCACACGGCGAAGATCGGCGCCAGGATGATGCGCGGCATGGAGTTGGCGGCCTTGATGTACGGCTCCAGGATGCTCGACGCCATGGGCGCGAGCGCCAGCCACAGGCCCGCGCCCAGGCCGGTGGCCGCGCCGATGGCGAAGGCCAGCAGGGTCTCGACGAGCGTGATCCACAAGTGCACATAAATGTCGGCATCGGTCACGAACCAGGCCCAGATGCTCTGGAATATCTTGATCGGCTCGCCAAAGAAGAACGCCGCCTGGCGGTCGTTGGCGAACATGAAATGCGGCACCAGGCCGGGCTTGGTCATGACGTGCCAGAACACGAACAGCAGCACCAGCAGCGCCAGCTGCCACAGCCACAGGTTGCCCGGACGGGGTTTGATGAATTTCCACATGCTGGAGAAAGGCCTGCCTTGTTGCTTGCTCGTTACGCGCTCTTGCGCTGCTGTTGCTGGTAGCCCTTGAGCACCTCGTCGCGCAGCACGCCCCAGATCTGCGCGTGCAGCTCCAGAAAGCGCGGGTGCATCTTGATCTCGGAGACGTCGCGCGGGCGCGGCATGTCGATGGCGAACTCGCCGATCGGGTGGCTGGCCGGCCCGGCGCTGAGCACCACCACGCGGTCGCTCATGGCGATGGCCTCGTCCAGGTCGTGGGTGATGAACAGCACGGCCTTGCGGCGCGCGCTCCACAGGTCGAGCACCTCGTTTTCCATCAGCTGGCGCGTCTGGATGTCGAGCGCCGAGAACGGCTCGTCCATCAGGATGATGTCGGGGTCGAGCACCAGCACCTGCGCCAGCGCCGCGCGCTTGCGCATGCCGCCGCTCATCTGGTGCGGGTAGCGGTCGCCGAAGTCGCCCAGGCCCACGCGGCGCAGCCAGTCCTGCGCCTGGGCGCGCGCCTCGCGCTCGGGCAGGCCGCGAAACTGCAGGCCGGCCATGACGTTGGCCTCGGCGGTGCGCCAGGGCATCAGGCTTTCGGCCTGGAACATGTAGCCGGCGCGCGCGTTGATGCCGGCCAGCGCCTGGCCGAAGATGCGCACCTGCCCCTGGCTGGGCACCAGCAGGCCCGCTGCCATGTTCAGCAGCGTGCTCTTGCCGCAGCCCGTGGGCCCGACGACACTGACGAACTCGCCCGCGCCGACGGTCAAGTCCACGTCCTGCACCGCCGTGTAGCGCTGGCCCGGCGCGTCCTTGCTGACGAAGGTGCAGGCCACGCCCTGCAGCTCGATCGCCGCCTCGGCCTGCCCGTCAGGCCTTGGGGTACTTGGCATTGGCCGCCTGTGCGAACTTGTTGGTGTAGATGGCGTTCAGGTCCAGCTTGGCCTGCGCCATCTTGGCGTTGACGCTGGCGAGCGCCTTGAACGCCGTCTGCGGCCCCTTGGCCGGGAACGTGCCGTCGGGCGAGAGCGCCTTTTGCGCCGCCAGGAAGCCGTCGATGTAGACGGCGCGGTCGCCCAGCAGGTAGCTCTCGGGCACGACCTTGATGATGTCGCCGGCGCCGGCCTGCTGGATCCACTTGTCGGCGCGCACGATGGCGTTGGCCATGGCCTGCGTGGTGTTGGGGTTGCGGTCGATGAAGTCCTGCGGCGCGTACAGGCAGGCGGCGGGCATCGGGCCGCCGAAGACGCGCTCGGCCTCGGCCAGGTTGCGCGTGTCGGTGACGATCTGCAGGTCGCCCGAGCGCTGCAGCAGCGTGATGACCGGGTCGAGGTTGCTGATGGCGTCGATCTGCCCGGCGCGCATCGCCGCCACCGCGCCGCTGCCCGCGCCGACACCGATCACGCTCACGTCGCTGGGCTTGAGCCCGGCCTTGGCCAGCACGTAGTTCAGCATGACGTTGGTCGAGCTGCCCGGCGCGGTCACGCCGATCTTCTTGCCCTTGAGGTCGGCCACGCTCTTGAAGCCGGGCATGGTCTTGGGGTTGACGCCCAGCACGATCTGCGGCGCCAGGCCCTGCAGCACGAAGGCGCGCATCGGCTGGCCCTTGAACTGCATGCTCAGCGTGTGCTCGAACGCGCCCGAGACCACGTCGGCGCTGCCGCCGACCACGGCCTGCAGCGCGCGCGAGCCGCCGGCGAAGTCGAGGATGGTCAGGTCCAGCCCCTCGTCCTTGAAGTAGCCCAACTGCTCGGCCACCGTCAGCGGCAGGTAATAGAACAGGTTCTTGCCGCCCACGGCAATGGTCGCCTTGGGCTTTTCCAGGCTGGCGGCGAAAGCGCCCACGGGCAGGGCGGCGGCGCTGGCCGCGCTGGCGGCGGCGGCGATGAACTGTCTTCTTTGCATGGCGGTTGTCTCCTGTTGGGCAAGGCGCGGCCGATACGGCCGCAGGCACCGGCCTAGTAGGCATGCGGGAGCGCTGCGCTGCCAATCGGGACATCCCTGACGGCGGCGCGCCCGCGCCGTCAGCCTGGCGTAAGCCTGCGGCTACACCGGCAGGGCCGTCGTGCTCTTGACCAGATCCATGACGAAGCTGGTCTTGCAGTCCTGCACGCTGGGGTGCTTGAGCAGCGTATCCATGATGAAGCGGCTGTAGTGGCGCATGTCGGCCACCACCACGCGCAGCAGGTAGTCCATCTCGCCGGTCAGCGACGCGCACTCGACCACCTCGGGCCAGGCCTGCACGGCGGCGCGGAACACGTCCATGGGGTTGCGCTTGTGCGCCTCGGTGTTCTTCTCCAGGCGCACGTAGAGGTAGGCCGTCAGGCCCAGGCCCAGCGACTCGGGGCGCACCAGCGCCACGTAGCGGTCGATGACGCCGTCTTCCTCCAGGCGCTTAACGCGGCGCAGCACGGCGCTGGGCGACAGGCCCACCTGCTCGCCGATCTGGTCGTAGGTCTCGCGGCCGTTTTCCTGCAGGCGGCGCAATATGGCCCGGTCCAGCTTGTCGAGTGCATTGTTACCGCTCATGGCGCACGATTCTACGGAACGAAAAGTGTCTCGCCCGATACCTTTTGACCGGGTATGCCCCATATAGACCCCGTCCGGGACGCCCGAAAAATGAACGACGCAGAACCGCACGATCGTTCGTTTTTGCGCATATCAAAAATACATCGACGGAGACACACATGACCGGATTCCTCAGCCGCCTGCTGCGGCAACTTGCGCTCATGGCCACGGCAGGCTTGCTGCTGCTGTCCGCCAACGCCCACGCGAGCGGCTACACGCAGACGCGCTACCCCATCGTGCTGGTGCACGGGCTGTTCGGCTTCGACTCGGCCCTGGGCATCGACTACTTCTACGGCATCCCCGACGCCCTGCGGCGCGACGGCGCGCGCGTCTACGTGGCGCAGGTGTCGGCCGCCAACAGCACCGAGGTGCGCGGCGAGCAGCTGCTCGCGCAGGTCAAGACCATCCTGGCGCTGACGGGCGCGGCCAAGGTCAACCTGATCGGCCACTCCCACGGCGGGCCGACCGCGCGCTACGTGGCCGGCGTGGCGCCGCAGCTGGTGGCCTCGGTCACGTCGGTCGGCGGCGTCAACCACGGCTCGCGCGTGGCCGACATCGTGCGCGGCGTGGCGCCCAAGGGCTCGGTGTCCGAATCGGTGGCCAGCGCCGCCGCCGGCGCGCTGGTCGGGCTGATCAACCTGACCTCGGGCGGCACCGGCCTGCCGCAAATGCCCACGGCCGCGCTCGACTCGCTGACCACCGCCGGGACGGCCGACTTCAACCGGCGCTTTCCGCAAGGCCTGCCCAGCGGCTGCGGCAGCGGGGCCGAGCTGGTCAACGGCGTGCGCTACTACTCGTGGACGGGCACCCAGCCCCTGACCAACCTGCTGGACCTGAGCGACGGCCTGCTCGGCGTGCTGAGCCTGGCGTTCGGCGAGGCCAACGACGGCCTGGTGTCGGCCTGCTCGTCGCGCCTGGGCAAGCACCTGGGCGACTACCGCCAGAACCACCTGGACGAGGTCAACCAGCTGCTGGGCCTGCGCGACTGGTTCTCCACCGACCCGGTCACGCTGTACCGCCAGCAGGCCAACCGACTCAAGCTGCTGGGCCTGTAAGCCATGCGCCGCACCCGGGTAGCGCTGGGCGCGGCGGCGTGCGCTGCCGCCGCACTGCTGGCCTGGCACGCCGCCACGCCCGCCACACCGCCGGCCGCGGCGCAGGCCGCCCGCGCCCTGCCCGCAGCCCCCGCCCAGGGCGCCGCGCCGGCGCCCGCCCGGGCCATGGACAACAGCCCGTTTGCCACCCGCAGCCAGGCCACGGCGGCGCAGGAAGGCGGCGCCGACCCGCTGCTGGCGGACGGCCTGCGCGACACCCTGGAGGCCATGCTGCTGGAGGCCGGCGAGACGGACGACCCTGCCGTGCTCAAGCAGCGGCTGGCGGCGCTGGTGGGCAAGCACTTTCCCGCGGCGTACGCGGCCCGCGCGCTGGAACTGGCCGAGCGCTACGTGGACTACCGCGTGGCGCTGGGCCAGCTGCACGCGCCGCAAGACCCCGCCGACCCCACGGCGCTGCGCGAGGCGCTGCAGGCGCGGCTGGACGTGCGCCGCCAGTTCTTCAGCGACGCCGAGCACGCCGCGCTGTTCGGGCGCGAGGACGACCTCGACCGCTACACCCTGGCGCGCCTGGAGGTGCAGGCCAACACCCAGCTCAGCCCCCAGCAGCGCGAGCAGGCTCTGCGCGCCGCCGAGGCCGAGCTGCCCGAGGACAGGCGCGCCGCGCGCCGCGCCTCCACCGCCTACCTGGACGTGGCCGCCCAGACCGCCGCCTTCGACGCGCAGAACGCCGACGCCTACACCCGCTACGCGGCGCGCCAGGCGCAATACGGCGACGCCACCGCCCAGGCGCTGGCCCAGCTGGACCGGCAGGAGCAGGACTGGCAGCAGCGCCTGGCCGAATACAGCCAGGCCCAGGCCGCGTCACGCACCGACAGCCCCAGCCTGGCCGCGCTGCGCCAGCGCCTGTTCACCCCCGAGGAACAGCTGCGGCTGAACGCCGCGCTGGCCTTGCGCTCCAGCAACCGATAGCCGATAGCCGCTTGCGCCGGGCGGCGGGAAGGCGTGCAATACCCATTCGCCGCAGTCGCGCCTTGACGCCGCGCAACATTCCTGCATTTGGCGGATCAAACCGGGGAGCATTCGCCAAAAACGTGAGGCGCCGCCCCCCTACAGTCGCAGGCTTGATATCCGTCAGACCCCACAAGGAGACACGCCATGACCGCCGCCCTGCCCGAACACGCCACGCAAGCCGCCAGCGCCTGGGAGAACCCCATGGGCCTGATGGGCTTCGAGTTCGTCGAATTCGCCTCGCCCACGCCGGGCGTGCTGGAAGACGTGTTCGACAAGCTCGGCTTCACGCTGGTGGCCAAGCACCGCAGCAAGGACGTGCTGCTGTACCGCCAGAACCAGATCAACTTCATCCTGAACCGCGAACCCAAGAGCCATGCGGCCTACTTCGCCGCCGAGCACGGCCCCAGCGCCTGCGGCCTGGCATTCCGCGTGCAGGACGCGCACCTGGCGTACCAGCGCGCTTTGGCGCTGGGCGCTCAGCCGGTGGACATTCCCACCGGCCCGATGGAACTGCGCCTGCCGGCCATCAAGGGCATCGGCGGCGCGCCGCTGTACCTGATCGACCGCTTCGAGGACGGCAAGTCCATCTACGACATCGACTTCGAATGGCTACCCGGCGTGTCGCAGCGCCCCGAAGGCCATGGCCTGAACGAGATCGACCACCTGACGCACAACGTCTACCGCGGCCGCATGGGCTTCTGGGCCGGCTTCTACGAGAAGCTGTTCGGCTTTCGCGAGATCCGCTACTTCGACATCCAGGGCGAGTACACCGGCCTGACCAGCAAGGCCATGACCGCGCCCGACGGCAGGATCCGCATCCCGCTCAACGAGGAAGCGCGCCAGGGCGGTGGCCAGATCGAGGAATTCCTGATGCAGTTCAACGGCGAGGGCATACAGCACATCGCGCTGATCTGCGACCGCCTGACCGACGTGGTCGACCGCCTTGCCCTGGCCGGCGTGCCGCTGGCGCCCGCGCCCAACGACGCCTACTACCAGATGCTGCAGGAACGCCTGCCCGGCCACGGCGAGCCGGTGCCCGAGCTGCAGGCGCGCGGCATTCTGCTGGACGGCAGCACCGCCGACGGCACGCCGCGCCTGCTGCTGCAGATTTTCTCCACCCCGATGCTGGGGCCGGTGTTCTTCGAATTCATCGAACGCAAGGGCGACTTCCGCGATGGCTTCGGCGAAGGCAACTTCAAGGCGCTGTTCGAGTCGCTGGAGCGCGACCAGATCAACCGCGGGGTCCTGACGACAACCCCCTGAGGCGCTGCGCGCCTTCCCCCTTCTCTCGGCTTCGCCGGGAAGGGGGACGCCACCAGCGCGGCGGGGCGGCCCTTGCGCGGTGGCCTGGGCGTGCACCGCGCCCGTTGCAAAGCCTGCCAGCACGCATAACGAACCAAGGAGCACACCATGGCCGTCGAACCCGTCGTCTACGGCGCCAGCGAGCGCCCGCCGCGCGGCGACTACGCGCGCGCTAGCGCCGACTACACCTGCGCGCAGAACTGGGCCGCGTACACCGCGCAGGACCACGACACCTACCACCGCCTGTACCAGCGCCAGAGCGCGCAGCTGCCCGGCCTGGCGTGCCAGGCCTTCATCGACGCGCTGCCGCTGCTGGGCGCCAAGGAGCGCATACCGCGCTTCGACGACATCAACGAGCGCCTGTACCAGGCCACGCGCTGGCAGCTGGTGGCCGTGCCGGGGCTGATTCCCGAGGTGCCGTTCTTCCAGCTGCTGGCCAACCGCAAGTTCCCGGTGACCGACTGGATCCGCACGCCCGAGGAGTTCGACTACGTGGTCGAGCCCGACGTGTTCCACGACCTGTTCGGCCACGTGCCGCTGCTGTTCAACCCGGTGCTGGCCGACTACGTGCAGCGCTACGGCCAGGGCGGCCTGAAGGCGGCCGAGCTGGGCGCCTGCGAAATGCTGGCGCGCCTGTACTGGTACACCATCGAGTTCGGCCTGATCCGCGAGGCCGGCGGCCTGCGCGCCTACGGCGCCGGCATTCTGAGCAGCGCCGGCGAGCTGCCCTACAGCGTGCACAACCCCGCGCCGCAGCGCCTGCCGCTGCAGCTGGAGCGCACCATGCGCACGCGCTACAAGATCGACAGCTACCAGCAGACCTACTTCGTGATCGACAGCTTCGAGCAGCTGTTCGGACTGACCGAGCCCGACTTCGCGCCGCTGTACGAGCGCCTGCGCGGCCAGCCCGAGTTTGCCGCCGACGCGCCTGGCGACCATTAAAAGCATAGCTGTTTGCGCTCGATAAACAACGAATTCAAATAGTTTTGTATTTGAGTTTGTTTTAAATACAGCGCAAACAGCTCGTTTTTTAGTAGTCCACCATTCCACCGGGCTTCCGCCGGCCCGATGGCGGCGGGCGGCGCGCGCAGGCACAATGCCGCACTGCAACAGACAGCGCCGCGCCGCTTTTCCTCCCCCGCAAATGACCACTCTTTCCCTTCGCGCCAACACCCCGGCGGGCCCGGACGCGCGCGCCTGGCTGGGCGTGCTGGCCCTGGCGCTGGGCGCCTTCGTGTTCAACACCAGCGAGTTCGTCCCGGTCGGCCTGCTGGGCGGCATAGGGCGCAGCTTCGGCATGGCGCCCGAGCAGGTCGGGCTGATGCTGACCCTGTACGCCTGGGTGGTGGCGCTGGCGTCGCTGCCCGGCATGCTGCTGACCCGGCGCGTGGAGCGCCGCCGCCTGCTGATGGGCGTGCTGACGCTGTTCATCGCCAGCCACGCGCTGTCGGCCGTGGCCTGGAGCTTTACCGCGCTGCTGCTGGCGCGCATGGGCATCGCGCTGGCGCACGCGGTGTTCTGGTCGATTACCGCGTCGCTGGCGGTGCGCGTGGCGCCGCCGGGGCGCAAGGCGCAGGCGCTGGGCCTGCTGGCGGGCGGCACGGCGGTGGCCATGGTGCTGGGCATTCCGCTGGGGCGCGTGGTCGGCCAGTGGCTGGACTGGCGCGTCACCTTCGCCGCCATCGGCGTGCTGGCGCTGGCGGTCATGGCCGCCCTGTACCGGCTGCTGCCGCTGCTGCCCAGCGAGAACGCCGGCTCGGCGCGCAGCGTGCCGCTGCTGCTGGCGCGCGCGCCGCTGGCGGCGCTGTACCTGCTGACGGCGCTGGTCGTCACGGCGCAGTTCACCGCCTACAGCTATATCGAGCCGTTCGTGCAGCGCGTGGCCGGCCACGGCGGCGTGGTGACCACCACGGTGCTGCTGCTGTTCGGCGGCGCGGGGCTGCTGGGCAGCGCGCTGTTTGGCCGCTGGGGCATGCGCTTTGCGCGCGGCTTCCTGCTGGCCGCCATCGCCACGCTGGCGCTGTGCATGCTGGCGCTGCGCCCGCTGGCGCCCTGGGCCTGGGGGCTGTACGCGCTGGCGGCGGTATGGGGCGTGGGCTTCATCTGCTTCGTGCTGGCGCTGCAGGCCAAGGTGCTGCGCCTGGCGCCGGACGCGACCGACGTGGCCATGTCGCTGTTCTCGGGCATCTTCAACGTCGGCATAGGCGCCGGCGCGCTGCTGGGCAGCCAGGTCAGCCAGCACGCGGGCATGCAGGCCATCGGCTGGGTGGGCGGCGCGCTGGCGGCGCTGGGCGTGCTGTGGTGCGCCTACGCCTTCGCCCGCTGGCCCGCGGCGGCCCGGCCGCAGCCCCAGCCGTAACCGCCCGGCCCGAATGTCGCGCGCGCGACCACCGCGCGCCCACCCATCAGGACAAGCCCGATGCGGCAAACGCGCGGGCACCTTCCACAATGGCTGCTGGCCCATAACCGCAGTCATTGCCACGGAAGCCCTGATGGACACAATCTGGTTGGACAACTACCCCACCGGCGTACCGCACGACGTGGACGCCGATCAATACACGTCGGTCGCGCAGATGCTGGAGGAATCGTTTGCGCGCCACGCCGCCGAGCCGTTCTCGGTCTGCATGGATCGCTGGATGCGCTATGGCGAACTCGACCGCCTGTCCGCCCAGCTGGGCGCCTGGCTGCAGGGGCAGAACCTGCCCGCTGGCGCGCGCGTGGCCATCATGCTGCCCAACGTGCCGCAGTTCGCCGTGACCATGGCGGCCGTGCTGCGCGCGGGCTACACCTGCGTCAACGTCAACCCGCTGTACACCGCGCGCGAGCTGGCGCACCAGCTCAAGGACTCGGGCGCCAGCGCCATCGTCATCCTGGAGAACTTTGCCCACACGCTGGCCGAAGTGATCGACGGCACGGCCGTGCAGCACGTCGTCGTCGCCTCGATGGGCGACCTGCTGGGCCCGGTGTACGGGCGCTGGATCAGCTTTGCCGTGCGCCACCTGGCGCGCATGGTGCCGGCCTACGCGCTGCCGCTGGGCGGCGGGCGCCAGGTACTGCCGTTCAAGCGCGCGCTGGCGCTGGGCGCGCGCCGGCGCCTGAACCCGGCGCAGGTCACGCCCGACACACCGGCCTTTCTGCAGTACACGGGCGGCACCACCGGGCTGTCCAAGGGCGCGGTGCTGACGCAGCGCAACATCATCGCCGCCACGCTGCAGGCCGAGAGCTGGTTCGCCCCGGCGCTGGCGCGCGTGGGCGACGCGCGGCGCATCAACAGCATCGCGGCGCTGCCGCTGTACCACATCTTCGCGCTCACGCTGTGCCTGCTGGCGATCCGCCAGGGCTCGCACCTGACGCTGATCCCCAACCCGCGCGACATCCCCAAGCTGGTCGAGGTGCTGGGCAAGCGCCCCTTCCACCTGCTGCCGGCCGTCAACACGCTGTTCAACGCGCTGCTGCAGAACGCGCAGTTCCGCCGGCTGGACTTTGCCCAGCTGTGCGTGTCGCAGGCCGGCGGCATGGCCGCCAGCGAGGCCACGGCGCGCGAATGGAAGGCCGCGACGGGCAGCACCATGATCGAGGGCTGGGGCATGAGCGAGACCTGCGCCATCGGCACCAACAACCCGGTGGACAGCGCCGGCTTCAGCGGCACCATCGGCCTGCCGCTGCCGGGCATCGCCCTCGCCATCAAGGACGACGAGGGCCGCGACCTGCCCGTGGGCCAGGCCGGCGAGATCTGCATCCGCGGCCCCAACGTCATGCCCGGCTACTGGAACCAGCCCGAGGAGAACGCCAAAACCTTCACCGCCGACGGCTTCATGCGCACGGGCGACATCGGCATCATGGACGCGCAGGGCTTCACGCGCATCGTCGACCGCAAGAAGGACATGATCCTAGTCAGCGGCTTCAACGTCTTCCCCAACGAGCTGGAGCAGGTCATCGCGCTGTGCCCCGGCGTGCTCGAATGCGCCGCCATCGGCGTGCCCGACGACAAGCAGGGCGAGGCCATCAAGGTCTTCGTGGTGCGCAGCGAATCGACCCTGAGCGAGGACGACGTGCAGCGCTACTGCCACGAGCACCTGACGGGCTACAAGCGCCCCAGGTTCATCGAGTTCCGCGACGAGCTGCCCAAGAGCAACGTGGGCAAGATTTTGCGAAGGGAATTGAGATCAACCCCCTGAGGCGCTGCGCGCGCGTCCAGGCCGCGCCCTGGGTTGTATTAGGCTACCGACCATGTCCCATACTTCCGCCGCGCCCCTGCTGCCGTCCGACATCGCCGTGCTCGAACGCGGCTGGCTGTCGGCCAACAACATTCTGTTCACCGGCGCGGGCGACGCCGCGCTGATAGACAGCGGCTACTGCAGCCACGCCGCGCAGACCGTGGCGCTGGTCGAATCCGCCCTGGGCGGGCGGGCGCTCGCGCGCCTGCTCAACACCCATCTGCACAGCGACCACTGCGGCGGCAACGCCGCGCTGCAGGCGCGCTGGCCGGGCCTGATCACGCTGATTCCGCCGGGCCAGCTCGACCTGGTGCGCGCCTGGGACGCCTACGCCCTGAGCTACACCCCCACCGGCCAGGACTGCCCGCGCTTTCGCGCCGACGCCGTGCTGGCCCCGGGCAGCAGCGTGGCGCTGGGCGGGCGCGACTGGCAGGTGCACGCCGCCCCGGGCCACGACCCGCACGCGGTGCTGCTGTTCCAGCCGCAGCTGCGGCTGCTGATATCGGGCGACGCGCTGTGGGAGAACGGCTTCGGCGTGGTCTTCCCCGAGCTGGACGGCGCGGGCGCGTTCGCCGAGGTCGGCGCCACGCTGGACCTGATCGAGCAGCTAGCCCCCGCCACCGTCATTCCCGGCCACGGCCCGGTGTTCGGCAACGTGCCCGCCGCGCTGGCGCTGGCGCGCCGGCGCCTGGCCGGCTTCGTGGCCGACCCGCTCAAGCACGCGCGCTACGCGGCCAAGGTGCTGCTCAAGTACAAGCTGCTCGAATGGCAGCAGCGCCCGATGGAGCAGGTGCACGCCTGGCTGCTGGCCACGCCCTACTTCGTGCAGCTGCACGCGCGGCATTTCAGCGCCGTGGACGCCGGCGCCTGGGTGGAGCAGCTCGTCGCCGAGCTGGCCACCAGCGGCGCGGCGCGCGTGCAAGACGGCGTGCTGCACAATCTGTAGCGCAGGCGGCGCCGCTCCAGCCAGGCGGCAGTCATGCCAGAATTTGCCGGGCAACAGGGCGCAGTCCCTGCCGGATTCCCATACACCCATCAGGAGACACCACCCATGCAGCAGGCTTGCCGCCGTTTGAGAACTTCGTTCGCCGTGGCGCTTTGCGCTTTTGCCGGCGCCGCCTGGGCGCAGTCCGGCGCGGGCATTCCCGTGGGGGTGGTGGGGCCCTTCAGCGGCCCCTCGTCCGATTTCGGCAAGCCGATGCTGCAAGGCATACAGATGGCGATCGACGAGGTGAACGCGGCCGGGGGCTACCTGGGCCGGCCGTTCACCCTGGTCGTCAAGGACGACAAGGGCGACCCCGACACGGGCCTGAAGGTGGCGCAGGAGCTGGTGGCCGAGAAAGTCGTCGCCACCCTGGGCTTTTGCAACACCGGCGTGGCGATGAAGGCGCTGGACGCGTTCCAGAACAGCCACACGCCGCTGATCGTGCCCTGCTCGACCGGCTCCCCGGTCACGGCCAAGTACCCGGCGGCGCAAAGCTACATCTTCCGCAACTCCCCCAGCGACACCATCCAGGCGCCGTTCGTGGTGGACGACATCCTCAAGCGCGGCTGGAGCAAGGTGGCGGTGTTTGCCGACACCACCGGCTACGGCGAGGCGGGGCTGAAGGACGTGGTCGCCGCCCTGGCGGCGCACCAGATCAAGCCGGTGTACGTCGCCCGCTTCGCGCTCGGCGCCAAGGACTTGCGCAAGGAGCTGCAGGAGGCGCGCGAGGCCGGCGCGCAGGTGGTGTTCAGCTACACCGTCGGCGAGGAGAACGCCACCATCGCCCTGGGGCGGCGCGACCTGGGCTGGAAGGTGCCGCAGGTGGGCGCCTGGCCGCTGTCGTTTCCGTTCTTCATCGACGGCGCCAAGGACGCGGCCGAGGGCGCGCTGATGGCGCAAAGCTTCATCGCCGAGCCCAGCAACGAACGCCGCCGCGCCTTCCTGGTCGGCTTCAAGCGCAAGTACGGCCAGAAAATGGCCGTGCCGATGGCCGCGGCGCAGGGCTACGACGCCGCCTACCTGCTGACCTACGCGCTGCTGGGCATCCACGACGGCAAGCTCGACGGCCCGGCCGTCAAGAAAGCCCTGGAGAACATCCAGACGGTGTACTACGGCGTGATCGCCACCTACGAGCACCCGTTCGACGCGCAGAACAAGGAAGCCCTTTCCGCCAACATGCTGGTCATGGGCAAGGTGCAGAACGGCGCGATCACCTTCGCCTACCCCGAGGACGCCAGGCGCAGCATCTTCGTGCAGCGCAAGAAGGCGCCGTAGGCGCCGCCCGCTGCGTGCGTCAGGGCAGGTCCTTGTTCGGCTCGGGCTCGTTCGGGTCGCGCGGGCCTATCGTGCCCAGGTGGCTCTTGAGCGACTGGGGCTTGCCCGTCAGGATGGCGGCATAGTTGACGGTGTTGGCCAGCACCTTCTTGACGTAGTCGCGCGTTTCGGTGAACGGCACGTTCTCGGCCCAGATGGCGGCGTCCAGCACCGGGCCGTTGCGCCACTTGCGCGGGCGCCCCGGGCCGGCGTTGTAGGCGGCGGCGGCCAGCGCCATCGAGCCGTCGAAGTCGTCCAACGCGAGCTTGAGGTAGGCCGTGCCCAGCGCGATGTTGGTGTCCAGGTCGTAGATCTGGCTGGCGGAAAAGTCCTCCATGCCGATCTTCTTGGCCGTCCAGCGCGCGGTGGCCGGCATCAGCTGCATCAGCCCCGACGCGCCCACGCCCGAGCGCGCCTGCATGATGAAGCGGCTTTCCTGGCGGATCAGCCCGTAGACGTAGGCCGGATCCAGCCCGATGCCGCGCGCGCGCTCGACCACCGCCGCCTGGTAGGGCATGGGAAAGCGCTGCTGCACGTCCACCACGCCCTGCGTGCGCTCGCTGGTGTTGATGCAGCGGTCCCACACCTGCATGCGGCAGGCGAAGTCGGCGGCGGCCAGCAGCTCGCGCTCGCCCATGCCGCCGGGCGTGTGCAGGTTGATGGTGTAGTTCCATTCGCGCACGCCCTCGCTGCGCAGCCCCAGCAGGATGGCGTACAGCCCGCGGTTCAGGCCCGGGTTGGCGCGGGCGGCGGCTTTTTCCTCGGCCGTCAGCGGCGCGGGCGCGGGCGGCGGCGTGACGTGCCGGCCCAGCTCCTCCAGCGCCAGCTGCTCGTAGAAGCCCTCGGTGCCGGCGATGCGCCCGTACAGCGCGTGCGCCTGCGCGCGGCCCGCCTCGCCCGGGTGCTGCGCGGCGATGGCCCGCGCCTGCCAGTACACCCAGGTGCTGTCCTGGCGCGCGCCGGCGCTCATGCCGGCAATCGCCTGCTCCACCAGCTTCCAGTGCCCGCCGCGCAGCGCGGCGCGCGCCTTCCAGGCGAGCATGTCGTCGGTCAGCTCGGCGTCTTTGCCGGCCTTGTCGAAGTAGCGCAGCGCGTCGGGCGAGAGCTGCCGGGCCGCGTACTGGCCGATCAGCCCCCACAGCCAGCCGCGCTCCTCGCGCGTCAGGCGCGCGTCCCAGCGCGCCTGCAGCTGCCGGGCCGCATCGTCGGGGTCGGTGCGCGCCACGCGCACCAGCGCCAGCACGGCCAGCTCCTGGCGCTCGCGCCCGCTGGCCTTGGCCTGCACGGCCAGGTACTTGGCCGGCGCGTCCAGCGCCTTGCGCAGCGCCGGCAGCGCGTTGGGGTCTACCACCTGCACCACCTTGCGCACCGCACCCACGCGGCTGCCGTCGGCCACCAGGCGCGCCTTGCGCCATACGTCCAGCGGGCGGATTTTCCTGTCGGCCAGCAGCTGCGCGGCGGCGCTGGTGCAGCCGTCCTCGGCGCCGCGCTGGGCGTACCAGTTGTCCAGCACCTGGGCGCCGGCGTCGGCGCCGCCCTGCCCCTGCAGCTGCGCGATCAGCAGCTTGTAGCAGCGCACCTCGCGGTCGTCGCGCATGCGGTATTTTGCGAGCATGGCGCTGAACCCGGCCCAGTCGCGGCGCTGGCCCAGCAGCAACAGCCAGTCGTTGCGCAGGCGGTCTTCCTGGTAGGTGCCGGCCCAGCGCTGCAAAAAGGCCTCGACCTCGGCCGGCTGCGCCTGCTCCAGCCGCGCGCGCAACTCCCAGTACGCGGCCCAGGGCTCCAGCACGTGGCCGCGCGCCTGCGTCAGCAGGGCTGTGAGCTTTTGCGCGTCACCCTTGTTGAACGCCTTTTGCATCTCCAGCAGCGTCTCGTCGCCCTGGTTTTGCGCCGCCGCCAGCCCGGCGAACGCTGCCAGGGCGGCGCCCAGCAGCGGTGTCAGAATCTTGTGCCATTGCATGACGGGAATTATGTGATGGACAAAGCAGCCCTGCGCCGCGCATTAGTGCAACAACGCCTGGATTTACCCGACCGCCTGCAGCGCGCCAACCGCCTGCAGGAGGTGCTGCGCATCTGGCTGGTGGACAAGCCGCACACGGTGATCGGCGCCTACTGGCCGATCAAGGGCGAGTTCGACCCGCTGCCCGCGCTGCACCGCTGGAAGGAGGACGGCGAGCTGCTGGACGAGCCGCAGCGCCGGCGCATCGGCCTGCCGGTGATCGACAAGCGGCACAAGACGCTGACCTTCCACGCCTGGTACCCCGGCTGCCCGATGGAGGAGGACGCCTACGGCATCCCCAAGCCCAAGGACACCGAGCTGATCGTGCCCACGCTGCTGCTGGTGCCCTGCGTGGGCTACGGCCCGGGCGGCTACCGGCTGGGCTACGGCGGGGGCTTCTACGACCGCACCCTGGCCGCGCTGCAGCCGCGCCCGGTGACCGTGGGCCTGGGCTACACGCAGGGCTACGTGGACGACTTCGAGCCCGAGGCGCACGACCTGCCGCTGGACGCCATCCTGAACGACAACGGGGTGGTATGGCCTATCTAAAAACATAGCTATTTGCACTTTATAGACAACAAACTCAAATACAAAACCATTTGAGTTTGTTTTATATATTGCGCAAACAGCTATTCTTTTTGTACGTCCATCGCCCAGACCGACGGCGGCTGCAGCCCCAGGCCTTCGGGCTGGCCCAGCGGCCAGGCGCAATGCGCGCCGCTGCGCGCCAGGCAGCCGAGCACGCCGGCGCCGAAGGGCCAGCTGGTCAGCGTGAGCGCATCGGCGGCCACGGGCGCGCGCACGCGCAGGCGGCGCAGGGCGTCGGGCAGCGCCGCCTGGCCGTGCGCCTTGATCCAGGCTTCCTTGAGCGTCCAGGCGCGGTAGAAGTCCGCCAGCGCGGGCTGCGCTGCGCCGTCGAACAGTTCCGGGCACGTGGCCAGCGCCAGGTCGCGCCAGCCGGGGCGGTCTTTGTGGCATTCGCAGTCCAGCCCCAGCGGGCCGTCCGCGGCGGCGGCGAACACCCAGTCTCCCGAATGCGCGATGCCCAGGCGCACGGGCGCTGCGCCCGTCCACTGCGGCGCCCGGTCGGCGGGGAACTGCAGCGCGCCGCCGCCCAGCCGTGCGCGCAGCGCCGGCGCACGCAGCAGCGCGCGCAGCAGGGCGTGGCCCGCCAGGTACTGGCCGCGCCGGCGCGGCGCCGTCAAAGCGGCCAGACGCGCGGCTTCCGCGGGCGTCCAGCCGGCGCGGGCCGCATCCGCCAGCTGCCGCGCCTCGGCGCCGCTGGCGGCGCGCCGCGCTGCGAGCCAGACCGTGCCCACAGTTAGCGCCTGGGTCAGTTGGCGACCTTGGCGTAGGTGCCCTTGAGGGCCACGCCGATGATCATCGCGCCGGCGTGGCATTCGAATTCGGTGGCGTGCGCCAGCGGCTTCTTCTTGTAGTAGCTGATCATGTCCACCACGGCGTTGGCGCCCTGCGCCTTGGCCTTGTCCTGGAACGCCATCAGCGCGGACAGCGCCGCCCACTTGCAGCCGTAGACGTCGTCCTTGCCGACGCCGTTGGTCTTGCGGTTGGACACGTCGTCGCCCATGCGCTGCTGGACCGCCGGGGTTTTCTGCCCCTTGAGGTAGAACTTGACGCTGCCGTCGAGCTTCTCGGCCGCCTCGGGCATGGCCAGCACGTCGGCCAGCGGCACCATGTAGGCGGTATCGCGCGCCATGGCCGGCGCCAGCGCCGCCGCGCCCAGGAACAATGCAACCAGGGTTTTCTTCATCGACTTCTCCTTTAAAAAAACTTCCGACATCTCCATCATCCAGAGCGCTGCGCGCCGTCCCCCCCCTCCACGCAACTGGCGCACCCCAGGCCAGGGCAGCCGCGCAAGGGCCGCCCCGCCGCGCTGGCTGCGTCCCCCCTCCCGGAGCGCGCAGCGCGACGAGAGAGGGGGGAAGGCGCGAAGCGCCTCAGGGGGGTGTCCTCCATCAACCCCAGCGCCTGAAGATCAGCGAGGTATTGATGCCGCCAAACGCAAAGTTGTTGCTCATCACCACGTCGGTCTGCAGGCTGCGGCCCGCGCCGACGATGTAGTCCAGCGCGGCGCAGCGCGGATCGACCTCGGTCAGGTTGATGGTGGGGGCGAACCAGCCCTCGCGCATCATCTGGATGCTCATCCACGCCTCCAGCGCGCCGCAGGCGCCCAGGGTGTGGCCCATGTAGCTTTTCAGCGAGCTGATCGGCACGCGCTCGCCGAACACCGCGTGCGTGGCCTGCGACTCGGCCACGTCGCCGTGGTCGGTGGCCGTGCCGTGGGCGTTCACGTAGCCGATGTCCTGCGCGGCCAGGCCGGCGTCCTGCAGCGCCATGGACATGGCCTGCGCCATGGTCGCGGCATTGGGCTGGGTGACGTGGCGCCCGTCGCTGTTGGTGCCGTAGGCCAGCACCTCGGCGTAGATGCGCGCGCCGCGCGCGCGGGCGTGCTCCAGCTCTTCGAGCACCAGCGTGCAGGCGCCCTCGCCCAGCACCAGCCCGTTGCGCCGCGCGTCGAACGGGCGGGGCGTGGTCTCGGGGCGGTCGTTGTCGGTGCTGGTGGCGAACAAGGTGTCGAACACCGCCGCCTCGATGGCGTCCAGCTCCTCGGCGCCGCCGGCCAGCATGGCCACCTGGCGCCCGCACTGGATGGTCTCGAAGGCGTAGCCGATGCCCTGGCTGCCGGACGTGCAGGCGCTGGACGTGGTGATGATGCGCCCCGTCATGCCCAGGAACACGCCCATGTTCACCGCCGCCGTGTGCGACATCATCTTGATGTAGGTGCCGGCGTTGATGCCGTCCGTGCTCTTGGCCGTGATCATGCGGCCGAAGTCGCCCAGCGCCTGGGGCGTGCCCACCGACGATCCGTAGGCGATGCCCATGCGCCCGCTGCCCACCAGCGGGTCGCCCAGCAGGCCGGCGTCGGCCAGCGCCAGCTCGGACGCGCGGGTCGCCATGATGGCGACCTTGCCCATGCTGCGGGTGCTCTTGCGGTTGTAGTGCGCGGGCAGCTCGAAGGGCGCTGCGGTCACGCCCAGGCGGGTGTTCAGGCCTTCGTACTGGTCCCAGTCGGCCATCACCTGCACCACGTTGCGGCAGGCGCGCAGCGCGGCCAGCACGCTGGGCCAGTCGTGCCCCAGGGGGCTGATGGCGCCACAGCCGGTAACGACGACGCGCTTCATCCGACCATCCCCCCGTTGACCGATATGACCTGGCGGGTGATGTAGCCCGCGTCCGGCGACAGCAGAAACGACACCAGCGCCGCCACCTCCGCCGGCTGGCCGGTGCGCTGCATGGGGATCAGCTTCAGGGCCTCGCCCAGCACCTGCTCGGGCAGCATGTCGGTGTCGATCAGGCCCGGGGCCACGCAGTTGACGGTGATGGCGCGCCTGGCCAGCTCGACCGCCAGCGCCTTGGTGGCGCCGATGATGCCGGCCTTGGCCGCGCTGTAGTTGACCTGCCCGCGGTTGCCCACCAGGCCCGAGACCGACGACAGCGTGACGATGCGCCCGGGCTTGCGCCGCTGGACCATGGGCAGCACGACGGGGTGCAGCACGTTGTAGAAGCCGTCCAGGTTGGTGTGGATGACCTCGTCCCAGCGCTCGCCGCTCATCGCGGGAAAGGCGTCGTCGCGCGCGATGCCGGCGTTGCACACCACGCCGTAGTAGGCGCCGTGCGCGGCGATGTCGCCCTCCAGCGCCTGCGCCGCGGCCTGGCGCGCGCCCACGTCGAAGCACAGCAGCCGCGCCTGGCGGCCCAGCGCCTGCACTTCGCCCAGCACCTGCTGCGCCGCCGCCGACGGCGCGCGGCCGTGCACCACCACGTGGTAGCCGTCGCGCGCCAGGCGCAGCGCCACCTCGCGGCCAATGCCCCGGCTGGAGCCGGTCACCAATACCCATGCGTCAGACATCAACGCAGCCCTCCCACAACCTCGCCGGCATCTTCCGGCTCAAAAACCGACAGCCTGGCCTGGCACAGCACCTGCCCGGATGCGGTGATCCGGCAGTCGAACTGCCCCAGGCCGTTGCTGCCCATCAACTCGCAGCGGATGTGCACCTGCAGCGTCGCGCCGTGCGCAAACCACGGCACCTGCGCCAGGTAGCGGCGCGTGCCCAGCAGAAAGCCCAGGCGCGGCTTGCGGCCCGCGCGCTGCGCGCGCGCGCCGGCCCAGGCGGCCACCGTCTGCGCCATGTATTCCACGCCCACCCACGCCGGCACCCCGGCGGCCTGGGCGAACGGCGCGTCCTCGTGCACGTCCACCTCGGCCAGCGCGGTCTCGTCGTCGGCGTGCAGCAAGCGGTGCACCAGCAGCATGCGGCCGCGATGCGGCACGCAGGCGGGCAGCGGGGGAAGGTCGCCGGATGCGGTCGTCATACCCCTACCCCCTTCCCAGCAGCAGCACGGCGTTGCTGCCGCCAAAGGCGAACGAATGGCTCATCACCCAATCGAGCGGGCGCCCCAGGCTGTCGCCCGGGTGGGCCACCGTCAGGGCCGGCAGAGCGGCGTCGGCCTGGCCGTCCCACCAGTGCGGCGGCAGCATGCCGCGCGGATTATCCAGCATGGCCAGCATGCACAGGCCCGCCTCGATGGCGCCGGCCGCCGCCAGCGCGTGCCCCGTGAGCGGCTTGGTGCCGCTGACCGGCACCGCCGTGCCCAGCACCTGCGCCACCGCCAGGCTCTCCATGGCGTCGTTCTGCACCGTGGCGGTGGCGTGCAGGTTGACGTAATCGACCGCCCGCGCCGCAACGCCGGCGCGCGCCAACGCCTGCTGCATGGCGTCGATGGCGCCGCGCGCCTGCGGGTGCGGCGCCGACATGTGGTGCGCGTCGGAGCTTTCGCCCCAGCCGGCCAGGCGCAGCGGGCCGCTGTCGCGGCTCATCAGGAACAGGCCCGCCCCCTCGCCGATGTTGATGCCGCAGCGGTTGCGCGACAACGGCTGGCAGGGCTGGGCCGACACCGACTCCAGTGCCGAAAAGCCCGCCACCGTCAGCTCGCACAGGGCGTCGGCGCCGCCGGCGACCACCGCATCGACCACGCCCATGCGCAGCAACCGGGCCGCCGACGCCATGGCCTTGGGGCCCGAGGAGCACGCGGTGGAGATGGCGTGCGCCGGCCCCTGCAGCCCCCATGCGTGCGCCACGAAGCGCGCGCCGTTGGCCATTTCCTGCACCGCGTAGTCGTACGTTGCCGGCCAGGGTGCGCCGCGCGCGCGCTGGCGCGCCGCCTGTTCGCCCTCGGCCACGCCGGCGGTGCTGCTGCCCAGCACCACGGCCACGCGGTGCGCGCCGTAGCGCTCGCGCGCGGCCAGCACGGCGGGTTCGATGGGCGCCATGGCCAGGCGCAGCAGCTGGTTGGTGCGGCTGCGCCAGTGCGCGGGCGTATCGGTCGGCCAGGGCGGCAGCGGATCCGGCACCACGCCCAGGGGCAGGGGCCGGCCCGGCGACCACGCCGCGGTCTGCGCCAGGGGCCGGGCCGCGTCGGCAAACAGCCCGGCGCGCACCTGCCCGGGCGTGCTGCCCAGCGCGCAGCTCAGGCCCAGGGCGTGAAAGTAGATCGATGGCGGCATGATTCAAAAACACAAGGGGCCGGGGGCGGCTGCCGCGGGCTGCGCCGGCTGCGCGTCGTGCGCCAGCGTGCGTATCGCCAGGCGGTAGCCCTGCTGCGGGTTCTCCAGCGTCCAGGTACGGTCGGCACCATAGCCGATGCGCAGGCGCACCGCGCCGCCGTGCAGCAGCTCGCGCCCGTGGTCGGTGGCGGCCATGCGCCACCCGGCGGGCAGGGCGCGCTGCACGGCGGGCAGGGGCCAGCCGGCCATTTGCAGCTCGCTCAGCACGCGCTCGCCGGGCAGCTCCCGCGGCGCCCAGCGTGCGCTGCTTTGCGTCAGCTGCGCGCCGTCCCACTGCAGGCGCGCCAGCGTCTGCCCCAGCGCCAGCAGCGCCAGGCGCACCGCCTGGCCGTCGGCTTCCAGCAGCACGTCCACGCTGCGCCGCACCCGCCCCGGCGCGTCCACGTCCAGGCGCTGCTGCGCGCTGACCGCGCAGCCCAGCGCCGCCGGCGGCAGGCGCAGCAGCGGTATCGGCGGCTCGGCCGCGTCAGGCACCGGGCGCGTGGCGCAGCCCTGCAGCGCCAGGCCGGCGGCGCACAAGGCGATCAGCACGCCCCAACGCGCCAGGCATGGCTCCGCGTTCATGCCGGCGCCTTGGCAAAGCGCATCAGCGAATGGCCGTAGCCAATGCCGTCGCGCACGTCCTGCAGCAGCAGGCCGGCCGCCTGGGCATGGCGCACATACACGGCGCTCTCGTAAATCTTGCTGTTGCCGCTGGCCATGGCCGTGAAGTACGGCGACGTGTTGATCAGGCAGTAGGCGGCGATGTCGTGGCGCTGGCGGTCCCAGAAGGTGTCCAGGATCAGCAATTGCCCGCCCGGGGCCAGCGCGGCGGCGGCGCGCCGCAGGATGCCGGCCATCACCGGCTCGCTGAAGCAGCTCAGGAACTGGCTCATCCACACCACGTCCATGCCGCCGGGCAGCGCTGCGTGCGGGTCCAGCAGGTCGCGCGGGTGCAGCGTGGCGCGTGCGCGCACGCCCGCTTCCTGCAGCGTCTGCTCGGCCACCGCCAGCTGCTGGGGCAGATCGACCATGTGCAGGTGCACCTGCGCGTCGTGCTGCAGCGCCACCCGTGCGAACTTGCCGGTGTTGGCGCCAATGTCCATCAATTGCAGCGGCCGCGTGCGGAACACGTCCGGCAGGACAGCAGGAAACGAGGTGTCCGAATGCAGGTGGTCGAAGGCGAGCCAGCTCGTCCTGGCCGGCTCGGGCAGGTGCGCCAGCCCTTCGTACAGGGTGGGCCAGTCCCCCAGCGCCGCCAGGCCCCTGGGGGCTTCGTCGTCGAGCGACGCCTCCAGCTGCATCAGCCCTTCGTAGCAGACGTCGTGGACGAAGTCCAGGTGCACCTGGGTCATGGTGTCGGTCAGCACGCAGAAACCGGCCTTGTCGAGCACGTAGCGGCCATCGCGCAGGCTGACCACGCCGGCCGACAGGCAGGATTCGAGCACCAGGCGCAGCGCGTAGTCGGTGCCCAGGCCGCGCGCGACCATGTCGGGCACGGCAAGACCGGCGTCCGCGCTGTCGGCAATGGCTTGCAGCCAGCCGCGCTTCCAGGCCAGGCGCACGCAGTGGAACACCACCGGGCCGAAGGCGATGCGCTGGGCCTCGAAGCGCGCGGCAAAAGCCTTCTGGCCCGGGGGGGAGAAACATTGGGTCGTCATGCAAGCATCCAGAAACAGAATCAGGTCACGCCGGGGCGGCGCGGCTCAGGCGCATCAGCGGCGCCAGCAGCAGCACCCAGGCCAGACCGGTCAGCACCGTCATGCCGAAGGCGTGCAGGGCCGGCAGCTGCGACAGGCCCAGCAAGCCGAAGGACAGCGCAGTACTGAGCGAGCCCAGGATCACGGCCAGCCAGGCGCCGCCGTCGTCCGGGTGCTCCAGCAGGAACACGCCGTAGTCGATACCGACCCCCAGCAGCAGCAGCAGGGCCAGCACATGGAACAGCTGCACCGGCTGGCCCAGCAGCGCCAGGCCGCACAGCGTCAGGCCCGTGGCCAGCACGGTGGGCAGCCACGCGCGCCAGGCCGCGCGGCCAAAGCGCCACCACAGCACCAGGCCGACGGCGATATGGCCCAGCACCAGCAGCCAGCCCATGGTCGTGCGGTAGTGCGCCAGCAGCGCGGAAGTGTCGGCCGTTCTATCGACCCAGCGCACGCCCGGCAGGCCTTGCGCGGCCGCTGCCAGCGCCGGCAGGTCGGCCGCGCCGAAGGCGCCGCGCAGCATGACCATGGACGCCATGGCGCCGCTTGCGCCGCCCACGTCCCCCAGCCACAGCCCGCGCGCAGGGCGCGACGCATCGCTGGCGAGCCAGTGCTGCAGCGTCAAGGGCGCCTGGGCCATGGCGCTGCGCTGCAGGTGTTCCTGCAGGCGGGTGTTCAGCTCGGTCACCACGGCCTGTTCCAGCCCGTCCGTCAGCGCCGCATCGGCCTGCTGGCGCGCCTGCGACGGCACCCAGTCGGACACCGCGCGCCAGCCCTGCAGATGCCCCGCATCGACCAGGCCCGCCAGCCGCTGCGTCAGCGCCTCCTCGCGCTGCAGCACCTGTTCGGCCGACGCTCCCTGCACCAGGAACCACTGCAGCGGGCTGGGCAGGCCGAGCAGCTGTGCGATCTCGCGCTGCTCCAGCCGCAGATCGGCCGGGCCGCTTTGCAGCTGCCGCAAATCGTCGTGCGCGCGCAGCTGCATGCCGCCCGCCGCCAGCACGGCGGCCATCAGCGCGGCGGCCAGCCAGCCAAGCTTGTTGGCGCGCCAGCGCGGCCAGCGCGGCAGCGACGCGGCCACCCGCCGCGCCAGCGCCGTGCTGCGCGGCGCGGCCCCTCTGTCGAGCCACGGGAACCACGCCCAGGCCGTGGCAAAGGTGGCCGCCAGACCTGCAGCAGAGAACACCGCCATCTGGCGCAGCCCGGGAAATGGCGCCAGTCCCAGCACCAGATAGCCCAGCACGCTGGTGGACAGCGCCAGCAGCAGGCCCGGCAGCAGGCCGTGCATCAGTCCCGTGGGCGGCTGGCCCGCCTGCGCCTGCCGCGCCGAGAAATAGTGGATGCCGTAGTCCTCGGCCACGCCGATCAGGCTGGAGCCGAAGATCAGCGTGACCAGGTGGATCTCGCCAAAGCACAGCACCGTGGCCGTGGCCGCCGCCGCCACGCCCACCAGCAGGGACACGCCCGTCAGGGCCAGGGGCCTGAGCGAACGGAAGGCCAGCCACATCAGGCCCAGCACCGCCGCCAGCGAACCCCAGCCTATGGTGTTGACCTCGCCGTGCGCCTGCGCTGCCGCCGCCTCGGCGTGCAGGGGCATGCCGCCGCGCAGCACCTGCAGGCCAGGCACGCCGGCGCGCGCCGCAGCGGCTGCGCGCCCCAGGGCGTCGTTCAGGTGCAGCTCGCCGTCGAGCTGCAGCGCCGCGTGGTCGGACTCGTAGACCAGCACCAGCCAGTCCAGCCCCTGGTAGTGCACGTAGGCCTGGCCGTCGCGCGGGCGCGCCTGCACTTCACCGGCCCGGGCGCCCCACCACGCGGCCCACAGCCCCAGCGGATCGGTGGCCCAGTCCGTCAGGCGCGCGCCGGCGCCCGGCTGCAGCAGCCCGGCCAGGGCCCGATCGGCCCATTGCGCGGCGCTGCCCTGCGCCAGCGCCGCGCGCTGCCCGGGCGTCAGCAGGCGGTTGCGCCACGGGGCGTAGAAGGCCACCTGCTGCGCCAGCGCCTGCGCGTCGGCCACCGGCACCTCGCGCAGGCCGGCGGCCGGCGGCAAGGCCTGGCGCCATGCGGCTGCGGCGCGCAGCGTGCCGGCCCACTGCGGGCTGCCGATGGCCACCACGACCTGGCGCGAGGCGCGCTCGCTCCACTGCCGGGTGGCCTGGGCCAGCGCCGAGCTGTGCGGCTCCTGCGGCAGCAAGGCCATGACATCGGTGGAAATTTTGGGGTTGTGCCAGAACTGCCACTGGTGCGCCGCCACGGCCAGCACCAGCGCCAGCCACGCCCAGGCGGCCAGCCGCCAGCGGCGCAGCGCCTGCGGGGAGAGATGGACGGCTTCAGTCAAGCCAGGCCTCCTCGTCGGCAGACGGCGCCGGGCCGCTCTGGTGCGCGCTCATGCGGATCAGCGTGCGGTCGCCCATGCCGTCCTGCCACTGCACCTGCCGCACCTGCCGGTCGCCTTCGATCTCGACCCTGGCCGCCCACTGCGCCAGCGCGGCGTCCCTGGGCAACAGCGTGATGCGCCACGCCTGCCCCGGCAGCAGCTGGGCGCCGATGGAAAACCGCTGCGCCAGCACCTGCAGGTCCGCGCTGAGCACGGCGAACATCAGTTCGATGATGCCGCGCACCGCCGGCTCGTGCGCGGCGTCCACCTGCTGCTGCACCGCGCCGTCGGCGCCCCGGCTGACCAGGCGGCTGCGCGTCATGGCCAGGCTGGCGGCCACGGGCGCGCGGGTGCGCCAGATCACGCCCCTGCCGCGCAGCACCAGAAAATCGCCCTGGGACAGCAAAGGATGCTTGAACCCCTTGACGGTCTTGCTCTGCTCGAACTGGCCGCGCAGCACCGGGACGGACACCAGGCGCGCGCCAATGGCGGCCAGGACGTCGCGCTCCTGCATCGGCTCCTGCGCCAGCACCGGCGCCGCCAGCACGGCCAGCGCCCCCAAGGCTGCGCGGCGCCTCATTCCAGCACCCCCAGTTTTTCCCAGAGGATGGAGGGGCAGACGTAGCGCATCTCCCGGCTGGCCATGTCCACTGCCACCTGGATGGTGTAGGCGGTGGTCATGCGCTGGCCGGTGTCGGCATCGGTGATCAGGAAGTCCACCTTCAGGCGGCTTTCCCATTCGATGATGCGTGCGCGTATCTTCAGGCGCTGGCCCAGCAGGGCCGAGCGCACGTACTTGAGCCGCATGTCCACCACGGGCCAGGCGAAGCCCGAGTCGCGCATGGCGGCGTAGCCGTAGCCCAGGCGATCCATCAGCGCGCTGCGCGCCAGCTCCATGAACTTGACGTAGTGGCCGTGCCAGACAACGTCCATCGGGTCGATGTCGAAGAAGGCCGGCGTGACTTCGATCGTGTGGCTCAGGCGGGCCGTCAATTCGGCGCTGACCGGCAGCGGCAGGCGTTCGCCGCTCATGCCGCGCCCCCGGCGTACATGCCGGCCCAGGCGCTCTGCTGCTGGGCCTGCACCAGGCTGAGCAGTTCGCCGTCCAGGGCGCGGTCTTCCTCGACCAGCGCGATGCGCGCGCACAGGTCGGCATGAAAGCCCTGCAGCGCCGCCGTCAACTGCAGCGCCGGGTCCTGGCGCTGGCGCAGGCTCAGCCCCTGGCGCGCGGCGATCAGCAGGCCCGCCAGCACCTGCTCGGTCAGCGTCAGGACGCGCAGCGCGTCGCGCGCGGCGATCGTGCCCATGCTGACCTTGTCCTGGTTGTGGCATTCGGTCGACCGCGAGAACACCGAGGCCGGCATGGTCAGCTTGAGCGCCTCGGCCGTCCAGGCCGAGACGCTGATCTGCACCGCCTTGAGCCCATGATTGATGGCCGCCCGCGGCCCCTGCGCGCCCGATAGGTTGGACGGCAGGCCATGGTTGAAGCGGGTATCGACCAGCAGCGCGAGCTGCCGGTCCATCAGGTCGGCCACGTTGGCCACGGCGTTCTTCAGGCCGTCCATGGCGAAGGCGATATGGCCGCCGTAGAAATGCCCGCCGTGCAGCACCAGTTCGGCCTCGCCGTCGATCAGCGGGTTGTCGTTGGCGCTGTTGAGTTCGTTCTCTATCAGTTGCCGGAAGAACGGCAGCGCGTCCTCAAGCACGCCGATGACGTGCGGCGCGCAGCGCAGCGAATAGCGGTCCTGCAGGCGCTGCTCGTTGCGCGCCGGCCGGGCGCTGGCCAGGTCGGCGCGAATGCGCGCTGCGGCCCGCTGCTGGCCGGCGTGGGGCTTGACGGCAAACAGGCGTTCGTCGAAGTGGTGGGCGTTGCCCGCGCTGGCGACCACGTTGCAGGCCGTCAGGCGCGTGGCCAGTGCGGCCACGCCGCTGGCGCGCTGCCAGGCCAGGCAGGCCAGGGCCGTCATCACGGCCGTGCCGTTCATGATGGCCAGGCCTTCCTTGGGGCGCAGGCGCAGCGGGCGCAGGCCCGCCTCCTGCAGCGCCTGCCGGGCGCTGCAGCGCTGGCCACAAAACAGCACCTCGCGCTCGCCGCACAGCGCTGCGGCCACGTAGGACAGCGGCGTCAGGTCGCCGCTGGCGCCGACCGACCCCTCGGCCGGAATCAAGGGCAGGATGTCGTGCTGCAGCAGTTGCTGCAGCTGGGCCAGCAAGGCCATGCTGACGCCCGAGACGCCCTGGCACAGCGAGGCCAGCCGCACGGCCAGCACGGCGCGCGTTTCCTCAGGGCTGAGCCAGCGCCCCAGGCCGCAGCCGTGGTAGGTGTAGAGGTGGTGCGGCAGCTGCGGCACCAGGTCGGGCGGCACGCTGACGGTGCACGAATCGCCGTAGCCGGTGGTGACGCCGTAGACCACGCCGTCCTCGGCCAGCAAGCGGTCGAGAAAGTCCGCCCCGCGCTGTATGCGCGCGTGGAACGCCGGGTCGTCGGAAAGCCGGGCCTGGGCCTGGCGGTGCGCCAGGGCCAGCACGTCTTCGATGCGCAGACGCTGGCCGTCAAACACCACCGCGGCGGTGGAGGAAGTCACAGTATTCATGATGAGGAAGAAGCGGCGCCGGCCCCGGCGGCTGCGGCGCCTTGCGCCCAGAAGGCAAAAAAGTTGAACCACTCGAACGGCGCGCGCACCAGCAGGCGCTCCAATTGCTGCGCGTAGCGCTGCGCCAGGACTGCGGCGCCCTGCAGGCGCTGGCCGCGCGGCAGGCGCACCTGCTCGGCCAGCGGTTCGAAGACCACCGTGTGGTGGCGCCCCTCGCGTATGCAGGCCAGCAGGTACAGCGGGCACTTGAGCAGCGACGCCAGCACGTAAGGCCCCACGGGCAGGGCCGCGGTGCGGCCCAGAAACTGCACGTCCACGCAGCTTTGCGCGCCCAGGTGCACGGGCACGCGGTCGCCGGCGATGGCGACGAAGTCCCCCTGCGCCACCTTGTCGGCCAGCAGCAGCGCCGTTGCCGGCGATATTTCGGTGACCTGCAGCAGCTGCACGCCGCAGCGCGGGTTCAGGCGCGCCAGCATGCGGTTGAAACGCTCGGCGTGGCGCGTGTGCACCAGCACGTGCACGCGCAGCCCTTCGCACTGCCCGGCCAGCGCCTGGCACAGCTCCAGGCAGCCCATGTGCGCCGTGATGAAGACCCCACCCTCGCCGCTGCGCACCCGCTCCAGCATGGGCTCCAGCCCTTCGAAGCGCACGCGGTCGAAGCGGTAGCTGCCGCTGACGGCCAGGGTCTTGTCGAGCAGTGTGTCGGCAAACGACAGGAAGTGGCGCAGGCTGTCGCGCCAGGTCGGCCGGTGCGCCGGCACGCCGTGCCGGCGGTGCAGCTGGCGCAGGTAATCGAGCGACGCCAGGCGCGCCTGCCGGCGCGTGGCCCAGTAGTACAGCACCACCGGGTACAGGCACAGCAGGAACGGCAGCCGCCCCAGCACGCGGTACACGCCGTAGAGCAGCCACATGCCGGCGACAAAGGTGCTCTCGCCCTTGTGCGCCCAGTGGGTGCCGTCTGCCCTGGCCTGCGTCGTCGGATGCACCATCGGATTCACGCCCGCAGCTTGCGCCACAACAGCCGTGGCAGGCGCCGCAGCATGCCCAGGAACAGCAGCGCGTGCATGCGCGAGATGAGCACGTTGTCCAGCCAGACCCGGAAGTGCGACACCCCGTCCTGCGGGTAGGTCACGCGCGTGGGCAGGCTGACGATGGGCACGCCGCGCCAATGCAGCCGCACCAGCACCTCGCAGTCGAAGTCCATGCGCCGGCCCAGCCGTTCACTGTCGATCAGCGCCAGCACCGGCGCCAGTGGATAGACCCGAAAGCCGCACATGGAGTCGCGGATGCAGAGCGACAAGGTATTGATCCAGACCCAGACGTGCGTGGCGTAGCGCGCGTACAGCCGGCTTTTGGGTACATGCTCGTCGTACACCGGGCAGCCGGTGATCACCGCCTCCGGCCGCGCCGCCGCCGCCGACAGGAAGCGCGGGATGTCGTTCACGTCGTGCTGGCCGTCGGCGTCGATCTGCAGGGCGTGGCCGTAGCCCTGGCGCGCCGCCTCGCGCAGCCCCGCCATCATCGCCCCGCCCTTGCCCTGGTTGACCGGCAGCACGACCAGGCTGACCGCGCCGGCCTGCTGCCGCGCCAGGCCCTGGAGCACGGCCGCGCAGCCGGGTTCGCTGCCGTCGTCCACCAGGATGCACGACAGGCCGTGGCAGCGCACGCCCGCCACCATGGCGGCAATGGTGGCCGGGTGGTTGTAGACCGGGATGACGGCAACGGTCTTATGCATGGAACACCACGTTGCCGCTGGCATGGCGCTGCTCGCCCGACGGCGACTGGTACTGGAACTGCAGCACCCCGTGCTCTGCATCCCAGCGCAGCAGCAGGCGCACCTGCGTCCCCGGAAAGATGGGCGTCTGGAACTTGAGCACGTCCACCCGGCTGAAGGCGCCGGGCATGTCGAAGCAGGCGCGCCCCAGGGCAATCGCCCAGTCGAGCTGCGCCACGCCAGGCAGCAGGGGCGCTTGCGGGAAGTGGCCGTCGAACACGGCCAGGTCGGCGGCCATGTCCAGCAGCGCCTCGGCCTCTGTGGCGCTGCAGCCCAGCCACTGCACGGCAGGGGTCTCGGGGCGGAACAGCTCGGCCAGCAGGCGCTCGGTCACCTTGCCCTGGGCGTTGCCGGGCAGGGCATCGACGAAGCGCCAGCGCCGGGGCAGGGCCACACGCTCGGCCACCTGCAGCAGGCTGCGCTTGAAGGCGTCGGTCAGCGCCTTCCTGCCGTGCTGGCGCAAGGCCGCCCGCCCCGCATCGCTGGGCACGACGACCGCGGCCAGCCGGGTGCGATCCGCCTCGGCCAGGGGGAAAACCCGCGCCTCCTGAACCTCTGGGTGCGCCAGCAGCGCCCGTTCCAGGGCCGTGAGCGACACCCGCTTTTCCTCGATCTTGACGATGCGATCGGATCGGCCCAGCAGGTCGAAGCGGCCGTCCGCGTGCATGTGCACCCGGTCGCTGGTCAGCCATGGCGCAGCGTCCGGCAGGTGAGGCGACGCGACCTGCAGCAGCCCGTCGACCTGCCGCAGCTGCACCCCGGCCAGCGCCGTCCACGCGTCGCCATCGCGTGCGCGCTGGCGCCAGGCGATGCCGCCGGTCTCGGAGCTGCCGTAGACCTCGATGGGCGAGAGCCCCAGCAGGCGCTGCACCTCGTGCGCGGCCTCGGGCAGCAGCGGCCCGCCCGACGAGAAAATGGCCTGCACCCGCCCCCGCGCCTGCGTCCACGGCAAAGTGTCGGGCAGGCGCTTGAGGTGCGCGGGGCTGGCCACCAGCACGGCCGGGCCTTGCGCCAGCGCCGCGCAAATGGCCTCGGGGTATTCCAGCCGGCCCGCCACGAAGGCGCGGCCCGTACCCAAGGGCCACAGCACCTGGAACAGCAGGCCGTAGATATGCTGGTGCGATACGGTGCAATGGATCTTCACCCCGGCCTGACCCAGGTACCGGCCAAAGCTGGCCTCCAGGGTCTTGACCTCGGCGTCCAGCTGGGCCAGCCGTTTCTCGATGTCCAGCGGCTCGCCGCTGGAGCCCGAGGTCTGCACCACCAGGCGGCAGCGCTGCAGATCCAGCGCCTCGAACGGCCAGGGCCGGTGCGCCGCGCCGGGCGCGGGGCGCACGCCTTGCGGCAGGTCGCCCGCGTTGAAGTCGGCCGTGGCCGCCAGGCGCTGCAGCGTCTGCGGCTGCACGTCGCCCGGCAGCACCACCGTCTTGCCCGCCTGCCACGCGCCCATCAGGGCAGCGGCAAAGTCGTAGCTGTCGCCGGCAAACAGCGCCACGCGGCGCCCGGCATGGCACTGCAGGGCCCAGGCCCAGGCGGCTACGTCATGCACGAAGCCGGCGCGCGTGCGCGGCTGCCCGCCCACCCACGCCACCACGTCGCCGGCGGCCTGCGGGCGAATCATGGCGCACGCCAGACCCGGTTGCTCAACCATGTTCCACACTCGCTTTGACACGCTGGCGCACGCACCACTCCACGGCAAACAGCACGCCCATCAGCACGTAGGCCACGGCGCCGTTGTACAGCGCCCAGGCCTGTTCGCTGCAGGCCAGCGCCGTATACGCGGCGGCGCTGCCATTGGCGACGAAAAACACGCACCAGACCTGCGTGACGCGGCGCGTATAGGCCACGGCGCGCGCCGGCAGATCGGGCTCGCGCAGGCGCGCCAGCCGCTCGATGACGGGCTGCCCCCGCCACAGGCTGGCACCGAACACCAGCAGCAGCACGGCGTTGACCCAGACCGGGTAGAGCTTGAGCGGCAGCCAGCTGCCGCCCCACGCGGTGCCCGCCGCCAGCAGCACGGCCCCGCCGGCAGCCACCAGCCACAGCATCTGCCGGCTGGCCCAGGCGCGCAGCAGCGCCAACCCCACCAGGACCAGGGCCACCCAGCGGGGGTCGGCATGCCGCTGCCCCAGGTAGACCACCGCCGGATAGGCCAGCGTGGCCACGGCCACCAGCGCCGTCAGCAGGTGCGCAGGCCTCACGGCTCGCACGCGTTCAGGCCGGAACCTGCATCAGGTCGTGCAACGCATCGACCACGTCCTGCACCGTCCGCACGGTCTTGAACGCCTCGGGCTGCAGGCGCCGCCCCACCAGGGGCTTGAGCTGCACGATCAGGTCGACGGCGTCGATGCTGTCGATGTCCAGGTCGTCGTACAGGCGCGATTCGAGCTTGACGCGCGAAGCGTCGATCTCGAACGTCTCCTGCAGGATGTTGACTATGGTCTGGAGGATTTCGTCCTTGGTCATGTTTCTGCCTTGTTGTGTGACCGGGTTGTTCAGGCTTTGCGGTTGGCGGCGACAAACGCGGCCAGCGAACGCACGCTGCGGAAATGCCCGCGCGTTTCCTCGCTGTCGGCCGACATGGTGATGCCGTAGCGCTTTTGCAGGGCCAGGCCCAGTTCCAGAGCGTCGATGGAGTCCAGCCCCAGGCCTTCGACGAACAGCGCTGCGTCGGTGTCGATGTCGGCGGGGGTGATGTCCTCCAGTTGGAGCGACGCGATGATCAGTTCCTTGATCTCTTGCTCAAGCGCTTGCATGGTTGCTTTCCATAGAAAAATAGTCCGTCAGATACTGGTTCAGCTGCCGCGCGGCCAGGGCGGGTGACGCTGCCTGGTGGCGAAATGCATCGACCGCGATGTCGTCGCCCACGTGCAGGACGAAATGCGGCTTGCGCATCGGAACCCGGTACCAGGGCTCGCCCTTGCCCAGGGTAATGGGTTCGACCGTGATGCGCACCGGCGTGATGTCGCGCCCGCAGCGCACGGCCACGTTGGCCGCGCCGCGCTGCAGCTGCATGCCGCCGGTACGCGGGGTGCGCGTGCCTTCGGGGAAGATGATCAGGTTGCCCCCTGCGTCCAGGCTGGCCTGGCACTGCTCCAGCATGCCGTCGCCCGAGTCGTTGAAGACGAAGCCCGCCGCCGTCACCGGCCCCCAGGTGGCGGGGTTGCGCGCCAGCGCGGCCTTGACGATGCAGTCCGCGTTGTCCACCAGCGCAATCAGGAACACCACGTCGATCAGCGACGGGTGGTTGGCCAGGATCAGCATGCCCCGGCGCTGCAGGCGCTCGCGCCCATGCACCTCGTAGCTGAGCACGCCCAGGCACTGCATCATGGCGATGAACACCCGAAACGACCACTGGATCACCCGCCGCGCCGCCGCGGACCGCATCAGCGGCGGCAGTATCAGGGCACGCATCGGCGGAAACACCAACAGCCCCAGCAACAGGCCGCCCAGCCCGAAGCTGAGAAAGCACAGCCCCGTGGCGAACACGCGCCAGACGCGCCAGGCCGACTCAAGCATGGGCCTGCAAGCGCCAGCGCGCTCCGTCGTGCCATGCCTGCTCGCAATGCCCGGGGATCAGGGCGCTGCGCAGCAACGCCAGCCCCAGCGGCAGGGCCGGGGCGTGCGCCTGGGGCGGGTGCGCCTCGGGCGTGCGCGCCAGCGTGAATCCCTGCACGCCCGGCCTCGGGCAAGGCGCCACGCGCCAGGCCCAGGCGTAGGCGGCCTGCGGCTCGTCGTGAAAGCCGGCGTAGTCCTGCGGCAGAGCCGCGTCGTAATGCACCAGCAGCACCTCGGGCGCGCCATCGTGCAGCAGCGCCGCCGCCTCGATCATGCCCGCCGCCGCGCTGGCCGCCCCGCCGGCAACGGCCAGCATGTTGGCCTGGTCGCCGCGCGCCATCGACACCATGGCCCCGATGGCGTTCTGCACCGACAGGCCGAACGCCGTGGGCGATACCGCTTCGCCCCGCGCCATTTCGGCCAGCAGTTCCAGCGAACGGCTGGCATCGCCATACCGGGACGCAAAGACCGTGGGAATGCCCACTGCCGCAGATGCCGCGTAGCCCACTTCGGCCGCCATGCGCCCGAGCGCATTCAGGCGCCTGCGCGCCATCGCAGGCATGTCCTTGGCGTCCGCCTGGGCCACGCCCTGCGGGCACCAAGGCGCCTGCGCCCAGCGGCGCCAGTCGGCCTGGGACTGCAAGCCTGGCGCGCACGCGGCCCAGGCGTTGATGACGAAGTGGACTTCCAACGGAAAAGTAATGTTTGGTTTTGACCGGCGAACCTGCGCTCCTGCCACAACGCCTCGCCAAGCGGGCGTTGTGCTCCACCCATGCGCAGAACCCTGGGGCAGGCTCGGTGCACGGCCGCCCAAAAGTGCCGAATTGTAAAAAAACACCGCTCATTTCGGCGCATTGACCTGCAATGCGCAGGCCTTTGCGTCCTTCGGCACCCCAAGGGCTGCAATGGCACCGGATCGGCGGCGCGGTGCGTATTTTCCACAATTTATTCATTACTAATATTTGAATATTTTAAATTTAAATGTAATATTCATTCGCCATGCCCACCTCTCTCGATACCAAGGTTCAGCCCAAGCACCTGCTGCTCGAACTGCTGCTGGCCACCGGCGCGGACGCCCTCCCGGTGAGCCACGCCGTGGCGGCCGGCGCCCTCTTCGGCATCAGCGAAAACCACGTGCGCGTGACCTTGGCGCGCCTGGCCGCGCAGGACATGGCGCAGGCCAGCGAACGGGGTGCCTGGCGCCTGGGGCCGGCGGCGCAAGGACTGGCGCAGGACGTGGCGCGCTGGCGCCAGGTGGGTGAGCGCCTGCGCCCGTGGAACGGCCAGTACGCCGCGGCGCACCTGGAGCCGCTGGCGCGCGCCGACAAGGCGCAGGCCGACCGGCGCGAGCGCGCCCTGCGCATGCTGGGCTTTGCCCCGTTGCGCCCAGGCCTGTGGCTGCGCCCGGACAACATCGAGGCCAGCATTGCCGCGATGCGCACGCGCCTGCTGGCGCTGGGCCTGGCGCCGGACGCCGTGGTCTGCGGCTGCACCCAGCTGGACGCCGCGACCGAGGCCGCCGTGGACACGCTGTGGGACGGCGCGGCGCTCAACGCCGGCTACCGCGCCACGCAAGAGCGCCTGCAGCGCTGGCTGGCGGGCAGCGCGCGCCTGCCCATAGAGCAGGCGGCGCGCGAAGCGTTCTTTTTGGGCGGCGCGGCAATCCGCCAGCTGGTGTACGACCCGCTGCTGCCCGAGCCCATGGTGGACGGCGCGCTGCGCCAGGGCTTCATCGACAGCGTACACACCTTCGACGCCGCCGGGCGCGCCCTGTGGCAACGCTTCTACGACAGCCTGTCCGCCCCCGACACCGCCGCCAGCCGCAGGCCGCGCCTGCGAGCGGCCTGACAACCCCTTCCATCCACCGGAGACCGCCATGAACGCCACCACCGACAGCACCGCCCTGCACAGCCGCTACCTGGCCGAAACGCACCAGGTGCACAACGTATCGTGCGAGCTGGCCGACTACAACATGTACGCGCAAGACGCCGCGCTGCGCGAGGCCGTGGCGCGCGAAGGCGCGGCCTGGGCCGACTCCGGCCTGCAGCGCTTTGGCCAGCTGACCGGCTCCGGCGAATACCTGGAGCAGGGCACGCTGGCCAACAAGTACCTCCCCGAGCTGGAGACGCACGACCGCTTCGGCAACCGCGTCGATCTGGTCAAGTTCCATCCCGCCTACCACCGCCTCATGGGTACGGCCATCGAACACGGCCTGCACTCCTCGCCGTGGACGGATCCGCGCCCCGGCGCCCACGTGGCGCGCGCCGCCGGCAACTACCTGCACACCCAGGTCGAGGCCGGCCACGGCTGCCCCATCACCATGACTTTTGCGGCCGTTCCCACGCTGCGCCTGCAGCCCGAGCTGGCCGCGCTGTGGGAGCCGCGCATCACCGCCCGCGCCTACGACCCGCGCAACGTGCCCGCAGAGCAGAAAGCGGGCCTGACCATCGGCATGGCCATGACCGAGAAACAGGGCGGATCGGACGTGCAGGCCAACACCACGCGCGCCTACCCCGTGGGCCAGGGCGGGCCGGGGCAGATGTACGAACTGGTAGGGCACAAGTACTTCGTCTCGGCGCCCATGTGCGACGCCTTTCTGGTGCTGGCGCACACGGACAAGGGGCTGTCGTGCTTTTTGCTGCCGCGCTGGCGCCCCGACGGCAGCAAGAACCCGCTGCAGGTGCTGCGCCTGAAGAAGAAGATGGGCAACGCCTCCAACGCGTCGAGCGAGACCGAACTGCGCGGCGCGCTGGCCTGGATGGTTGGCGAGGACGGGCGCGGCGTGCGCAACATCATCGAGATGGTGGCCATGACGCGCTTCGACTGCATGGTGGGGTCGAGCGCCGGCATGCGCATGGCGCTGTCGCAGGCGCTGCACCACTGCGCGCACCGCAGCGCCTTCGGCAAGCGCCTGGCGGAGCAGCCCCTGATGCAGAACGTGCTGGCCGACCTGGCGCTGGAGAGCGAGGCCGCGATGGTGCTGTCCATGCGCATGGCGCGCGCGCTCGACGAGCGCGCCGCCAACCCGCACGAAGACCTGCTGGCACGCCTGATGACCGCCGTGGGCAAGTACTGGATCTGCAAGCGCACGCCGCAGCACGCCTACGAGGCCATGGAGTGCATCGGCGGCAGCGGCGTGATGGAAGACAGCATGTTCCCGCGCCTGTACCGCGAGGCGCCGGTCAACGCCATCTGGGAAGGCAGCGGCAACGTGCAATGCCTGGACGTGCTGCGCGCCATGGGCAAGGCGCCAGCGGTGGTGCAGGCCTTTTTCGACGAGCTGCGCCCCACCCAGGGCCAGAACGCGCGGCTGGACGCGCAGGTGCAGGCGCTGCAGCGCGACCTTGCCGACCCGGCCGACCTGCAGTACCGCGCGCGCCACGTGGTGGAACGCATGGCGCTGGCCATGCAGGCCAGCCTGCTGCTGCGCGGCGCGCCGGCCTGCGTGGCCGACGCCTTCTGCGCGTCGCGCCTGGATCAGCAGGGCAGCTACCACTACGGCGCGCTGCCGCGCGGCGTGGACGCTGCGGCCATCATCGAACGCGCCACGCCGCGCATCGGGTAAGCCGCCATCACACCGGCAGGCATTCACGCCTTGCCGCACAATGGGCCGCTCGTTTCGCGGCCCATTTTTTTGACAGGTGCACCCCATGCTCGAACTCTATATCGGCAACAAGAATTACTCCTCCTGGTCCATGCGTCCCTGGGTGCTGCTGCGCCAGGCCGGCATCGACTTCACCGAGGTCATGGTGCGCTTCGACAGCTTTGCGGTGGATTCGAGCTTCAAGGCGCAGCTGCAGCAGGTATCGCCCACCGGCAAGGTGCCGGTGCTGGTCGATGGCGGCGTGACGGTATGGGACACGCTGGCCATTGCCGAATACCTGGCCGAGCGCCATCCCGAGAAAAACCTGTGGCCCCAGGACAGCGCCGCCCGCGCCCAGGCGCGCAGCGTCTGCGCCGAAATGCACAGCGGCTTTGGCGCGCTGCGCAGCCACTGCGGCATGAACATCGAGGCGCACCTGCCCGAGGTAGGCGCCCTTCTGTGGCGCGACCAGGCCGGTGTGCGCGCCGACGTGCAGCGCCTGGTGGACATGTGGAGCGCGCTGCTGCAGCAGCACGGCGGCCCCATGCTGTTCGGCCAGTTCAGCATTGCCGACGCGTTCTACGCCCCGGTGTGCATGCGCCTGATCAGCTACGGCCTGCCGGTGCCCGCGCACATCGCCGCCTACGTGCAGCGCGTGCGCGAGCTGCCCGGCGTGCAAGCCTGGGTCGACGGAGCGCTGGCCGAGCAGGATTTTCTGGACTTCGAGGAGCCGTACCGGCTGGGACGTTAGCCCGCACCAGCCTCACCCCTACCGGAACTGCTTGCGCAGATACGCCTTGTGGCGCCCGATATGCGCCATTTGCGCGGGGGCGATGGAGCCACCCAGGTCTTCGTCCTCGGTGTTGAGCACGGCGTTGGCGTGGGCCATGGCGCGCGCCACCACGGCGGCCTCGTCCAGCCCCTGCGCCGCCGCCAGGTCCAGCGCCACGCGGCGCATCGCGCGCTGCGCCAGCAGCCACATCGCGCCAAAGGCGTCCCAGGCGGCGGCGCTCTCCAGCGCCTTGTCGTGCTCGGCCAGGATGGCGCTCAGGGGTTTGTCCAGCAGCTGCTGCATCTCCTGCAACTGCTGCCGTAGCGCCTCGGCCTGCGCCTGCAGGTCGGCTGCGGCCTGTTCGGCGGCGCTGGGCGCGGGCGCTTCGGGAATCGGCAGGCTGCCGTCGAGGTTGGGCTGGACGATGGTGATGAGGCTGGACGGCATGGCGCGCTCCGCGGGACTGGGCAGGGCGCTGAATTTACACTGCCGCCATGCAGATCTACATGGTGGGCGGCGCCGTGCGCGACCGCCTTTTGGGGCGCCCCGTGCACGACCGCGACTGGGTGGTGGTGGGCGCCACGCCCGAGCAGCTCACGGCCCAGGGGTTTGTTCCCGTGGGGCGCGACTTCCCGGTTTTTTTGCACCCCGAGACGCACGAGGAATACGCCCTGGCGCGCACCGAGCGCAAAAGCGGGCGCGGCTACCGGGGGTTTGTCGTGCAGGCGTCGCCCGACGTCACGCTCGAAGAGGATTTGTCGCGGCGCGATTTGACTATCAATGCAATAGCTATCTGCGCAGACAGGACGGACTCTGGAGCCATTTTTGACCCATATTCCGGCGTGCGCGACCTGCAGCTGCGCGTGCTGCGCCACGTGACCGACGCGTTTCGCGAAGACCCGGTGCGCATCCTGCGCGTGGCGCGCTTTGCCGCGCGCTTTACCGACTTCTCGATCGCGCCCGAGACCCTGCAGCTCATGCGCGAGATGGTGCAGGCCGGCGAGGCCGACCACCTGGTGGCCGAGCGCGTGTGGCAGGAAATCGCGCGCGGCCTGATGGAAGAGCGCCCCTCGCGCATGTTCGAGGTACTGCGCGACTGCGGCGCGCTGGCCGTGGTGCTGCCCGAACTCGACCGGCTGTGGGGTGTGCCGCAGCGCGCCGACTACCACCCCGAGGTGGATACCGGCGTGCATGTGATGCTCGTGCTGGATATGGCCGCGCGCCTCTCGGCCCCGCTGCCCGTGCGCTTTGCCTGCCTGGCGCACGACCTGGGCAAGGGCACGACGCCGGCCGACGTGCTGCCGCGCCACGTAGGCCACGAGGGGCGCAGCGCCAGATTGCTGGCAGACGTGGCCGAACGCCTGCGCGTGCCCACCGACTGCCGCGAAACCGCCGACGTGGTGGCGCGCGAACACGGCAACATCCACAGAAGTGGCAGCCTGGACGCCGCCGCCCTGCTGCGCCTGCTGGAGCGCTGCGACGCGCTGCGCAAGCCAGCGCGCTTTGCCGACGTGCTGCTGGCCTGCGAGTGCGATGCGCGCGGGCGGCAGGGGTACGCGGACGCGCCCTACCCGCAGCGCACACGCCTGCTGGCGGCGCTGGAGGCAGCGCGCGGCGTGGCGACCGCCCCCATCGCAGCGCAGGCGGTGGTGCGTGGGCTCACAGGCCCCCGGATTGCAGGGCAGATCCAGGCGGCACGGGCGAATGCCATCGGCACGGCGCTGTTCCCGCACCCCGCAACCTGACGCACCCGCACCCTGGCGGCAGCGCCGCCAGGCCCGAGCCGACGCAGGCCCACGCCCATCACCAACGCAGCAGGCGCGGCCCCAGCAAGGCGCCAAGCGCCGCCGGCAGCAGCATGCCCGCCAGGTACCACAGCGCGACAAAGGGGGCCTGCATCTCCGGGCAGTGCAACGCGTAGGCGAGCACGCCGAGCGCGCCTGCCAGCAGGCCGGCGCAGGCACCGCTCCAGGCAAGGCGCGTGGGCGCCGCGCCGCGCATCGCCCAGAACAATGCCGCCAGCGTCGGCAGGGACAGCAAGGCGATGTTGAACGGGCAGGTGCGCCAGGTGCTGCCCAGCAGCAGCACAAGGCGCTCCGATGGCGCGGCCGCGGCCAGGTCGGCCACCGCCACCGCCCAGACTGCCAGCGGCGGAACGGCAAGCCAGACGGCAATGCGGCCCCAGGGCGCCCCCGGCCTGGACAGGCGCAGCACCACGGCCAACCCCAGGAGGGCAAGCACTCCCCCCAGGGCGAACTTCCCCCAGAACATGGGCAGCATCCACACCGCAGCCCAGTCGTGGCGCAGGCCGAAGACGCCGAGCATGAGCACCACGGCAGCCGCCAGCCCCAGCATGACCGCCAGCGCAAAGCGCCGCTCCACCGCCCAGGTCGGCACAGGCCGCGCATCCGCAACCAGGGCGTGGATGAGTTCGTCGGTCTTCATGGCGCGCTCCTCGTCACCAAAGCCGCCAGGGCCTTGAGGCCGCGGTGCACACCGACCTTGACCGCAGACTCCGACATACCGGTAAGGCGCGCCGTCTCGGCAACGGACAGGCCCTCCAGCTTCATGTGCACGATGGGCAGACGCTGGCGTTCGGGCAGCGTCTGCAGCAATACGTCCAGATCGCGCCGGGCCGTGGACGCCTCGCGGTCGGCATGCGTGAAAAACGTATCCGCCTCGTCCTCCAGCGGCTCCGTGCATGCATCCCTGGCGGCACGCGCGCGCAGCCAGTCAATGAGCTTGTAGCGCGCGATGGCGTGCACCCAGGCCGTCAGCGGCAACTCCGGGCGGTAGGTATGGCGCTGGTGGTGCACGGCCAGCAGGGTTTCCTGCACAAGATCCTCCACGTCATCGGGACGCTGCGCCAGGCGGCGGCGCAGAAAGTTACGCACATAGGCACTCAAATCCTTCAGGAAACACTGGTAGGCCTGCGCGTCGCCCGCCAGACCCTGCAGCATCCATATTCGCAAGCGTTCCTCTGTTTCCATTGTTGTCCTTGAAGGATTCGTTGCGCAGCCCCGAAAGGTTACACCGGCTGCCACAAATAAATAACTCCAGGCAGCCGTAACCAAAACGCTCCGGCAGGCGAATTACCGATCGAGGCGTGCGATTCCCGCCGCCTTCATCGTTACGTCAACCACAGGAGTCCATCATGAACCGCACCCTCTCCCTCGGCACCTTCACCCTCGCCGCCCTTGCCTGCGGCGCCGCAATGGCGCAATCCGGCAGCACGAAGCAGCCTGCCCCCATGGACAAGCCGGCCATGGAGAAATGCTTTGGCGTGGCCATGGCCGGCAAGAACGACTGCGCCGCCGGCCCCGGCACCACTTGCGCAGGAACCTCCAAGATGGATTACCAGGGCAATTCCTGGAAGTTCGTCCCGGCCGGATCGTGCACCAGCATCAAGACGCCCAGGGGCATGGGCTCGCTCATGCCGATCAAGTCGTAAGGCGCACGCCTGCCTTGGCCATGACTGCCGCGCCGCCCATCACCGCCGGGCTCGGGCTCAAGCCCCAGCATTACGAAGAGGCCCTCGCGCAACAGGCCAGCGGCCTGTGGTGGGAGGTCCACCCCGAGAACTACGCCGTGGACGGCGGCCCGCGCCTGGCCTGGCTGGAGACCCTGCGCGCACGCCAGCCGCTTTCGCTGCACGGCGTATCGCTCTCGCTCGCCGCGGACGAGCCGCCCGGCGAAGCCCAGCTGCGGCGGCTCGCCCAGTTGGCGCGGCGCCTTGAGCCGGCACTCGTATCCGAGCACCTGGCCTGGTCCACATGGCGCGGCCACTATCTGCCCGACCTGCTCCCGTTTCCGCGCAGCAACGCGGCGCTTGCGCGCATCGCCGCCAACATTGGCCGGGTGCAGGATCGGCTCGGGCGGACCATCGCCATCGAGAACCCGGCGCACTACCTGCATCTTGCGGGGCACGACTGGAGCGAAACGGACTTTCTCGCGGAACTGGCCCGCCGCACGGGGTGCGCGCTGCTGCTGGACGTCAACAACGTCTACGTCAGCGCGCGCAATCTCGGGTCGAGCGCAGAGGACTATCTCGATGCGTTCGCGCTGCATGCCGTGGCCGAGATCCACCTCGCGGGCCACCACACCGACCCGCGCTGGGGCGAAGCGCTGCTCATCGACAGCCACGACGCGCCGGTATCCGAGCCGGTGTGGGCGCTCTACGAGCATGTGCTCGCACGCGCCGGCAGAAGCATCCCCACGCTGATCGAGCGTGACGCCGAGATCCCTCCATTCGCCGACCTCATGGCCGAGCGCACGCGCGCGCACGCCTTGCTGCAGCAGGCGAGCCGTTGCACCGAGGTCGCGCCATGACCCCGCATCTGGCCGCTTTTCAGGACGCCCTGGCCGCCGCGCTACGCCCGGGCGAACCATGCACCGAACCGCCCGGCTGGCTGTCTGTCCTGGCGGCGCAGCCGGGCTTTGCCGTGTACCGCAACACCGTGGCCCAGGGCTGCCTGAGCGCGCTGCGCGCCAACTACCCGACGGTGCAGCAGCTCCTGGGAGACGAGTGCTTTGGCGCCATGGCGCTGGATTTCGTGCATCACAACCCGCCCGCGGACGCGCTGCTGATGCTCTATGGCGCGGGCCTGGCCGAACATCTCGCGCGCTGGCAGCCCGCGGCGGCTCTGCCCTATCTGCCGGACGTCGCGCGGCTGGATCGGCTGTGGAGCGAAAGCCACGCGGCCGCCGACGCACCGGTGGTCGATGCCGGCTGGCTCGCCGCCCTCGCGCCAGCCGCGCTGGCGGCGCAGCGCCTGCGCCCTCATCCTGCGGCACGCTGGCTCTGGTGCGACACGCACCCCGCCTACACGATCTGGCGGCGCCACCGCGACTCGCAGCCGCTGGACGCGCCCCTGTCCTGGCACAGCGAGGGGGCGCTGCTCACGCGGCCATCGGCCTGCGTGCACTGGCACGGCCTCGATGCCGCCGGCCACACCTTCCTCGGCCACTGCGCGCGCCATCTGCCGCTCGCCGAAGCCGCCACAGCCACGCTGCGCGCGCATCCCGACGCCAAGCTCGACGTCCTGCTGGCGCAGTTGCTCAACGCAGGCGCGCTGACGCCCTGCGCAACACCCTGAAAAAAGGAGGCCACCATGCCCGCCGTACCTCAAACCGCCCCAGATGCGCCACTCCCCTGGCTGCGCCGCTTCCATGCGCGACTGGCCACGGGGTTGGAACAGCTCACGCCGCATGCACTGCTCGGGCTTGCCGCACGCATCGCCATTGCCGCCATCTTCTTTCGCTCGGGCCGCACCAAGGTGGATGGCTGGTTCACCATCTCGGACAGCGCCATCGCGCTGTTCCGCGAGGAATACCGGCTGCCGCTGATCCCCCCCGAGCTGGCGGCGCCATTGGCCGCCACAGCCGAGCATCTGTTTCCCTTCCTGCTCGTGCTCGGGCTTGCAACACGGCTGTCCGCCCTGGCCCTGCTGGGCATGACGCTGGTCATCCAGGTCCTTGTGTACCCCGACGCCTGGCCCACGCACCTGTCATGGGCGGCCCTGCTGGCCTACCTGGCCGGACGCGGCGCGGGGCCGCTGTCGCTCGACCGCGCATTCGGCTGGCGCTGACCTTGCCGTTTTCCGGCACCCGTCACAGCCACTTGACGATCAGACCCACCACAAAGCTCAGTAGCACCGTGCTGGTCAGCGGTATGAACCAGTCGCGCCCAAACAGTCGAAACGAAAAATCGCCCGGCAGCCGTCCCAGCCCCAGGCGCCGGAGCCAGGGCGTGAGCCCGTTGATCAGCACCAGGGCCAGAAAGACGGCGATCAGCCAGCGGATCATGTCCGTGCCACGCCGTGCAGGGTCAACATCACATGCCTCAAAGGGTGCGTCATAGCCGGTGCGTGCGGTCGCCCCAGGCAAAGCCCATGGGCGTCCAGGGTGCGCCCGGCCCGACGGCCAGCACCTTGAACAGCTCGCCCATCTCGTGCTCCAGCATCAGCTTGGCGGCCGTGGCGCGCTCGGCCAGCGCCAGGCGTTCGAGCTGCTGCGGCAGGCCGCAGTTGATCAGGAAGTGCGCCTGGCTGGTATAGCCCAGCACGTTCAGCCCGGCGTCCTGCGCAGCCAGCGCCATGGCGGTGAAGTTGACGTGCGCGGTGATGTCCTTGCGCCCCACGTCGGCCAGCGGGTCCGGATCCACCCGGTGCGCGCGGTGGCACACCAGCGTGCCCATGTCGCGCTGCGGGTGGTAGTACTCGGCCTCGCCAAAACCGTAGTCGACGAGGAAGGCCGCGCCCCGGCGCAGCGTGGCCGCCAGAGTGCGCATGAAGGCCTCGCCCTGGGGGTGGATCTCGGTCAGGTAGTCGTGCTCCCCGTCCAGATCCATCGGCGGGCGCAGGCCGGTGGGGCGGTCGCTCCAGGCAAAGCCCGCGCCCTTGCCTTCTGCCACCACGCCGCGCTCGTGCCACACGCCGTCCACGCGGTGCAGCAGCTGCACCGGCATGGCGTCGAGTACCTCGTTGCCCACGGCCACGCCGTCGATCGCATCGGGCAGGCGGTCGGCCCAGGCCACGCGGTCGCCAAACGCCGCCAGGCGCTGCTGCTGGCGCTCGCGCAGGCTGCCCGACAGGTCCACGATGGTGTAGCGGCGCACGGCGTCGCCCAGTGCGCCCAATAGCTGTTCGGCCAGCGCGCCGCTGCCGGCGCCGAACTCCCAGACCTCGTCGGTTGCGGTGTGCGCCAGCGCCTCGCGCACCTGCGCGGCCAGCACCTGGCCGAACACGGGCGAGAGCTCGGGCGCGGTCACGAAGTCGCTGCCGCTGTGCGGCATCGCGCCAAACTTGGGGCTGGTATTGGCGTAGTAGCCCAGGCCGGGCGCGTACAGCGCCAGCTGCATGAAGCGGTCAAAGCCTATCCAGCCGCCGGCGGCAGCGATGTCCTGGCCTATGCGTGCAGCCAGCGCGGGGGTATCGACGGTCATAATTTCCTTGCGCGCCCAGGCTTGGCCGATGGGCGATGAGAGCGCGCATTGTATGAACCCGCCCCGACAGGCGGCACAACGGAGACCTCCCTGATGATCACCCCCGACTGGGTTCTCGTGACCGGCGCGGCGCAGCGCCTGGGCCGCGAAACCGCCCTGGCCTTTGCCCGCGCCGGCTGGAACGTGCTGTGCCACTACCGCGGCTCGCACGCGGCGGCGCTGCAGACCCAGGCCGACGTTGCGGCCGCCGGACGCCAGTGCGCGCTGGTGCAGGCCGACCTGGCGCAAGCCGGCGCCGCCAGCGCGCTGCTCGACCAGTGCGCGCAGCAGGCCGGCGCGCTGCCGCGCTGCATCGTCAACAACGCCTCGATCTTCGAGGCCGACGACGCCGGCACGGCCAGCGCGGCGCACCTGCAGGCACACTTCCAGACCAACACCGCCACCCCGCTGCTGCTGGGCAACGCGCTGCACGCGCGCCTGCGCGCCCAGGGCGGCGCGGCGCCCGGCCGGCACAGCGTGATCCACGTGCTCGACCAGAAGGTGCACAACCTCAACCCGGACTACTTTTCCTACACCGTCAGCAAGCTGGCGCTGGAGCGCAGCGTGCAACTGCAGGCACAGGCGCTGGCGCCGCTGGTGCGCGTGTGCGGGCTCTCGCCCGGGCTGATGTATCTGAGCGGGCCGCAAACGCAGGAGAACTTCGCGCGCGCCAGCCGCGTGAACCTGCTGGGCCAGGCCATAGACCCGCAGGACGTGGCGCAGTGCGCGCTGTTCATGGCCGGCAACACCTGCCTGAATGGCTGCACGCTGCAGGCCGACAACGGCCAGCACCTGGTGCCCCTGGCGCGCGACGTGATGTTCGCCATCGACGACAATGCGCGCCCATGAACTCCATCCTCCTGGCCTTTGGCGCCCTTGACGCACGCCTGGCCACGCACTGCCGGGCGCTGAGCCTGCGCCGCCACGAGGTGGCCGTGCGCATCGGCGTGCACGACTTCGAGCGCCAGGCGGCGCAGCGCATGTGGTTCGACGTGGACCTGTGCGTCAAGCTCGACCAGGCGCCGGCGGCGCGCGACGAGCTGGCGCAGACGCTGGACTACGACTTCATCCGCGACGTGGTGGCCCAGGCCGTGGGCCAGCAGCACCACGAGCTGCAGGAGTCGCTGTGCGACAGCATCGCCCACACCCTGTTGCAGCGCCCCGAGGTGCACGCCGTGCGCGTGGCCACGCGCAAGCCCGACGTCTACCCTGACAGCGCATCCGTGGGCGTGGAACGCGTCTGTATCAAACCCTGGTAAGCACCGTGCACACCATTTCCGACCAGCAGGCGCCGCGCAGCGGCCGCCAGACCCTGACCCTGACCGGCCTGCGCTTTGCCGCCAACCTGGGCATCCTGGCGCACGAGAAGAACGCCCCCCAGCCCATCCAGGTGGACGCCGAGCTCAACCTGGGCGCGCAGCCATTGGCGCCGCGCGACGACGACATCCTGCACGTGCTCGACTACCGCAAGGTGCGCCAGATCATCATCGACGAGTGCACGGCCGAACACGTCAACCTGCTGGAGAGCCTGATCGGCAAGCTGGCGCAGCGCCTGCTGCAGCTGCCCGGCGTGCTGGGCGTGCGCGTGAAGATCGCCAAGCTGGAAATCTTCGACGACTGCGAGGTCGCCATCCGCATCGAGACCGGGCAGTGGTAGCCGCGCCGCCGCCTACGCCAGGCGCGGCCGGTCCAGGTAGGCCTCCAGCTGGTCGAGCGCCAGCGGCTTGCTGAACAGATAGCCCTGGTAGTAGCGGCAGCCCCACTGCTGCAGCGCGTCGCGGTGCGCCTCGGTTTCCACGCCCTCGGCGATGACCTCCAGCCCCAGGCTCTCGCCCAGCGCGATCACGGTGCGCGCGATGGCCGCGTCGTTGGCGTCGTGCAGGATGTCGCGCACAAAGCCCTGGTCGATCTTGAGCTGGTCGAGCGGCAGGCGCTTCAAGTAGGCCAGCGACGAGAACCCGGTGCCGAAGTCGTCCAGCGAGAAGCGCACGCCCAGCGCGCGCAGCGCCTTCATGCGGCCTATGACCTCCTCGATCTGGTACATCATCAGGCTTTCGGTCAGCTCGATCTTGAGCCGGTGCGCCGGCGCGCCGGTCTCGGCGATGGCCTCCTGCACCTGCTGCACGAAGTCGTCCTGCTGGAACTGGCCGGCGCTGACGTTGACCGCCATGGACAGGTGGGCGCGCTGCGGCTGCTGCGCCCACTGCGCCAGCTGGGCACAGGCGGCGTGCAGGATCCAGCGCCCCAGCGGCAGTATGAGGCCGGTCTTCTCGGCCAGCGGGATGAACTCGGTGGGTGGCACCATGCCGTGGCCCTGCAGGTGCCAGCGCACCAGCGCCTCCACGCCCACCACCTGCCCGGTGTCGGACAGCTGCGGCTGGTAGTGCAGCGCAAAGTGCTGCTGGCGCAGCGCCTCGCGCAGGCTGCGCTGCAGGCGCGCCCGGCTGCTGACCTGCTCCTGCAGCTGCGACTCGAAGAACAAAATGCTGCCCGGCCCGGTGTGCTTGGCCTGGTTCAGCGCCAGCACCGCCTTGCGCAGCAGCTCGCGGGGATCCTGGTGCTCCTGGCCGAACACCAGTATGCCGACGCTGCTGCTCAGGTTGTGCACCGTGGCGTCCACGCTGATGGGGCGTGCCAGCATGCCCGTCAGGCGCGCCGCCACGCGCTCGGCCTCGCGCGCCGCGTCGCCCATGGTGGGCGACAGGCGCTCCAGCAGCACCATGAACTCGTCGCTGCCCAGGCGCGTGACCATGTCCTGCGGCCCCAGCGCCTCGCGCATGCGCTCGCCCACCAGCTGCAGCAGCCGGTCGCCGTGGTCGTGCCCCAGTGTGTCGTTGACGGTCTTGAAGTCGTCGATGTCCAGGCACAGCAGCACGCCCAGGCGCTGCTGCTCCAGCCCGCGCGCCTGCACCTGCTCCAGCCGCTGCATGAGCTGGCGCACGTTGGGCAGGCCGGTCAGCGCGTCGGTGGAGGTCAGGCGCTCGATCTGCGCGAACGCCTGGCGGTAGGCCGTCACGTCGTGCGTGACCCACAGCATGCAGGGCTCGCCCTCGACCTGCAGCAAGATGGCCGACATCAGCGCCGTCACCACGCTGCCGTCGCGCCGGCGCAGGTATTGCTCCTGGCGCATGCAGCTGCCTTCGGTCAGCACCTGGTCGACCAGTTTCTGGCGTATCGGCGCGCTGCCGGCGGGCCAGATGCCCAGCTCCAGCCCCGAATGCCCCACGACTTCGTCGCGCGACCAGCCGAACATCTGCTCGAAGCCGGTGTTGATGTCCAGGTGCCGGCCGTCGGCCACGCGCGTGATGTCCAGCGCATCCGGGCTGAGCATGAAGGCCGCGCGGTAGCGCTGCTCGCTCTCGCGCACGCTTTGCTGGCGCCTGTCGAGCTGCGCCATCAGGTGGTTGAAGCCGCGCACCAGCTGGCCGATTTCCGCGGCGGCCGACGCGCGCTCGGCCAATGGCTGCAGCGCCCGGCCCTGGCCGGCCATCGCATCCAGGTGGGCGGCCATGGCCTCCAGCGGCCGCAGCTCGCGGCGCAGCAGCCACCAAATGCCCCAGGTGGTCAGCGCCGACACCGCCAGCGCCACCAGCAGCAGGTGGGCGCGCATGGCGTCCAGCGTAGCGAAGACTTGCGCGTCCGGCTGGGAGACCACGACCATCCAGCGGGCCGGCTCGATCTGCCGCACCGTGGCCAGTTGCGCCGCGCCACGCAGCACCAGCGTGTCGCTGCCCTCGGCGCCGTTGACGAAACGATCGAGCGCCGCGTCGGCGCCCGCCACCGGCAGCACCTCCAGGCTGCGCTGGCGGTCGCTGGCGGTGATGACGGTGCGCGTCTGGCGCGCCACCACGGCGTAGTCGCTGGCGCGCCCATCCGCCTGCAGCTGCAGGGCATCGATGAAATTGGCGCGCCCCAGGTCGATCACCCCGGCCAGCACGCCCAGGACGCTGCCGTCCACGCCACGCACAGGCGTGGACAGGATGACCAGGGGGCGCTTTTGCTCGTGCCCGAGCATCGGGTGGCTGATGACGGTCTGCCCGGCCAACGATGCCTGCACGTATTCGCTGAAGCCATAGCCCTGCCCCAGGCGCCCGGACTGCGCCGGATAGGCGGCGATGACCGCGCCGCCGCTGTCGGTGACGAAGGTGCCGCCGCCAAACAGCAGCTGGAGCACCGCCTGACCGCGCAGGCGCTGCTCCAGCTGTTGCGGCGCACGTTCGGCGTCCGCGCCCAGCAGGCCGGCCACGGCCTGCAGCGCCTGGGTGCGCTCGGCCAGCCCGCGCTGCAGCGCCTGCGCCAGCAGCGACGCCATCGACGCCTGCTGCGCCTGGATCTGCTCGCGCATGTCCTGGCGCACGCGCTGGCCCGCGTACAGCGCCAGCGACCAGACACCCGCCAGCGACAGCGCCAGCACCAGCAGGGCGATGCGCGTCTTGAGTGAATGCTGCAACAGGCGGTGCATAACCATGGCGGCGAAATCCTGGGTTGGCTGGCTCCTGGCCCAGGTGCACATTAGCACGGACCGCCCTGTTTGTTGCTAGATGTTTGACCCACGTTAAAGTGTGTTAACGATTTGCAGAAAACCCTGCGATCGACGCTTGGCGCAATCGCCTGATGCCAGGGCCGATACTGGAATACGGGAAAATCCAGGCTTGCAGACATTTTCCTGACCCCATGAACGCAGTCACCGACACCCCCTGGATCGCCGACGAAGAAGGCACGCCCCCATCCGCCGCCGCGCACAACGACCGCAGCCGGGCCGACCGCGAGGCCCACAAGCTGGAAAAGCGCCTGTGCCGCGAGGTCGGCCGCGCCGTGCTCGACTTCAACATGATCGAAGAAGGCGACAAGGTCATGGTCTGCATGTCCGGCGGCAAGGACAGCTACACGCTGCTGGACATCCTGCGCAAGCTGCAGCGGCGCGCGCCGGTCAAGTTCAGCATCGTCGCGGTCAACCTCGACCAGAAGCAGCCCGGCTTTCCCGAGCACGTGCTGCCGGAATACTTCAAGAGCCAGGGCATCGACTTCCACATCGAGAACCAGGACACCTACAGCGTCGTCAAGCGCGTCGTGCCCGAGGGCAAGACCACCTGCAGCATGTGCTCGCGCCTGCGCCGCGCCATCCTCTACAAGGTGGCCGACGGGCTGGGCGCGACCAAGATCGCGCTGGGCCACCACCGCGACGACATCGTTGCCACGCTGATGCTCAACATGTTCTACGGCGGGCGCATGAAGGGCATGCCGCCCAAGCTGGTGAGCGACGACGGCAGGCACGTGGTGATCCGCCCGCTGTGCTACGTGCCCGAGCGCGACACCACCGCCTGGGCGCAGGTGCAGCAGTTCCCCATCATCCCGTGCAACCTGTGCGGCAGCCAGGAAGGGCTGCAGCGCGTGGTCGTGGGCCAGATGCTGCGCGAATGGGACAAGAAATTTCCCGGCCGCATCGAGAGCATGTTCCGCTCCATGGGCCACATCGTCACCACGCACATGATGGACCCCAAGCTGCACGACTTTGCCGGCGCCCGCGCCACCGGCGTGGCCGACCCGAACGGCGACACCGCGTTCGACGAGGAAGAGCTTCCCATGCCGCTGCAAGTGGTGCGCACGCGCGAGGACGAGGCCGCCTGAGAGCCGCGCGGCACGCCCCCCCCGGCGCGGCCCGTGAACCTGCGCGCCGCGCCGCACTCCAACCCGCCAAGGAGGTAAACCCCATGCGCCTGCTGCGCCCCCTGCTCCCCCTGCTGATGGCCACGCTGCTGCTGGCCGGCTGCGCCGGCCCGCACCTGGTGGAGAGCGACGTCACCAGCTACTCGCACCTGACGGCGCTGCCCAGCCCGCCCAACTACCGCATCGAGCGCCTGCCCTCGCAGCAGGAGCAGGCCAAGACCTGGGTGCCCATCGAGGCGCAGGCCGAGCAGGCGCTGGCGCGCGTCGGCCTGCAGCGCGGCGACGCGCAGCCCAGCCTGCTGGTGCAACTGGGTGCCGTGGGCAACCGCACCCTGCCGCGCGACTGGCCGTACTACGGCGACGGACCCTTTGCCGGCTCCTTCGGCTGGCGCATGGGCTGGCACCACCGGGGCATGGGCCTGGGCTGGATGATGGACATGCCGCCCACGCTGTACCACCGCGAGGTCAGCATCGTGCTGCGCGACGCGGCCACGCGCCAGGTGGTGTACGAAAGCTCGGCCACCTACGAGGACGTGTGGACCGAGGACCCGCTGATCTACGGCGTGCTGTTCGACCAGGCGCTCAGCGGCTTCCCGCAGCCGCCCAGCGGCGCGCGCAAGGTGCGCACCGAAGTCATGCCCACGGCGCGCTGACCCCACCCGGCCCGCCATGCAGCAACCCACCCGCATCATCGCCCTGCGCCACGGCGAGACCGCCTGGAACGTCGATACCCGCATCCAGGGCCACCTGGACATACCGCTCAACGACACCGGCCTGTGGCAGGCGCGCCAGGTCGGCCAGGCGCTGGCCGACGAGGACGTGACCGCCATCTACAGCAGCGACCTGCAGCGCGCCTTCGCCACTGCCCAGGCCGTGGCCCGCAGCACCGGCGCGCCGCTGACGGCCGAGCCGCGCCTGCGCGAACGCGGCTTTGGCAGCTTCGAGGGCCGCACCTTCGCGCAGATCGAGCAGGAGTCGCCCGAGCAGGCGCAGCGCTGGCGCAAGCGCGACCCGGACTTCACCCCCGCCGGCGGGGGCGAGTCGCTGGCCATGCTGCGCGAGCGCATAGCCGCCGCAGTGCACGCCATCGCCAGCCGCCACCAGGGCGAGCAGATCGTGCTGGTGGCGCACGGCGGGGTCATGGACGTGCTCTACCGCCTGGCCACGCGCGCGCACCTGCAGGCGCCGCGCACTTGGCAGCTCACCAACACCGCCATCAACCGGCTGCTGTGGACGACGGACAGCGGCCTGGCGCTGGTGGGCTGGGGCGACACGCAGCACCTGGACGGCCAGGCACGCGACGAGAGCCACGCCTAGCCCCGCAACAGGTGCGGGAACACACGCATGGCGCAGCCCGGCGCGGCTTGCCATCATCGGCCCCGCCTCCCTCCCACGCACCGCCCATGACCGCCACCACCCACAGCGCCCACCCGTCCACCCATCCCGCGCCGCCCGTGCGCACCGGCTCCGCCCTGCTGTGGCTGATGCTGGCCTGCGCCGCCGCAGCCACGGCCACCAGCGCCCTGGGGTGGGTGCAATGGCACTGGCTGTTCAAGCCGCTGGCCATGGTGATCGCAATCATTTATGTAGCTATTAGCGCTTTACAGACGGGCGCTAGAGCCATTTTTTATTCAAAATCCCCCTATCCCCTGCTGATCGGTGCGCTGCTGGGCTCGCTGGCAGGCGACGTCTTCCTGATGCTGCCCGGCAACTTCTTCATCCCCGGCCTGGCCAGCTTTCTGCTGGCGCACCTGTGCTACATCACGCTGTTCGGCCAGGGCGTGCCGTGGCTGGGCCAGCGCCGGGCGCTGCTGGCCACGCTGGCGCTGGGCGCAGCCATGTACGCCTTTCTATGGCAGGGCGGGCTGCCCGCGGCGCTGCGCCTGCCGGTGGCCGCCTACGTGCTGGTGATCGCGCTGATGGCGGCGCAGGCCTGGGCGCGCCAGGCGGCGCTGCCGGGCCGGCCGGCGCTGCTGGTAGCGCTGGGCGCGTGCTGCTTCATGCTGAGCGACTCGCTGCTGGCCACCAACCGCTTCGTCCAGCCGCTGCCCATGGCGCAGCTGTGGGTGCTGGCCAGCTACTACGCGGCGCAGGTGCTGATCGTCGTAGGCGTGCTGCGCGGCGCCGGCGGTTTGCCCCAAAAAACCTAAAGCAGGCTGGCGCCGGCCTGTGGCGCGGCCACCCCCAGGTGCCGGTACGCCGCCAGCGTGGCCACGCGCCCGCGCGGCGTGCGCTGCAAAAAGCCTTGCTGGATGAGGTAGGGCTCGATCACGTCCTCGATGGTGCCGCTCTCCTCGCCGATGCTCGCCGCGATGTTGTCCAGGCCCACCGGGCCGCCGTCGAAGCGGTGCACCACGGCCTCCAGCAGCTTTCTATCCATCACGTCAAAGCCCTGCGGATCGACGTCGAGCAGGGTCAGCGCGCGCCGCGCGATATCCAGGGTGATGCGGCCGTCGCCCTTCACGTCGGCGTAGTCGCGCACGCGGCGCAGCAGCCGGTTGGCGATGCGCGGCGTGCCGCGCGAGCGGCGCGCGATCTCGGCGCTGGCGTCCTCGTCGATGGGCGCCCGCATCAGCGCGCTTGAGCGCGTGACGATGCGCGCCAGCTCCTCGGGTGTGTAGAACTCCAGGCGCAGGACGACGCCGAAGCGGTCGCGCAGCGGATTCGTCAGCATGCCGGCGCGCGTGGTCGCGCCCACCAGGGTGAAGGGCTGCAGGTCCAGCTTGATCGAACGCGCCGCCGGCCCCTCGCCGATCATAATGTCGATCTGGTAGTCCTCCAGCGCCGGGTAGAGGATTTCCTCGACCACCGGCGACAGGCGGTGGATCTCGTCGATGAACAGCACGTCGTTCTTTTCCAGGCCGGTCAGGAGCGCCGCCAGGTCCTTGGGCTTTTCCAGCACCGGGCCGCTGGTCTGGCGCAGCTGCACGCCCAGCTCGGCGGCGATGATGTGGCTCAGCGTGGTCTTGCCCAGGCCGGGCGGGCCGAACAGCAGCACGTGGTCGAGCGCCTCGCCACGCTTCCTGGCCGCGCCGATGAAGATTTCGAGCTGCTCGCGCGCCTTGGCCTGGCCCACGTATTCATCCAGCAGCTTGGGGCGCAGCGCGCGCTCCAGCGCTTCCTCCTGGGTGCCGGCGGGCGCGCCCGAGACCACGCGCGCCGCGGCGCGCGCAGCGGCCGGCGCAGGCGCTGGTGCCGGGGCGAAATCGTCGGTATGTATGCTCATGCGGGCCGCATTGTCCCCCATCGCGCCCGCAAGGGCTCGGGCTGACGCAAGCGCCTATTGCCCCGCCTGCGGCGCGTCGTCGGCTGCATCGTCCGGCTCGGGCGCCTCTTCCTCGGGGTGCTTGACCACCGTCACCGGCACCGGGCTGTGCTGCACCAGCGCCTGCGACACCGACCCCAGCAGCGCGCCGCGCAGGCCGCCCAGGCCGCGCGCGCCGATGACCAGCATGTCGCAGCCGCAGCGCTCGACCATGTCCACCAGCGTGGCGGCCACGCTGCCCAGGCCGATCTCGGTCTCGTAGGGCACGCCGGCGGCCTCGACCAGCGCCACCGCCTGCGCCAGCAAGTCCTGCCCGGCCTCCACGCTGGCGGCGGCCACCATGTCGGCGCCGCGCGTGGCCAGCTCCATGAAGCTGGCTTCATCCTGCACATGGCCCAGCACCAGCGTGGCCTGCAGGCCGCCGCGGCGCAGCAGCATGATGCCGTGGCGCACGGCGTCGAGTGCCAGTTCCGAGCCATCGACTGCTATCAAGATTCTGAGCATGCTGTCCTCCTTTGCAACGATGCTGCCAGTGTAGGCCTGCCGCGTTTGAGAAAATCGCTGCCATGCTCAAGTTCGACATCCTCACCACCGACGCCGCCAGCCACGCGCGGCGCGGCACGCTCACGCTCAACCACGGCGTCGTGCAAACCCCCATCTTCATGCCCGTGGGCACCTACGGCACGGTCAAGGGCGTGATGCCGCAGAGCCTGCACGACATGGGCGCGCAAATCATCCTGGGCAACACCTTTCACCTGTGGATGCGCCCAGGACTGGACATCATGCAAAGCTTCGGCGGCCTGCACGGCTTCGAGCAGTGGCACAAGCCCATCCTGACCGACTCGGGCGGGTTTCAGGTCTGGAGCCTGGGCGCCATGCGCAAGATCACCGAGGAAGGCGTGCACTTCGCGAGCCCCGTGAACGGCGACAAGCTGTTCATGTCGCCCGAGGTCAGCATGCAGATCCAGACCACGCTGAACAGCGACATCGTGATGCAGCTCGACGAGTGCACGCCCTACGAGACCAACGGCCAGCTCACCACCGAGGCGCAGGCGCGCAAGAGCATGGAGATGAGCCAGCGCTGGGCCGCAAGGTCGAAGGCCGAGTTCGAGCGCCTGGCCAACCCCAACGCGCTGTTCGGCATCGTGCAGGGCGGCATGTACGAAAACCTGCGCGAGGAATCGCTCGCCCACCTCGTCGAGATGGATTTCCCCGGCTACGCCATCGGCGGCGTGAGCGTGGGCGAGCCCAAGGACGAGATGCTGCGCATCATGGCGCACACGCCGCACCGCCTGCCGGCCCACAAGCCGCGCTACCTGATGGGCGTGGGCACGCCCGAGGATCTGGTCGAAGGCGTGGCCTGCGGCGTGGACATGTTCGACTGCGTCATGCCCACGCGCAACGCACGCAACGGCACGCTGTTCACGCGCTACGGCGACCTGAAGATACGCAACGCCCGCCACAAGGCCGACCACCAGCCGCTCGACCCCACCTGCACCTGCCACGCCTGCGCCGGCAAGGACGGCGTGACCTGGCAGGACGGCGGCCGGGGCGGCTTCTCGCGCGCCTACCTGCACCATCTGGACCGCTGCGGCGAGATGCTGGGGCCGATGCTCGCCACCATCCACAACCTGCACTACTACCTGAACCTGATGCAGGAAATCCGCGACGCACTCGACGCCGGGCGCTTTGCCGATTTCCGCGCACGCTTCAAGGCGGATCGGGCGCGCGGGGTCTAGCCCTGCACCTATCCCGCCGCCGCATTCCACCCGTGCGACGCCACGTAGTCCAGCAAGAACTGCATGAACCGCGCCACCGCCGGCGCCGGCGTGGTGCCGGCGCGGCTGTAGAGCTGGAACTTGCGGCGCAGCTCGGGGCCGTGCAGCGGGCGCATCTGCAGCTGGTAGAGCCGCACCAGCGACGTGGCGTACGGCAGGCAGGCCGTCACGCCCTGGCCGGCGCGCACCAGGCTGAGCGCCGTTGACATGAAGGCCACCTCCTGGCTGGGGCGCAGCGCCACCTGCAGGTCCAGCGCCAGGCGCTCGGTGAACTGGCCCTGCAGCGCGATGAAGGGGTAGTCCACCACGTTGCTCCAGCTGATGCGCGGCAGGTGCTGCAGGCCGTGGCCCTGCGGAAACACGGCCATGAAGGGCAGCTCGAACAGCGGCTGCGCCGCCAGCTCGGCGCCGGCCAGGCGCTCCGGCCCTATGCCCAGGTCCACGCTGCCGGCGGCCACCAGCGCCTGCACCTGCTCCACGGCGCAGTCGGTCAGCCGCACCTGCACGTCGGGGTGGCAGGCGCTGTAGCCGGCAATCACCTCGGGCAGCAGCGTGCACGCCATGAGCTGCGGCGCGGCAATGCGCACCACGCCCTTGCGCAGCGCCTTCAGGTCGTCCACGCTGGCCAGCGCATGCTCCAGGTCAGCCAGGGTTTGCTGCACCAGCGGCACGAACTCGCGCCCCACGGCGGTCAGCTCGGCGCTGCGCGTGGTGCGGTCGACCAGGCGCACGCCCAGCGCCAGCTCCAGCTCCTTGATCTGGCCGCTGAGCGCCGACTGCGTCAGGTGCAGGGCAGCAGCAGCCTGGGTAAAGCTGCCCGAGCGGGCCAGCGCCAGCAGGGCGCGCAGTTGGCGCAGGGTGACATTCATTGAAAAATTTGATGAATCAATAAAAAAATATCGTTTGAATGATAAATCGATTCATCCTGTAATGCGTCATCCGCGCCGCCCGGCCAAGGCGGTGGCACCCGCGCAGTGCCCACGGGACGCCCGCAGTCGCACCAAGGCACCTTGGAACCCTTCAGGAGACACAGCAATGCAGATCAAAAGATTCCACCACGTGGCCTACCGCTGCAAGGACGCCAAGCAGACCGTGGAGTGGTACGGCAAGTACCTGAGCATGGGCTTCGTGCTGGCCATCGCCGAAGACCAGGTGCCCTCGACCGGCGAGGCCGACCCGTACATGCACATCTTTCTGGACGCGGGCAGCGGCAACGTGCTGGCGTTCTTCGAGCTGCCCAACAGCCCCGAGATGGACCGCGACCGCAACACCCCGGCCTGGACGCAGCACATCGCCTTCGAGATCGACTCGATGGACGAGCTGCTGCAGGCCAAGGCCCGCCTGGAGGCCGACGGCATCGAGGTCGTGGGCCCGACGGACCACACCATCTTCAAGTCCATCTACTTCCGCGACCCCAGCGGCCACCGCCTGGAGCTGGCCGTGAACACCGGCACGCCCGAGATGATGCAAAAGCTCGACGAGGTGAAGTGGGACATGATCAACGAATGGGCGCGCACCAAAAGGGCGCCCAAGCACGCCGCCTGGATGCACGACGGCAGCGGCCGGCCCCAGTAAGCCGCGCGCACGCCCGGCAGCCGCAGCGGCTGCCGCCTTCCGCCCGATCGGATCAACCCACCAAGGGGACAAGCTATGTGGGATCGCCTGGCCCGCGCATGCACGCGCACGCTGGAGGTAAGCATCGTCGTCAGCCTGGCCGTGATGGCCCTGCTGGTGTTCGGCAACGTGGTGCTGCGCTACGCGTTTGACTCGGGCATCGCCCAGTCCGAAGAACTGGCGCGGCTGATGTTCGTCTGGCTGATCTTCCTGGGTTCGATCCTGGCGTCGGCCCAGCGCATGCACATCGGCTTCGACACGCTGGTGCACAAGCTGCCCGCGCCGCTGCGCAAGCTCCTGGTGCTGGCCACCGGCGCGCTGATGCTGTGCGCCTGCGTGATGTTCGTCGTGGGGGGCTACAGGCAGGTGCTGATCAACTGGGACAACAGCTACCCGGTGCTGGGCATCTCCTACGCCTGGCTGTACGGCGTGGCCGTGGTCTTCGGCCTGGGGCTGATGGTGCCGATCGTGCACAACATCTGGACCACGCTGCGCGGCGGCCCGCCCGGCGACGGCCTGACCCAGGACCTGGGCGACCGCATCAACGCCAAGCTGCCCGACGTGGCCACCGGCCAGGAGCGCCAGGAATGAGCGCCGCCATCTTCCTGGCCACGCTGCTGGTGCTCATCGCGGTGGGCATGCCGATCGCCTTTGCGCTCCTGTGGGGCGGCGTGGCGCTGATGCTGCAGCTCGATCAGTTCGACAGCCAGATCGTGGTGCAGAACGCCATCGGCGGGGCCGACAACTTCGTGCTGATGGCCGTGCCCTTCTTCATCCTGGCGGGCGAGTTCATGAACGCCGGCGGCCTGTCGCGGCGCATCGTCGAACTGGCCGGCGCCTTCGTGGGCCATTTGCGCGGCGGCCTGGGCTACGTGGCCATCTTTGCCGCCATTTTGCTGGCCAGCCTGTCGGGTTCGGCCGTGGCCGACACGGCGGCGCTGGCGGCCATCCTGGTGCCCATGATGCGGCGCGCCGGCTACGACCCGGCGCGCGCCTGCGGGCTGATGGCCGCCGGCGGCATCATCGCGCCGGTCATCCCGCCGTCCATCGGCTTTCTGCTGTTCGGCGTGGTCGCCAACCTGTCTATCACGCGGCTGTTCCTGGCCGGCATCGTGCCCGGCGTGCTGATGGGCGCGTCGCTGGTCGTCGCCTGGTGGATCGTCTCGCGCCGCGACCACATGCAGCTGGCGCCGCGCAAGCCGATGGCCGAGCGCGCCCTGCTGGTGGCCAAGGGCTTCTGGGCGCTGCTGCTGCCGGTGATCATCATCGGCGGGCTCAAATTCGGCATCTTCACCCCGACCGAGGCGGCCGTGGTCGCGGCCGCCTACGCGCTGTTCGTGGGCGCCGTGGTGTACCGCGAGCTCACGCCCGCCGCCATCTACCACTGCCTGCTGGTCACGGCGCGCACCAGCGCCGTGGTGCTGCTGCTGGCGGCGCTGGCCATGGTGGCGTCGTACATGATCACCATCGCCGACATTCCCGGCCAAGTGGGCGGCTGGCTGCAGGTGTTCGGCGACCACCCGATGGTGCTGACGGCCGCGATGATGGTGGTGATTTTCTTCGCCGGCATGGTGCTGGACTTCATCCCCATCGTGCTCATCTTCACGCCGGTATTCCTGCCCATCGTGCAGCAGGCGGGCATCGACCCGATCTACTTCGGCGTGATCTTCATCATCAACTGCTCGCTGGGCATGATCACGCCGCCGGTGGGCGTGGTGCTCAACGTCGTCAGCTCGGTCGGCAAAGTCAGCCTGCCCGACGCGGTGCGCGGCGTGCTGCCTTTTCTGCTGGCCGAGGCCGCCGTGCTGGTGGCGCTGGTGCTGTTCCCGCAACTGGTCACCCTGCCCGCCCAATGGTGGCGCTGACCGGTGGCGCCGCTTTTCCCCCACTGACTGCAACCTTCTTCAAGGAGACAACCATGAAACCCCTGCACAAGCTGCTGGCCACGGTGCTGACATCGGCCGCCGCCCTCGTCGCCGCGCCGCACGCGGCCCTGGCGCAACCGGTGGCCAAGTTTGCCGTCACGCTGCCCGAGAAATCGCACCAGGGCCAGGGCGTGGCCAAGTTCATCGAGCTGGTCAACGCCAAGAGCGGCGGCAAGCTCAAGATCAAGGGCTTCTACGCCGGCGCGCTGGGCAACGACGTGCAGATCACCTCGGCGCTGCAGGGCGGCACCGTGGAGTTCACCGTGCCTCAGACGACGACGCTGACCGGCATGATCAAGGAATACGAGATCCTCGACTTCCCCTTCCTGTTCGCCGACACGCAGCAGGCCGAGAAGGTGCTCGACGGCCCGGTCGGCCAGGCGCTGCTCGACAAGCTGCCGGCCAAGGGGCTGGTAGGCCTGGCGTACTGGGAGAACGGCTTCTTCAACGCCACCAACAGCAAGCACCCCATCGCCAAGGTGGAAGACTTCGCGGGGCTGAAGTTCCGCTCCATCCAGGCCCGCATCACGCAGGAGACCATCAAGGCGCTGGGCGCCAACCCGGTGCCGCTGGCCGTGCCCGAGCTGTACACGGCGCTGGAGACGCACACCATCGACGGCCAGGGCACGCCCACGGCGGTGATCGCCGCGCTCAAGCTCGATGAAGTGCAGAAGTACCTCTCGCTCACGCGCCACAGCTACGGCGCCTTCATTCCGCTGGTGTCCAAGAAGTACTGGGACAAGCTCTCCGACGCCGAGCGCAAGATCCTGAAGGACGCAGCGGTGGAGGCGCGCAGCTACCAGCGCCAGGTGGCGCGCGACCAGGCCGCGTCGGCGCAAAAGGCCATGGCCGCCAAGGGCCTGGCCGTCAACGACGTGAGCCCCGCCGAATACGCCCGCATGCGCGAGCAGGTGCAGCCGGTGTGGCAGATGTTCAAGCCCGACGTGGGCGACGCGCTGTACCAGCAGGTGATGCAGGAACTGGCCGCCAAGTAACACCGACCGCTGCGCCGGCGCGGCCCACCCCGGCGGCGCGCGGCGCTCCCGCAGCCCGGCCGCCCACGAGGCGGGCGGCGCTGCCTTCCAGGAACCACCCTTTCGAGAACCCCATGAAACTCGCCACCCTCAAGCAAGGCGGCCGCGACGGCACGCTGGTCGTCGTCAGCCGCGACCTCACCCGCTGCCTGGCCGTGCCCACCATCGCCCATTCGCTGCAGGCCGCGCTGGACGACTGGGAGCGCTGCGCCCCGCTGCTGGCGCAGGTGTCCGACGCGCTCAACGCCGGCACGGCGCAGGGCGCCCAGCCGTTCGACGCGACGCAGTGCCACAGCCCGCTGCCGCGTGCCTACCAGTGGGCCGACGGATCGGCCTACCTGAACCACGTGGAGCTGGTGCGCAAGGCGCGCGGCGCCCAGGTGCCCGAGAGTTTCTACACCGACCCGCTGATGTACCAGGGCGGCAGCGACTCGTTCGTGGGCCCGCGCGACCCGATCGACGCGGTGACCGAGGACTGGGGCATCGACCTGGAGGCCGAGGTGGCCGTGGTCACCGGCGACCTGCCGCTGGGCGCCAGCGTGCAGCAGTGCGAGCACGCCATCCGCCTGGTGATGCTGGTCAACGACGTGAGCCTGCGCGGCCTGATCCCGGGCGAGCTGGCCAAGGGCTTCGGCTTCTTCCAGAGCAAGCCGGCCAGCGCCTTCTCGCCCGTGGCCGTCACGCCCGACGAGCTGGGCAGCGCCTGGCAGGGCGCCAAGGTGCACCTGCCGCTGGGCGTGCAGATCAACGGCGCGCCGTTCGGCTGCCCCAACGCCGGGCAGGACATGGCCTTCAGCTTTGCCCAGCTGGTGGCGCACGTGACCAAGACGCGCGCCATGGCGGCCGGCTCCATCATCGGGTCGGGCACGGTGTCGAACAAGCAGGGCAGCCTGCACGGCTCCAGCATCGCCAACGGCGGCGTGGGCTACTGCTGCCTGGCCGAGGTGCGCATGTACGAAACCATCGAGTCCGGCAAGCCCGCCACGCCGTTCCTGCGCTTTGGCGACCGCGTGCGCATCGAGATGCTGGACGCCGCCGGCCAAAGCATTTTTGGCGCCATCGAGCAGACGGTGCGCCAGGTGGCGGCGGCAGGCTGAGGGGCAGCGCCATCATGCTCAAGCTCTACTCCTATTTCCGCAGCTCGGCCTCATTTCGCCTGCGCATCGCGCTGGCGCTCAAGGGGCTGGCCTACGAGACGGCGCCGGTGCACCTGCTCAAGGACGGCGGCGAGCAGCACCTGCCCGGCTTTCGCGCGGTGAACCCGGCCGGCCTGGTGCCGGTGCTGCAGGACGGCGACCAGGTGCTGACGCAGTCGGTCGCCATCATGGAATACCTCGACGAGGCCTACCCCGCCCGCCCGCTGCTGCCGCAAGATGTGCCAGGCCGCGCCCGCGTGCGCGCGCTGGCGCTGACGATTGCCTGCGACGTGCACCCGCTGGGCAATCTGCGCGTGCTCAACTACGTGGGCGACACGCTGGGCGCGGGCGAGCAGGGCCGCAAGGAATGGGCCCGCCACTGGATCGCGCTGGGCTTTGCCGCGTTCGAGGACATGCTGGCGCAGGGCGGCGCCCCCACCGGCGCGTTCTGCCACGGCGACACGCCCGGCATGGCCGACTGCTGCCTGGTGCCGCAGGTGTTCAACGCGCGCCGCTTCGGCCTGGACCTGGCGCCCTACCCGCACATCCAGCGCATTACCGCGCTGTGCGAAAGCCTGCCGGCGTTTGCCGCCGCGCACCCGGCGCAGCAGCCGGACGCACCGCGGTAACCCCCCGCGCCCCGCCCGCCCAGGCCCGGCACATCAGGCGCCAGATCAAGCGCCGGACGTGCCCGCCTGGGGCTGGCCGGGCTGCGGCGGCTGCGCCGACGCGCCGCAGGAATGGCAATAGTGGGCGAACGCGCTCTTGCGCGTACCGCAGGGCTTGCAGCGGTCGAACAGGCCGATGCCGCAGTGCGGGCAGAAGTCGATCTGCTCGTTCTTCAAATCCACCGGGCGCTCGCAGCCCGGGCACACGCTCTTGGACAGGCGCGCCAGCGCCACGTCGTAGCCCAGCTCCTTGCGCCGCTCCTGCTCGGGCATCTGCTCGGCCTGTTTTTGCCGCTCCAGGTAGCGGTTCAGGGCCACGATGGCGTAGCGCCCCACCACGGCGGTGACCACGATGCCGACGATGTAGCGCACGTAGCCGCCGTAGCTGGGCAGGTAGGGCACCAGCTCGACGAAGAAGGCGAACACCGCAAAAAAGATGAAGCCCCAGACGAAGGGCCACCAGGTGCTTTTGCGCTTTTTGGCGAACAGCCAGCCGGCGGCGGCCAGCAGCGGCAGCGTCAGCGCCAGGCGGTACAGAAACACCCGCAGCTCGGCGCTGCGCTGCGCCTCGGCCAGCTTGATGCGCCCGCCGCGCTCCAGCACCTCCAGGCTGCGCTGCGCCGCCTGCGCCGACTGGCGCGCGTCCAGCAGCGCCTGCTCCTGCGCCTGCTGGGCCTGCTGCGCCGTGCGCTCCTGCGCCTTCAGCGCGTCCAGCGCCCGGGTGCGGGCGATGACCTCGGGGTCCTGGTCGGAGCGCTGCGTGGCGCTGCGCGCGGCCAGCCAGTTGCCCAGCGTCTCGCGCTCGGCGCGGGTGGCGCTGCGCGCCTTGTCGTACTGCAGCCGCGCCTGCATCAGCGCATCCTGCGCCTGCTGCTCGCCCTCGCGCGCCAGCTTGGCCTGCGCGCGCAGCGGCTCGACCTTGGCCATGTCCATGAAGGCGTCCAGCTCCAGCGGCGCCTCCACCCGGGGCAGGTCGCCCACGACGGTGCCCCCCAGCCCGATCAGAAAGTTGGCGAACACCAGCGCCACCAGCCACAGGCCCCGGCGAAACCATTTTTCCGACAGGCGAAGTCCCTTGCTCATGCTGCTCTCCTTCTCTGTTTTGCTATTTTATTAATAGCTGTATGCGCTTTGTAATGGCGCGTTATACCGCATTTATCGTGCAATATTCAGATCCAGCGTGCGGGGCGCACCGGCCAGTCCGGCCTGCTGCAGCCAGGCCAGCGCCGAATCGACGGTGACGGTCTCGATCCGGTCGGCAAAGCGCTTGGCGGCGGGGTGGTCGTCAAAGGCGATGTTGGCCGCGCCGATGCGCCCGCCCAGGCGGGTCAGCGCGCCGATCCTGAGCACGCTGGGCTGGTAGCCCTTGAACTGCAGCCAGGCCTGCGCCTGGTCGCGCGTGCGCACGCCGGCCGGCTCCATGGCGGCGGCCAGGGTCTCCAGCGCCCACTGGTTGGACTGCTGGTACTTGCTGCCCCACACGTAGCTGACCATGCTGTACGGCGCGTGCTGCAGCACCGTGGCGCGCGCATTGCTTTGCAGCAGCGCCAGCATCTGCCGCTGCACCTCGGGGGTGGGCACGGCCCACACGGCCTGGTAGCGCCACAGGTCGTCCAGAAAGAATTCGCCCAGCCCCTGGCGGTACACATGGCCCACGGCGGTGCCGCATTCGTTGAGCTTGTGCACCACGCGCCAGGGGCCGGCGTCGCTGCGGTAGGCCCAGCCCAGGTGCGAATACCGCAGGCCGTACTTGCGCAGGTCCTGCCCGGCGCGGCCCAGCACCACCACGCGCGTGCCGCTGCCGGCGTAGGCCGCATCCAGCGCGGCGGCGGTCTGCGCGGCCAGTTGCATGCCGCGCTCGATCAGCGCGGGCGTGGGCTTGTGCGGCTCGCACGAGCGCCCGGCGTGGGCAGCGCCGGCGGCCAGCAGCAGCGCGCACAGCAACAGCGCGGCGCGGCGCAGGGGGTGCAGGAGGTGTAGCAACGGCGATGGCATGGTGCGCACCCCCGTCACAGCCGTTCGTTGTACAGCAGCGCGCGGCCCAGCGCGTTGGGCACGAAGGCCAGCACCTCGCCCGCCGCCGACAGGATCACGCCCGTGCTGATGACGCTGCACGCCACCACCGTGCCCACGCCGTAGGCCGATGCGGCCAGCGCCCGCCCGGAGACCTGGACGCTGGCCCGCGCGCCGTCGGAGGCGCGTTCGAGCAGGTAGACCGTGCCCGCAGCCGAAGCCTCGACGGCTGTGACGGTCAGCACCGCGCCCGTGACCGACAGCGCCGCCGGCAGGGCCAGCGCCGCCCCGGCAACCGCCGCGCCGGCGGACGCCGCACCCACCACCGAGGCCACGGGCATCAGCGACAGCGCCGCCGAAGCCTCGCTCTGCGCCTGCGCCGGCGCGGCCAGCAGCGCGCCCGACAGCCCCAGCGCAAGCGCCAGGCGGGCCAGTGTTTTACGCACGATGAAAGACATGATCGGCTCCTTGGTTGCGTGGCAAGCGGCGCGGGTTACTTGTCTGCCGCCTCGGCGGCCTCGCGGCGGCCCTGCAGGCGCGCTTCGAGCAGGTCGGCCTCGTGGCGGTCGCGCAGCATCTTGGCCAGGGTGAAGGCGGTGGTCACCAGGTAGAGCCAGCTCACGCCCAGGTAGGCCTTGTAGGCGGAGTTGATGTCCATGCCGGCCAGCCCCCAGCCCGTCAGCCCCATGGCCACGGCAAAGCCGCCCCAGACCACGGCGCCCCACATCGGCACGTCGCGCCCCGGGCCGCGCCGGGCGGCGCCGGCGCTGTCGCGCACATACTTGGCCAGCACGAACACCGAGGTCAGGCAGAACACGTAGCCCATCACCATGAAGGCCTGCTCCAGCGGCTCGCCCGGCAGCCAGGCCAGGCCCACGGCGCACAGAAAGACGGCGATGCCGAACGAGATCCAGACCTGCATCTGCCAGGCGCGGGTGTCACGGGCGACGGTGTATGCGGAAGAAGACATTGCGATGGATGGCCACAGGCCTTGGTTGAACATGGCCGCATGGTGCCGGCGGGCCGCGCCGCCGTCCGCGCAAAAGTGCTGTGGTGGATTCGTGCCGGCTGGTTGGTATCGCATGGCGATACTTTTGGCCCATGCGGCCCGCCGGTTGGGCATGGTCGATCAACCTGCCATGGCTGCGAGGCCTGTGCGGCTTGCCCCGCGCTCAACTACCAATAAATATAGCTATCAGCGCTTTATGGATAAGCGTTAGAAGCCAATCTGGTATGTATTTTTCTACAGCAGATCGCCTTGCGGCTGCACACCTGCCGCAGGCCGCAGCCGCGCAAAGTTCAGCGGTGCGCCAGGTGTGCGCCTTCCCGTGAAGGTCAATCGTCGGATTTGGAAGCCAGCTTTTTCTGGATATCCCTGCCGACGATCAGATAAATGCCCAGGCCGATGACCGGCCACCAGAACCACGGAGAAACCAGCGGATAGGTGAGGACGCGGAAACCCGCCGTGCCCGCCGCCGCGCCCACCACACCGACGCTGCCGCCGATCAATGACATCGCCAGCGCGCCCAGTGCGATAGCCGTGCCGCCCGTGGCAATGCCTACCGTTCCGATTGCGAGATAGGTGAGGAAGCCGATCCCCGCGCCTGCTGCCGCGCCCCCGCCCAGGGCGATGCCCCCGGGCAGGACAAAGTGCGTCATGGTGCCCACCAAGGTGGACAGGTAGATGCCGTAGGAAACGATGCCGAGGCCAATGACACGCTGGTGCAGCCTTGCCATGAGGGCGTGCTCGGCTGCCTGTGCATCTGCCGCCGCATGCAGTCCCTCGGCGCGGAGCTGCTGCTCCTTTTTTCTGCGCCTGCTCCGAAGGTACAGGGCAGAGCCGATCCACAAGGCAAGAAGCAGCAGGCCGAGGCCGATGGCCGGGGTGAATGCACGCATGGCGATCACCCCTCGGCGTGCGCCGCCAGGAACAGCGATTTCTCCAGCGAGGAGAAGAAGTCCTGGTAGTGCTTGGGATCTTCGATCGGGGTGATGTTGAACTGCGCATTGGCGCGCACCAGCATCCGGTCGGTGCCCTGCGGGCGCACGCTCACGGTCATCGTGATGCGGTACGCCGCCAGCTTGGTGCCGGTGACCGTGCCCAGCGTCAGGTCGGCCCGGTCGATCACGAAGCCCAGGTCCTGGAGCGTAGAGATCGTGGCGCGCAGGACTTTCTCCTTGTCATTGGTGTCGAAGGTGCGTGACTGGTAGCTGCGCTTTTGCAACTGCGTGCCGGAGTCCGCGTCCAGTACGCGCTGGTTGGTGGTCGCGCAGCCGGTCAGGGCCGCAGCGGCGACGATGCAGGAAGTGAGAAAAATGTGTTTCATATCTTGTGGGCTTCGAGGAAGACGGATTTGGAAAGCCGCTCATAGAAGTCGCGGTACAGCTCCTCGCTCTTGAGCGTTTCGGCATAGGTGGTGCCGTTGGTGCGCCGGACGATGCGCTGGAACGTGATGCGTACCAGGTGGCTGCTTTCGCTGGCCTTGCCGCCGCCGTCATTCACGGGGCGCACCACCAGCGCAACGCGAATGGTCTGATCCTTGCTGGTGGCCATGGCACCGCCGCCCAGCAGCGCCACTATCAGTGCGGCGGCAAACTCTCCCGCGTTGGAGGCATCGCGCTGCTTGCTGGCCGTCAGCACTCCGAGCCTGGATTCGGAGTTCTCCAGGTTGAAGCCCAGGTCTTGCAGCACGTTGGAACTGGCGGAAAGCAGGTCGTCCTCCTTGATCCCGTCGTAGCGCCGGGTTTCCAACTGGCGCTGCTGCAGCAGTTCCGGAGTCACCACGAAGGTGTTGGGCGGGGCCTGCACAGCGCAGCCGCCAATGAGCAATGCGGCGCACGCCGCGGCAACAGTCTTCTTCATGGTCAAAACCTCGACGTGTGGTAGGCGAAATCCCGCACCTTGCGTTCGTGGTCGAACTTGATGACGACCGTGAGCGTGCGCTGGCTGGTGGACGACGCGCCAGCCGCAGCGCCTACACCGCCGCCAAGACCGCCCGCCGCGCTGCCGCCAAAGCCCAGCACCAGCGCCTGGATGCCACCGCTGCTGGCCGAATAGGCGCGATCCGTGGAAATCTTGTCGTACACCCAGACCTCGCGCCGCTCCTCGTCGGAAGACACGATGTTGGGCGAACCCAGCACCTGTGCGACCTGCGCGCCGCTCATGCCGACCTGGATCTGCCGCTGCACCGTGCCCACGGTGAGCCGATCGGTGCTGTCGTCCTGCACGGCGGCGCGGTGTGCGCCGGCGCTCTGGCAGCCGTTGAGCATGGCCAATGCGGCCAGTGCGCTGGCCAAGTAAACCTCTCGTCGATGGCGCATGTCGCTCCTTTCCTTCCGTGCGTTGTGCCAAGGGATCCAACAGAATGAAATCAATCAACTATTTGTCACATTATCAATCAAATTTTGATTGATCGATTCAGCGCTTCGTAGCTTGTGCTGGATGAACGAGAAGATCGAATTCAGCAACCGATTGCGCCAGGCCATGGCAGACGCGGGCTATGCGGCAAGCCCCTCGGTGTTGGAGCAGGAGTTCAACTTGCGCTGGTATGGCCGCTCCATCAGCAACCAAGCTGCATGGAACTGGCTCAACAGCAAGGCCGTCCCCACCCAGGACAAAATCCAGGTGCTTGCCGAGTGGCTCAAGATCGAACCCGAAGTGCTGCGCTTCGGCGAAGCGGTGCGCAAGTCGGTGCAGCAGCACCGCCAGCGCTGGGACGAAGGCGTGGGCCACCTGGAGCGCGAAACCTTCGACGCCTTCCTGCAACTGCCCGCCCCGCAGCGCAAGCTGATCCGCGAAGTGATCCTGACCTTTGCACAGGTGCATAAAGCCACCCCGAACCCTGATGCGGCGGGCGGCATGGATGCCTAGCGCGGTGTCTCAAAAATGCCCATCAAATAATTGACCCAGCAGCCCGAGCGACAGACGCCAGGATGGAGCCAGCGCTTTCGTGCCACACGAAAGGCGAGGGATTCGATGCCATGTGGTTAACGGCCAGGGACGTTTGCTCCCCTGGCTAGAACTGCACAATCATTAAAACAATAGCTGTCTACGCTTGTAAATACTATGTTTTGATATGAAAAATATCCAAAACACATATACACCAAGCGCACACAGCTCTCTTTTTTTACTAACATCACGCCCTGCGGAACTCGGGCGCGGTTCGACCTGGCGCTACGCCAGCAGCCCCTGCACCCGCTCGCGCAGCAGCGCGGGCTGCACCTCGGCGGGGGCGACCGGCTGGCCCACGTTCAGCCCCACGCGGTTCCAGAACCCCCGGCGGAAGGGCCGCACCATGGCGCCGCCCTGCTCGATGCGGCTGAAGTACGAGCCCCACAGATTGGTCAGCGCCATGGGGATGACGGGCACCTGCAGCCCATCGGCGCGGGCGCGGTCGAGGATCTTCATGATGCCGCCCTTGAACTCCTGCAGCTGCCCGTCGCGGGTGATGCCGCCTTCGGGAAAGATGGCCAGCAGGTCGCCCTCGCGCAGCACCTGGGCGGCGCGCTCGAAGGCGGCCTCGTAGGTGGCCGGGTCGTCGCGCTGCGGGGCGATCGGGATGGCCTTGGCCAGCTTGAACAGCCAGCCCAGCACCGGGATGCGGAAGATGCGGTGGTCCATCACGAAGTAGATGGGGCGCGGGCTGGCGGCCATGAGCAGCACGGCGTCGACAAAGCTCACGTGGTTGCACGCCAGCACGGCCGCGCCCTGCACCGGCAGCTGCTCGTCGCCCTGCACCTTGAAGCGGTAGACCAGGCGCGAGAGCACCCAGGCGACGAAGCGCAGCAAGTATTCGGGCACCAGCAGAAAGATGTAGCCGGCCACGATGGCGTTGGCCACGCCGGTAAACAGGAACACCTGCGGCACGCTGAAGCCCGCGCCCAGCAGCGCGCCGGCGATGACCGAGCTGGCGATCATGAACAGCGCGTTCAGGATGTTGTTGGCGGCGATGATGCGCGCGCGGTGCGTGGGCTGGGCGCGCATCTGGATCAGCGCGTACATGGGCACGCTGTACAGGCCGGCGAACAGGCTCAGCAGCGCCAGGTCCAGCATCACGCGCCAGTGCGCGCCCTGCGCCACGAAGGCGCCCAGGCCCATCACGGGCGAGGCGGGCAACGCGCGCGAGGCAAAGTACAGGTCGATGGCGAACACGCTCATGCCGATGGCGCCCAGCGGCACCAGGCCGATCTCGACATGCCGGCGCGAGAGCACCTCGCACAACAGCGAGCCGACGCCGATGCCGACCGAGAACACCACCAGCAGCAGCGATGCCACCTGCTCGTCGCCGTGCAGCACCTCCTTGGCGAAGCTGGGAAACTGCGACAGGAACACGGCGCCGAAGAACCACATCCACGATATGCCCAGCAGCGAGCGGAAGACGACCACGTTCTCGTGCGCCAGCTTCAGGTTGCGCCAGGTCTCGCTGACGGGGTTCCAGTTGACGGCCAGGCCCGGGTCGGTGGCGGGCAGCCGCGGGATCACCTGCGCCACCGCGCGCCCGGCCAGCGCCAGCAGCACGCAGGCCACGGCCACGGTGGTGTGGCCGATGCCGGGCAGCGCCACCAGCAGGCCGCCGGCCACGTTGCCCAGCAGGATGGCGACGAAGGTGCCCATCTCCACCATGCCGTTGCCGCCGGTCAGCTCGCGCTCGCCCAGCACCTGCGGCAGGTAGGCAAACTTGACCGGGCCGAACAGCGTGGAGTGCAGCCCCATCAGGAACACGCAGCCCAGCAGCACGACGGCGCTGCCGGCCATGAAGCCGGCGGCGGCCAGCAGCATGATGGCGATCTCCAGGTTCTTGACCAGGCGGATCAGGTGCGTCTTGTCGTACTTGTCGGCCAGCTGCCCGCTGGTGGCCGAGAACAGCAGGAAGGGCAGCACGAACAGCGCGCCGATCACCAGCCCCGCCATCGCCGGCGGCAGCCAGGCCACCTGCAGCTGGTAGGTCACCATCACGGTGAAGGCGAACTTGAACAGGTTGTCGTTGGCCGCGCCGGCGAACTGCGTCCAGAAAAACGGCGCGAAGCGGCGCTGGCCTAGCAGCGCGAACTGGTTGGGATGCTCGTTGTGCATTGTTGCCTCTCTCCTCAAAAATCCTTGTGCAGCATTTGCAGCACCGGCCAAACAGCCAGCGCGGCAGCCATATGTTTCAGCGTGTGGCCGGACACCCAGTGGCCGCTCCACTGCCAGACGGCGGCGTCGCCCCACTCCAGCAGCTTGGCCAGCGCGTACCACGCCACCACGGCGGCCAGCGGCCAGGGCGTACGCCCCGGCGCGGGCCGCACCCACGCCAGCAGCACCAGCAGCGCCATGCCACCGCCCTGCAGCAGCGCCCAGGGCAGCAGCTGCCCCGAGGCGCGCCACACCGCCAGGCTGGCGGGCCCGGCCGCCAGCACCAGCGCGGCCGTCACCCACGCGGGCCGGCTGCCCCAGCGCGACTGCACCGCCAGGGCCAGCATGCCGGCAAAGGCCGGCACCATGCCCAGCCTGTCCCAGAACACGCCCGCGTCGTCCGGTGCGAGATGGTAACGGGACGAGCCCACGCAGGTCAGCAGCAGCCCGCCAAACAGCAAGCCGAGGCAAGCGCGCGCGCGGCCGCCCGCGCCCCGCGCCAGCAGCCACAGGCCGGCCGCGCCAAAGATGCCGAACGGCAGGTTGCTGAGCACGTCCGCCGCATGCGGCAGACCATGCCATGCGCGCCCGTCGGCAAACTGGTGGTACAGCGCCGCCTGCGGTACGTGCGGCCCCAGCACCGCGGCCAGCGCCAGCAGCGCGTAGCTGGCGTACAACAGGCGTTCGGCGCGTGGAAAGTCAGTGGTTTGGTGCATGCGGCCAGTCTGCCCAGCGCACGTGGCCAAACCGCAAGAAATAATTCTGCGGCGCACGGATTCATCCACGAAGTAGCGTAAAACGATACCCATGAGCACTACCGCCGACCTCGTCACCGCCCTGAAGAAGGAACTCAAGGCCGCGCACATGACGTATGCGCAGCTGGCCCAGGCGCTGAACATGGCCGAGTCCAGCGTCAAGCGCATGCTGGCCCGGGGCGACATGCCGCTGTCGCGCATCGACGCCATCTGCCGCGCGCTGGCGCTGGACTTTGCCGACCTGGCGCGCCGCGTGGCCGACAGCCAGCCGCTGCTGCAGGAGCTGACGCAGGCGCAGGAGAAGGCCGTGGTGGGCGACAAGAAGCTGCTGCTGGCGGCCATATGCGTGCTCAGCCAGTGGACGCTGGAGCAGATGACCGCCACCTACCGCATCAGCGAGGCCGAGTGCATCCAGTGCCTGGCGCAGCTCGACCGCATCGGCATCATCGAACTGCGCCCCGGCAACCGCTACCGGCTCAAGCTGGCCAAAACCTTCCGCTGGCGCGCGCACGGCCCGGTGATGGAGTTCTTCCGCGAGCACGCGCTGCTGGACTACTTCGCCGGCGGCTTCGACGGCCCGGGCGAGGGCGTGCTGCTGGTGCACGGCTCGATCAGCCGCAACCTGGCGCCCGCCTTCATGGAGCGCATGCAGCGCGTGGCGCAGGACTTTGCCCAGCAGCACCTGGCCGACCAGCGCGTGCCCGAGGCCGAGCGCGAGGGCTATACGCTGCTGCTGGCGCTGCGCAGCTGGGAGTTCGAGGCCTTCAGCGCGATGCGGCGTCCGGCCAAGCTGTAGGGCTACCAATTAAATAGCTGTTTACGCTTGATGGACAAGCGTTTCAGGCACTTTTCATTCGTATAAATACATCTCTTCACAAGACTTTGCCTGCCAGCCACCTAGCTGGCGCAAGCGTTCACGCAGGGCCTGCACCATGCGCTCCATGGATACGCCATCAACCCCAGCCAAGGAGCACCACACCATGACCCGCACCCGTCTGCTCGCCATTGCCGCCGGCCTGGCCGCCGCCTGCACGTTCGCCGCCAGCGCCGGCGCGGCCACCAGCGCCAGCATCGTCATCCAGGCCGGCGCGCCGGTGCACTACCAGCCGCCCCCGCCGCCGCGCTACGAACGCGTGCCGCCGCCGCGGCGCGCCATGGTATGGCAGCAGGGCCACTGGGAATGGCACGGCCACCGCTACGTGTGGGTGGGCGGCCGCTGGCTCAAGGCCCGCAGCGGCCACCACTACCGCCAGCCGGCCTGGCACCAGTCGGGCGGCCGCTGGCAGTACACGCGCGGCGGCTGGGACCGCGACGGCGACGGCGTGCCCAACCGGCACGACCGCCATCCGAACAATCCCCACCGCCGCTGAAGCCGCCCCTGGCGGGCCGCGCTCCTGCTATCATCGCCCGCGCAGGAGAGCGGTCGGCGCCACGCGCGCCGCCCCACCGAAGGCGCAAACTCCCATACACGCTCAGGTTTCATTACTGCACCATTACATGGCCGTCTGGAGAGCCGCCGCGCGCAACGCGCGGCGCACCGAAGGAGCAAGCCGCCGGCGCACGATGCGCGGGCGGCGAATCTCTCAGGTACCAAGGACAGGGGGAGCGGCAGCCGGGTCTCGGCGTCGCCATGCTTTTACCCAATAGCGGCCTGCGCGCGCCCGACCCGTACAAACCTTGCAAAGGCTTGTTCATCATGCGCGTCATCGTTCTGGGCGCCGGCGTCGTCGGCACCACCTCCGCATACTTTCTGCAGCAGCTCGGCCACAAGGTCACCGTCGTGGACCGCCAGCCGGCCCCCGGCGCCGAAACCAGCCTTGCCAACGGCGGGCAGATCTCGGTCAGCCACGCCGAACCCTGGGCCAACCCGGGGGCGCCGCTCAAGGTGCTCAAATGGCTGGGGCAGGAAGACGCGCCGCTGCTATTTCGCGTGCGCGCCGACATGCGCCAGTGGCTCTGGGGGCTGCAGTTCCTGCGCAACTGCACGCCGGCGCGCACGCGCCACAACATCGAGCAGATCGTCGAGCTGGGCAGCTACAGCCGCGCCGTGCTGCAGCAACTGCGCCGCGACACCGGCCTGCAGTACGACCAGCGCACACAGGGCATCCTGCACTTCTACACCAACGCCCGCGAGTTCGACGCCGCGCTGGCGCCGGCCGAGCAGATGCGCCGGCTGGGTTGCGAGCGCCGCGTGATCGACGCCGACGAGGCCGTGCGCATCGAGCCGGCGCTGGCGCACATCCGCCCGCAGCTGGCCGGCGCCACCTACACCGCCGAGGACGAGTCCGGCGACGCCAACCTGTTCACGCGCGCGCTGGCTGGCCTGGCGCAGGCGGGCGGCGTGCAGCTGCGCCTGGGCTGCAGCGTGACGGCGCTGCGCCAGGCGGGCGGCGCCATCGACCACGTGGAGATCACCAACGAAGACGGCCGCTACGAGCGCCTGCAGGCCGACGCCTACGTGCTGGCGCTGGGCGCCTTCAGCCCGCTGCTGGCGCAGCCGCTGGGCCTGCGCCTGCCGATCTACCCGGCCAAGGGGTATTCGGTGACGCTGCCCGTGAAGGACGCGCGCCTGGCGCACCAGGTCAGCCTGACGGACGACGAGTTCAAGCTGGTGTTCTCGCGCTACACCAGCGCGCACGAGGACCGTTTGCGCATTGCCGGCACGGCCGAGCTCAACGGCTACGGGCGCGAGCTGAACGCCGCGCGCTGCCAGGCCATCGTGCGGCGCGTGGAGCAGCTCTTTCCCGGCGCGGGCGACACCACGCAGGCCCAGTTCTGGAGCGGCCTGCGCCCGGCCACGCCGAGCAACGTGCCGCTGATAGGCCGCACGCGCTACGCCAACCTGTTCCTGAACACCGGCCACGGCACGCTGGGCTGGACGCACGCCTGCGGCTCGGGCAAGTCGATCGCGCGCATCGTCAGCGGCCTGGAGCCGGAGCTGGACTTCGCCTTCTGCCACGCCGGGCAGGGCGCGCCGGCCCGCCCGGCAGAGCGCCTGGGCGGCGCGCGCCAGGCCTGAGACTGGAGATCTGCGCCCAGGCGATCAGCTACGCCGGGCGCGTGGCGCCTTGCCCGCAGCCGACTTGGCTGCAGTTGGCTTGCTGGCAGCGGCCTTGGGGCGCGCGGCGCGCTTGGACGCTGCAGTGCCCGGCTGCGCCGCAGCCATGCCCTGGGCCACCATCTGGCTGGCCATATCGCCCGCCGACTTGAGCACGCCATCGGCCATGGCGCGGGTGGCGCCAAACGCCGCCTGCTGCGCGCCCACGTCCTGCAGGGCGCCGGCGGCAATCTGCTGGAACTGCTGCGTCAGCGCGTTCCACCACTGCATGGGGTCGGTCAAGCCGGCAGCCAATTCAGGTGCCGCCGGCTTGCTGGCCGCGCCGGCCTTGCGCGGCTTGTCGGCGGCGGGCTCGGCCTTGGCGCCGGGCCGGGCCTGCGCGGGCTGCGGCGCCGCTGCTGCGGCCCGCTTGCCGGTGAAGGCGTCGGCCATGTCGCCCATGGCCACGTTCATGCCCTGCAGCGTGGCCAGGGTCATTTTCTGCACTTCCAGCGCCTGCACCGTGGCCGTCAGCGCGCGCGCGTTCTGCTCCAGCCAGAACTGCACGGCCTTGAGCTCCTGGATGCGCTTGTCCAGCTCGGCCACGTCCAGCGTCGGCGCCACCCAGCCCGACGCCCCCGGCACGCCCGCCGTGGCGCCCTTGGCCAGGTTCTGCAGGAAGTCGAACCCGGGGATGAAGTTGCCGAAACCGAAAGATGTGTTCTCGCTCATGCCCAATCCTCCTTTTGCCAGACCATGACCCCGACAGCTTACGCCAACCCACGCAGTCAGCCCACTGCGGGCTGCAGGTACAGCTGATACAGGCGCTGGCGCGCCGCCGCGCCAATACCGAGGCGCTGCTCCAGGTAGCGCTCCATGCCCCCGTATTCATGCGCGACGAGCTGCAGCGCGGCCTGCAGGAAATCCTCCTGCACCTGCCAGATGACGCGCAGCGCCTCGTCCGGCGCCGTGCCGCTCAGGCCGGCCGGGCGGCGGTACAGGCTGTTGGTCAGCAGATAGTCCTGCATCACGTCGCGCTGCGACACCCCCAGCGCCAGCAGCAGCAGGGCGGCGGCAAAACCGGTCCGATCCTTGCCAGCGGTGCAGTGGAAGACCAGCGGCGAGTCGTCGTCGAGCAGCTGCGCGAACAGCGCGGCAAACTGCGCCGTGTTGTCCGACACGAAGGCGCGGTAGGTGTCCTGCATCAGCCGCACGGCCACGTCGGCGGTCAGTGTGTGCCCGGCCGCCGCCAGATCCTTGGCGCGCTGCACCACGGTGGGCTCGATCGGCAGCGCCAGCTGCTGCACCCGGGGCAACTGGTACGCCATGGCGGCGCGCTCCGCGTGGCCGCGCAAGTCCACGGCGCGCGCCAGCCCCAGGCTGGCCAGGGCTTGCTTGTCCTGCGGCGTCAGCGCCGCCAGGTGGTCGGAGCGAAACAGCCGGCGCCAGCGCAGCCGCCGCCCGTCCGCGCCGATATAGCCGCCCAGGTCACGGAAATTGGAGGCGCCATCGAGCGCCAGCGTACGGGAGAAAGTGTCCATGCAGACACTGTACCTGTGCGCGGTGCAGGATTGATGACCGCGGGCACGGGCTGTGCGCGGCGGGACGCGCTTACTGCCTCCCTGCCCTCAGGCGCTGAGATCCACGGTTTGGGCGTCGGGGGCGTTCTTCTTGACCGAGGCAATGCCGCCTTCCATGGCCGAGGCCGAGGAGTACATCTCGCTCTTGCCGATCACCTGGCCATTGGCGGCCTTCAGGTTGAAATAGGGCTTGCCATTGGACGCGGTGGCGCGCTCGTAGCGCTCGTCCAGCGGGCCGTTGGCCTTGACCGAATCGATGCCCTGCAGGGCGCTGGCCTTGGCCTCGTACATTTGGCTGGTCAGAATTACCTCGCCATTGCCGGCCTTGAGGTTGAACATGAACTTGTCGTTCTTGGACTTCGTGATCTCGAACTTGCCGCTCATTGGATTCCTCCTGAGGTATGTGGTTTGAATGGCCGGATGGCGCTGTGTTTGTACCAGAACACCGGCGAATGTCCATGCAACCTCATGGCAACGGTACCGATCCCACGCAGCAAGGGAGCGTGGAACCAAGCGTGCCCCACGCGACCCCGGCAGGCATGGACCGCAGAAACAAAAAAGCCCCAAGCTTTTGATCGCTTAGGGCTTTTGCTTTTGGACGTTTGCGGACTGGCGCAGACTTGTATTTGGTGGCTGGGGCACGATCCCAAAAGGTTCGCTATCCAGCATGAATACAGCACCTTTCGAAAATTTGGGGACGTACGAGGGAACAGTTTAGGGAACAGCGCAGCGCAAGGCAACTTTTTCACTCGATGTGGACGTCATTTCGACCCTCAGTCTGGCGTAGAAAGCCGACCAAATTCATCCAGCATCTCCAGCAATGAAAGAAAGTCGGAAGGAACGCTGGCACGACGCATCTGATTCGCGATCAGCGCGTCCGTCAGTGTAAGCCCGCAAGCGTCCTGAAGCGCGTGATTGACTCGGGCAAGGACCTCCTTGCCAGGAACCATGGCGACGCGTGCATCTGGTCGCCCCCACTTGCCCTCGAATTCCCTCGAGAACGTCCCGGTGACCGTTGCCGGATCGACACCTGGCACCGTCCGCTTCTGGAAGTCCGAATATTGCTTCAGCAATTGTGCAAAGACTTCGTGGCGCAAGTCCTCCATGGTGGTCTTCAGCAAAGCGTCAATGTCAGGCGACGCTTCACGCGCGCGGCCCGTGCGCCGCTCACGCTCCCGGAAACGCACATCCAGCGCTGCACGCAAAAGCCGTTCATCGAGAAGATAGTTCTCGATCTCCTTGCGCTGATGGATATGGACCTTGAATCCGTGCGCGTTCAGCTCCTTTTCGATCTCCACCAGTTCGCCATCGCACCGGTAGTCCCGATCCAGGACCACAGCCCTCAGGACTTTGCCGCCAACCGTCTTCTCAACACCGGCCGCCAAGTCGATCGCGCGTCGAGGATTGAAGCCTTCCATCTGGATTACAGCGAAATCCGAGCGATTGGCCAAGCGCTGCATGTTCAGGGTCCTCGCCACAGGCGAAAGAATCTGAAAGTCCAGCCCCTCGACAAACACCGCACGCCGGGTCTTGGCCAGTTGCGTCAGCGTGGGATTGAGGTTGGAACCCAGGGCTGCGAACACCCGCTTCAACTGCGAAACGTCCTTGACGCGGCTTGCCGCCGTCTTCCGCTTATTGATGTTCAACAAGCTCGTCGGCTCGCACTCGGCAATGATCTCTGTAGAGTGGGTAGCAATGACAATGTCCGGTCCGAGTTCACGCAGCAATGCGACCAACTGACGTTGCAGGTCCGAATGCAGGTAGATGTCCGGCTCGTCGATCACAAGCACGCTTGCATTGGACGACTTGACGATGAACGAGAGCATCTGACACCAGACCTGAAAGCCATAGCCCGCCCAACAGATCTCCCGATCGAGTCTTTCTTCGGGACAGAACATGTAAAGCGTCTTCCCATCCTCACTGGTCTCCGGGCGTTTGATATCCATCCCCGGCCAAGTGGACTGGATCAACTCGCGGAAGCGGTCGAAGTCTTCAGGATAGTGGTGCCAGATATTTCGAAAGTTGCGCGATGCTCCGCTTGCGAACAACGCCAGTCGGGCCGCTTCTTTTCCGTACAGCGGCTCGCGCTGCTCCACTGGGCCAAGGATTGGTACGAACGCGATATCCAGGTCAAACGCGTCCCGAAAACTCTTGGGTGTCCGGACTTCTCCTGAGCGCATTTCCGGAACAAGAAAACAACTACCGGACTCAGGAAAGTACAGCACCAGCTTGTTCTCATTGGACAGGCGGAAAGTGACCGATGCCGCCTTGCTTTCATCGTACTCGTGAAAGATATTCTCCGCCGCGACCGGCAGCCCATCGAGGTTCAGCTTGTAGCCATAGTGCACGACGCCGTCCATCTGCAGGCGCTCCGGCTTTTTTGCCTTGGCCCGTCGCATCCCTTCATGCAGGATACGCAGAGCCCCTACGATGGTCGACTTGCCGGAGTTATTTGGCCCGACCAGAACATTGAACTCCTGCAAGTGGAGCGTAAAGTTGCCGAATGCCTTGTAGTGGGAAAACCGTATTGAAACAATTCTCAAGGGCACTATCACCTCCTCATATTTTTTCTCTCAGCATCTTCGCAGAAGCGCCCCATGGCTAAATGACTTTGCTTTCTCTCGCCTGAAGCGTCATCTGTACGTGAATTCAGACACAGTTTTGTTAACGGCTTTAAATACTGAACAACGGACTGGGGTTCGCACGGGACAACACAAGCTGCAGGCGATGTGTGGCGCGGCTCAAGGCAACATATAACAGGCAGCGGGCATCCTCCTTGTCTGGAAACGTCCGCGCATCGCAGAGCATCAGAATGACACTTTCGCACTCAAGACCCTTTGCCTTGTGAACTGTGCTGATGGCCCGCGCCGGAGGACTTGGCCGCGTGTGCGTTCTGTGGTGCGTGATCTCGGCGAGCCCGATGTCAGCGCTTTCGTAGTCACCCAGCCGCACAGCCTCCCAGAATTCCTTCTGATGATCGATCTGGACGTCGCCAAAGACTGCCTGCTGGTCTTTCATTTCGCGCAAACGCCTGAGCATTTTCGACACGCCCCGGTGATCCGGTTCGGCTGTGAGTGGTCGGGCAAGCTCCTGGATCAAAGCCGGCTTTCCGGATGTCGGTCTCGTGCAGCCTTCGCTGGCTTCCCGGATCAGCCTGTCACCGAAAGCTGAGGGGCTGAAGCCCTTGCCAACATCTTCCATGAAATCAACAACAGCGGCAGCGATGGCCGCCGCGTCGCCGGCGTTGGCCTGAATGGCTGCGACCAGCCGGTCAAGTCCCGCCCTGGTGTGTCCTTCCCAGATCGGCAGCCGGCGCGAAAACATGGCCCGGATTGCGCGTGCCGTATCGTTGTATCGCGTGAGGACAAGCAATGACGACTGACTCTTCTCAAAATCATCAATGGGCTTGCGCTGACCCTGGGCGAGCTGGATGCTCATACGGGCCTGTGCTTGGTTCTCAGCAAAGACCACCTCAACGCTATCCGGCAATCCGGACCTGAGATCAATTCGTCCCTTGTTGCGCAGCGTCTCACGCACCTTCAACGTCCACATACCCAGGCGAGGACAGCCGCCGCGATTCCAGCGATGGGGGAAGTCGAGTTGCTCGAACGCTTGTGCAGCGCCAGTCAGTGTTTGCCAGTCATACCGGGGCAAAGCTCCCTTGATAGGCTTGTCAGGAAAGATGCACTGCATCGGATCGGCGAATATACGTACCCGTGAACCCTGCCCCGCCAGTGCCATCACCACGGCATGCTGATCGCCGCTTGAGTCCTGATGCTCGTCGCATAGAACAACCGGGAACCGGCGGGCAATCGCTGTGGCAATCATCGGATGACGCCTAAGCAGTGCTGCAACCTTGCGCGCCAGCTCACTGTAGCCATCTTTGCGTTGCCGGACCCATGCGCCCGTATCCGCTGGCAACCCGAGGCCAGTGTGATAGGCGCTGGCAATGCTGGCAATCAAACTGTCGATCGTCGCGATTTCCACACGCGACCCGGCGCCTCTCGTGCGGCCTGCAAAGACTGAGCACGCTGCATGCGTATGTGTCAAGATCAGCGTTCGCTGCGCGCTGGAAGCTGCCGCCAGTGCACTGGCGTAGTCAGCACCCTGATGTGTTTTTCCGCACCCCGCAGGAGCTTCCACGACGACAAGGCGGGCGTCTGACCGGATGGCGGCACTAACCCTCTGGTCGCTCACGATTGCAGGTCTTCCAGCGGAGGCAGCCCTGCTGAGGCGCGAACAGCGTTGCAGAATGGCAGGAGTTGAGTTCTCAGGCCCGGCCATACGCCGAGACTGAACAGCTTCTCGGCCAGCTCCCGGCCGCCCTGCCCGGTCTTGAACCAATCCTGGGATTGCTTACGATATGTTTTCTTGTCCACATCGGCCGTTCCGTCCGGCACCGCACCGCCTGCGGCCTCTTTGATCAGGCGCTTGAGATTCCCCCCCGCAGCCGTCTTGATACTGGAGAAATCCTTCGCCTCGATCTTGAGGCGCATCGCCAGAGTGCGCAGGCGGCGTCCGGTCTTTTCATCCTCCAGGTCTGTGATGAAAGCTTCGATTTTTTCATCAGCGAGTGCGTCAACGATGTTCGATTCGATGTCGCCCGATTTCCAGCGAAAGAGGAGCGGTCCGAGCTTCTTCTGCACTTCGGCCCAGCGCGTCGGGTGCCTGCTCTCGTCGTCGGCGAACCCGCCAAACTGCATGCCGCCCTTGGACAGAGATTCCAGCAGCTCGATCGTCGTGTCGTGACCACCGCCGTCGGCGACATGGAAGCCGAGGGGTTGAAGTTCCGACTCCAGCGCCTTTGTCAACAGCGACTGGACGAAACCGACCTCGGTGACACCTTCCGCGACCACGGTCAGTCGGGCCAGGAATGCGTCTGCGTCGGACGCACGTAGCGCCGCGACCTTTGCTCCCGAGAGCCGTCCGAGACTGCCCGTCTGGTCCATGTACCAGAGCGACGCCTTCGCTGCAGCCGAGATCGCCGCGGGACTATGCGTTGTGATGAAAGCCTGTGAAGTGGCGTCTTGCAATCTCGCCATCAGGATTCGCTGCCGGTATGGTTCAAGGCCGCGCTCGACCTCGTCAACGACAGTGATCGGGTTTCCGCCCTGAATCTGCTCGGCGATGGCAAGTGCGGACAGCCGCCGGGTCCCGGCACCCCAGCTCGACAAGGGCAGTTGCACCGTCTCACGCTTCGCCGTCAATCCGACGAGGGATGCGATTGACGGGCCCTGCCCGCCAGTGACTGCAATATCGAGATCGTCAGGCAACCTGCGCGTACGAAAGGCCTTGTCCAGATCCGACAGGGCCTTTCGTGCGTCATCAGACAGCTCGCTGCGTACGTCATTTTCAGCAAGCCTGCTTGCCATGCGCGAGCGAAGCCCCTTGTCCGTCAACAGTCGATCGAGGGCAGAACCCTGCACGAGACGCAGGTCCCGGTCATTGCGATCGTCTCCACTCAGGCGAACCAGACCAATCGCACGTCGAAGGGAGACCGGCAGTGTTTCGGTTAGTCCGCTTGGCTGGACGATCTCGTAGCTGAGTTCGAGATCGGCCGTGCCACGGACACGCAACAGGTAGACCTCGCCGGCAGGTTCGCTGTCTTCATCATGGGTGGGAACGACAGCGTCTTGCCCGTTCCAGCTCCAGGGCCATGACGGTTTAGTCAGTTGATTGATGCCGCCACCTGAAGGCAGCGCTATTACCGCTTCGATGCTGAATTCCGCTCCTTCGTCGCGCAGGTTGTAGTCGCTGTCGAAAACCGACGTGCTGTTCGTCGGGCTAAGCAGGAGACTGATCGCATCCAGAATCGTCGTCTTGCCAACATCCCCTCCTCCAAGAATGAGATTGACGCCGCTCGCTGGCTGCCATGACAGATACTTGATCCCACGAAAGCGCGCGATGGTCAGCTTGTAGATAGTCGGAACGCTAGCCTCTGCAAGCGGATTCATAGGTCACATACCTTCCCTGCGCAGCCGTCTGGGCTTCACCTGAATTCGACTATGCCGGGGCGACTGCTCCAGGAGGAATAACGGTGCAGCAGCTTGTCAACAAGTGAAGCGCGCAGTCGATACATGGCCGCTCCTGGTGGAGGTGTGCGCTTCTGCCAGGTCCAGAAGCGACGACAGGAGACGAGAAGGTATTTCACTGTGCCGTTGAGTTTCCAGGGGCCAAGCAATTCCAGCGCGCCGTTCCTCAGCTTGCCGTCGGCGCCCGGGTTGGCGAGATGCACAAGGTTTTCGGGAACCTCAAGCCCGACAAGAAACCGGCGCGTCCGGAAATGATCCTGGGCATGATCGCAGTCAGCGCCCATCTCTACGAGGACGAACGCGCCGGTCTGCCTCATCTGCTTCAGTTCCTCCTGAATCTGTGCCTGCTGAGTCTGAGGAAACAACTCATGCGGAAACAGAAACTCAGCAGTAAGTAACTCGACGGGCTTGAAACCAAGAATATTTCCATCTATAGGGGGTTGGGCTGGAATCACGATACCTCTGTCCCACGATTTCGCCATGCTGATTTCGCGATCAACGTGAAAGAAGGTGTTCAGTTCCGCGTACATCGCCACGTTGTCGGAAAAATTGATTTCCCCAGCCATGGCAGCGCCAATTGATCCCTGAACAATCGCTGCGTATTCAGGCTGGTCGACGGACGCGCCAAACTGATCAACGACGATATCCAGCATGCCAGCGTCCAGTGCACGCGCCGGCCCCGCCTGGGCCGCAGTGCTCCCGGACGCCGCCACCGCGATCTTGGCCAGAGTCTTCCTCAAACCCTCACTGACCCTCGACGCATCCTCCGCGTCAGCCCTTGCACATCGGTGAACTTCGTTGACAGCCAATGCTGCAGCCTCGGCTGCCCGCGATTCCCATGCCGCAACCGCATTCAGCTGCGGGTCGGTCGCTACGGCTCCCCCTATTGCCTGTCGCAGCTGATCGATGTTGGCGTGCAGCGCCCCGTAAAACTCACGCAGGCCTTCGTCGAAGGACTTTTCAGCAGGGGCGGGAATCAGGAACGGGCCCTTGGATAGCTCCAGGACGTCGATCGGGCAGGGAATGCCATCCAGCTCACCGGCCCGCGCATACAACATCTCCTTCACCTCGGCGGCCTTCGCCCCCACTCGGGTCCAGAACACCAGAAGATACGGCCCGCTGTTCGGGGAAACCAGCTGCTTCAGGACGCCAACCAAGGTGGCCCAGAGCGCCGCCGTTTCCGGGACGCCACCCAGCTCGGCGAGATTCAGGTCCGTGAATACAACCCTGAGGAAGGGATGCCCGCCTTGGGGAGGTAGAGGTCGTAACTCACTCGTGTCCCGATCAAACCAGTACCCCATGCAGGGTATGCCGACCGCAGACAGGCCAGTCGTGATCGAAAGCAGATGGCCTGGCTCGTCGTCAACAGCAACTGCCCTTATTGGACCAAACACTATTTGCTCTCCCCAAACCGCAGGACAACGGCCGCGCCGTCGAAGGCCCTCGGTACTTCGATCTCATCACGCAGCTCATCGGCGGAATGGATGGTCAGGTCGCCGCCGCACTGTTCCATGACGTGCTTGGCAAAGTACAGACCCAGGCCCATGCCACCAGGCCGCGTAGTGTGGAAGGCTTCAATGGCGCGATCGCGGGCAATAGCAAAGCCAGGACCGTTGTCAACGACGGCAATGAAACCCGAGTTCGACTTCTCGTCCCAGTCGGTTGCAATGAGCACTGCGCCGGGCACGCTGCGCTCATCGCGTTCCCTTCTATAACGTGCCCAGAAAAGCGCGTTGTCCAGCAGATTGCCAAGAGCGCCGGATATGAGATTAGCGGCCCCTCGAATCTTGAAATCCGGCTGCTCCTTCTGAAGCAGGGGTGCGGACAGTGTCACCTTGTGATGCTTAAAGCGGGGCTCGCGTGTCATCAGCGCTGCGCGCACGATTCCACTGGCGAAGACGGATCTGGTCGTGTTCTTCCGCAGCAGCGGCGCAAACCCCTGCAGGAGTTGATGCAAATGGTCGATCTGCTCGCGCAGTCGCTCCTGGTCAAGGCCGCGGTCGAGAGCCGTCGCCAGCGCATCCACCTCGCGCTCAACTTCGTGGAAGACAACCGCAAGGTTCAGACCGGCCATACCGGCATTGGTCATCACGTCGCGCAGTTGCACGAACTCACGTTCGATTGCATCGACATCCTTCGCGAAGTTCTTATCCAGCTTGTGGCTCTTCAAGCCGCTGCGCAGGTGATCCATCGCCTCGGTGAAGCGCAATGGTTGCTCGTCCACCGTCCCCTTGATCACGTCGTCGAGAGACTTACGGTCGTCCGCGTGGATTCGCTCCAGATGTTCAAACACGCTGAGGACAACGCGCCGCAGCCGCTCGAAGGCGGCGTTCTGGTCAAAGCCCTCGCGGTTCGTCTTCTCTCGCAATCCGGTGCTCTCGTCAAGGTCGAGGTGTATGGCCGAGACGACCGAGTTCGTGCCCAGCTTGCCCGCGGGCGTGTTGATGCGACGGACATTGAGGCCAAGCCAGTCGTCAGTCCGTTCGCCATAGTTGAATACTCTCACCCCGTCGCGATAAACGCGGACCCCGGTCTGATCATCAAGCCAGGACTTGACCTGCGTCGAGCTACCGGTCGCGTTCAATACCTCAGACCGTCGGTAGTACGCGTAGATCCGTCCCTTGATCGGTCCGATCCCTTCTAGGTCTTCCTCGGAAAGCAGGAGTGCCTCGTCCTTGCTTGACGGGCGGCGCTTGATGCCATCGTGATCGATGGCCGGCGTAAGCAGAAGGCGGTCGTTTCGCCGTTCATCGGTACGCGCCTTGACGCTTTTCCAGTGCGGCGGGTTGAAGGCATACTTCCAGTTGAACGCTTGGCCTTTGAGGGTGAAGCCAAACTTCCAGACGGCAAGGTCGAGGAAGTCGTTCGGAGCAACCAAGTCCTTGAGATCGCCTTCACGCCCCGGAGCATTGAACTTGACCTTGAACTGGTCGGGGGTCTCGAAGGGGCTCGCCAGAGACGTCACCAGTCGGTAGAGCTTTCGCAGGTCTCCGCGTGTCCACTGTTCGCGCCGGAGGCCCGATATTGCGATCCGGGTGCCCGTCGAATTTCCAGTGAACACCTTCGGCTCATCGTTCTCTCGCACGCGCACTGTGAGATTCTCAAGGTACGGACCCTGGTCCAGCAGCTTGTCCCAGTCGATGCTTGCCTCGTACTCCGGTTGCCCGGCTGCTTTAGTCGTGAGGGTTACGTAGCGCCCAAGCTTGAACGACGCTATGCGACCTACACCTTTTTCTCCGAGCGCCAGGCGGCGATATCGCTTCGTTCTGAGGGCGCGGTCTCTGCGCCTTGAATCAGTGGCTAGTTCAAGCCACTTTCCGGTGATGTCGTCGAGCGTCATCCCCGTCCCGGAGTCCTGAACAACGATCGACTTCTCGCTGCGAGCAGCGAGGTCCACAGTTATCTCCACCTCGTTGGCATCAGCGTCATAGCCGTTCTTGACAAGCTCAAAAACTGCCAATCGGTCGTCACCAATCAGCTCCTCGCCCAGCAGCAGCAGCAGGTGACTTCGCGCGCGTATCGGATGTAGGGTGCCGGTGGCCATCAATCGCTCATCTTAGTCATGACCTTACGTGTAGAACTCTCTCCAGCAATTTCCTTTGACGAGCTACCTTGGGTCTGACGAATGTAGACGGCGGCACTGTCCAGAGTTCTAGCGTCGTTCAGCCGGCCTGGGCCGCGTAGCGCGCACTCCCAGATCACCAGCACGCGCCAGCCTGCCGCTTGCAGCGCTGCAATCGCCTTGCGGTCTCTCGCAGCATTGCCTTCCAGCTTCTCTTTCCAGAAATCCTGACGCGTGGCGGGTAGTTTGGACAGCGTGCAGCCATGCGCGTGCCAGAAGCAGCCATGAATGAATACAGCCGTGTGATACTTCGGGAAGACGAGATCTGGCCGGCCGGGCAGTCTTCGGTCGTGCAGCCGGTAGCGCAGGCCGCGTGCATGCAGGCCGCGGCGTATCAGCATCTCAGGCTTCGTATCGCGTCCGCGAATGCGGCTCATATTGAGCCGGCGTTGTTCGGCAGTAAGCACGTCAGCCATTCACGCTCTCGCTCCTGCGTCCGCAACGATGGTGCGAAGGCAGGTTCGCAGCTCTTCGCCCGACATGCCGGGCCGCAAAGTCACCGCTCCGAAGCGGAACCTCTCGCGGTACCGCGGATGGAAAAGGCGACCCGGCATGTGCATGTCCCGAAAATCCATCTGCAGGCTTGCCGGCACATGCGGCGTCAGCAGGTAGGCCGCGGTCACGATGCCTTCGGTGCGACCGCTTGCCACCTCCTGCACCAGCGCGTCGCGATAGGTGTGGATCGAATTCAGCGCATCGTTGAGGCCGTCGTTAATCCGGTACTTCGCGTCAAGGATGATGACGCGCCGCTCCGGGCCGCCCAGGCCCCTGCCCGCCAGTACAACATCTGGAACCATCGTCCGGCTGAAGCTGCCTTCGCGGCTGTCCTCAATCCAGTATTCGCGGTATTGCCGCTGGAAGCACAGAACACGGTCACCACCGATCGGGACGGTGATGGCACCGGCCGCAATCGTCACGCCGCCGCCAGCATCGCTGATGAACAGATTGCTCAGGTCCACACCCGTGGCGCCGTATTCCTCAACGGCGGCGCGCAGTAGACGCAGGAAGCACCAGAGCTCGTACAGCTCGTAGGTCCGGGCCAGCGGCATTTGCAGGAAATCGCCGAACAGCGCAGCGAGCCCGATATTCATGTCCTGCCAGAGCCGGTAGAAGCGCTGATAGACCGGGTCGTTGCGGAACAGCGAAGACATGCGCAGCAACGCCGGCCCCTCGCCGACTTCCGCCATGAAACTGGAACCCGCAGCATCGTGCAGCCTGCGCGCGACGCGGCGGGCACGGACAGCCCAAATGCCCGCCGTGGTGATGAAATCGGGATCATCCAGCGTGTCCGTCTTTGCCAGCACGTCGGCTATCCCAGAGAGCCACGAAGCCCAGGACTTCAGGCAGGCCTTGATCTGCCGGTGCTCGGGGATATCAACGCTGCTCTGCCGCTGCCGGAGCGTGATCTGCGCTGGCAGACGGCCCTGCAGCGCCGCCGGCAGCCGCGAAGGTTTGACCGTTTCGGTGCGAATCATCCCGGACCGGAATGACTTGATGATCTCGGGCCCCGTCGCCCGCGGTGCACGGTGCGCCGGTACTGTGATTTCGTCGGCGCGCAGAAAGTGGCGTGGCGCACTGGCTATAGCCGCAACCGTCGTAACGATCGCATCAGCGCGTGAACGCAGGAATTCGAGCCGGGCCAGCGGCGGCGGCCGGTTGCCCTGCTGGCGTGCGATGCCTTTGCGGAAAGCGCTTAGCGAAAACAGCGCGAAGGTATCTTCCAGGACCTCGCGCACCATCGCATCAAAATCGTCGCGGGTGAGCTTGCGCAGGTCGGGATCGGTGGTGATCTCGAAGCGCCGCGTGCCGGCGCCGGGGACGCGCAGCACGGCCTCGACCATGCCGGCATGAAAACCAGGCTGCCAGCGCCAGCGCGCGACGCGTGGCTGCCGTGACCGCAACGCCTCGACTGGCGCATCGTCGATCAGCAGATCGGCCGCGAGCGCGTCGTCGCTGTCGCGCAGCTCAAATAGATAGGACGCCCCTTCCCGAACAGCGCCGGCCGGCACTGCATCCGGCATGGGCCAGACCTGCCATGCCGGTCCGCCGCCTTCCGCCTGGATGTAGAGCGCCGTCACAGTTCACCGCATGGCCTGGAAGGAGCCGAAGTCGTCGAGATCGGCCAGCAGCTTCCTGATGAAGGCCTGCGCGCGCGGCAACCCATCGCAGGCCTTGTCGAGGCCATTCAGCAGTGCGCGCTGGCGTTCGGCGCCGCGCAGCTTCACCAGCACTTTCTGTACAAGCAACTGGTCGGTGACATCGGCGGGCGCGCTCTTGAGGTATGCCGCATCAAAGGCGTGATAGCGCACGAACTCCTCGATCAGCCGGTAGCCGAAGCCGAGGCCGTACTGCTGCATCAGGCTGTGGATTTCGATGAGCTTGCCTTCCGAGGCCGCACGGGCATCCTTCAGTTCGGGGAAGCGGGCCTCCAGCGATGCAAGAAAGCCCGGCAAATCGACCACGGACATATCGATTACTGACGCGCGGTCGAGCACCTTATCGCTGACCGGGTTGGTGGTTTCATCAATATTGATCGTTCCAACAATGAACAGATTGGGGGGTAATGACATCTCGGCGCGGATGCTTGTTCCCGTGGTTCCTTCCAGCGGCACATCGTTGGAGTGCAGTTGGAGCGCATTGCCTGTTTCGATGCACGACAGCACATCGGAGAAGTAGTACTCGACACGCGCCAGATTCATTTCATCAAGCACAACGAAGACCGGGGAATCCCGATGCGCCGTCGCCACCAGCACCGCGGCAAGGAAGGTGGGCACGACATAGCGGTTCGTCAGAACATCGTTGTAACCCGTCAGACCTGTAGGATCAGTCCATTCCGGACGCACGGGACAGACAAACAACAGCGGATCGGTTGCCTCGTTCGTGAGGCCGTGGACGGCCCGCGCGTATTTCAGCGCCAGCTGCGTCTTGCCGGTCCCTGAGAGCCCCGACAGGATGACAAAGTGTTTATGCCGGAGAAAGTTAAGCGCGGCGTGGAACCGGCGCACTTCACCATTCGGGTAATGCCCGCCGAGCTTTGCGACAGCCGCTTCAATCTCAGCGACGGGGATGCTTGCCGGCATTCGGCGCATCGACGCTCCCAGCGTTTCCGCGTCGGTCCAGACGGGCAGCTCGTGGACCTTCTCCGACCCGACCAGACTGCCGAGATACCCGACGAAGTCGCGTGCCAGCAGACTGCGCCGCGCAGAAGCGGAAGGGGGCCAGATAGCGAAGAGCACGGTGTCGATCCGCGCCATGCATTCTTCGTCGAGCGGCGCTTTGCCGGGTTCGGGCCGCAAGGTTTCCTGGAAGTCGTTGTTGTGGAAGTAGATGCGGCTGTCCGACGTAATGTAGAACTTGACGTTGTTGCTGATGCTGCCGGGCTTCTTGCCGGCCGCCACCAGTTCGTCGTTACGCTGCTTCCCCTCCCTGAAGAGCTTGATGAGCCCGCTATTGACCCGGTCGGCGTCACCGCTGACAGTGATAGCGAAGTACACCTCGTCCTGCGGCGGGAAAGTCAGCACGCAGAGGAAGATGAACTGCTTCAGCGGTGATGTGGTGCCGGCCGCAAGCTTCTCGGAGTAAGCCTCCAGATTGTTGGTGCAGGCAAACAGACCGCCCTCAATGATTCGGGCACTGTTGGAGAAGCCGAAGTTGCGCGCAATGCGCGCTTCCGGACTGATCCCCGGAAACGACGCGACCTTCGCTTCAAACTGCCGCTGCCGCTCTTGCAGGCTCATCAGCCGTCTCCTGTTCTAATCGTTTTAGAGTCTTCATCATGTGCGTGGCGACGGCTTTCGCAAGCAGAGGCGGTACGGCATTGCCAACCTGCCGGAAGGCGGGATTCATCGTGCCACAGAAGACGAAACCGTCCGGAAACGAGTGGAGCCGTGCTGCCTCGCGCACGGAGATCGTGCGGGCCTGCCGGCTGTCGTAGTGGATGTGGCTGTAGCCGTCCTTACCCAGGTGCGCCATCAGTGTGCGCGCCGGCTGGTCGCGCCACATCTTGCGCCACTTGTTCGGAAACTTACCTACGTCATAGGGCGGCACGATCGAGGCTTTGATCTCCTCATACTGCTTTGAGCCAGGCTTGACCTTCACGCCCTGCTTTGCGAGCAGCTCCAGGTGCTGCTCAAACATTTCCATCGCGTGCTCGTAGGCCTGCGGGTACTGATCGCCGGGATTCATGCGCGCGAACAGTGGATAGTCGCGCGGCAGATAGCGGATGACATGATCGGTCAGCGCCGGGGGCGCCTCGAAGCCCGGCCAGGTACGCATCAGCCGGGCATAGGACGTGTGCGGATCCCTTCCGTATGGCATCGGCGCATCAAAGCGTCGCGCCCCCCGGCGCAGCACGCCGCTCTTGAGCAGCTTGCGCGCGTCGATGGCGGGCAGGTCGCCCAGCGCATCTTCCGCCGTGACGGCGGGCGGCAGCGAGCGCGCCGCCTTGGGGGCATGAATGTAGTGATGCGCGTCGTCCGCGATCTCGTTGTCGAGGAACTTGAGCGCCACCGAGCGCGTGCCTTCGTAACCTGGCGGCAGGTCGATGAAGTGGGTCGGCTCCGGGAACGTGACCGCTTCGGCGATCTCACGCCGGTACGCAATCAGGATCATGCGCTCGCGCATCTGCGGCACACCGTAAAAGGCGGCGTTTAACAGCGTGTAGCGACAGACATAGCCCTTGCTTTCCAGGACCTCGGCAATCTCTTCGGCGATATTCTGCCCGCCATGGTTCAGCACGTCGGGCACGTTCTCGACCAGGACGGCGAGAGGTGCGAAGGCCTCGACGTAGCGCAGATAGTCGATGTAAAGCTGTGCACGCGGATCGTGCTTGAACGCCTCGGCGTGGTTGTCCACCTCGCGCAGCTTGGGCCGGCCGACGCGCGCGAAGGCCTGGCAGGGCGGACCACCGACAAGCACATCGAAGGCTTCGGCCGTGGGACCTGCCTGCAGCTCCGCGGCCAACTGGTCCGGGTTGGTCTTCGTGATGTCGCGGGCCTGCGAATGCGCGGCGTCGCCGCCATGGAAGTTGCGGCCGTGGGAAGCCGCGGCTTCCGGGTCGAACTCGACCGCGCCGGCGATGGTGAAGCCTGCTGTCGAGAACCCGAGTGAGATCCCGCCGCAGCCGGCGAAAAGATCGAGTACACGGGGCTTCCCGCCGGCCCGCAGGCGGGCGATCTTCTGGCGGATGGCGCGCGTATTGATTGTCACAGGGTCACACCTTCCCGTGCTTGCTGGCTGGTCATGTGGCGGGTCTTCTTCGTGTTCTGCATGGCGCCGCCTTCACTGCTGGCGGCGAAAAAGCGGGTACTGAGCCTCGACATACTTCTCTACAGCGTCTCGGACGACCCAGGCGACAGACACTTTTTTTTCCTCAGCGATCCGCTCCAGCTCGACGTAGAGGTCGGCAGGGAAGGTCACCGATGCACGGGTGCCTTCCTTTGCCGGAGCATGTTGTTTCGCTGTCACTGCCATGGGCCGCTGCCTGTTATCTGCTGGAGTTGCACCACATTACACCATAACGGTGCAAATGCAATAGCGGCAGATGCCGATGTGCGCTGATCCTTAGGCCGCGGCGGCTGGGGCTGCCTGCCGCGGTGCAAGGTCGAGGTAGCCCTTCAGGTAGTACTTGTTGGCCTCGTTGACCCTCAGTGTCCGGCTGAACTCGCGGTCCACGTTGAAGAGCAGGCCACTGCTGATGAGCAGGGCCAGCGCCCGCCGGATGTCGCGCTCCGGGATGCCGGTCCGGTGGTGGATGGTCTCGTAGGATGCCATCGTGAAGGAATCCGCGTTCGAGCGCACGGCCGCCAGGTACAGGTAGAGCTTCAGCGCATGCAGCTCGTGTTTCGAGCGCAGGTTGAAGGTGGTGAATGGCACGATGACCCCGTCCTTCACGATGGCGCGGCAGGGCAGCTTGAACCACCTGTCGTGCGGGCCCTCCACCACGTAGCTGCGCCGCTGTGCGGACCCCTGCGGCGTCACCAGTCCCGTCAGTTGCAGGCGTTTGAGTCCATTGGCCACGAGGCTGCGCGGACGCCCTGTCGCGACCTCCAGCTCGTCATAGGTCGCATGTGCGACCACCACCGTCGAGCCGTCCTCCTGCGTCTCCTCCCGTGCCTGGAACACCAGCGCGACATAGAGCATGAGCGCCGCCGCCGTCGTCGCAGCCGCCAGTTCGCCTTCGGGCGCCCAGCGCAGCAACGGCAGGACATCGCGCAGCGGCCCGGACGGCACGCGGTACCAGGATGCAGGCCGTATCACTTCTTCTTCCCCGAGCCATTCAGCCGGACGATCGCATAGAGGGCGTAGCCAACGACGAGCAGCGCCAGCACAGGCACCAGCGCAGTCAGTAGTTGTACGAGCTGCGGCGCGTGGGTCGCAAGCCAGTCAAGAACGTCGAGAGTTTCTTTTTTCATATCGCACCTGAATTCAAAGAACCATGTGCAGCAATTTATTGAGACCAAGCAAATATATCTAGATATCGGCGCTGCCTCTGGCGCCCTATTTCTAGAAAAATATGTTTATTGACAACAAGTTAAAGCGATAGAAGGTAGTCTGTGTAGCGCACAGCTTAGTTCATGAGCGGGCGCCAGAGAAGGTGTATGGGACGTCACTGCTCCTGGCGGGCGTGCTGCGTGTCCGGGACCAGCCGTCCGGTCAGGCGGTCGGCTGAGCTTCCGGGGAGCCGCTTCCATCCGCATCCGGCGGTACCTGGGGAAACAGCCGCCCGTGCACAGCCGAGACAGCGAGCAGAACCTGGTCGAGCGTCGCGCTCACCTCTGCCGCAGAGATTCCGACCTCGCGGCCTTCGCGATCGGAAGCCTGTGCCCGCTCCAGGTACTTGCGGTCCACGACGCCCAGGTTGTGCGTGATGGGATGGCGCTTCTCGAATGCGGCGCCGAGTTCGTCCCACGGCACCTCTGGTATTGCTGTCAGCCCGAGCTGGTCGCGCAGCGCTTCCCCCGTCCGGGCAATGTTCTGGAATGCATTACCCAGCTTTTTGAGACGCGTGTCGACCTCATCTGCTGCGTGGCTGCCCGCCGCAAGATGGCGACGGGTAAGCGCCTTCATCGCGGCTTCGAAGATTGACACTGCATCTTCCAGACAGTTCTCCAGGTCCCGTGCGGCGACACGCCGTCCGAGCACCTCGCGGCGGCGGTCGATGTCGCCGACCATGCTGCGGACGACGGCGAGTTCGGCCGCAACGTGGGTAAGGAAGATGTCCGACCCGCAGTCCGCGCACTAGGTGGCGAGACCGAATACGGTGTGGTCCAGGCCACAGCGGGGACAAACCACATCACGACGTACTTCATCCTCGACCGGCGGCCGGACGTATGGCAGCGGTGTTGACTTCAGGCTGATTTCCATGGAGATCAACCCTCCGCCCAGCTTCCTTCTGCCAGACGAGCCCAGGCCGAAGGCATCGCGGACCATGTCATCGACGCCACGCTGCGCCTCACGCATGACGAGATCCTTTGCATAACGCTGCTGCTCCCTGGTCGCAAACTGGTCTGGCGCCTGCTCATGCCGGCAGTAAGGACAATAGGCAACGGTCTGTCCACCCGTGATGCCGGTTCCGAGCTTCACCTTGAAACTGCCCGGTGAGCATGACTCGTCGGGGCACTCTCGTCCAAGCCGCCCATCCTCGTCGCGTGGCAGCGTTATCGACGCACGGAATTGATCGGCGCCGAGATCTTGGATATTCAACGGCCCGCCAGGCCGAAACAGTTTGCGGGTCATGAATAGTCCTTTCGGTTCCGGGAACTGCACAGCGAAGCCACTTGGCGAACACGCTGAAGGTCGTGTGGCCTTGCGGGCGGATGCTGGCGTCCCTCGAAGAGGCCCAGCCGGGGATCCAGGTGTATCTGCCGCATCGCCCGGTGCGCAAGCGCGGCCGCCTCGAACGCGAACTCGGAGATCTCCCGTCCGGCGCCGCACCGGGCATACAGCCATCCCAGGCGAAGCGACTGAACGAGACCGGCCCAGTCGGCGTAGACGGCGATGGAGACAGCCATGGATCAACGGGCTTTCCGGGACCGCGGTGTGGGCGGCGCCTTGATCAGGCTGGCCAAGTCGTCGGCGCTGGCGAAACCGCCCTCCTCGATCCAGTCCTGCGCATCGCTCGCAGGCTTGGTTCCTTTCGGGGCCCGCTGAGCAGGCGCGCTCGGCCGATCGATCTGCTCATGCGCAGCGGTGGATGAGGTCGAGGCCAGCACCTCGCGAAGCTGGTCACCGGTCAAGTCCTGCAGCAGGCTGCGCAGTTGGTCTATGGGCAGAGCCTCGGCGGCAGGACGATGCGATTCCCGCGGGACCGCAGCCAGGGGCGTTGCCCTGACGCGCGATGGCAGTCGAGCATCCTGGAGCTGCCGTCCCACCGGATCCTCCTGGCCCAGCAGGTCGAGGTCTCTTTCGATGCCCAGCACCTGCATGACCGAGAGATAGGCGCCCATGGTCACGCCCGCGCCGCCGCGCTCGAGGCCGCGCAGCGTCATGGGCGACATGCCGGCACGTTCGGCCACCTGTTTGGCCGTCAGGCGTCGGCGCAGGCGCGCTAGGCGCAGGCGCGCACCAAACCGGCGAAGCAGTTCGTCGGTGGCGGGAAGCAGCGGGGCTGTTTTCTTGGCCATGGCGCCAATATTTTATCTCTATTACCCACTAATCACCAGAATAATGTCTTATCTTTCTTCGACCAGAGACATTATTTTGGCTTTATAGAGTTCAAGAGGGAGAAATATTGGCATCTTCTGAAGAGATGGGCATCCCCGGCTGCCCCGGGCCGCGCTGTACGTGCTGCGCATGAAGCCGACTGCGTCGTCTCGCCCCTTCGGCTCCCATCGCTGATGCCTCCGCGGCAAGGCCGCTGCGCGCTGCGCTTGCCAATGGGGGGTGCGTGGCATGGTGGGCTGGCTTGCTGTTCCCTTCATCCTGCCATGCCGGTCTCGCACTCAAGGTCTGCGCGTGCTGCGCACGCTGGCGTCCTGGCGGCCGTCTATCGAACCTGTGACCGCTGCGCTGCGGCATGCCGGTTTCCGGTCCCGGGCAATCCCGCCCGATCACTGGAGATCCTCATGGACGACAAATCCTACGTTTCGCTGGAGCAACGCGTGTGCCTCGTTTGCGGCACACCTTTCGACACGGGCAATCTTCTGCTGGACAAGCGCCTGCGCGCGAGCATGGAGCGCCACACGGTGACGGGCTGGGGCCTGTGCGCCGAGCATCAGAAGCTGGCCGATGACGGCTTCGTCGCATTGGTCGAGTGCGACCCGCAGCGAAGCGGTTCGCCCGGTGGCAGTCTGAAGCCCGAGCAGGCCTATCGCACGGGCCGGCTGGCGCACATCAAGCGCCACGTGTTCACCCAGGTGTTCAACGTGCCGATCGAGGCCAACCAGGCTTGCGTCTTCGTCGAGCCGGGCGTCATCGAGAAGCTGCAGGCGATGGTGTCGCCGGCGTCGAGCTGATCGCTCACGAAGGCGTCACGCGCCGTGCCCGCTTGTTGCGGGCGCGGCGCTTTTTCTCTGCTGCGCCTGATGTCGATGCCTTCGGCCCTGGCGGGCCTGCGCGCTGCGCTTGCCTCCAGGGGATCGGCCGTGCGGCCCATCCCCGCCGCGCTGCGCTTGGCGCCCCTCCAAGACCGCCGAACAGGCTGCGCCTGATCGGCCTTCGCGCCTGACGGCGCTGCGCGCTGCGCTTGCGGGGTGCCGGCGCCGACATCGACCGTTGCCGCGCTCGCCGTCTTTCCTGAGCCCATCACCTTGTCCGCGACTGTAGCCCGCGACCGGCGGCGGTCAAGGCGCGCCGGGCCGTGTCCTCGCTGCGCTGCGGGCCGCCCCAGCACCCGGCGCTTCTTCCTTGACGGCCACCGGGCGCGGTCTCCCCTTCGTCGCGGGCGATGAACTCAGGAAAGACGGTGGCAACGAGGCCGACCTGGTTCTTCGCGCCGACCCCACCGGGGAGTCCGAAGAGGGCTCCGAATCTAGGAATCCGGTGGGGGTTTCTTCAACAGCCATCCGGCTATCTCAACTGACAGGAGCTTTCGTATGAACACCGCTACCCTTCATGAAACCACCGCCATCGCTGCCGCCGTGCAGACCGTGGCTGCCATCGGCGCGGGCCAGGACCTGCTGCTCATCCCGCTGTCGCGGCTGCGCCCGTCCTCGCGCAACGTGCGCAAGAGCGGCGGCACGTCGATCCCGGAACTGGCCGCGAGCATCGCGCGCGTGGGCCTGCTGCAAAACCTCACCGTGGTGCTGTCGCCCGATGGCGAGCACTACGAGGTAGTAGCCGGCCGGCGGCGGCTGGCCGCGCTCAAACTGCTGGTCAAGCGCCGCAAGCTCGCCAAGGACCACGAAGTGCCGTGCCTCGTAGTGCCCGACGCGGCCGCACGCACGGTGAGCCTGACCGAGAACGTGCAGCGCGAGGCCATGCACCCGGCCGACCAGTTCGAGGCTTTCGCTGCCCTGGTGGCCGAGGGCCGTGCCGTCGAGGACATCGCCGCCGACTTCGGCGTGACGCCACTGGTGGTGGAGCGCCGTCTCAGGCTCGCCAATGTCTCGCCCCGGCTGCTGGCCGACTACCGGGCCGATGCCGTGACCCTGGATCAGTTGATGGCGCTTGCCATCACCGACGACCATGCGGCGCAGGAGGCCGCGTTCTACGACTCGCCGCAGTGGCAGCGCAGCCCGGACGCGCTGCGCGAACACCTGACGCGCGAGGAAATCGACGCGGGCCGCGACCCGGTGGCGCGCTTCGTCGGGCGGGAAGCCTACGAGCAGGCGGGCGGCGGCACGCGCCGCGACCTGTTCGCCGACGAGCACAGCGGCGTGTTCCTGGCCGATGCCGTGCTGTTGGACACGCTGGCCCGCGACAAGCTCGCGGCGGTGGCCGAGGACGTACGCGCCGAGGGCTGGGGTTGGGTGGACGTGGCCCCGCGCGCGACGTATGCCGACTTGCACCGCTTCCAGCGCGTGCGCGCTGCGCGGCGCGAGCCGGGCAAGGCAGAAGCCAAGCGCATCGCCAGACTGGAAGCCGAGCAGGCCAAGCTGCAGGAGCGGCTGGACGACGAGAACGAGGCCATCGGCGACGACGAGGCACAAGCGTTGCAGGACGCGATGGACGCCATCGGCAACGACCTGGACGCCATTGAGCGCAAGCTGCTGGTCTACCCGGTGGGCGTGGTGCCGATGGCCGGCGCCGTGGTGTCGCTGGATTCGGAGGGCGCGGTGGTGGTGCATCGCGGGCTGCTGCGCGAGGACGAGGCCAAGGCGCTGCGCGCGCAGCAGCGTGGCGCGGAGGCCGAGGACGATGCGGACGAGACTGGCACACGGGAGCGTCCTTCGGACGAACCGCCTGCGCTGACGATCTCCGAGAAGCTGGCCCGGCGCCTGTCGGCGCACCGCACTGCCGCCTTGCAGGCCGAAGTGGCGCGCCATCCGCACGTCGCGCTGGTGGCTGTGGTGCACCGGCTCGCGCAGCGCATCGTGCTGGACGGCTACCGGGGCTCGCCGCTGTACATCAGCGCTGATCCGCAGGACCGGCTGGAACAGCACGCGCCGGACGTGGCCGAGACCCCGGCCGCCGTGGGCATGCGCCAAGTGCGCGAGGCGTGGGCGCAGCGGCTGCCCGAGGATTCGGAAGCGTTGTTCGCCGAGTTGCTGGCGATGCCGCAGTCCGAACTCCTGTCGCTGCTGGCGCTGTGCGTGGGCTTCACGGTCAGTGCGATCACGTCGCGCGAGGGCGAGCGGCCCGCCGCGTTGCTGGCGCAGGCGGTGGGCTTGGACATGGGTCAGTGGTGGACCCCGACCGCTGCGGGCTACTTCGAGCACGTGTCCAAGGCCAAGGCGCTGGAAGCGGTGCAGGTGTTCGCGCCGGGCGAAGTGCATCGGCTCGGGAAGCTCAGGAAGGCGCAGATCGCGGCCGAGGCCGAGCGGCTGGCCGCAGGCAGCGGTTGGCTGCCAGCCATGTTCCGCGCGCCCGACGCCGCCACGGAAGCCGCCGCAGCGCAGGCCGAGGCACGGGAGGATGCGGCGGTGCCCGCTGACAACAACGTCGACGAGGCGGAGGTGGTGGCCGAAGCCGCTTGACGCCGCAATCCCCGGCCGGCCTCGCAGGTCGGCCGTGGCTCTGCGAAATCAGCGCGACGCGCGCGGCAGGTCTGCCGCGCGCGTTTTCGCATTCAGGCCCGGCCGCAAACCCGCTGCAGCGCGCCACGGCACGCCGCAGCGGGTTTGCGGCCGAGCGGCTGCGCGGGAGCATCGATGGATCGGAGGCATTCGTCCTCTCGCCGCCACGCATCCATGAACCATGAAGCAGTCAGCGGGGTCTTCTTCGAGGAGTCCTACGTCGTCCCGGCCGACCAGACGGCCCGATCCCTTTTCTCGCGGCTGCCGCATGGCTGCGACTACGCGGAGCAGTTGATCGAGTGCCTGGCGACCGGCTATCTGGTCGCGGTCATCGAGTCGGTGTGCATCCGCGAGGTGCAGCGGCTGACGGACGCCGAGGCGGAAGTCGTCGTCGGGCGCTCCATCCGTATCGACCACCTGGGGCCGATCCCGCCGGGTTCGCCGCTGCGGTTGCGCGGATGGGTTGAGCGCCTGGGCGACCGCAGCGTCACCTTCCGCGTGCGCGCGCACGATGCGCACGAGATCGTCTGCGAGGCGATCGTCACGCTGGTGGCAACGTCGCGGCAGACCATCGAGTCGCGCATCACGGCCAAGGTCACCGCGCTGCGGGAACCGGCGCCCTGAGCCATGCCGGGCGGCGCGCGCCGGAGTGTGCCGCCCCGCCGTGGGCCACCCGTCCAGATCCGGTTCCGTGCCCGGTCCTGACACCAGCAGCAGCCTTCGATGACGCCGAGTCCGGGCATTCACCCCGGGCCGGTCCGCCGTGTCCTTCCACGCCGCGCTGAAGCTGCCGGCAACGATGTGCGGGAGCGGCCCGCTCGCGTTGGGGACTGACCGTGGCAGCGGTTGGGGTGCGCATGGTGCCGGCGGTGTTCGCGGGGCGGTGCGTAGGCCATGACCCCTTGCGGTGGCAGTCGCGCCCAGGGCGGCCTTGGCTTGTCGTGAATCCTGGCGATGCACCGGCTAAAGCCTCGGGCTTCATGGCAGCAACCGTCCGGCCCGAACAAATTTCCCCGCCGCTGTCACTGCGTTCGGCGGCTTCCTCGCGAGGCAAATTTCTTCGGGCACTCCCGGTCCTCCACGCTGTTGCGGCCCCTTCGCTCCGCTGTGCTGCGCTGCGGGGTGCAGCCCGCCCGTGCCTCGCCCTTCCGGATCACCGACAAGGCCGCGATGGGCGCGACCAGTCAACCAACCGCAAGGAGTTTCATCATGGCCAACATCGGCACCTTCACCGCACAGAACAACGGCTTCACCGGCACCGTGCGCACCCTGACGCTCAACGTCAAGGTCAAGCTGGTCCCCAACGACAAGGAGAGCGAGAACGCTCCCGACTACCGCATCGTCGCCGGCAACTTCGAGATCGGCGCGGCGTGGAAGAAGATCAGCAAGGCGGACCGTCCCTACCTGTCGGTGACGCTCGATGACCCGTCGTTCCCGGCCACCATCTACGCCCGCCTGGTCGAGGCCGAGGACGGCACGCACAACCTGATCTGGTCGCGCAGCAAGGGCGACTGAACGCCACCTACCCCCAGCGCCCCGCCTCCCGGCGGGGCGCTGGCACGTTTGCCGGCACATCAGCCTGGCGCGGCGACCCGGGCCGTAATGCGCGACTCGAGGGCCTGGTGTGTCTGCGGCTTTCCGCAAAAGCGGCTTCGCGGCTTTGATGCTGCAAGGAAAGCCGCTTTCGCTCTTTCGAGCTTTCCCACGTGCACGTGAATTCGCCAATGCGGCATCGTGCTTGCACGGCTTTGTCGTAAAGCGGATTCGGGCCTTCGTGTCTTGCAACGGAGGCGGCTTCGAGGGTTCGGGCTTCTGCACCGATGCGTGAATGCGGGCATCCCCCGGCGATGCCGGGTCGCGCTCTCGTGCTGCGCATCGAGCCGTCCTTCGCTGCGCTGCGGGCGTCTCGCCCCTTCGGGCTTCCATCGCTGACGCGCTCGCGCGGTGCGCGAGCCAAGGCAGGGGAAAGGTGGGTGACAGGGCTGGCTTGCTGGTGGACCGAACCGTATCACGCCGGTCTCGCCGTCAAGGTCTGCACGTGCTGCGCACGCTGGCGGCCTGCGGCCGTCTGCCGAACCTGTGACGGCTGCGCTGCGCCGTGCTTCTCCGCGGTCCCGGGCAATCCCGCCCGGCATTCCTTCCAAGGAGAAGACCATGACCGCACTCATCACCGACGACCAACGCACCGCGTTGCTGGCCAACGGCCGGCAATCGCTCGAAGAGCGGGGCTTCGACCCCGCCCCGGTGGTCAAGCTGTTCACGCCCGACGCTGGTGCGACCTGGCTGCTGACGCAGATCGACCCCGATGCGCCGGACCACGCCTATGGCCTGTGCGACCTGGGCCTGGGCTGTCCCGAGATGGGCTGGGTAAGCCTGGCCGAACTGGCGGCCTTGCGCAGTCCGCTTGGCTTGCCGGTGGAGCGCGACCTGTACTTCCGGGCCGAGAAGCGGCTGAGCGCCTATGCACGCGAGGCG
>Ga0222429_100153_pt1 | contig 104656 bp, 102 predicted proteins | sample 1B50Ametagenome_FD_182475 | JGI IMG/M metagenome (GOLD analysis project Ga0222429, IMG submission 182475) | Enriched microbial communities from leaf-cutter ant dump, University of Wisconsin, Madison, United States - 1B50A (version 2) | ecosystem: Environmental > Terrestrial > Nest > Insects...
GCCGGGAGTGTACAGGAAATTGATATCAAAGCATTTACTCCCGGTACCTATATCGTACGGCTGACCGATGGTAAATACACCAAAACACTAAGACTCATCAAAGAAAAATTGTAAAACAAGTAAAAAAATCCCCCTGTTTATTCAGGGGGATTTTTTTATTTCTGTGCCACAGGTACAGCACCTTCGCTAAGACTCCTGCCCGGGAAATTTTGTCTATTAACAATCACGGAGCAGAGTCATTAAATGTTAGAATAAAATAACTATTCCGGTTTCATTTTTTTCCGGGTCTGCTCCAGCAAAGCCGCCAGGCTGTCATCCGCAGCCGGAGCACCGTTCTGCTGCTCCTGCTTGGCCAGTTCATTCAGGTGTTTGGTGATCTCCCGGCCGGCATCTTCCAGGATACTGATCATCTTTTCATCCTGCGTGGAATCACGAAGCATCTGCACCAGGTTACCGATCATATCCACCGCAAAATGATTCATCTCATCCACGGGCATATCCTTGGTCCAGAGATTGATCCCCAATAATCCGCGGTGATAATGATCCCATACGCTGATAGAGATCGCTTTGGTCTCATTGATCCCTTCATTCGGGTTCTCCGTGGCATCCCAAAAGATTTTCTCCGGAATCCGGTCATTGTCTAACTGAATTTCAAAATTGATTTCTGACTTCATGCTTAATTGTTAATACTACCAAATACTCTTTTTAACAGGTCGGTAGTGCGGGCCAGCGGGTTCTCCCTGATTTTGGCCTCCTCCTGCGCTACCAGTATAAATAACCCGTCAATTGCCTTTTGAGTTGCATAACCCTGCAAATCAGGATTAATTTTTGTTACAAAGGGTACTTTATTGTAGGTATTGGCCAGATCGCCATAATATTTGGTCGCCTGGGTAGCATCCAGTGCTTTCTGCACATGAGGAGCAAACGCCTGGGTAAGCTGGGCGGTGGTTACCCGTTTCAGAAACTGGGTGGCTGCATCTTTCTCTCCTCTCAGAATATTAAAAGCATCGGTAATGGTCAGTTGCTTAATGGCCGAAACAAAGATAGGGGTAGCCTCTTTAGCCGCTCTTTCCGCTCCCCGGTTAAGGGCGGTCACAAATTTATCCACCTCATTTCCCAAACCGATATTTCTCAGGGTATTTTCCACTTTCTGCACTTCAGGAGGGAAAGGAATCCGGATAAGCGAGTTCCCCAGGTAGCCGTCGAGTGCCGAAGCCTGGGTAGCTCCGTTGGTGATACCCACTACCAGGGCCTCTTTCAGACCGTTGGCCACTTCTCCTTCCGTCAGGGGAGCATTGTTCAGAACACCGCCTAAAACACTTCCTAAGTTCACATTCTGAGCACATGACACCAGCGCCAGGGCTAAAAAGGGAATAATGATAATTTTCTTTAACATGATTTTGAATAACTGTTTGTTATATTAGACGCAAAAATAGAGACTTTTGTAACGTAAACAGATAAATGATTTTCAAAAGTCGACCAAACCTTCTTTCAGAATGGATATAAATGTGAACGCTGAAATAGTGACCATAGGAGATGAGATTCTTTACGGGCAAATCACCGACACCAACTCGCAGTGGATGGCAGAAGAGCTCTCGGCACTGGGGGTTAAAGTGATTCGTACCACCTCTATAGCAGACACCTCTGCTGAAATCACAGCCATCCTTAATGAGTCGCTGAGCCGTGCAGATATCGTGCTGCTCACCGGCGGCCTGGGCCCCACCAAAGATGACGTTACCAAAAAAACGCTCTGCGATTATACAGCAGACCACCTGGAGATCAATACCCGTGCAGAAGAACATGTCCGGAATATTTTTGAAAGCCGTGGCTTACCTTTTACCGAAATGAACCGGCAGCAGGCAGCCATCCCCTCCCGCTGCGAGTACCTTCATAATGCAGCAGGCACAGCCCCCGGCATGTGGTTTAATTTCCGCGACAAAGTAATGGTTTCCATGGCGGGGGTTCCCTCTGAAATGAAATACCTCATGATCCATGAGGTTCTTCCCCGCATCCGGGAAAGGTTTAAAACCCCGTCTATCACTCACCGTTATATCAAAACCACCGGCATCGGGGAGTCTTTCCTGGCAGAGAAAATTGCACAATGGGAAGATAGCCTGCCGTCACACATAAAACTGGCTTACCTGCCCTCAGTAGCAGAGGTGAAGCTCAGACTGACGGCTTTTGGTGAAAATACCGGTACGGAACTGGAACAGAAGATAGCGGAAGTACTGCCGCTTATCGGGGAATATGTATACGCTACGGAAGACATTTCGCTGGAAGAAGCGGTAGGGAAGCTGCTTTTAGCCCAAAACGCCACCCTTTCCTCCGCCGAAAGCTGTACCGGGGGGAATATCGCACACCAGATCACGAAGATTGCCGGCAGTTCCGACTATTTCCTGGGAACGGTAGTCAGCTATGCCAATTCAGCAAAATTGGATATTTTAAAGGTAAAATCAGAAACTTTGAGTAATTTTGGGGCGGTAAGTGAACCCACCGTAATAGAAATGGCCGAAGGGGTTCAGCGATTAACGGGATCCACCTATGCGGTTTCTACCTCCGGGATTGCAGGTCCGGGAGGCGGTACACCCGAAAAACCGGTAGGAACGATCTGGATGGCCGCCACCAATGGCAGGGAAACGGTAACCCGGAAACTGAATCTGAGCAAAGACCGGTTAACCAATATCACCTATACCACCAAGGCGGCTTTGAATTTGTTACGACTTCAACTAACTGGGAAATGGCAAAAATAGAGATTTTAATGCCCAATATGGGAGAAAGTATCTTCGAATGTACCGTACTGAAATGGCTGGTCAATGAGGGCGATCGTGTAGAAACTGACGATATGATCATTGAAGTAGCCACTGATAAGATCGACACGGAGATCGGCTCTTCTCACAGCGGTGTTATTACCCGGTTCCTGGTACAGGAAGGAGATATCGCCAAAATCGGTGAACCCATCTGTGAAATCGAAGTGGAAGGAACCGCTCCCAGGATAGAGATCCCCGAGCCCAAAGTAGTGCAGGAACTGGAAACCGAAATCAGGAAAGCAGTTGAAACCGTAGCCCCGGTAAGCAGTACCGAAGGCCGCTTCTACTCCCCCCTGGTGCAGAATATTGCCCGCCAGGAGAATATTTCCCGCGAAGAGCTGGATACCATCCCGGGAACGGGGCAAAATAACCGGGTGACCAAAGACGATATCCTGGGCTATATTCAGAGCAGGACAAGTGCGGCTCCGGCACCTCCTCAGGTTACTCCTTCAGCCGGTGGTGACCAGGTGATCGAAATGGACCGGATGCGGAAGATGATTGCCCAGCGGATGGTAGATTCCAAACGCATTTCACCCCACGTAACCTCCTTCATAGAAACCGATATGACGCGGGTTTCTCACTGGCGGAGTTCAGTGAAAGACGGGTTTAAGAAGAAGTACAACGAAAACATTACCTTCACCCCTATCCTGATCCAGGCTTTGGTGGCAGCCATTCAGAAATTTCCGGCCATTAATGCGCAGGTAGACGGTGATAAAATCATTTATAAAAAAGACATCAATATCGGGATGGCGGTAGCGCTGCCTAACGGCAACCTGATTGTTCCAGTAATTCACCAGGCCGACAGATACAACCTGGCACAGCTTACCGCCAAAGTCAATGACCTGGCTAACCGGGCCCGGAATAACCAGCTGAAGCCGGATGAGCTGGTAGGCGGCACCTATTCCATGTCTAATATCGGCGGGTTCGGAAACCTGGCCGGCACCCCCATTATCCTGCAGCCGCAGGTAGCCATTATGGCCTTTGGAGTCATCCGGAAAATGGCCTCGGTGATTGAAACACCGGAAGGCGATGTGATCGGTATCCGGCAGAAAATGATCATTTCCCATTCATATGACCACCGCGTGGTAGACGGTTCATTGGGCGGCCTGTTCCTGAAAGAGGTATCCGATTTCCTGGAAAGTTACGTGGGGACATTGTGACCCGGCAGGGGCGTTGCATCCGCCGCCCCTACCATTCCGTCCCGTTAATCCTGGCGTTTTTCAATGTAGAAACCGGTTCAACACAGAAAGAACACCTGTGCTGTATAAAACCGATACCCGGAGCCAACCATACCCAATACTCTTCATCTGCCATCCGCGGATTATCCACAAAGAAAAGGTAGCAATTCCTGACTACCCGGCCCTGGAAGGTAATCTTCTCTTCTGTTCCCTGAAGGGTTACGGTATAATCGCTAAATGCCCAGGAGTCACCTTCACGGGCCGTAAAATCAAACATAAGCTGCTCGTCTAAGTGCTCTGTTCTGCTCTGAATAGCATACACCTTCTCGTTATCCACCCGGTACCAGGTACTGTCATACCCCATGCTCATCAGGAAATATTTCTTACCTTTCAGCTCTTCTTCTTTAATTACTTCATACCTGATCCTGTTTCCTAACTCCCAGTAATTGCCTGTTGACAGGGGAAAATAATCCGAACTGCCCGAATGAAATTCTTCTTTTGAACAGGAAGAAAAGAGCAGCGTAACACAAAGGCCGGCCACAAGAAAATGTCTCATAAGAAAAACTGTTTTGTTAAAATTTTATTCCATCAAAAAAGAAAACCCGTCTTTTTAAAGGGTCAATATGATAATGACTCCTAAAGACGGGTAAAGGTTGGAACGGGGCGTTGCATGCAACGCCCGTACGTTATGATTTCGGCAGCAATCCCCTCTTCTTCAGCAAAGGGGTAATAGAAGGCTCAGAGCCCCTGAACCGCTTATAAAGCTCCATCGGCTCGCCGGTATTTCCTCTTTCCAGGATATTCTTCCGGAATGAAGCCGCTTTCTCCTGGTTAAACAGTTCTGAGTTTTTAAATACTGAGAATGCATCGGTATCCAGCACTCCTGACCAGATATAGCTGTAATATCCGGCTGAATAACCGCCCGCAAAAATGTGCTGGAAGTAGGTAGTTCTGTACCGGGGAATAATAGAGCTGATCAGGCCTATCTTTTCCATGGATTGTTTTTCAAACTCATTGGCTCCCTGCTTTATTTCAGCGGTTTGGGTATGATAATCCAGGTCCAGAAGAGAAGCTGCCAGGTATTCCGTGGTAGCAAATCCCTGATCAAAGGTAGCGCTTTGCTCCAGCTTCTGAATCAGTGCATCCGGAATCACCTCACCGGTTTTATAGTGTTTTGCATACATTTTCAGCACTTCAGGATCTGCCGCCCAGTTTTCCATGATCTGCGAAGGCAGCTCCACAAAATCCCTGGCTACTGCTGTTCCCGCCAGGCTGCGGTAGTTAACATCTGAGAGCAGCCCGTGCAATGCATGGCCAAACTCATGGAAGAACGTAGTTACTTCATCAAAGGTCAGCAGTGCAGGGGCATTGGAAGAAGGCGGTGTAAAATTACATACAATAGCGATCACCGGTGGTACCCTTTTCCCCTCCTTCCTGGTTTGCGGCCGGTAAGAGGTCATCCAGGCTCCGCCCCTTTTGGAAGTACGCGGGTGCATATCCATATACAGCAGTCCCACTTCTCTACCGTCTGCTTCGGTCACCTTCCAGGCGGTTACATCTTCATGGTATTTAGGTACATCGGTCAGCTGCTCAAACTGAAGGCCGTAAAGCTTACGGGTAACGGTAAAAATTCCTTCCCTCACCTTTTCCAGTGCAAAATACGGCTTCAGCTCCTGCTCATCCAGCTCAAACCTTTGCTTCCGGATCTTTTCGGTATAATACCGCCAGTCGTGCGGTTTCACCTCTCCCGTTATTCCCTCTGACATCATCAGCTTCTTAATATCACCGGCCTCTATTTTCGCATTGGCCAGAGCCGGTGCCCATAGCTGGTTCAGCAGCTCATATACTTTTTCAGGTGTTTTGGCCATAGACTGCTCCAGTACAAAAGCCGCATGATTACGGTAACCCAAGAGCCGGGCCTTCTCATTTCTCAGGTTAGACAGGCGGATAGCAATGGCCTTATTATCGGCATCATTATCGTTATTTGCCCTGAGCTGATAGGCATTCCATATTTTAAAACGCAGATCACGATTTGCTGAATATTGCAGGAAGGGCATAATGCTGGCATTCTGCAGGGTAAAAACCCATTTCCCTTCTTTTCCCCGGCTCTTTGCCGTATTAGCTGCCGCTTCAATAAGGTTATCAGGTAAACCGGCCAGGTCTTCCCGCTTATCTATCACCAGCTCAAATGCATTGGTTTCGGAAAGAATATTGTTCCCGAATTTTACGGCAAGTACCGAAAGCTCTCCGTTAAGCTCCCGTAACTTCTCCTTCTCGGTAGCTGAAAGATTGGCTCCACTTCTCACAAAAGCCTTGTAGCTTAGTTCCAGGAGGCGTGCCTGCTCGTCGTTCAGCTTCAGGCCCGCCCTTTCATCCCACAGTGTTTTTACTCTCTTAAACAGCTTTTCATTCAGGTAGATATCATCTGAATGACGGGCCAGTACCGGGGCCATTTCCTGCGCCATCGCCTGCATATCTTTATTGGTATGCGCAGAGCTCAGGTTAAAAAATACGGTTGACACCCTGCTCAGCAGCTCGCCTGAATTTTCCATAGCCAGAACGGTATTCTCAAAAGTAGGGCGGGCAGACAGGTTGGCCACCGCTTCTATCTCTCCTTTCTGTATGCGGATACCTTCCTGGAAAGCAGGTTTAAAATGCTCATTGCGGATCTGTTCAAAAGGCGGTACCTGGTAAGGCGTATCGTACGCTTTTAAAAAAGGATTTTCCTGTGCGGAAACCATGGTAGTCACAGTCATAAATAAAACCGGTAAAATCTTCATAAAAACCTTTAAAATTGATGAATAGGCCCAAAGATACGAAAATCATTTTAACTCCTTAATCCGGTCATCCGCTCCTAATTTAGAATAAGAACAATTTTCAGAGGGGAAGTCCGTAATTGAGAAATACACCCGATATTTGCTATTTAATTAAACTTGGGCAAACAACATGTATCCTCATTTATTAGCAACACATAACCTGCTGCGGTGGGTATTTTTAGTGTTTATTCTTATTTCCCTGATCCAGGCCTACAGTGGCTGGCTGGGCAACAAACCCTACACCAAAATCGCCAATACCTTTAAGACGCTTACGGTAAGTACCATTCATTTGCAACTGATTGTAGGCCTGATCCTGTATTTCGTAAGTCCGCTGGTAGCTGAGTTCCTGGGCGATGTGGGCGGTTCCATGAAAAACAAAGACCTGCGGTTCTTTGGAATGGAGCATGCGGTGATGATGCTTCTGGCGGTGGTATTTGTGACCATTGGTTCAGCCAAATCCAAAAGGCAGCCGAACGATACGGCCAAATACAAAACCATTGCTATCTGGTTTACCATTGCGCTGGTACTCATCCTGGTAGCTGTACCTTCCGAGTTCTCGCCTATGAATATAAGGCCGAATTTCAGGGCGTTCTGATTAATTTAGTGAATTTTGGTTCTTAACTGACTGTGCCCGGTTCTTGACTGCATTCGGTTCTCGACTACGCTCGAACTGACAGGGAGGGCTGCCACTTGTCAGTTCGAGCGTAGTCGAGAACCGAGCGTAGTCGAGAACCGAGCGTAGTCAAGAACCGAGCGTAGTCGAGAACCGAACGTAGCTGATATCACAACTGCTTCACCACCACCGCCCTGGATATCATCACCAGCGCAAAGTCATTACCGCAAACGGCTTTCAGGTAAGCTTCCTTCCTTAACGGGAAACTATAGATATAAAGCGTGTCATTAAATTTCTGGATATTGGCACTTACGTGCTGCCCGTTTTCAATACCATATTTGTAAGCCTCCAGCAGCTGTCCTTTCACATCAGTGCCCGGCTGTACCAGGCTTGCATTATACAGTTCTACCTGGTGCTCGTCTATCGCATATACCTGCTGGCATTCCACCCGGTAATCCCCGTTAAGCTGTGTACTCATACCCTCTCCGATCTCGCTCACTTTTTCCAGCAATTGTTTTTCAGTCACGCGCTTTACCTTCGAGTTCCGCATGATTTCCTTAATATCTGACGTATCGATCTGCTTTACTTTCCCGCAGGAAAGAAAACACAGGCTGAGCAAAAGATAGAATGCTTTCATCTGTATAAAATTTTAGCCGGGCGGCGGACCGCTATGAGCCTTGAGCCGAACCGCGGCCCCCTTTTATTTATTGGTCGGTTGGTGTTTCGTGTTTTCTCATGGCTCACTGCTCATAGCTATTTATGGCAACAACAGGCTGGAGTCTCCAAAGCTCAGAAACCGGTAATTATTTTCCCGGGCCTGGCGGTAAACCTCCTTCCAGCTTTGCTCCCCGATCAGCGCAGCCACCAGCAGCAGCAGCGTAGAAGCCGGCTGATGAAAATTGGTTATCAGTCCTTTACAAACCCGGAATGAATAACCGGGAAAAATCATGATTTCGGTATTCCCGATAAGTTGCTCCTGGTTTTCCTGCTGAAGCAGATCCAGGATGGCCTCAAACGAAGCCCGCATACTGATCTCCTCATGCGGCCGGTACGGATAAAGCTTCTCTACAAAAAACGGGTTTTCACTGCCTTCCAGTATTTTTACCCCAAACCAATAAAGGCTTTCCAGGCTCCGCATGGAAGTAGTACCTACCGGTACAATAAACGAATCGTTTTTCAGCAGGTTTCCAATAAAATCACGGTGAACCACCATCTGTTCGGAATGCATCGGGTGGTTCAGGGCATTTTCTTCTTTCACCGGCATAAACGTACCCGCTCCCACATGCAGTGTCACAAAACTTTTACCGATTCCCTTCTGCTCCAGCTCTTCAAAAACCGCCGGAGTGAAATGCAGACCTGCTGTGGGCGCCGCCACCGCACCGTCTTTCTCCGAATAAATGGTCTGGTAATCCTGCTTATCCGATTCTATGGCTTCACGGTTCAGATAGGGCGGAAGCGGGATATTCCCGTAAGCCACTACCACCTGTGAAAAGGGAATCTCCCCCTCCCACTCCAGGCTGACCAGGTTTTCAGCACTGTCTGCCAGCCGGGCACTCAGTGAGAACTCCTGCCCCCCATACCGGAACCGGCCTTCCAGCACTTCTCCCTCTTTCCAGCGGCGCTTATTCCCGATCACACATTGCCAGGTTACCACACGCGTTTCTTCCATCACCAGGGGCAGCACCTCACTGGGCTCTACCGGGTTCAGCAGGAAGATCTCGATATGGGCCCCTGTTTTTCGTTTAAAAAACAAACGGGCCGGAATCACTTTGGTATTATTCAGCACCAGGTGGGCATTTGCCGGGAGGTGATCTGCTATCTTTTTAAATTTCGTATGCTCAATGACAGAACTCCGGTATACCAGGAGCCGGGATTCATCCCGGGGATTTTCCGGAAACCGGGCAATCTGCTTATCCTCCAGCGGATACTGATAATCCGAAATATTAATCTTCATCAGGAGCCTGCGTAGCGATCAGTTTATAGGGCAGATACATAAGAATAATCAGCAGGATCAATACCCCGATAATCAGCAGGTAATTGTAATTAAAGTCCAGTTTCTGCTCTCTGTCGGAATTGATATTGTACAACCCCAGCAACACAAAAACCAGGTAGGTATTGATGAAGGCAAGAAGAGCTGAAAACCAGCCTTTCAGAAAACTGCGGGTGGAACCCGGGTTTTTGCCCCATGAACTACCGGCCAGAAGACGGCTGTAATCCAGCTTCTGCAAAGCGTTTTCCAGGATACCCAATAAAAAATTGACTCCCAGGATCACGCCGGCCGACCAATAGAAGAACTGCTGTTTATTGATGAAATTAAGGGGATCACCGGTTTCACTGAATCCTACTGCGATGCTGTCAGGTAAAGAAGTGTAACAAAAAAGTAGTACTACAGTCAGAAGAATAACGGAACCGATTCGCCAAAACTTAAAAAAAATATTTGCCATTAGCTGCCCTGTCTTTATCTTTATTAAAATTACCCCAAAACGGGAACACAAAGGTACTCCTGTTTTGCCGGACTAAGGAATTTTAAAGAAGAATAAATGCCAAAAATTTATACAAAAGGGGGAGACAAAGGTGAAACCTCGCTGGTAGGTGGCAGCCGCATTTCCAAAGACCACGACAAAATTGAAGCCTACGGAACCGTAGACGAGCTGAATGCCTGGATCGGGGTTTTATACGATGCTCCGGAAAACAGGGAACGCCGGGAATTCCTCAAAGAAATCCAGGACCGACTGTTTACCATGGGAGCCGAGCTGGCCTCCGAGCCGGAGCAGAACCGGAAAAAGCTGCCGGAGCTTTTTGAATCGGATATTGAATTACTGGAAAAAGAGATCGACCGTTACACGGAGGTTATTCCCCCCTTAAGAGCCTTTGTATTGCCCGGCGGGCACTCCTTGGTCTCCTTTGCACATGTGGCCCGAACAGTAACCCGCAGGGCGGAGCGGCAGGTGATCCGCCTCTCCCGCTCAGAGCCGGTAAACCCTTTGATTATAAAGTACCTGAACCGGCTTTCCGATTATCTTTTTGTCTTATCCCGGAAAATCACGCAGGAACAAAATGCTCCTGAAATCAGTTGGAAACCGAGGCATTCTTCCTGAGCCTTTACTTCTCTATTTTCAGATGTCCGAACTGACGGGGACGGTGAAAAGCCGGCTCGGCACCTGAAAGCGTGCTGCGCCAGCATACAAAATCACAGGTATCTGCATCGCATTCCCAATCCGGGCCGGAATGCGGTACCCTTGAACGGATCCGGTAAAAATTAACCCTGTAATCTTTTTCATCCCCGATCAGCTGCCAGGGAATCCGGAGAAATCCGCTCCAGGCTCCCTGCACCGTTTCTGCGCCATGCGCTATACCGGCTGTACCGGGTTCCATCTGCCTGACAATACGCTGAGGGCTTTCTCCCCTGTCCGGGTTGGCAATCTCCCCGATCCATACCGCATTATTCGGGTTAATCTCTATCTCAAAATAGTACTCAGGATCTTCCTGTCCGGAACCAATAAAAACCTCGAAAACCTCCTGCCTGTAAAGCGGTTCGTTATGAATTCTCATGGCGTTTTCCTGTGTGAAAAGATTTTGTTCACATCTGAAACTCACTTTAAGAAAACGCTCATCCGCACTTAAAGTAACCCGGGTGTGAAAATCGGCTTCTTCGCCATTAGCAGCGTGCTTAAATACAGGATCCAGGTCAACTTCCCCCTCTCCTTTCTTTAATATAATATTCATGAAAGCTATAAAATACCTCGGCAATATAAAACTAAACGCGAATATTGACAATTTCGGAAAATAAACCTCTATTTTTTGTAGCTTTGCAGACTTTTTAGGTGAAACCTTCCGTTTCAAAACAAAAAATGTTTCGAATGCAATCTTTACGAGTACTTGTACTTTTCCTGTTCACCCTTCCGGCCATGGCGCAGATCGAGCCCCGCTTGTTTGAGTTTGGCCCCAAAGCGGGACTTAACCTCTCTACTGTTTCTCCCTCTGACACCATTACCTATACTAACCGGCCCGCTTTCGGTTTACAAGGCGGAATTTTCACCCGTCTGAATGTAGGAAAATTCAGCCTGCAGCCTGAGTTTATCTACCAGGCCAAAGGGGTAAATATGAAAAAACCCATTGGGGCAAAGCATACTTACCGGTATTTTTCCACCCCCGTGCTGTTGGGATATTCGCCCATCAAGCACCTCTACATTGAGGCCGGCTATGAAAGAAGCTGGGCGCTGAACCGGATGAAAGAGATACCTACACTGAATAAGCCCTATGGCCCCGGGAAATCACACGATGAAAGCATTATTGTAGGGGCACGGATCAACCTGCTGGATATGTTCTCTCTTTTCAGCCTTAACCTGCGGTATGTGCACGGGCTCCGGAATGTTTCCGAGCTGAAAACCAATAACCTGCCCATGGAATTCAGTAACAGGAGCTTCCAGATAAGTGCCACTTATACTTTTTCCGAACAATACCTGTGGAACAAAAAATTCGGAGTTAAAAAGAAATAAAAATGGGATTTATAGATGAATTAAGGTGGCGTGGCATGATTCAGGACATGATGCCCGGCACAGAAGAACAACTCAACAAAGAAACCACCACCGCATACATCGGATTTGACCCTACAGCCCGTTCACTGCACATCGGTAACCTGGCCACCATTATGGTGCTGAAGCAGTTTCAGCTGGCCGGACACAAGCCCCTGGCGCTGGTAGGCGGTGCTACCGGGATGGTGGGCGACCCCTCAGGAAAAAGTGCAGAAAGGAATTTCCTCTCGGAAGAAATCCTGCTGGAAAACCAGGCGGCCATTAAAAAGCAGCTGGAAAAATTCCTGGATTTTGATTGTGGTGAAAACTCAGCCGAAATTGTCAATAATTACGACTGGTTTAAAAACATCAGCTTCCTGCAGTTTCTGAGAGAAGCAGGAAAATACCTGACCATCAACTACATGAGCTCCAAGGACTCGGTTAAAAGAAGAATTGAGACCGGGATTTCCTTTACCGAATTTTCTTACCAGCTGATCCAGGGGTACGACTACTATCACCTCTACAAAACCCGGGGGGTAAAGCTGCAGATGGGCGGTTCGGATCAGTGGGGTAACATTACTACAGGTACCGAGCTGATTCGCCGGAAAGAGAACGAAAACGACGAAAATGCCTCGTACTCCGCCTTTGCCCTTACCACTCCTCTCCTCACCAAAGCCGACGGCACAAAATTCGGAAAGTCGGAAGGCGGGAACGTATGGCTGGACGCCGAGCTGACCAGTCCTTATGAGTTTTACCAGTTCTGGATCAACCAGAACGACGCCGACCTGCCCCGTTTAATGCGGGTATACTGCTGTTACCTCAGCAAAGAAGAGATAGAAGCCATAGAAGCCGAACACGCCCGGGCACCGCATTTACGCGTGGCTCAGAAGGCCCTGGCCAGAGAGGTAACCATCATGGTTCACGGACAGGAAGCCTACGAAACCGCCGTAAAAGCATCGGAAGTACTGTTTGGTAAAGCTACCCTGGAAACCCTCAGAAGCCTGGATGAAAAAACCTTTCAACAGGTGTTTGCCGGCGTTCCGCAAACGGTAGTCACAAAATCAGAGCTTACAGAGGAAAGTAACCTCCTGGAACTGATTTCCGTACTTTCCAATGGCGAGATCTATCCTTCAAAAGGCGAAGCACGTAAAGCCATTCAGGCCAATGCGGTGAGTGTAAATAAAGAAAAAACGCAGAATGATAAGCTGCCTGTTTCTGATATCTCGTTGCTGCATGGTCGCTATATCCTGATCGGGAAGGGCAAGAAGAATCATATTGTGGAGATTGTATAAAAAGGGGGTATCATTCCACCTCATAAAACCTCCTCCTCAGCACCCAATACGCCAGCACCAGCCCCACCCCCGAAAACGCCCACGCCGGAATTTTAAACATAATCAGAATAGCCAGCCCTAACCCGGAGAAAAACACCACCTGGAAGCCGGTTTCATTATTTCCCGCCACAAAAACCTGGTAGTGCAAAAGCATCACCGTAACTGCCAGCAGGAAGAAAAACTGGATCAGGCCGTCAGTCGCGCTCAGACTTGCCGGGAGATTCCGGGCCAGCACCACGGCTTCGGGAAGCAGGATCACCGCCAGCGTGAGCAGGTAGTTCAGAAACCACCGCAGACTGGAAACCGGCATATTCTTATGCATATCAAAATACATCCTCTCAAAAAAATGCAGATGCTGCAGGATCACACTTTGTGAAAAGGCGGCAAGCAGGCAGCCCAGGGAGATCAGCCGGATGTCGTAATCGTCTGTAGGATACAGGTAGCACACCCCCATAATCACGAAGGCTGTAAAGCTTTTGGTAATCAGCAGAAGTACCGTTTGCCGGGTCAGCAGATACCGCGGATAGAAGAGAAACCGGGGAGTAGTAAAAGTCAGGTTAAGGTATTTGCGGGTCACATCCTGACGGCTGTTAGGTCTTTTAATGCGGTATTCATACACCAGGGCCCCGGCTACCACCATACCCACGTTTACCAGCGCAATGGCCAGGGCGGCCCACCAGGTCTTTTCCAGGATCCCCTTGCCTATCATCAGCACTGCATAGGTAAAGGCCAGCTGGATCAGGGAGAACTGCAGGTTCATAAACGCCCATATGCGCTTTGCAGGAGGAAAAAGGCGTATATGATACAGGAATTCACTACTTCTTTGTGACAAAAACCGCAAGGTAAAAAGAGTAACTTTTACCGCATAAAGTATCCAAAGCAGGAAGATACAGGAAAGTGTAAACGGACTCCTCAGCGCCTCATTGATAATGGCCAGGTGCTCATTCCCCCGCAAAAACCCAATGGCAAACATCAGCACCGTAAAAATAAAGATGGCATTCTGCCGGTAGTATTCCCGTACAATGGTCAGGTACAAAATTTTGTTCATACCTGAAAAATGGTTTGATTCTCCACCTGGTAGGAATGCAGGATAGGCAGGTTCTCAAAAATAAAATCCTGGTGCGAGGAAAGTAAAAAATTCACACTCTTTTCTTCGTAAAACTCCTTCACCAGCTCATAAACGATGCCTACACTTTTGACATCAATGGTGATCAGCGGTTCATCCAGGATAATCAGCTCCGGACTTCCCAGGAAAGCGGAAATGATGGCTACTTTCTTCAACATCCCGCTGGAATAGGTTCCGCAGGGGTTTTTCCAGTAAGCCGGGGTGTCGAATCGTTCTGCCAGGGCATACAGCTGCTCCCGCGTACCCTGCTTGGCTTTGTTAATAAAGCTGAGAATATCATACCCGCTTAAAAACTCGGGGTATAAGGGTTCTGCCTCGCTCATATTTACCTTCAGGCGGTACGCTATGGGCTGGGTCTTCTGATCCGTCCCGTTCCACGATATCTGTCCTTCATACGGTACAATTCCCGCCACTGACCGGAAGAAAGTGGATTTCCCCGATCCGTTCACGCCTTTAACCCAGTGAATCCCGTCAGGAATAACCAGCTCATCTACTGCAATGATCTTCCGGCCGGAATAGCTTTTGGTAAAATTTTGGACTTTTAGCATGAATATTAAGCACTTTCAAGTCGGAAAAGGTGTATTTGTTTCAGTAAGGCTGACTTGTCTGCCAGCTCTTCTTCTATATCATAATCGTCTTGTAAGCCCAACCGGAATTTGGCTGAATTACCCAAAAAAACACTAAGCCGTATGGCCGTATCGGCTGAAATCCTCCGGTTACCCTTTATAATTTCAGAAACACGGGTTTGAGGGATACCTAATTCTTTGGATAACCGGTATTGAGAAATATTCAGAGGAATTAAAAACTCTTCCAGAAGTACTTCACCCGGTGTAATATTTTTCAACTTTTCCATAATCATTACTAATTCATGTTACGCGGTATTTTCAAACCACAATAGATACATAGATTAAAGAGACTTTATCAGGACATGTAAACATGTTTCACATAAGCTATGTGATGGAAATGAATTTCCCTAACCTCTCCTTTTCTATATAAAATCTATGTGGTTAAATCTATTTCACGAAATGCGTAACATCAGTTACTAAATATAAATTTCTACAACATAAGCAAAAAATCCCACAAAACAAAAGAGCCATCCGGAAATCCTACAAGTCTCTTTCCTCAAAATGTAAGTAAACCGGCAAAATGCCATCGTAATTTTGCAGTATGAAACCATCAGAACCAATTTATATTCCTTTGAAAGATGTAGACAGTGAACACTGTGCGCTCATCGTAGACAAAGGCCTGGAGAAAGTGAAAGGGGTTCAGTCGCACAAAGTAGAGCTGAATAACCACCGGGCGGTGATTACTGCCGGTAAATACCCCGAAGAAGTGGTCCAGGAAGCGGTAAAAGAAATCCGTGACCTGGGCTATGATGTACCCTCGGTAAAAAAAACCTGGCCGGTGACCGGCATGTCGTGCGCTTCCTGCGCCGGCAGCTCCGAAGCCACCCTCAATAACCAGGTGGGGGTGATTAAAGCGGAAGTCAACTACGCCAATAATTCGGCGCAGGTAGAATATATTCCCGGGCTCATCAGTCCCGAAGAAATGAAATCGGCCCTGCAGGCGGCCGGCTATGACCTGCTGGTGGATGATGCCGGGTCGGAAACCCTGGAAGAAGTAAGAGAAAGCAATTACCTGGCCCTGAAAAGACGGGTAACCGGGGCGCTGATCCTGGCCGTTCCCCTGTTTATCATCGGGATGTTCTTTATGAATATGCCGTATGCCAATTATATCATGTGGGCACTGTCTACTCCCATGCTTTTCTACTATGGCCGCCAGTTTTTTACCGGGGCATGGAAACAGCTGAAACACCGGAGCGCCAATATGGACACCCTGGTGGCCGTGAGCACGGGAACCGCCTATCTTTTCAGTGTACTGATCACCTTATTCCCCGTCTACCTGCATTCCAAAGGTATTCATGCCCATGTTTATTTTGAAGCGGCGGGTATTGTGATCGCCTTTATTCTTTTAGGCAAGCTGCTGGAAGAAAAAGCCAAAGGAAACACCTCTTCGGCCATCAAAAAACTTATGGGTTTTCAGCCCAAAACCGTTACTGTGGTGCACGATGGCGGACACCAGATGGAAATGCCGGTCCAATCGGTGAAAGTGGGCACCACCCTCCTGGTGAAACCGGGAGAAAGAATCGCGGTAGACGGTGCGGTGGTTTCCGGTTCATCGTATGTAGATGAAAGTATGATCAGCGGGGAACCTGTGGCAGTAGCCAAATCAGCGGGCGAAAAGGTCTTTGCCGGCACCATTAACCAGAAAGGCAGCTTTCAGTTCCGGGCCGAGAAAGTGGGGGGCGATACCGTGCTGGCCCGGATCATCAAAATGGTGGAAGAAGCTCAGGGCAGCAAAGCACCCGTACAAAAGCTGGTCGACAAAATTGCCGCGGTGTTTGTGCCCGTAGTGATGGGGATCGCCGCGCTGAGCTTTGTAGCCTGGATGATTTTTGGCGGAGAACATGCTTTTACCCAGGGCCTGATCGCCTTTGTAACGGTCCTGGTGATTGCCTGCCCGTGTGCCCTCGGACTGGCTACCCCCACCGCCATTATGGTGGGTGTGGGTAAAGGGGCTGAAAAGGGAATCCTGATCAAAGATGCGGAAAGCCTGGAAACGGCCCGCAAAATCAACGCGGTTATCCTGGATAAAACCGGCACCATCACCGAAGGCAAGCCCACCGTCACCGCTATAGAGTGGTTCGCAGAAAAAACAGAAGAGCTGAATCATATTCTTTACAGCATTGAAAAGTCTTCAGAACACCCGCTGGCTGACGCTATAACAGAATATCTGAAAGAAGAAGCCGTATTTCTGAACGGCGTAGAAATTGAAAACCTTTCGGGTCAGGGGATAGAAGGCCTTTACCATGGAAAAACATTTACCATTGGCAACCGGATATTAACGGATCAGCGGAAGGTGCAGCTCTCTCCGGAAGCAGAGACGTGGATTAACCGGCAGCTGGAAAAAGCACAGACAGTGGTGCTCTACAGTGATGAAACCCGGCTGCTGGCCGCCATTGCCATTGCTGACCAGGTAAAGCCCGGCTCCAAAACGGCCATTGACACCCTGCACAAAGACAGCATCCGGGTGTATATGCTAACCGGCGATAATGAGCAGACAGCCAAGGCAGTAGCTACCGAGCTCGGTATTGATGAATACAAGGCCAATGTTCTGCCGGCGGAAAAAGCCGCTTTTGTGCAGAAGCTTCAGGCACAGGGAAAAGTGGTAGCCATGGTGGGTGACGGCATTAACGACTCCAACGCCCTGGCCCAGGCCGACGTCAGCATTGCCATGGGCAAGGGCAGCGATATTGCGATGGATGTAGCTAAAATGACCATCATCTCCTCCGATCTGACCCGTATCCCTGAAGCAATTCATTTATCAAAATACACCGCCCGGGCTATCCGGCAAAACCTGTTCTGGGCGTTTATTTATAACGTGATCGGCATTCCCATAGCCGCCGGTGCCCTTTATCCTGTAAACGGATTCCTGCTGGACCCCATGTGGGCCGGTGCCGCCATGGCGTTTAGTTCTGTAAGTGTGGTACTGAACAGCCTGCGGCTGAAAATGAAAAACTAAAAACTAAAAATTAAAAGTTAAAAGATAATGAAATTCAAAACCAACATCAATTGCGGCTCATGTGTAGCCAAAGTAACTCCTGTTCTCGAAGAAAATGAGCAGGTAACCCAATGGAAAGTAGATACTGAAAACCCCGATAAGATTTTAACGGTAGAAGGAGAAAATGTGGATGTGGAAGAGCTCATTCATTCGTTGAAGAAGATCGGGTACCGGGCAGAGGTGGTGGAAGGGTAATTTTGTATTACCGGCTTTAACAACACTATTTGGGAAGTATTACTTCATGTGCCCTTCGACAAGCTCAGGGTGACAGTGGCAAGCATTATCGCAAAATTGTTACTTATTCGCATATAGTGCCGCCACTGTCACCCTGAGCTTGTCGAAGGGCACATGAAGTTAACCCCTTTAAAAACCTTTTCATCTGCCCCACCCCTTCACAACCCTTGAAGGGCACGTGAAGTTAATCCCTTTAAACACCTTTCCATTTCCCCACAACCCTCCCTCCCCTCAAAAAAAATCCAAAAATATCTGTAACAAAATCCCCCCACCGCAGTTTACATTTCAAAACCTGCAAAAAAAGCTATTGAACTCATTTACTGACAATGCCCTGATGCTGAAAGTGAAGGCCGGTGACCTTGACCGGATGGGCCTGCTGTTTGAAAGGCATTACAGGCCCCTGTTCGGTTTTCTCTACCGGATGACGGCCGACAGGGAGAACAGTGAAGATATGGTTCAGAATGTTTTCCTCCGGATGCTGAAATACCGTCATACCTTCAAGGGCGACGGCGAATTCAGAACCTGGATGTACCACCTGGCCCGGAATGTGCTGAATGACTTTCACAAAGGCAATAAACGGAAAACCGGCCCGCTGGAGGACCAGTTCAGTGAAATAGCAGACAATTCAGGGGAAAACCACCTGGATAAAGAAGAGCAGGTGCATCTTTTGAACCGGGCTTTAAGCCGCCTGAGTGAAGAAAACAGGGAGATACTGGTTTTAAGCCGGTACCAGGAGCTGCCCTACAGCGAAATAGCGCAGATTCTGAACCTGTCGGAGGCCAATGTAAGAGTAAGAATACACCGGGCCATGGCCCAGCTGAAATCCGCTTATTTAAAACTTGCAGATTGAAACATGGAAAAGATGATGGATTATATCAACGGGGAATTACCGGAAAATGAAAAACAGGCTTTTGAAGAAAGGCTGGCCAGTGATGCGAACTTCCGGGCAGCATACGAAGAAGAAAAAGCCCTGTGGAACCTGATGGGGAAAATAGAAGCCCCGGTAGTGGATGAGAGGATCAAAAGCCGCTTCATGGATACACTGCAGGTGTATAAGGAAGCTGCAGCCCCCCGCCCCGGTTTTCTTTCCCGCCTGCAAGAGCTCTGGAGCTTTCAACCTCAGCTGAAGATGGCGTATGCCCTGCTGCTGCTGTGTACCGGTTTGGGTACCGGTTTGTATATCAATAAGAAAAACCCGGTGGAAATGGCGCGTATGTCTTCCGAGATAAGTGAAATGAAACAAATGATGGTTCTTTCCCTTATTGAAAACCCCTCAGCCACCGAACGGATACGGGCGGTCAGTTTAACCAACGAAATCCGGAATGTGGATCACCAGGTGATTGAAGCCCTGCTGTCTACCCTTAACCATGACCCGAACGATAACGTAAGGCTGATGACGCTGGAAGCCCTGACTGAATTAGCTGATAACCCGAAGGTAAGAGAGGGGCTGGTACAGTCCATTGTATCCCAGACCTCACCTATCATGCAGTCGGCCATGGCCGATGTCATGCTGAAACTTCAGGAAAAAAGATCGGTAAAGCCCCTGAAGAAAATGCTGGACCGCGATGACCTGAACAGTACCGTCAAAGACAAGCTGGAACAAACGATTCAAGAGATACTCATTTAAAATAATTAAAACGATGAAAAAGCTGATTACTCTCCTGTTTACGGGAGCATTGATTTCCTGTGCCCAGTCGCACGCACAATCTTCCAAAGAGCATATAAGTAAAGAAATCTCCTTATCTTCTGCCCCTGCACAAACCGTGGTAGAAGTCTATAACCTCCTCGGTTCCGTAAAAGTAGAGGGTTACACGGGCAGCAAGGTGCTCCTGGAGATCGACAAAACCGTTTCTGCCAAAAATAAAGCAGATATAGAACGGGGAGAGAAGGAATTTGAACTGGGCATTGATACCCGGCAGGACACTATCGTCATCTATACCAAAGCACCGTATGACACCCGCCCTTCCCGGAACAAATCCAATCAGAATAACCAGATTCCCTATTCCATTAAACTGGATTACGTCATTAAGGTTCCTCAAAACGTACAGCTTCGCTTATCTACCATTAACGACGGTGCAATAGAGGTAACCAACGTACATGGTAAAATGAAAGTCAATAACATTAACGGAAGCATACGGGTAGAAAATGCAAAGGGGCTGACCGATCTTCACACCATTAACGGGGGAATTGATGTGACCTACGCCGCATCTCCTGCCACCGGCTCCTCCTGTTATACCATTAACGGCACCATCAATGCCAGCTACCCGGATGACCTGTCGGCCGACATTAAGCTGAAAAGCATGAACGGGGACTTTTATACCGACTTCCCGAATGCAGAGGTAGCCCCGCAAACCGTGGTAAGAAGAAATGCATCAGACTCCGGAACCACCTACAAGTTAAACAAAAACACCCACCTGAAAGTCGGGAAAGGGGAAAATAAATTGAATTTCGAAACGCTGAACGGCAGCATTTATATCAAAAAAAGATCATAATAATTATGAAAACCAAGATCACCCTCGCCCTGCTTTTCCTGGCCGCATTTACCGGTCTGCAGGCACAGAATGAAAAGATTACAGTAGAACTCTCCCAGCCCGGAAAACCCTATACGGTAGAACTTAACATACTTCATGGCTCTATCCATGTGGTCAAAAGCCCCGGCAAGGAGCTGATAATTGAAGCCGGATCCGGTAAAGCCCCCTCTACCCCGGTATCTAAAGACGGTATGCGTAAAATATCTTCCGGCGGCGGTTTTGATATCTCTGTAAAAGAGGCCGCCAATAAAGTGCAGATCAACACCGGTATCCCTCGCGGCACCATGAATATCACGCTTCATGTACCTGACAACGGGAGCTTTAAATTAGCTACAGTCAGTAACGGAGATATCAAAGTAGAGGATGTGGCCGGCGAGTTTGAATTATCCAATGTAAACGGCGGTATCATTCTCAATAAGGTTGCCGGTTCAGCAGTAGCCAACACCACTAACGGGGGCATCACCGCTACCTTTACCCGGGTAACCCCTGATACGCCTATGGCTTTCTCTACCCTTAACGGCAAAATTGACCTGAGCTTTCCCGCCTCTTTTAAAGGCAATATCCGGGCCAGGACCGACCAGGGCGATGTGTACAGCGACTTTGAAATAGGTTTCCTGAAAGATGAACCCAAAGTAGTACGTACCGGTGAGAAAGGGTTTTCCAAAATTGAAGCTACCCGCTGGGTAACCGGCACGCTGAACGGCGGCGGACCGGAAGTGATGATGAAAACCGTTAACGGCAGCATTTACATCCGTAAAGCAAAATAAAGTTAAAAAACCTTAATAAAAGCGGCCTTAACTTTATTTAAGAAGCAACAGAATTTTGCAGAAGTAATTTTGCAGCACAAATCCTGAAAAAGTTATCCGGCTTACGGCATGCAACGTAAGCCGGTATTTTCCACACTTTATAAAAGCTGTTTAGAAAAAACTATTACTTAAAATGACAAAATCAATTCTTTTCACCGCCCTGTGGCTGGTGGCTCACCTGTCCATAGCCCGAAGCACCTTCCAGGTATCCGGAAATGTAAAAACCTCTAACGGAGACGCCCTTTCATTCGCCAATGTGTTCCTGTACAAATCAGCTGACAGCACTTTCTACAAAGCTGCTGCCTCTGATGCCGCCGGGAAGTTTTTAATAGAAGATGTGGAAAGCAGCAGCTATTATCTGAAGGTATCTTCGGTAGGATATGAAGATTTCCTCACCCCGGCATTTGTTATCAACAAGGAAAACCCGGCGGTAAATTTTGCCGATATCGGCCTGAAGGAATCAGCTACCCAGCTGCAGGGAGTGCAGGTGACAGCCAAAAAACCGTTTATAGAGCAGCACCTTGATAAAATGGTGCTGAACGTGGAGAATAGTATCTCTGCCAGCGGAAGTACCGCTCTCGAAATCCTGGAAAAGGCACCCGGCGTGATTGTAGACCGCCAGAACGACCAGATTCGTATCCGGAACAAATCAGGCGTGGTGGTCATGATTGACGGAAAAATCAACTACATGTCATCCGAAGCGCTGGCACAGTACCTGGGCAACCTGCCCTCTGACCAGATCGCGTCTATTGAGATCATCACCAACCCTTCTTCTAAATACGATGCCGCCGGAAATTCCGGGATCATCAATATCCGCTTGAAGAAAAACCAGATTTACGGTACTAACGGCACGGTCAGTGCCTCTACCGGAACCGGGATACTCGAAAATTCCACCAAAGACCTCTATCGCGGCAATGCCAACCTTACCCTGAACCACCGGAATGCCAAATGGAATTTTTTCGGCAATGCCGGAGCGGGACGGAACCGCTGGTATAACGACAACCACTTCTGGAGAACCGTGCATTTTGAGAATACACGCACCGATTTCGACCAATACACCCAGAGAATAGGGGGCGGCACATTCTATTACGCCAAAGCCGGGGCCGATTACTTCCTTACCGAACATACCACCATTGGCCTTCAGACCGACTTTAACGTGTGGGACGGCTCCATGATCAGCAACGGGAATACGGGAATCAACCGGGTGACCGGCGGAGAAACGGTCAGCACTACCCTGATGCCGAACAGCAACAGAACCATGGGCAACCTGAACTTCTCATCCAACCTCAGCCTTCGGCACCGGGTAGAAGAAAAAGAAATCTCCTTTGACCTGGATTACAGCGGTTACCGCAATACCTCTGACCAACGTTTCATCAATAACTATTATAGCCGGGCCTCTCTGCCCGATTCAGTTACCCGGCAGTGGGTGATCCAGCCTACTGACATCAATATTTACTCGGCCAAACTCGACTTTACCCTGCCATTTGAAAACAAATTAAAGCTGGATTTCGGTGCAAAAACCACCTTTGTAACTGCTGATAATAATTTTACGTACAAAGATTTCCTGGAAGGAGGCTGGCAGGAAAACCGCAACCGTTCCAATCACTTTCAGTACAGGGAGAATGTGAATGCCCTCTATACCAATGCCGGCTACCAGAAAGACAAATGGTCGTTCCAGGTGGGTTTGCGGGCTGAACATACCATTTCTGACGGGAATTCTGTTACCCTGAACCAGCGAAACAAAAGAAGCTACCTCAATATTTTCCCTACGGGTTTTCTGAACTACAACATCGCAGAGAACCATGCCCTGAAATACTCTTACAGCAGGAGGATAGACCGGCCTAATTACGGTAACCTGAATCCTTTCATTTTCTACCTGGACCCTTATTTCTACGTCATGGGCAACCCCGATCTGAGGCCTCAGTTCACCAATTCCAATGAAATGACTTACACCTATAAAGGCGAGTATTCTGCCACCTTTGCTTATGCCGACACCCGTCATATGATCAATGAGGTAATTATGCAGGACGCAGCCACCGGGGTTAACATTTCCCAGAATCAGAATATTGCCCGCCTGAGAAGCTATTCAGCCACCTTTTCAGTACCGGTCAAAATCACCCAATGGTGGAACAGCCAGAATAATTTCAACCTGTTTCACAATCATTATACCGACAATAACCTGTCAGGAAACCCTCTCAATAACAGCGGGTTCATGGCCGGTGTAAATACCACCCACACGATCACGCTGCCCAAAAACTGGTCGGCGGAGATCAACTACTGGTACTACTCACCGGGAGTCTACGGGGTATTCCGGCAAACCAAGGCACAGCATGCCTTTAACCCCGGTATTCAGAAGACTTTCATGGACAAAAAGGCCAAGCTTAAGCTCAATGTCAATGACCTGTTCCTGACCTCCTTCTTCCAGGGGTACGTGGAAAACGGAGATGTAAACCTGAAGATCTCCAACCGCTGGAACGCCCGGCGGGTAGCACTCACTTTTACGTATAATTTTGGCAACCAGAACGTGAAAGCCGTAAACAGAAGTGGAGCATCTGAAGATGCAAAAAGGCGTGCCGGAGGCGGTAACGGGTAAGAAAAATAGATCAGAGTAAGTATAGATCAGTTTTTTTAACATGAAGGAATGAAGATAGCCATCTTAATTTATCTTCACTCCTTCATGTTTTAACTACTCAAAAATCGTTATATAGGAATATAGTACTCCCGGATTGTATACACTTATCATTTTCAATTACACCATTACCTATTCACTGACGGATGCCGGAGTCCATCTCATCAGTGATGCCGGGCTGCATCAGCTGATGCGCGATTACCCGGTGAAGGGAGTCCGTCTACTGGCCGAAGAGCTGAAAAAGCATTTTGAGGAAGAAAAAAAAAGGCCCCTGAAAATTACCGTAAAGTCACTGGTCACAGAGATTCGCGGGCATTATTATTTTGAAAAACTGTATCTGCCCTTCCGCTGGCTGCTCCGGGTTTTCTTCCTGCATAAAATAGCCCGCATCCTGGATAACTCCCTGAAAGCGTATGACTGCGCTGAAGCACACATAGACGGCAATCGCAGACTCTGGGATTTCCTGTCCCGTTTTGACGGACTGTTTTCTTTTTTTGCGCGGGATGCCCTTCACTGAACACCGCATTTATTATTAAGGTGCTGACACACTCATTAACTTCCTCCATATACGAAAGATTAACAGCCGGGGGATGAAGCAGGCCAGTTAACTGCTGTTATTTTATTCATTAAGCCATTCAATTATTTTTTTAATTAAATCACCGTCACTTATGTCATTTTCAAAAATTAAGTCAGGTGTAATGCCGTCAGTGTATTTTTTTTTATTCCTGTCTGCCATAAAGCCTGTGGCCAAAAATAACATTGTTCCGTCGTTAAAATGAAATGTTGAGTTTGTAGTAGTCAACCCCCTGGTTTTATATCCAAATGACTTCGTTTTTTCAAACCCCAATAAGGATATTGCCAACATTTCTCCACTGCTTGCTGTTTGATGATTGACTATAACAGCCAGCTTTTCGAACTTTTGTTTCGTATTATAAATTACCGTTGAAATATTTGAGTTAGCTACTGTCCCTTGTTTTATGTAGTTGGCCTTTGCTTTTCCGTTTCTAATGGAATAGTTTATAAGTCCGTCTCCTGTTATTGGTGTCAGGCCAGCTAACATTGGCCAGACATTTCCTCCATTGTTATCTCGCAAATCAATAATCCATTTTTTTATTGTGTTGTGGTCCAGCTTTTTAATCTGGCTAATTATAGTATCCGCAAATTTCAAATCTTTTTGATAATCAAATGTGATACAAGAGGGTATTTTCAGGTACCCGATATTTGCTTCTAAATAGGTGGATGTGCCATAAATGCTTTCCGATTGATGACTCCTGATTTGGGAAGAAACCCTCTCCGAAAGAAAAAGTGAATGTTTATCGCCTGCTTGTTTAAGTGAATTTGTAAATACAGTATATACTTGTTCTTTGTCTGTATCATGGCTGTTTGTATAAGCAATGGATTTTATGTCTTTATTAAGCTTAGTCCAATTCATGTTTTCACTAACAAGTGATTTCGACTTTATAACTCGTTTTATTTCTTTAATGAGCCTTTTTGTTTCTCGGGTTTGAGCACTTGTTCCTTGTATAATAAACAAGAAAAGAATGCTAAATAAATATAGTGCCGTTGGTCTCATAACACAGGTTTTATATTAGTCCGGCCGCTCCACGCGTATATGATCTATTTTTTGCCTTGACCAGGTGGTTCGAAATCCGAAATACCCGCTCCGGAGCGGTTGGGGATCGTTATATTCAAACAGAGTCTCCCCGTCTAAAGTCCCGGCAGTATGCAAATGATGTATATTACCCGTTTCATGTGTATAAAATTTAAGCCGGGCGGCGAACCGCTGTGAGCCGCAGCGGCGGATCGCTATGAGCTGCAAGTTTATTCATTGGTGGCGGGCGGCTAGCCGTTGATGTGCCCAATTGCTGATAGCTGACAGCTCATTCCCATCTTACCTGTAAAAATTGAGCTTCTCACCATTCACTCTCAAAAGCTTGCCAAAATTCGTCTAAAAATAGTATATTGGCTATGAAACTGAAAACAGAAAATGGATTTATCGCTAAATAGAAGACAATTCTTAAAAAACAGCTCCCTGAGCCTGGCCGGGCTCAGCTTGGCGCGCTTTCCTCATCCTTTCACAGCAGCCCGGACGGAGGTTCCGCTGGCATGGCTCGAAACCCCCGCTGAAAAACAGGGCGTGACCTGGGGTATACCCTGGCCCAAAGGATACCTGAAAGAAGCCGGGGCGTTTATGGTAAAAGGCGAAGATGGCGAAGCCACCGCGCAGACCTGGCCACTGGCTACCTGGCCTGACGGAAGCCTGAAATGGACCGCCCACGCCCTTCCCGGGAATGTAACGATAGGCAAAAACCCCGTACTCATGCAGGTGAAATCCGCAGTTCCTTCACCCCAAATAACCGTTACGGAAGAGGGCACCCGCATCCGGGTAAACACGGGCTCACTTGAAGCAGTGATTAACCGCAGCGGCACCCACCTCATCGAGTCGTTGTCCTGTAAAGGTAAACTCATCTCCGCCAAAGGGAAACTGGTGGCCCTGTTGCAGGATCAGCCGGCCAATGAACCCGGCATCAGCGTTCGCACCGACCTCTTTGAAAGTGAGCTTTCCAGGGTAACACTGGAGCAGAAAGGTCCGATTCGCACCACCCTCAAGCTGGAAGGTACTCATAAAAATAAAGCCGGAAGGAGTGTACTTCCTTTTGTGGTGCGGCTCTACTTTTATGCCGGAAGCGATAGTATTAAGATTATTCACACTTTTATTTTTGATGCCGATGAAAACCGGGATTTTATCAGTGGCTTAGGGCTGAAGTTTGAGATAAACTTTCAGAATGAAGCACTGCATAACCGGCACATCCGGTTTGTAGGCGAAAACAAGGGCGTTTTCGGAGAAGCGGTCCGGGGGCTCACGGGCTTAAGGCGTGATCCCGGCCGGGAGGTGCGTGATGCCCAGGTCGCAGGGCGGAAAACACCCGCCACAGACACCTTTGCTCCCGCCGTATCCGGCCGTATGGAGTATATCCCTGCATTTGGCGACTATACCCTTTACCAGTCTACTGCAGATGCATTTGAGATCCGGAAAAGAACCAAAAGCGGGCACGGGTGGCTGCAGGCTGCTCACGGGAAACGCTCTGCCGGTACCGCCTACCTTGGCTCACCTTCCGGTGGAATAGCCTTTGGGATCCGGAACTTCTGGCAAAGTTACCCGGCTCAGCTGGACATCCGGAATGCCGCATTGGAAAAAGGGGAGGCCTCACTTTGGCTATGGGCACCCCTCTCCGCCCCAATGGATCTGCGTTTTTATCATGATGGTATGGGCCAGGATACCTATGCCAAACAGCTGGAAGGGCTGGAAATTAACTACGAAGATTATGAGCCCGGATTTGGCACCCCTATGGGTGTAGCTCGTACCAGTGAAATCTGCCTGAAGCTATTTAGCACCACCCCCTCTCATGCTCTTCTGGCCGATTTTGCTGAAGAAATACAAAACCCTGCGGTTATTACCCCCACTTCAAGTTATATGCAGAAAGTCAGGGCCTTCGGTGGTGCTTTTGCCGTACTTTCCGGTACGAAAAAAAAGGAGCAGGAAATTGAAAAACAACTGGACTTTTACTTTAATTTCTATAAAAACCAGGTGGAACAACACCACTGGTATGGCTTCTGGAACTATGGGGATGTCATGCATACCTATGATGAAGACCGGCATGTTTGGAGATATGACGTGGGTGGTTTTGCCTGGGACAACTCGGAGCTATCTACAGATATATGGCTTTGGTCGTACTTTCTGAGTACGGGCCGGGCCGATGTTTTCCGGATGGCTGAAGCCATGACCCGGCACACCGGAGAAGTTGACGTTCATCACCTGGGCCGGTTCAGCCCCCTGGGTTCCCGGCATAATGTGCTTCATTGGGGGTGCAGCGCTAAACAACTCCGGATCAGCACGGCAGCTAACCGCCGCTACTATTATTACCTGACTGCAGATGAAAGAGCAGGTGACCTGATGCGCGAGCAGATCAATGCTGTTAAAACCCTTCAACGTATTGTCCCCATCCGAAAAGTAAATCCGGATGTACCTCAAAATACGGAAAACAGTGCTGTTGCCAGTGTAGGTTTTGGAACCGACTGGGGGGCTATTGCCGCTGCCTGGCTTACTGAATGGGAGCGCACGGGAAGTGACCAGATGAGAACCCGGCTGATGAACAGTATGCAAACCATTTCAGCACAACCCCACGGATTCTTTACCGGGCTGTCTTTTATGAACCTGGATACCGGGGAATTTGAGATAGATAAAACCGGCAAAATCTCTGTTTCCCACCTGAGTGCTGTATTCGGTCTTCCCGAAGTATGCTTTGAACTGCTGGAAGCAGTAAACCACCCCGCATTTTCTGAAGCATGGCTGGATTATTGCCGCCTCTACAATGCTCCACCGGAAGAGCAGGAGGCCGGTTTAGGCCAAAAATTAAAAAAGCTCAATCTCCAGCAGGGACATGCCCGCCTGACGGCTTATGCAGCCATGAAAACAGGCAACAAAATACTGGGCAAAAGAGCATGGGCAGAGTTTTACAGGGGCGATGGCGGAATACGTTTAACTTCAGACCAAAGGGTAACGATTACCCCTCCTGAAGTGCTCAATCCTGTAGTAGAAGGCTTCGGAATATCCACTAACGCTGTAGCACAATGGGGACTCGCAGCCATTCAGTGCCTCGCTTTTGCGGGCGATGCCCTGGAATAGCATCCAATCCCTCTGAAACTTTGAAAACCATCCCCTGGTTTGCAGGTTTTTGTTATTTTATTTAAAATAATTCTAAATAATACTTGCTTCGTAAAAAGCTACCTTCTACCTTTGTCTCATTATTTATACAGAGTCTAAATAAAAATGTGCAGACACAAGGTTCTGGTTTCCGGTTTTCACGGTTATGTAGCCCGATGTGAGAGCTGTTCCAAAGTTCAGATTGCTTTTGGCACCTCTCTTTTCGGGATGAGTATGAAAGAATTTGAAGTCTTTGCCAATTACCTCTATCACCTCCGGGTAAGAGGAGATGCTTACGGCTTACATGAAAAGAGAATCCGCGTAAATGTGGGAGATTCCGGTTCAATGATGATTCTTACCCCCTATGAGCTGGAAAATTTCATAGAAATGATTGAGTCTGCCAGTATAAAAAACCTGATTCATGAATGTCTGGCTAACCGCAACTGAATACCATGAAAACCGTGATTTTCACCACCGAAAATACAGCCATGGCCCGCCTGGAAAGGTTGCGGTACGAGCTGAAAAATGTAGGAATAGGTAGTTTTAATGTAGATTTTGAAACCAAAGAGATTTCGGTGGTTTGTCCGAACTGCCAGAATATACATACCCTGGAATGTGCCCTGAAGAAGGCAGGCTTCCGGTGCCCCTGTTTCCGGGTATCCACCGACTAACGACACTGTTTTCGCTTAATTAGAAAACTGCCCAAGAAAAGCTAAGTTCACGCAACTTTTACTATTTCAGCTATCAGCCGTCAGCGATTAGCTGATGGCTAAAAGCCCATAACAATTTCCTATCTTGCAAAAAAATTGCTTTTGTGGTCAAAGTAAAAGCCTGGTGGATTTTTTACAGGAAGATTTTTCTCTATAGCCTGCTCCTGACGGGCCTGGCATTCCTACTGGCAGGTAGCCTGGCAGATACCCTCTCCCCTTCCTTTTTCGGGTTTACTTATGCATTTCTGTCGCCTTTTGTTCACCTGTTTTTTTATGAGCTGGGGAACCCCCGGGAATACTATTTCTATGCCAACCTGGGTCTGAGCCGAATTCGGCTCCGACTGATCACAGCCGGAATCTCGCTTGTTCTCATCACCCTCATCTCTCTCCTGCCATGAAAGGCCTTCATGTAGACAGCGTGGTAAAACACTTCCATACCACTAAAGTACTCTCTGACGTTTACCTGAGCTGCCTGCCCGGAGAAATTACAGGGATTTTAGGCCGGAACGGATCAGGGAAGTCCACCCTGCTAAAAATTGTATTCGGCAGCATGCCCGCCGATCACGCTTATGTAAAAATAGACGGGAAAGTGTATATTAACCGGGCAGACAGACCCTCCAAAATAGCTTACCTGTACCAGGACAGCTTCCTGCCGGCCCATCTGAAAGTGAGTGCCGTGCTAGACCTCATGGCCGTAAAACACCTGGCCGGCCATCCGACGGTACAACCCATCCTGAACAATACCATAGCAGAGATTTCCGGCGGAGAACTCCGCTACCTGGAAATTCTTTTCATCCTGAACCGCCCGGTTCCCTATATCATCCTGGACGAACCGTTTAACGGCTTGTCTCCCCTGCTGAAAGAGGAAGTAAAGGAAATCATACAGGCGGCCGCCCGCGCCGGAAAAGGCATTATCCTGACCGATCATGATTACCGGAACGTACTGGATATTTCTACCCAAAAATACATCATGAAAACAGGGGTGCTGAAGCCCTTTCAGGATCCGGAAGAGTTAAGGCCCCTCGGCTACCTGCCCTGAGTCATTTACTTCCGCTTCATCCGAAGTGCAAAAATACCTATGGCGATCATCACAAATCCCATGATAAATTTACCGGAAATAATAGTACTGAGCCTGAGATCAGGTGCGGTTAAAATAAGTAAGCTGACGGTAAGGATGCCACACACAATGGCTATAATAGCTAAGATCCTGTTTAATGACTCTCTGTTCATGCCGGAAAGGGTTTTATATTTCAAATTTAATGATTTTCTCTCCTTCCGGCACCATTCCACCCGTTTATCTGTTACTATCTCTGTAATTTATCGTAATTTTGCAAAAATTACGCATCCCGTTAAAAACTAAAAACTAAAAACTAAAAACTAAAAGCTAAAAGCTAATTACCAAAGGCTAAAAGTTGCTGATGTATACTATATGAAAAGAAGTACCCAATTTGAGGTGATGGCACCGGCCGGATCAAAAGACGCCATGGCAGCCGCTATTAAAGCCGGAGCCGATTCGGTGTATTTCGGAGTGGAGCAGTTGAATATGCGTGCCCGCCAAACCAATAACTTCCTGGTAGATGACCTGCCCGAAGTGGCCCGGCTATGTAACGAAAACGGGGTTAAAAGCTATATTACACTTAATACCATTATCTACGATCACGATATCTCGCTGATGCGCAGGATCATCGACAAGGCGAAGGAAGCCGGCATTACTGCCGTAATTGCTTCTGATCTGGCCGTGATGAACTATTGCCGTAAAGTAGGAATGGAGCTGCACGTAAGCACGCAATCCAACATCACCAATATTGAAACCGTAGAGCTGTTTTCTGATTATGCCGATGTGATGGTGATGGCACGTGAGCTTACCCTGAAACAGGTAGGAGATATTGTAAAAACCATTGAAAGAAACGATATCCGCGGCCCGAAAGGTGAGCTGGTTCAGGTAGAAATCTTTGCCCATGGGGCGCTTTGCATGGCGGTATCCGGAAAATGTTACCTGAGCCTTCACTCGCACAATGCATCGGCCAATCGCGGAGCCTGTATCCAGAATTGCCGCAGGGAATATACGGTAACCGATGAGGAAGGCATAGAGCTGCAGATCGACAATGAATATATCATGTCGGCCAAAGACCTTTGCACCATTGATTTCCTGGACAAAATCCTGGAAGCGGGCGTGCGTGTGCTGAAAATTGAAGGGCGTGGAAGAGCCGCTGATTATGTGTATACCACCACAAAATGCTACCGCGAAGCCGTAGACGCCTTTGAGGAAGGCACCTACACCCCTGAAAAAGTGGAAGTATGGAAAGAACAGCTCAGCGAGGTCTATAACCGCGGTTTCTGGGACGGCTATTACCTGGGCCGTAAAATGGGAGAATGGAGCAATGTGCACGGTTCAGTGGCTACCACCAAAAAGATTTATATTGGTAAAGGCGTAAAATATTTCGATAAAATAGGCGTAGGCGAATTCCTGCTGGAAAGCCATGACATTAACGTGGGCGACAGGCTGATTGTGACGGGCCCCACCACCGGGCTGGTGGAAGCCGTAGCCGAAGAAATCCGGCTGGGCTCGGGAGATGCCGTGCTGAAAGCGGGAAAAGGAAATACCATATCGTTAAAGATCGCTGAAAAAATCCGCCCTTCTGACAAGCTGTACAAAATAGTGGAAGCACATGCCTAAGCTTTTTCATTACCGGCAGCGCTGTATCGGCTGCAATGCCTGTGTGGAAATTGCTTTTGAGCGCTGGCGGATGTCGAAAAAAGACGGAAAGGCCGTACTCCTGGGCGGAATTGAAAAAAAGGGGGTGTATATGGCGAATATTCGTCCCGACGAGGTGGAAGAAAATGAGAGGGCACTGAAAGCCTGCCCCGTAAATGTGATCAAAATGGAGGGAGGGGGCTAAAAAGGGTCGGTTCGCCGCTGCGACAAACCGACCCTTTTTAACCCCCTTTAAACAAGTATGCCTTTTTGGACAGCTCTATTTTATTTTCTTCATTTGAAACATCTGCCTTCTCTCCTGCCCGTTCCGGGTTCCTGAAATTTCTGCTGTAAGTGAATCCGCTCCTGTCTTTGTATAAGAAATAACCTGGGGAAAATCGTGCCCCTGATTCTCAAATACCAATGTCCCTTCAGCTATCTCTTTCGCCTGAAAACGAACCGGCAAACCCTGATTCTGATTCTTCACCACCGGGATATAAAACAGGCCTCCCTCCTCCTGCACCAGGCGAATGGTCTCAAAAACCAGCGTATCCTTTTCTTTGACCATAAAGCTCTTTCCTGCAAATTCAGCTTCGTTTACCTTCTCCCAGGTTTCATAAACACTTCCCCGAGGGGTCTTATTTTCCCAGGTTCCGAGTAGCCATTCTGCTTTTTTGATGTCGTTGACCTGACGAGGTATCCAGGCACAAAATACAGCCAGGCTAAAGGCAGCCGGGAGTATCATGTTCTTTGCAGAAATTTTAAATTGCTTCTTCATTTTCAAATTATTTTTATCTGCCGGTAAAATTGCACCGCCTTTTAAATGCAAAATTGTAAAAATGCGACAAGATCAATATAATCCTTCCAGGTTCAGCAGCATTCAATCCATCCTGAGGCGATGAAATAGTCCCCTATTTCATCGTCCAGACAGACCCGTTCTTCGTTATCAGCTTTTCCAGGCTTCCCCGGTCAGTCAATTCATTTAATACCTTTTCACTCTCTGCCCTGGGTGTTCCTGAAAGTTCAGAAAACTCTTTTGCAGTCAGTGAAGAATACTTTGAAAAGAGGGTTTCCCAATTTTTACTATACTCACTTTTGTGCGCAGCAGGATGTAATTTGAGAACGGCCATCTCATAAAAGGCATAGGGCCGGGTTCCGTAAACAATTTCCTTATTGCCTGACTGATCTATAAAAAACAGGGTCGGGAAACCTCTGACACCAGACTCTCTTGCCAATTTCAGATCTTCCTCAAAAAGTATCCCGGCTTTCCCCTCAAAATCCGTCTTTAACTGTTTAGTGTCTAAGCCCGCTTTTTTAGCCGCCAGCGCTATATTCTCCCATTTCGCAATATTCTTTTTTCGCAGGAAAACCATTTCCCGGATCTCCCTCAAAAACAAAAGTGCCTTCTCCCCGTCCTGCATCTGAGCCGCCTTAAACGCTATAGAGGGCGGATAAGATGAATTTAAAGGGTCTTCCAGCCAGACATCGCCGTCAATTGGCATATCGTAATGCAGGCTTACTTCATCCCAATGATGCGCTACATCTGATGGTTTACTGATACCGCCGCTGTTATAGCTCCAATCGGGTAATAAGCCCCCCATCCGGTATTCTATTTCAATGCCGTTACCGTATTCCAGCTTCAGCTTCCGAAGCTGCGGTTCAATTCCCCAGCACGAAGAACAGATCGGGTCAGTGAAATAAACCACTTTCACAGGCTTTTCTATGCTTTGAGCAGGAATCTGCTGCTGTGCTGTATGATCGGGAATTCCGCAAACACCCTCTACGGGGTCACAGAAAAGCGGGTTGGTTTTTGGTGTCTCGTTTGTCATTTTTTATAGTATGGCCTGGTGTTTTGCCGGTGTAAAATTACAGCTGAAATAGTTTACTAATGCTATCGGTTTCCTTTTTGAAACTGGTTTCCTGTAGGAAACCATATGTAATTCTGATAACTTTACGTCTAAAAAAGAAGATAATGAAACCAAATATAAACAACACGGCAGGTTGCAAAGTACGCATCACCGCTATAAAAGACGCCATGGAAATCTTATCCGGGAAATGGAAATTTCATATCCTGGGCACATTAATGGAGGGTGGGAAAATGCGTTTTATGGACCTGATCCGGGAAGTAGACGGCATTGCGGCCAAAATGTTGTCAAAAGAATTGCAGGATATGGAGATGAACCGGCTGGTCAGCCGTACCGTTTTAAATACCAAACCCGTTACCGTGGAATACGAGATAACCGAATATGGCAAAACCTTGTCCCCCATTATTGACGAAATAGCCAATTGGGGCATTGCTTACCGGAATTCGATTTACAACAAAACGGAATAACAGACCCGGAAAAGCTGACGGCTGATAAATATCTCCGACTGCTTACCTCACATAAAAAATCTTGTCATTTTCAGCTGATCACCATAAAATTCTTTGGGTGTCAGCCCGGTGAGCTCTCTGAAATCTTTGATGAAGTGAGCCTGATCGTAGTACTCCCCTTCATAAGCCAGGGCGGTAAGGCTCGTAAATTTTCCACTCAGCAGCATTTTGAGGGCGGCCTGAAGCCGTATGGTTTTGGCAAGCTGCTTCGGGCTTAACCCGATAGCAGAAGAAAACTTTCGTTCCAGTTGCCTGCGGTGGATGTTAATCTGCCGGGAAAGCTCCTCCACCGAAAGTTGCCCGTTTGCGGTTAAAAGAATTTCCACGGTAGATCTCACAATACGGTCAATGGTTTCGGTATCAGTTAGCCGCCGGAATAAAAATGCCTCCACAAGCTTTATCCTTTCGGTGGTTTCATGCACGCCCAGTACCTTTTGTTCCAGCTCCTGCCCTTCTCTGCCAAACAGCTTTTCCAGAGACACGGCGGTATTCTCCATTTCTTTGATGGGGAGAGTAGCAAACGGTAAAAAACCTTCGGGGTGAAAACGGACGGAGAAAATGCCGGTATCGCCCGTAGGCTCTATTTCCAGAGGCCGGGTCAGCTGTCCGATTACAAAGCACCGGGGCTGAACAAAGCTGTTCCCGCTTTCCGTATATTGACGGTACAGGGCACCGTAATGAAAAATCATTTCCATGCAGCCATCAGGCACAATGGTTTGTTTTTGAGAAGTTTCCTCCCCTATACCTTCCAATGTCCAATAGCACTTAATCCATATGCCCAGTTCTTCGCCGGGTTCAAATACCTGGTAATTCATTTGTTTTACAAATTACAACTGCAATTAAACTTTAACACCCTATTTGAAATAACATTTTTCAAAATATTGTCCGGGATATTCAACATCGAATAATAAACAGTAGTTTTTTTTATTTAGTTAGTTATCCTAACTATATTTGTACCGGTAATATCACCAAACCATCAATTAATACTAAAATCATGGCAAAATCAGTTTTCTATCATGCCGGCTGTCCGGTTTGCGTAAGTGCAGAGCACGACATCATCGCACTTGTAGGTCCTGACCACGTGGAAGTGGTACACCTGGGCGAAGACAGTAACCGCATCGCAGAAGCGGAAAATGCAGGTGTAAAATCAGTTCCTGCTTTGGTCACCCCTAACGGTAATGTACTTCATATCAACTTTGGGGCGTCTATGGCCGATGTAAAAGGTTAAAAAAATTTGCCTCATATGGTTAGGATTACTAACTTTATGAGGCATTTTTACGTATTCCCCCTTCATGAAAAGATCTGATTTCGACCTGGTGCACCAAAACCAAAGCATGGAGAGCAAAATAGTAGCCTCCCTGGAAAGGATAGCACAGGCTTTTCGTGTTTTGCTATGGCAGGAAAGCAAAGAGTTTTCCCTGAGCCCTATCCAGGTGCAGGTGCTGATCTTCCTGCTGTATCATAGTGATGAGAAAAGAAAGGTGAGCTACCTCGCCGCAGAGTTTAACATGACCAAAGCCACCATTAGCGACACTATCAAAACCCTGGAGCAGAAAAACCTGATTACAAAAGAGTACGAACTCCACGACACAAGAAGCTATGTGATCCACCTCACCCAAAAGGGGAAGGAAATTGCAGGTAAAACATCGCTTTTCACCCGGGAAATCCGTACGCCGGTAGACCAGCTGCATCCCGACGACAAAGAAAACCTGCTCTTAAGCCTGCTGAACATCATCCGGCATCTGAACCGTTCAGAGGTCATCACTATTCAGCGGATGTGCATGAACTGTTTTTATTACAGGGCATCTGACCAGGGGCAGAAGCATTTCTGCGCCCTCCTCAATCAGCCCCTACACACCAAAGATCTGCGGATAGATTGCCCTGAACACCAAATGAGACAGCTATAAGCTAATAACAATATATGAACGAAATCGTAACTAACATCACCCACATCCGGGAGCGTATAGATCAGGCCTGCCTCGAAAACGGCAGAGATCCCGGCGAAGTAAAATTACTTCTGGCCACAAAAACCGTCCCGGCCGAACGCATCCATATAGCTTTGGAAGCAGGTTATACACTGATAGCCGAAAACAAAGTACAGGAGCTCAAAGAGAAATACGAAGCACTCAAGGAAATTCCTCATACCAATCATTTTATCGGTCATCTTCAAACCAACAAGATCAAAGACCTGCTCCGGTGCGATGTTTCCTGTATTCATTCCATAGACCGTTTAGATCTGGCTGAAAAACTACACCAGCGTTTACGGGCACAAAACAGAACGATGGAAGTACTGATCCAGGTAAATACGTCCGGTGAAGAGAGCAAGTTCGGGGCTGCTCCGGAACAGGTAACCGGACTGGTGAAGCAGGTGGCACAACTGGAAACCCTCGGTATAAAAGGCCTGATGACCATAGGTTTGTTCAGTGCAGATACCGAAAAGGTGCGTAAATGCTTCCGGATGCTGAAACAAATTCAACAAGACCTCCTTGCACTGAAAATTCCCGGTGTGGAAATGCAGGAGCTGTCAATGGGCATGAGCGGCGACCTGGAAACCGCTATTGCAGAAGGGGCCACTATTGTGCGCGTAGGCACGGCCATCTTCGGGCAAAGACCCACCCCCGACAGCTATTACTGGAATGAAAAAATCATTCAGCAGCTGAGCTGGCCGGAGGTTCAGGCGAAGTTAAAGGGCACAAAAGTAGCACTGGTCGATGTACGCACCGAAGAAAAACATCAGCACTCCCCCATCGGCGGAAAGAACATCCCCATTGATCAGTTGGATCAGCATACTGCAGAGCTGGAATCGTATGATGAAGTAATTTTCTATTGTACTACAGGGAATAAAAGTGCCCGGGCAGCAGAAATGGCACAGGAACTTCTGCCGGGAATAAAAGTTTACTCGCTGATCAACGGGGTATCTTCGCTGAAAGGCGAATAAAGGCCGGGGGTAAAGACATTTCAAAAGATATTTTGCAACGTTGTTGCATATAAAGAAATGTCATTTTACATTTGCAACATTGATGCATTTGTAAATTTATAACGCGGCCTGTATTCATGAAATTACGCCTTTTGACCTGGCTTCTGTTTTGTACCTGCCTATCGCAGGCAGCGGCACAAAATGCCCGGATCCGGGTACTGGACGCAGAAACCGGTCAGGCGCTGGCAGGCGTAAATGCCGTATGGGAGGGTTCATCAGGGGCAGTGGCAGATTCGGAAGGCATCATCCACCTCCACCTGAACGGGGAAACCATCGTAAGCCTCTCATTTGTAGGTTATCAACCTGAAAAAATAAGTGCCTCTCCCGGAGCTGACGAAACCGTCTGCCTCAGGGCATCGGCTGCCGGACTCGACGAGGTGGTAGTCACCGGCCAGTTCACTCCCACCGAAAAATCCCGCTCACTCTACAACGTAAAAGTCTTTAATACCGGGCATATCGCAGCCCGGGGCGCCGTAAACCTCACCGACATCCTGAGTATGGAGCTCAATGCGCGCATTGTTAACGATAACGTGCTGGGAAGTAACATCATTCTTCAGGGGCTTTCCGGCCAGAATGTAAAAATACTGATGGACGGGGTGCCGCTTATTTCCGGGGAAGCCAATGAATTTGACCTGAACCACCTGAACATGAACCAGGTAGAACGGATAGAGGTCATTGAAGGCCCGCTCTCCGTTCAATACGGCACCAATGCGCTGGCCGGCACCGTAAACATCATTTCCAAACAGCTGCCTGACGGGAAAATGCTGCAGGGCGGGGTGAATGCCTACTATGAAACCGTAGGGAAATACAATATAGATGCCCATATAGGCACCAACCTCCGCGACGGCAGCAAGCTCTCGCTCTATTCCGGACGTAACCAATTTACCGGTTTTTCGCCGGATGACCAGCCCCGCAACAAGCTCTGGAACCCGTCAACCCAGTATTTTGGCAATTTTAAATGGGTAAAACGTACCAAAAACCTGAACTACGGACTCCTGCATAGCCAGTTCCGTGAAACCCAGGTAAGCAAAGGTAACCCCGACCCGGGCTTTCAGTACCTGACCGCCACCGACAATGCCTTTACCACTAACCGCTTCAACTCCAACATTTTCCTGAACGGAAAACCCGGAAAGAGCTCCCGCTCGTATATCGATATGATCGCCGGCTACCAGTACTACGACCGCATCAGCGAAAACTACCTGGTAAACGTGTCCGATGAAACCCGTAAACGCACTTCACGCCGAAGTACGGAATTCAGCTCCTGGCTGTTCCGGGGCGCTTACAGCTACACCGGCCCGGCCCTGGGATTCCAGGTGGGCTATGATGTGAACCTGCATGATTCGGCGGGAGATACGGTAGATTCCCTCGGCACATCCGTTAACGACATCGGTGTATTTGGCAGCCTGAACCTGAAACCCTTCAAAAAATTAGAGATCCAGCCCGGTTTCCGCTACACTTACAACTCCCGGTACAATACCCGTGAGATCAACTTCCTGAATACCGGCTTACCGGTGATTCCCTCATTGAACATCAAATATGAGATGAGCAGGGCCCTTAGCCTGCGGGCTTCCTACGCCAAAGGGTTCCGGGCGCCCTCGCTGCGCGAGCTGTTCTGGGACTTCCAGGATGCCAATCACAGCATCAACGGTAACCCCGCCCTGCAGCCCGAAATAGCGGATAACTACATCCTGTCAGGTAAATACACCTTCGGAACATACAGCCACCGCTTCGGTATCCAGCTGATGACCTATGTTAACCGGATTGAACGCAAAATAGAGCTGGTCGATAAAGACCGCAGCCTCATGGATCCGTCGCGTCAGAATGTCAATGTGGCCAAAACCTATGCCAATATCCCCGAATTTATGACCCGGGGCTTTAACCTGAACTTCTCTTACGATCAGGGCGGCCGGCTGGTGATCCGGCCCGGTTTCGGGCTGCTGGAGCGTTCCGGTTCCAAATCGCTGAACACCCGGTTCTACAGCTTTGAGGCCAATGGTAACCTTTCGTATGCCCTTACCGCATCAAAGATCAAACTGAACCTCTTCTACAAATACAATGGCCCTATGGCCCAGTTCTCGCTGTCGAAAGATAATAAACTCCTTGACCGTACCCTGGGGGCCTATACGCTCATGGATGTATCGGCCTCAAGACCTTTCCGGGGCGACAAGCTGTTTGTGACCCTGGGTGCCCGTAACCTCCTGGATGTCACTAACGTGGTTCAGACCGGGGAAGGAAGCGAGGGGCTGGTGGTACGGTCTGGTTTCAAGCAGTCGCTCCCCATGGCCCAGGGCCGGCAATTTTTCACCAAAGTTTATTACCGTTTTTAACCGTTAATTTTCATGACTCAAAAAATCAGATTTTCACTTCTCGCATGCACCGTGCTGCTCCTGAATGCCTGCGGCAAAGAGGAGCCTTTTACCGAGATCAAGCTGGCAGAAGGCACTAAAACCGCCGAAATGGGCAGTGATTACGCTAACCAGGTCTACTTTGACCTCAGCGAGGGCACGGCCGTAGTGCGGCCCGCCAATAGCTGGGACCTGGCCTTCCAAAGCTCGGGTGGCACCGCCGTCAGGTCTAATTTTGCCAAAAAGGCCGGTGTATATACCGTAACCACCGATTTCGCTTCTACCACCCAGGTGCCCACTACCGGCCTTAAGTACGACGACATCAGCCTGGACCTGGCCAAAACCGCTGTGGGCGACTGGCAGGGCAAGACCTATGTGATCAACCTGGGCCTGAACCCGCCCACTTCCGCGGTCAGCCTGGGCTTCAAAAAATTCCGGGTAGAAGGATTTTCCAACGGGAAATATACCCTTCGCTATGCCAACCTCGACGGCACGGAAGAAAAAACCGTGGAAATCCCGGTGAATCCCAAAACCAACTTCACCTACTTCTCGCTCCTCAATAACGCGGTGGTAGACGTAGAGCCGGAAAAAGGCAAATGGGACATCGTAGCCACGGGCATCACCCAGCCTGGCGGCGGCCCTCCGGGTAGCTATGTGGTAAGTGTGGGCTTCCTGACCAACCGCTTTGAAGGCGTGCAGGTGGCGGTTCATAACCCGGCGGCCGGTCTGGCAGCCAGTGACCTGCCCACTGCTCCTATCAATAACGTGGCCTCCACAGAAAGCAAATACGACGTGCTGACCAAAGCTGACTTCCAGGCCTTATCACCGTCAACGGACGCCTCCATCATCGGAAAATCCTGGTGGCAGATCCTGCAGCCGCATGCCCAGGCTAACTACAAAGTATACGACTGGAAGACCTACATGATACAGGATGCGGAAGGCCGGGTCTACAAAATGAAATTCCTGACCTTTAAGGGCGGCCCGAATGTTACCTCGGGGTATCCGTCATTTCAATATAATGAATTACAATAAAGCCCGGAAATACAGAGGCTGCCCGAAAAGCTGCTTCTGTATTTCCCGGCAATCCTGCCTTTTCAGATAGTCACTTCTTCTCCGTTAAATGAAGTCATTTTTAAAAAAATACCGTAAAGCCACCGGGATCGGGTTAGCGATCCTGGTGGTGCTCATCCTGGCCCTGACCCAATACAGGAAACACCTGGCGCCCACGCGGATCGCCTTTGTGAATTACCCTGAATTTCAGCTGTCGCGGATCAAAAAGGCGAACGACAGCCAGTTTATCCGCCTGGAGGTACTGGAAACCAACCGGCTGGAAAAGGCAGGAAACTACACCGCCGTCTTCCTCTTCGGAAGAGGGTTCAGTCTCCGGCCGGAACAGGTGGAGTTACTCAGAAAGTCAGGGGCCGGCCTTTACATGGAAGGGGCCACTAACCCGGATATCGACGTAACCAACCTCCGGGGCCGTGACCTCGAATACATCACGGAATATTTCCGGTATGGCGGCAACCGGAACTACAAAAACCTGCTCAGCTACGTCCGGGAGAACCTGGACGGTAAAACCTTTTTTACCGGTACCTGGGAAAAGCCCCGGCCCATTCCGCCGGATGTATTTTTTCATCTTGATGAAACCGTACTTTTTGAAAACCCGGCCGACTTTGAAAAATATGGCACAGAAAAGGGTTTCCTCAAGCCCGGCGCTCCCAAAGTAGTTCTCCTGACCACCGTTCCGGGTCCGTTTAACGCCAACCGCGAACACCTGGAAGCCATCATTCAATCCCTCAGCAGCCGGGGCCTGAACGTCTACCCTGTCGCCTCCACTAACAAACGACTGGCCTGGTTAAAGCAGATCCGGCCGGATGTAGCCGTGATGATGCCTCACGGCCGGCTCACCCAGGGTGAAGCCGGAGAAGCGCAGCAGTGGCTCCGTGAAAACCAGGTGCCCCTGCTGGCCCCTTTAAGCGTATTTAGCGAATATGATCAATGGGTCAAAGATCCGCAGGGCATGAAAGGCGCCCTTCTGACCATGAGCGTCACACTGCCGGAACTGGACGGCGCCATTAATCCCTACGCTATCGTAGCCCAGTACCGCGACGAAAATAATTTCCTCTCGTTCCGTGCCATTCCCGAACGCCTCGAAGCATTTTCCGACATGGTAGGGAAATACATTGCCCTGAAGAAGAAAAGCAATGCCGACAAAAAAATCGCCATCTACTACTTCAAAGGCCCGGGGCTGAACTCCATGGTAGCGGCGAACATGGAGGTGGTGCCCAGCCTCTTTCATGTACTGAAAAGGCTGCAGGCAGAAGGCTATAATCTCTGGGGGCTTCCGGCTACGGAAAAAGAGTTGTGGCAGCTGATCCTGCAAAACGGTTCGGTGCTGGCCCCTTACGCAGAAGGATCAGTGACGCAGTACATCCGAACGGCTAACCCCGAACTGGTGGAAGCCGGCACCTACGAAGCCTGGGCCAAAGCCGGGTTGGAGAAAGAACTCTGGAACCGGGTGGAAGAAAAATACGGAAAAGCGCCGGGAAGCTATTTGTCGCTTTCCAAAGACGGCAAAGACTACATTGCCGTTTCGCGGATACAATTCGGCAATGTGGTTCTGCTTCCTCAACCTTTACCGGGCATAGGCAGCAACACCAACAGCCTCGTGCACGGAGCCAAAGAAGCACCGCCACATCCTTACCTCGCCAGTTACCTTTGGACCCGGAATGCCTTTAAAGCCGATGCCATCCTCCATTTCGGTACGCATGGCAGCCTGGAATTCACTCCCGGCAAGCAGATCGCCTTATCCGGCTTCGACTGGGCCGATGCCCTTATCGGGAATACGCCCCATTTTTACGTGTATACCATTTCGAATGTGGGCGAAGCCATGATCGCCAGGCGTCGTTCTTACGCCACCACGCTCAGCTACCTGACCCCGCCGCTGATGGAGGGCGGAGCTTACGATGAGCTGGGTGCCCTGGAGCAGCAGCTGCATACCTTCTCTGCTTTGGAAGATCCTGCCATGCAACAGGCCTACACCAAAACCATTTCAGAGCGTGCCCGTAAGCTTAAACTATACAAAGACCTCGGCCTGCAGGACGATTCCCGGGACCTGACCCCGGAACAATGCCGGCGCCTGGCTAACCTGGTGGAAGAAATAGCCCATGAAAAAGTACCCGGCGGCCTCTATACCCTGGGCAAACCGTATACCGGCCCGCAGCTGGATAACACGGTAATGCTGATGGCCCTTGACCCGCTGGCCTACTCTCTTGCCAAGCTGGACATTATTAAGGGGCGTATCACGGCATCGAAACTCGACGACAAAGTCTGGTTCAATAAAGTATACACCCAAAAAGCCCGGCAGATCATTAACAGGGCACTGAGCGGCAGCTTTCCCCTGGATCAGGTAATCGCAGAAAGCGACCGGCAGCGGGCACATCAATGGCAGCAGGCAAATGCCCTGCAGCCATCGGGACACCCCGGGACCGGATCGGCTAAGCGGTCGGGCGCGCCACAGCATCCGGGGGCAAACACTACCCCACCCTCCGGGCGGCCTACTCCCGGAGCTGGTCCTCCTCACCGGCCCAAAGCCGCACCGGATCCCCGGGAAAAGGAGTTTGCCACTGCCGTGTTGACCATAGAAAATGCCCTCACCAACATTCGCTCGTACCGGGAAGCCCTTAAAAGCAGCACCGAAGCCGAGTTTACCGCCATCCTTACCGCCCTCAGCGGAGGCTATATCAGCCCGTCGCCCGGCGGTGATCCTATAGCTACCCCGGCGGCTATTCCTACGGGGCGGAACCTGTTTTCGATCGATGCGGAAAAGACCCCTTCGGCAGAAGGCTGGGAAGTAGGCAAAATGCTGGGCAACTCCCTCCTGGAAAACCACCTGAAAACACACGGCACCTACCCTAAAAAAGTAGCATTTACCCTCTGGCCCGGCGATTTCATTCAGACCGAAGGCGCCATGCTGGGCCAGGTATTCTGGCTGCTGGGCGTGGAGCCCGTACGGGACCCCTTCGGCAGGGTACAGGATATCCGCCTGATCCCGCAGGCTGAATTAAAACGCCCGAGGATAGATGTAGTGGTCCAGACCGCCGGGCAGCTCCGTGACCTCGCCGCTTCCCGCCTGAAGCTGATCAATGCAGCCGTAAAGATGGCTGCAGAGGCGGGAGATGAAGACGGCAACTTCGTAAAATCAGGCGTTCTGACAGCCGAAAAAATAATGATAGACAAAGGCATTTCGCCACAGGAGGCGCGGGAGCTGGCTACGCTCCGGGTATTTGGCGGAGCTAACGGCAACTACGGCACCGGCATTATGGGAATGGTAGAAAAAGGCGATTCCTGGACTTCTGACACCGAAGTAGGCAAAACCTACCTCAATAACATGGGCGCCGTGTATGACGACTCCGACCGCTGGGCCTATTACCGGGAAGGCGTGTTTGAAGCGGCGCTTCAGAACACCGAAGCCATCGTTCAGCCACGGGAGTCGAACACCTGGGGCGCATTGAGCCTGGACCACGTGTATGAATTTGCCGGCGGACTGAACCTGGCCGTCAAAACCGCCACCGGGAAAGAGGCCGAGGTGTTCTTTAACGATTTCCGGAACTCCTCCAATGCCCGCATCCAGAACATCAAAGAAGCCATCTGGGTAGAAGCCCGCTCCACCTTGCTGAATCCTAAATACATCAGCGAGCTGACCAAAGGCGGGGCCTCATCGGCGGAAAAGCTGGCCGAAACCTTCCGGAACACCTATGGCTGGAACGTCATGAAACCGGAGGCGGTAGATCCGGCCCTTTGGGATCAGCTTCACGATGTTTACATCAACGATACGGGAAACCTGGGTGTCCGGTCGTTTTTTGAGCGGGAGAACCCCTTTGCGCTGGAAGAAATGACCGCTGTGATGCTGGAAACCGTGCGGAAAGGGTACTGGAAAGCCAGCGATCAGCAAATCCGGGAGATCACCAAACTCCACCTGGAACAGGTGAAGCAGCACGGTGCCGGTTGCTCCGGGTTTGTGTGTAACAATACCGCCCTCCGCTCATTCATTGACGACAGGCTGTCAGGCACGGATAAAGCCGACTATAACCGGGCCATTGATGCTGCTGTAACGGCAAAAGCCTCCGGAGCAGATGCGTCTATCACCCTCAAAAAAACCGAAGAGCCCCGGCCGGATAAGCCCGAAAGTAAAATTTCTCCGGAATCCGGCACCCGGTACGGGATCGTGCTCCTCCTCCTGCTGGCTGCCGGCCTCTTCTGGTTTATCCGGAAACGTAAGCAAAGCGGAGTATGAAAGAGATTGTTTACCTTCTGATGCTGCTCAGCATCCTGAGTTTCTGGCTTCATATTTCCCTGCTGCCGCAAAAGAGGCTTCCCCTACTGTCAGGCCTGATGCTGGCCATCTTTGCCTATGGGTTTTACCCCTTTGCCATCCGGCAAAACAGCCAGACCGTCTCCGGGTATCTGCACAGCCCTGAGATAGCACAGGGGCTGGCCATCCTCCTGATCGCGGAAGGAATGCTCCTGCTGACGTCCGGCCTGCATCAGCTCCGGAAATACTATGGTGAGCCTATCCGTAAAGGGCAGCAACGCTCCTTTTACCTGGTGGGCCCCTCGGTTCTCCCGGCTATTGCGCTATTGGAAACACTCGTGTTTTTCCAGGGACTGGACATGTCGTTTACCGGCCTGGCCCTCAGCATAGCCGCCGGCATATTCCTGCTGTTTGCGGCAGCACCCCTCCTCATAAAGCGTGTTTTGCCGGAGAAAGACCTCCGCCTGGAATTAAAACTCGTGCTGCACTTTTTGCAGATCATCACGGCCTGTCTCCTTACGGCCGGCTTCGACATTCCCGCTCCCGGCCGCGAGAACCAGGCCCCGGATCTGAAACCGCTGGGGCTGACCCTTGCCCTGACGCTGTCACTGGGCTTTCTTGGATATATAGGATATCAAATCAAAAAGAATAAATGGAAATACTAAACAAAATTATCTACTGGATATCTACCGGGCTCCTGGTACCTACCGTACTTACCCTCATTTTCCTTTTTATCCGGGGCGTACTGCTGCTTGGCGGATTTTACGGCTTCTATGTGGGCCGCCTGAAAAATAATAAAAGGCTGGGCCCCGTGCTGCAGGACCTTACTCCGAACGGGCTGCAGCAGTTGGAAGAAAGTAACACCCACCGCAATTCCCTTTATACAAATTCCCTGGATCGGCTTCTGACGTATGAGGAGTCCAAAGTGCATCGCGAGAAGATCCTGTCCGACTTTGAACTGGCCTCGGAAAAAGACCTCGATCTCTCCCGTACGCTCTCGAAAGTAGGCCCCATCCTGGGCTTAATGGGAACACTGATCCCGATACAGCCCGCCCTCGTGGGCCTCACTAACGGCGACCTGACCTCCATTGCCCAAAACATGCAGGAGGGCTTTGCTTCCACCATTATCGGCCTGGTGATAGGCGGCATAGGCTTCCTGACCCTGCAAATCAAACAACGCTGGCATAACGAAGACCTCGCCAATCTTGAATTTATAAACGAAATTATAGATGAGAAACAGAAAAAGGCGGTTTAAGAAAACCAATGATGAAGCCCTTGACCCCATTGCGGCTGTAGCCAATCTCTTTGACTTTTCCCTGGTATTTGCCGTAGCGCTGATGGTGGCGCTGGTCAGTAAGCTGGGCATGACCGAGCTGATGTCTAAAGAAGATTTTAACATGGTGAAAAATCCCGGCACCGAAAACATGGAGATCATTGTCAAAAAGGGAAACAAAATCGAGAAATACAAAGCCTCGGATAACCCTGCAGACAAAAGCAGGTCGCAGGGAAAACGGGTAGGAACCGCCTACCAGCTGGAAAACGGGGAGATCATTTATGTGCCGGAATAAGCGACATTACATTTTCTTCAGAACCTTCTCAAAGGTATTGATATTCCGGGAAGTAAATGAATCTTTCAGGTTTTTTCTGCCCAGTATTTTTCCGAAGTCGGAATCCAGCGTACTGCCTTTGGGTACCCGCCAGTAGAAACGGTTTTCAACCATCCGGCCTTCCTCACCTTCTGCCTTTACCGAATTTTCAAACGCCTCCATCAGGGTATTTTCAATACCCTCAACCCCTGCAAAACCATAAATGTGGAATTCCGGGTGGACCTCAAAGGGATTTAGTTGAAAAATCCCTTCCACTTCTGCCCGGTCTTTTATAAAAAGAAAAGCTTCATAACTGAAATGCCCCGCCATCGCTTTTTCCAGGATTTCCTTTAATTCATCCGCCTTTTTGCCGGAAGAAAAGATAATGTTTCCGGAAGCCAGCACGGAAGAAACATTCTGCACTCCTGCTTTTTCAAATACGGTGCATACTTCTGCCATTTTCATAGCCGTCCCTTTTACATTCACTCCACGCAGAAAGGCGCAGAAGCTATGGCCGGAGGCAGAATCCGATGGGGAAGATATTTTTTTTCATTTTTATCAGTAATTCATTTACACACTATTTCCAAACCACAATAGATACATAGATTTGATCTTCTTTATAAATTCTGTGTGGTTAATAAATCTATGTGGTTAAATCTATTTCACAAAATGCGTAACAGAAGAAACTTTATTTTCTTTTCCCGGATGGCTTCGCCTCCTCATTAAAATCCAGGCAAAGATTCATCCAGAACTCAAAATCCTTCTTACTCCTGAATCCCGGCGGATCCACATAACAATAGCCTTTAAGTTCTTTACCTCTCATGATCATGGGAACAAACCCCGCTCTTTCAGAGAGTTCAGCCGTCATCTCAGGATCAAAACGGCACATCAGCTGCTCTTCCCCTATGTTAATGCACATTTTCTCATTCACCAGGAATGCCAGTCCGCCGAACATCCTTTTTTCTTCCACTTCAATGCCCTGAACCGCGGCCAGGTATTCCCTGACCCGGTCTGCCAGATGATTATCATATGCCATATATTGAACGTTTAGGTTATTCCCGTAACAAAAATTATCTGATCATAGGAAGATATTTTTCGCGGTTATCGTAAATGATCCAGAGCAGAACAACCCAGATAACAAGCGCTACCGGGAGTCCTTCCGGAGCCGTCAGAATATGGGTAAGCAATATCCCCACCATTACGGGAAACACCACCAGCGCGCCCAGAGCCCGTGTTTTGGGAAACAGGATCAGTAAACCACCAAGAACTTCTGCAAATCCTATCAAAGGCATCAGCCAGGAAATTTCTGCAAAAGCAGCATTATCCTTTGCTACGGCTTCCGGCAAATTCTCCGGAACAGGCATATAATTCAGGAACTTATTCAGGCCACCGTTCAAGAGTAAAAGACCGAGTAACCACGACAGGATATTTAAAATTTTCCTTTTCATATAGGTGAGTTTTATAGTTTAAGGTAATTCGCCCATAAAGAACATGATAGGGTCATCTTTTTGTTCCCGAACCCCTGATTGCTATTACCGGGTGAGTTAATTTGACCAGATCATATTTTGTATTTACTTTTAGGGAAAATTAAGCCTCCCGATCTTATGAAACTGAAATGGTTATGGATTTCCCTTCTCATATTGGCCGGCACATACGGTCATGCGCAAACCAAAGAGAAACGCATTATTTATCATCCCGAAGCCGATGCCGCCGCAGAACTGGACTCTGCCATAAAGAAGGCCGCGGAACAGGGCAGGCATGTTTTTATCCAGGCAGGGGGTAACTGGTGCGGCTGGTGTATCCGCTTTCATGACCTGGTAAACGGTAACGATACCCTGAACACCTACCTTCGTCAGAATTATGAAGTTATTCACCTGAATTTCAGCCCGGAAAATAAAAACGAAGAAGTGTTTGCCCGTCTGGATTACCCCCAGCGCTTCGGATTTCCCGTGTTTATTATTCTGGACAGTAAAGGCAAGCGTATCCATACCCAGAACAGTGCCTACCTGGAAGAAGGCAAAGGGCACAGTTCTAAAAAAGTGTTAGATTTCTTTAAAGACTGGTCACCCGCGGCCGTAAACCCTTCAAATTACCTGAAAAAATGAGAATACTCTTACTGCTTTTACTCCCCCTGCTCACCTTTGCCCAAAAAGAAGACAAAAAACTGAAAGCGCTGATTGAGCAAGAAACCAAAAATTTTCGCGGCGACATCGGCATTTATGTGCATCACCTTGGGAAAAACAAGGAAGTAGCCATCCTTGCCGATACCGTTTTCCCTACTGCCAGCATTGTAAAAGTGCCTATCCTGGCGGGTATCTTTCAGAAAATAGCCGACAAGGAGCGCAAGCTTTCCGATGAGTTTACCTATGATGCCAAACGCGTTTACGGGGGCTCGGGACTGATGCAGTTTTATAAAGACAGCGCCAAAACCGACCTGTCTACCATGATCTCCCTGATGCTGACCTACAGTGACAATGTCACTTCCATCTGGCTGCAGGAGCTTTCAGGTGGCGGACTGGCCATTAATGAGCTGATGGATCGCTACGGCCTGCCCAATACCCGGATAAATTCCAGAACGGAAGGGCGGAGGCATATATGGGAAAAATACGGCTGGGGACAAACCACCCCCCGTGAAATGGCACGGCTTTTCACCCTTATCCGCCAGGGCAAGGTCATTGACGCCCGGCATTCTGATAAAATGTACCGCTACCTGAAAAACCAGTTCTATAATGAACGTTCCCTTTCCGGGTTTCCGCCCCAGTTCAGTACTATCTCCAAAACCGGCTCGGTAGATGACGCGCGGGGTGAAGTGGTGCTGGTAAACGCGCCAAGCGGTGATATTGTCTTTTGTATCCTGTCCAAAAACAATAAAGACCAAAGCTGGACCTATGAAAATGAAGCGGAGGTACTGACCCGTAAGCTGGCCAATATCATCTGGAATTATTACGAACCCAGGCACAGGTTCAGCCCTTATACACGGATAGAATAAACAAGTCGGCCATACACCGGTCGGCCTTTATAGCGGGTTCTTTTTAAAGTGCCGGGCTAATTCATTTGCCCAGCACCTCCTTATAGCTCACCAGCCGTATCCCTTTCCGGTAAATGGCTTTTTTGACCTTCTCACTGGTAAACAGGTCGGTAACGGCCTGCCGGTCTTCTGCCACATTTTCGTAGCCGATATGATGGATGGCCCTTAGCTCTGCATTGTCCAGGCCCGGATGCTCCAGGAAAACGTAGGTTTTCCCGTTCTCCAGCTTATCCAGCTGCCGGATAAAAGCGTCAATACGCTCTTCCCTGCTCTTATTCCGTGAATCAATCCAGATGTATTCTATCCCGAAGTCCTTCACCGCATCGGAGTCTACCACCGGTAAACCATACTCTGCCGCTACCTTTCGTACCCGCTCCTTCACTTCGGGAGTGAACATGGTGCAGCCCATATGTCCCGAAATATGGCTTACATGCGGTACATGCCGCTTCAGTGTCTCAATCTGCGCTCTCAGCTCGGCTTCTATATCGCTCAGCTGAAAATCATGATCCGTAATGGCCCGCCCCCGGTAATGATTATTTTTAAAGATCATGGGATAAAAATACCCGTCGGCATCCCGCAGGCTCCGGGCTTCCGTGAGCGGCCTCCACTTCACATTATCCCACTCACTGGTCAGGGTAAAATGCAGGCCCACGTCTATACCGGGGTTATCTTTCAGCATCTTTACCGCTTCCGGAAACCAGGGCGCAGGCACCAATACCTCTATGGAAGTCTGAATACCCTCCAGCGATGACCTCAGCAGGGCCTCATTTCCCGAATGGGAATAGCCCATATCATCGCCCCGGATGATCAGCCTGGGCGATGCCCCCTGGCTGCGGTCTTCCACCGCCTTATAGGTTTTAGCTTCCCCTGAACGTATAACTATATTGTCAAAGCTTACTTCTGCTTCCTCCCCGTTAAACCGCACAGTGAGGGTTTCCGTATGCATATTTTCAATATATTTCAGGGCCAGCACCAGGGTATGCTCATCTTTCCACCCGTAAGAGCCGGCTACCTTATGCCGGGGGATAACACTGCGGTTTGCCCGGGCTTTGGGCAGGAGGTAAGGGCCTTTCATGGTGGTTTCCGACAGGGCCCATTTTCCTTCTGAAAACGGAACGGTATGGTTAACGGAGTCGGTCACAAAAGTAGCTTCCAGGTCACCATTCTTCCAGTCCAGGCGGAGCCCTTTCAGTGAATGATAGGGTGTCTGAAGAAAAACCAGGTTACGCGGCGAAGGCTTTCCTGCTGCCATACTCTTTAAGGGCTCCAGTTGCAGGCTGGCCAGCTTCTCCTGTAAAGACCGGCTGTCATTTTTAAGCTTGCCTTCCTTAAATGCCGGTAAAAGCTTATCCCATACCAGGTTCAGGAGTCCTTGCAGGTCAGTACTCTCTCCTGTGGTGATGATCACGGCATTTTTCTCCGGGAGAATAAGGATATTCTGACCGTAAGCACCGTCTGCCCGGTAGCTCTGATGCCTGCCCCGCCACATCTGGAAGCCGTACCCCTGGTACCAATCGCTGTTTTTCAGCAATTCTTCAGGCGCGCCCTCTGGCTGAAAAATCTGAGCGGCACCGGCCTGCGCCACCCATTCGGCAGGCAGCACCTGTTTCCCGTTCCATTTTCCCTTCTGAAGGAAAAGCTGGCCAAAACGGGCCATATCTTCGGTTTTCAGCCGCAGCCCCCAGCCGCCGGTGTTTATACCGTGGGGATCCACCTCCCAGTCCATCCCCGTAATGCCCAGAGGCGAAAAGAGCCGGGGCCGCAGGTAATCGATCACCTTCTCGCCCGTTATTTTCTGAAGCAGGGCAGACAGCATATAAGTGGCCGGGGAGTTGTACATAAACCGCGTGCCGGGTTCATAAGCGTAAACCGACCGCAGGAATGCATTCACCCAGTCGTCTTCAAATAACATATACAGGGGTTCTTTGTCGTTCCCCGCGCTCATGGTCAGCAGATCTCTGACACGGAGTTTCTTTAAATTTTCAGAGGGATTCACCGGCGCATCCTCCGGAAAGAAGGAGATTACCCGGTCATCCAGTCCTATTTTTCCTTCATGTACCGCAAACCCAATGGCAGTGGCGGTAAAGCTTTTGCTTACCGAATACATGGTATGCAGCAGTTCCGGCCGGAAGGGCTTCCACCAGCCCTCTGCAATCACTTTTCCGTTCCGGAGCACCATTAAACTATGGGGTTCATGTTGGGGAGAATTCTCCCAGGCCTGTATAAATTCTTCGATCTGCCGGGAAGAAACCCCCTGTGATTCGGGCGTAGCCCGGGGAAACTTCTGAGCTACTGCCGTAACCGTCACTAATAACAGTAATAGTATTCTTTTCATCTGCCAGGTTGAGATTTTTGATATAACACAAAGTAAAATTAACTTTCCAAATTACTTTCACACCATTTATCAAGAAAATATGCATTTTCTAGCCAAATCATTTTATTATTGTAAATACTTAACCTGAAACGCCTATGTTTATAAAATTCCTTCAACTGGAATGGAAAGCTTTCACCCGGTCGTCCAGCATGGGACAGGAAATAGCCGTAAAGATTTTACTGGGTTTCCTGGGCTTCTATATGCTGGCCTCCTGCCTGGTGCTGGGTTTTGCGCTTTTCCATATTCTTTCCGAATACGTGGCAGACAAAAGCCCGGTGAATGCCGTAAACGGTGCATTGGTGGTCTGGGTGGTGATGGAATTGTTTATGCGCTTTTTCCTTCAAACGCTTCCAACCCTCAACATCAGGCCCCTGATGGTACAGCCTGTGAAACGTAACACCGTTATTCATTACGTCCTGATCAAAAGCATATTTTCTTTTTACAATCTTCTGGGATTGCTGGTTTTTGTGCCTTTTGCCCTTACCTGCGTAAAAAACGGGTTGTTCACCCCTTTCCAGGCCGCTGCGTGGCTGGTGATTATTTTCGGGCTGCTGATGTCTGTAAATTTCAGCAATTTCCTGATCAAGAAAAAGTTTGCCGATAACATTCAGCAATTCATCCCCTACCTGCTGGTGGCGGTGATCCTGGCGGGCCTGGAATACTTTGGTATTTTCAGCATTACCCGGTATACCGGCAGGGGAATAGACCGTGTAACGGATTACCCCGTTCTGGCCCTTCTTCCCGTACTCTTAGCCGTGGCCCTGTACGTTTGGAATTATATAACACTGAAGGAGAAGTTTTACCTGGACGCCTCGCTCCAATCAAAAGTCACCGAAGCAAAAGCCTTAAACCTGGGCTGGCTGGACAGGTTCGGACCGCTGGCACCCTTCATCAAGCTCGATATTAAGCTGCTCTGGCGGAATAAACGACCCAAAAGTACTTTATACCTGGCCGTGATGATGCTGGCCTACGGCCTGATTTTTTATACGAACGAAGCGTATGACGGTATGCCGGCCTGGAAAATTTTCCTGGGTATCTTTATGACCGGTATCTTTATGATCAATTTCGGGCAGTTTATCCCCGCGTGGGACAGCACCTATTATCCGCTGATGATGGCTCAGAACATTCCCTTAAAAGAATACCTGAGATCAAAAGCCGCTTTGATGTACCTGTCGGTGCTGGTCTTGTTTCTGGGCACCTTGCCCTATGCTTATTTCGGAATAGAGATCGTATTTGCCCACCTTGCAGCGGCGGTTTATAATGCGGGCATCAATATTCCGGTGATGTTATATACCGGCTCATTCAATAAGAAAAGAATAGATCTCGAAAAAAGTGTATTCCTGAATTACCAGGGCACAGGTGCGGCCCAATGGCTGGTGGCAATACCGGTGATGCTGGTGCCTATCCTGATCTGGTACCTGGTTTATAAAATAACCAATCCCGCCACAGCCAACCTGGTGCTGGGCGGAATAGGCATCACAGGCATTCTCCTGAACAGCACCTTAATGGATTTTATCACCCGGGCCTACCAGGAAAGAAAATACGAAGCAATTAACGGATTTAAACAGCAGGAAGCATGATAGAAGCAATCAACTTATCCAAAAAATACGGTGGAACTACCGTTTTAAATATACCGAATCTCATTATTCCCAAGGGGGAAAGTTTCGGATTGGTAGGAAATAACGGCGCAGGCAAAACCACGTTTTTCAGCCTGCTGCTGGATCTCATCCAGCCCACCACCGGCCAGATCATTAACCAGGGTATCCAGGTACATGCCAGTGAAGACTGGAAACCGTTTACTTCCGCCTTTATTGATGAGAGTTTCCTGATAGGCTACCTCACCCCCGAAGAATATTTCTATTTTATCGGTGACCTGCGCGGGCAGAACAAGGCGGATGTAGACGCCCTCCTGGATAAACACCGCGAATTTTTTAACGATGAAATCCTGAACGGCAAAAAATACCTGCGGGACCTCTCCAAAGGAAACCAGAAAAAAGTAGGGATTATCGCCACCCTTATCGGGAACCCCGAAGTAATCATCCTGGATGAACCCTTTGCCAACCTCGATCCTACCACCCAGATCCGGCTGAAAAGGATCATCAAAGAGCTGGCCGATAACCCGGACGTAACCATCCTGGTATCCAGCCACGACCTGCTTCATACCGTAGAAGTCTCTAACCGGATCGTAGCGCTGCACAAGGGAGAAATAGTGAAGGATATTGCTACTTCTGAAGAAACACTGAAGGAGCTGGAGGCGTTTTTTGCGGTATAGAAAGGGGAATGAAAAATGAAAAATGAAAAATGAAAAATGAAAAATGAAAAACTAAAAATAATGGAGATATACCTTCATTTTTCATTTTTAGTTTTTCATTTTTTAATTTAATTTACCATCACCGGTTCCGTAGCCGGCATCGTAGCATTCCGAATTGCAATTTTCTGGGCCAGTTTCTCGGCCACGTCCATGAAGGCGCCGGTCACCAGCTCATGATCATCCATGGTTACGGGCCGGCCTTCGTCGCCCCCTTCCCTGATTTTCTGAACAATAGGAAGCTGTCCCAGTAACTCTACTCCCAGCTTATCGGCCAGCTGCTGTCCGCCACCCTGCCCGAAGATATAATATTTATTTTCCGGAAGCTCTGCCGGAGTGAAATACGACATATTTTCGATTACACCCAGCACCGGCACATTGATATTGCCCTGGCTGAACATGGAACCGCCCTTGGTGGCATCGGCCACCGCCACTTTCTGAGGCGTAGTTACCACCACGGCCCCTGAAACCGGCACGGTCTGCACCAGGGTCAGGTGAATATCACTGGTGCCCGGAGGCATATCCAGCAGCAGGTAATCCAGTTCACCCCAGTCTACATCCCCAAAAAACTGCCGTAAAGCCTGGCTGGCCATAGGCCCCCGCCATACTACTGCACTGTCCGGCGGGGTAAGAAACCCGATGGAGATCATCTTGATCCCGTACTGCATAATGGGGGCAATGTAATTTTTGCCGTCTCTCGGCGACACCAGCGGCTGCATATCTTCGGCCCCGAACATGATCGGAATAGAAGGTCCTGAAATATCGGCATCCAGGATTCCCACTTTAGCCCCGGCCTTTTTAAGCGCCATGGCCAGGTTAACGGTAACCGTAGATTTCCCTACGCCGCCTTTACCGGACGAAATAGCAATAATATTTTTGACTCCCGGCAGCATGATACTCTTATTGGCGTTAGAGGTAACCTGGGAGGTCATGTTAATGATAATCTCAAACCCTGTTCCCAGGTCTCTCTGAATGGCGTCTATACACCGCTGTTTGATCAGTTCTTTTAAGGGGCAGGCCGGTGTGGTCAGCACCACCGTAAACCTCACCTGGTTTATACCCGCTTCCACATCGCGGATCATATTTAAGGTCACCAGGTCTTTTTTCAGATCCGGCTCTTCCACCGTACTTAATGCTGCCAGTATTTTTTCTTTCGTTATTGAAAACTCACCCATTTGTTTAATTCATTCACTTGGTCTTTCTAATCGGATTTTCTCCTGTATTTAAAGGTAGAACAGCCTCCGTGCAAAGGAAGTTCTTTTTTCCGCTGAATCCTGGCGGTTTCAGGTAAATTCCCTGTATCGTTTTTCCAGTTCTTCACATTCTTCACTTACATCAAAAAAAGTCTCAAATGTTCTGATCTTCGCCGCCAGGTTTTTTAAAAATGCGAGGTGCGAGGTACTCTGAGGATTCAAAGGCCGGTGATTCAGCGCCATGCGCACCTTATGCCACGCTTCACTGGTAGCACGGGCTTCTTCTGACATCACACTCTTCATAAAAAGCTCACATATATAGGTTTCAGCCACCTCGTCAGGGTGAATTAGGTCAGGCTTATAAAAACGATAGTCACGCAGGTCGTCCATCATTATCTCAAACGACGGGAAATAGCTGGTTGCGGGATAGTTTTTTACCGCCTCATCACAGATTAAGCGGAGGAGAGCCTTGGATACGCTGTTTTCCTGTATGCCCTCTTTGATATGCCGCACAGGGCTGACCGTAAACATGATCTTCAGCTCCGGGCTTACGCTCCGCACTTTGCTGATCAGGAAGTTCAGTCTCTCTCTTTGTTCTTCCAGGCTAAGAAGATGTTTTTCAAAACGGGAAGCCGGTAATTTATGACAATTCGACACCGGCTCTCCTTCATAGCGGTACACCCAGCTGGTTCCCAGGGTAAGAATCAGCAGGTCAGCCTCCTGCAAAAAGGCTTTAAAGTCGCGCCCCGCCTCCCGAATCCTCTGAATCAGCCCCTCAAAGGTTTCACTATAAAATTCCGAGTGATAATCCAGGTGAAAAAACAGGCCGTCGCGGCTAACCACCCGGTTCTCTTCCGGGCAAAAGGCGTCAACGGCATTCGTGATCACATCACATAGCGACTTCAGATTATAAACGGTCCCGAAAGGATTACTTTTCACGGAAAACTTCCGGTTTTCCAGGTAATTCCCCACCACATCCGAAAAGCAGGAGCCCAGTGTGATCACACCTGAACCGTAATCCAGCTTAAAATCAAAGACGGGAGCTTCAAGCGCAGTTCTCAGATTCATAAAATAGTTCCGGGCAAACAGCACCAGAGCCTCCTCTGAAATCGTAAATCGTCTATCAACAATCGTCAATTCCCTCCGGCCGTCCCACCCCAATTATCCTGTATTATTAAATAAATAAAAGTAAAAGTACTTCACACCGTGAAATATTTAATAATTTTGCACCTTGAAAAACTAAAAATACGCTTCCATATGAATCTGTTTGAGAGTTTTGATGAAATCGTAAACGACGAGTTTATCGAAAAATTCAAATCATACACATCAACCACGCACGGCGACCTTAATGTCACCGTTAAGGGGATTTTCTATACTCTTCTGGCAGGAATGATCCGGAAAACATACAGCGACATGAGCGCCGGTATGCTTTTTAACCAGATCGAGGAAAATTCGAAAAGGGTAAACCTGCCTGCTAACCTGGCCAGTATTTTCAGCCAGGAGTCAGTGCTCAAAAAAATCGAAAAAGACGGTTCCAAGATCATATCACAGGTATTTCCGGCCTATAAAAGCCCGCTGCTGAGCATGATCAGCACGTATTCAGGCGTGAGTAAAGCCACTACCACCACGGCATCGGATATTGTGGCCAATGTGATCATCTCCCTGTTTAAAAAAGATATGGAGAGTGGAAAATGGGATAAGGAACAAATGGTGAGTCTCTTAAGACAGCACCATGAACCTCTTCTAAATGCCATTCCCGAGCCTTTGCTCGAGAAGATGATTCCTTCTCTGGGCCTGCATGAACTGATGACCGTGCGGCCGTATGTGGCTAAAAAAGAAAAAGCGGAAACCGGTTCAAAAAACCGGGAGGAAACCATAGCGCCGGTGGATTACCCGGATGCCGTAACGGAAAGCTCCTCTTCCAACGGCTGGCTGATCGGTATCCTCATTGGTATACTGGTGATTGGCGGAGGGCTGTATTATTACTACACCCAGAACGGGAATCTTAATTTCTTCACTAAAAAAGAAGTTCCGGTAGAGAGCGTTGATTCGCTGGCGGAAGAGGGTATTGTAACAGACAGCACTGCTGCTGTAGGTAGCGTAGAACCGCAGCCTGCGCTTTCAGATGATTTCGGTGCCTTTAAAACCTATATTTTAAACAGAAGCGAGCCGGCCGGCAAAGAGTTTGACCTTAAATCTGTCAGGTTTGTGGCTGACTCGGTTTCACTGCAGCCCTCCTCTTTTGCAGTAGTAGACAGTATAGGCGGTTTAATGAAAAATAACCCGAGACTCCAGATAAAAATCACAGCTTTTTCAGGCTCCGGTGAAAAAGCATTCAATAATAAGCGGGCTTTCTTCGTTAAAAGAATACTGACCGGCAAAGGGGTAGAATCTATCCGGATTGATGCAGTGTCAGGGGGTATAGGAGACGATTTTACAAAAATTAAAGTGATCAGCAAATAACTTTGATCGGAGAAACTAATAAACACGTCGGGAAAATTTCTATAAATATTGTGAGAAACATTGGAATGGAAGCTCTTTTGGGGTTTCCATTTTTTCTGGTCATCCTGTTTGCTTTTCAAACTCCCCCGGATGTCCGTAAGGCACTTCTTATGGAAATAAATGCCATTCGTACACAGGGATGTCAATGCGGAAAAGAATACTTTGGCCCCGTTCAGCCGGTGGTCTGGAATGAAACCCTGGAAAAAACCGCCTATCTGCACAGCAGGGATATGCAAACCCGTAATTATTTTTCACACTTCTCCAAAAGAGGAAAATCACCGGCAGACCGCCTGAAAGCCCAGGGATACCGGTACAGGAGTTTTGCTGAAAACCTGTTTGCCGCCAAGGGCTACACCCCCACTATACAGGAAGTGGTGGCCGCCTGGAAAAACAGCCCTAACCATTGTAAAAATCTCATGAACAATACGGTTCGTGAAATGGGTGTGGGAATTTATAAAGGATATTACACACAATTATTTGGCAGCAGGCAAACTAAATAAGGAATATATTTGTAATATTGTAGTACTAATGGTTTTCAGATGGAAGATTTAACATTAAAAGTAGAGCAGGCTTTAGATAATATCAGACCTTACCTGATTGCTGACGGGGGAAATGTAAAGGTTCTTGAAATCACTGAGGATAAAGTGGTAAAGCTGGAATTTATCGGCTCCTGCGGTAGCTGCCCCATGTCGTCCATGACCTTCAAAGCAGGGCTTGAAGAAGCCATCTTGAAGAATGTTCCTGAAATTAAAAGTGTGGAAGCTATAAATGTGGCCGTGGATACTTACTAAATAGTGACCCCTCACTGTCCGGTTGCCTCTGATCTTATTCAAGGGCAACTTTTTGCATTCACGCGCGCGCTCTAAAGCCAAACCTCAAAATAAACATGAACAAAAAACTTAAAGTCGGGATTTTTTTCGGAGGGCAATCGAGAGAAAGAGAGATTTCTTTTCTTGGCGGACGGACTGCTTACCAACACATTGACAAACGCTATTTCGATCCCGTACTTATTTTTACTGATAGTTTGGGAAACTTCATCCACGTAGATGAGTCTATCCTGGATGAACCGGATATCCGGAGCTTCTATCCTTCGAAAAACCAGAATAACGGCTACAAAGTATACATTGAGTCTTTAGGCCCTCTCAAAGACTCCCAGCTTTACAAACTTATCTATAAGATCGGCTCTCAGATCAAACCTGAAGACCTGAAAAGAACCATCGATTTTGCCTTTGTGGTCATGCACGGCCCTTATGCCGAAGACGGTAGTGTTCAGGGGCTTTTTGAGTGGCTGAATATCCCGTACATGGGCCCGGGGATCCTGGGTTCGGGCATCGGTATTAACAAACCTTTTCAGAATCAGCTGATGGCCTTTGCCACCGGCCAGGAAAAAAAATATACCACCATCAGTAAAAGGGAGTGGGTAGAAACTGACCGCTCCAAGCTCTTTTCCCGCCTGATCGGGCAGCTGGGCTTTCCGCTGGTGGTAAAAGCCCCTCACCAGGGCTCTTCTATCGGGGTGGCTATCGTAAAAAAAAGAAGCCTGGAAGAGTTCAGCCGGGCCATGTCACAATGTTTTTTTGAAACCATTATTACCCGGAAAGAGTGGGATAAGCTTTCTACCCGCAGAAAGAAGAACTTAATGGAGAAGACCAGCAACCTGGATGAAGGTATAGGCTTCCCGGTGGTTTTTAACGATGAAGTGATTTATCACCCGGCCGTTCTGCTGAAAAAGCTGAATGAGCATCTGGCGAAAAACGAAACTGCCCTCCTGACCAGCGTAAATGCGGAAGATTACGTCTTAATCGAAGAGTTCGTCTCCGGTCAGGAGTTTTCCTGCGGGGTGATCCAGGATGATAACGGCACCCCCATTGCCCTGCCTCCTGCCGAGGTGTACGGTGATGTTTCTACCTTTGATTTTAAAGCCAAATATAAATCAACCGTCAGCAAAAAGCGGATCCCGGTAAAAACCAGTGATGAAAATCTGGAAAAAATACATTCGGATGTCCTGAAAGCCTTTAACGCAACAGGCATGAGCGTGGTCTGCCGGATAGACGGCTTCATTACTGAAGAGGGGGAAGTGCTGCTGCATGACCCCAATACCCTACCGGGGATGTCACCCAGCTCCTTCATTTTCAAGCAAATGGCGGAAGTAGGCTTTAACATTACCGATTCCATCACGTATTTCATCCGCCAGTCGCTCATTGAAAGAATACGCGGGGGCAAAAACCGGTATGCGCTCAGCAACCTGCTCAACAACCTGTCTAACGGCATCAATGCCTCTGCCCCCCGCAAAAAGCTGGCTATACTTTTTGGTGAAAACGACGAGGAATATGCCCTGGCCCGCCAGAAATACGGCGAGTACTGCGGCAGCGAAGAGTACGAACCCATACCCGTTTGTGCAGCACTGAACGGTTCCAAATACCTGATCCCGATAAACCTTATGTTTAAGCCGGATATTAATGAATTCGGTACGGCTATCGGTACACCCAAGCACCCGTTTATCCTTAAAAATATAGAAAAGACGAAACAGCTGCGCGAATTCTATGTGGGAAATGTGGATTTCTCCGTGCGTAAGATTTCTGATACCGACTTTACCCAGACGTTCAGAACGCTTTTCATCTGTAAAAACAACGAGCTCACTATCCTTTAATGGCAAAATTTTATGTGGTCTGGAAAGGCAGAACCACCGGCATACTGAATGACTGGGATTCCTGCAAAAAAAGCATAGAAGGTTTTGAAGGAGCTCAGTACAAGTCATTTAAAACCCTGAAAGAGGCAGAAACTGCGCTAAAAAAAGGGTTTTATTCCTCTATAAAACCGAAAGAGCAAAAAATAACAGGCCGTATTCCCCGGCCCGATTACCCGGCCTGGGCCGTAGATGCAGCCTGGAATACCAAAACCGGCGATATGGAATACCAGGGGGTGGACCTGCAGACAGGCCGGCACGTATTTCACCGGGGCCCGTTTTATGACGGCACCAATAATATCGGTGAATTCCTGGCCATTGTACATGCCCTGGCCCTGCTCCATAAGCATCAGTCAGACGCCCCTGTCTTCTCGGATTCCAGGACGGCCATTTCCTGGGTAAAGAAAAAAAAGGCCAATACGAAACTGGAGCAAACCCCGAGAAACGGAGAGCTGTTTGTACTGCTGGAACGGGCCGAAACCTGGCTACGGACCCATGTTTACAAAAATCCGGTGCTGAAATGGGAAACCGAATGGTGGGGAGAAAACCCGGCCGATTTCGGAAGAAAATAATGTTCAGATTCAAGCAGTTTAACGTTTACCAGGAGAATTCAGCCATGAAGGTCTGTACCGATTCCTGCCTTTTCGGGGCATTAATCTGTCCGGATAAGCCGGTTCATGCCCTGGACATCGGTACCGGAACCGGGCTCCTGAGCCTGATGCTGGCCCAGCGCTATCCCGCGCTGACCATAGACGCGGTAGAGCTGGAGCCGGGAGCCGCTTCTGATGCCCGGCGTAATTTTTCGGAAAGCCCGTTTGGTTCCCGGCTGCAACTGCACGAATGCGCCATCCAGGATTTTGCAAAAGAAAAACGGCCCGCTTACGACCTGATCTTCTGCAATCCCCCCTTTTATGAAGACCGGCTGAAGTCACCTCACAGGCATAAAAACATCGCGCATCATGCCGCAGAGCTTTCTTTCCGGGAACTGGCCCGTATTTCCTCACAATTACTAAGTAGTGACGGAACATTATGGATCCTGCTTCCTCCCTTTGAAATGACCCGTTTTACCCGCGAAGCAGGCGCCAACGCATTGCATCTGAAGGAATGCCATACCCTACGGCATAGGACAGACAAACCGGTTTTCCGGGAAGTGGCCGTCTTTTCACGTCCGGCCTCAACCCTACCGGTTACCCGTGAAATTATAATTTATGAAAACGATAAATATAGTAGTATCTTTGCGACATTGCTGAGAGACTATTATCTCATCTTTTAGTTTATGGATATATCCGTTGTAATACCGCTGTACAATGAGGCTGAGTCGCTGCGGGAGCTTCATTCCTGGATCAGGCGCGTTATGAACGATCATGCTTTTACCTATGAAGTGATTTTCGTGGACGACGGAAGCCATGACGGCTCATGGGATATCATCCGGCAGCTGGCTACCGAAAACCCGGAAGTAAAGGGTTACCGTTTTTCTAAAAATTACGGCAAGACCGCTGCCCTGCAGACCGGTTTTAATGAAACCTCCGGCAAAGTAGTGATCACCATGGATGCCGATCTGCAGGACAGCCCTGATGAGATTCCGGAACTTTACCGGATGATCACGGAAGACGGCTTTGACCTGGTATCAGGGTGGAAACAGAAGCGTTATGACCCCCTTACCAAAACTCTGCCCACCAAGCTCTTTAATGCCACCACGCGGTTTATCCATGATATTCACCTGCACGATATGAACTGCGGGTTAAAGGCCTATAACAGCAAGGTTACCAAAAGTATGGTGATTTACGGGGAGATGCACCGGTATATCCCGGTAGTGGCGAAGTGGAACGGCTTTACCAAGATCGGTGAAAAGGTGGTACAGCACCAGGCCCGGAAATACGGCCATACCAAATTCGGTATTGAACGCTTCCTGAACGGGTTTCTCGACCTGCTGTCGATTACCTTTGTCAATAAATTCGGGAAGAGTCCCATGCATTTTTTCGGCCTTTTCGGCGTACTGGCATTTGTGGGAGGCCTGGCCATAGCCGCCTTCCTGATCGGCGAAAAGCTGTACAGCATTTATTCGCATCAGCCCTACCGGAACGTGACGGATAATCCCTTATTTTTCCTGGGGCTTACCGCGGCCATCATTGGCTCACAGATGTTCCTGGCAGGATTCCTGGGCGAGCTACTGGCCCGGAACAGCGCCCGGAAAGATGATTATGTCATTGCCGAGCACATCTGATCCTTCGTAAAATCGCAAATTCATTTTTTAACCGTAAATTTTTTAATCATTTCATGAAAAAATTATTTTTTTATTCTCTCTTTGCAGTATCTGTCCTAACCTCATGCAATAAAGATAAGGAGCCCACACCTAATGCCAACGTAGAAGGGAAATGGAATTTATCTACCGCGCAAATTGCTATAAAGCTGATCACCGGAGATGAAACAGATGAGACACTAGACTATAAAAGCATGGGAGTTTACATGGAACTGAAAAGTGGCAATAAGTTCTCTACCAACCTCGTATTAGCTGAAGACCTTAACGATTTTTTAACCCTTGGAGATCCGTATGAATCTGATTATGAAGTGAGTGGCGATGAAATTACCCTGAAAATATACGATGATGTCTACGAAGACTACCTGCCTGTAAAACTAAAAATACAAAGTACAACAGAGTCTGAAATGGTGTTTCAATTTACTAAAGCTGAGCTGGCCGGGCTGATGAAGGCCTATGATGAGCTGGATGGCACAAATGAAAACTCTCAAATGTTGGCTTTCATTACTTCACTTAATGCTGTTTTGACCTTTAACAAATAAGGTAAGAGGTAGTAAGTTTCTTAAAATTTAAAGGAATGTTTCAGGTGCCCTTCGACAGGCTCAGGGTGACAATTGTTACACACTGGTAACCACTGTCACCCTGAGCCTGTCGAAGGGCACATGAAGATTAAATAAAACAAACCTACTATTTGAAACCATATAACTTCAGTACCCGTACCACTCCTCCCACCAGCTCTTCAGCGACTTCCGGATTTCATTCTCCCTCGCATTTATGCCCGGCTCATATACCTTTAAACCCTTCAGGTCTTCCGGCATAAAGTTTTGCTTCACAAAATTCCCCGGGAAATCATGCGAATACTTATAGTCTTTGCCGTAACCAATCTGCTTCATGAGGCGTGTAGGTGCATTTCTCAGGGCCAGGGGGACGGGCTGGTCGGCCGTTTTTTCTGCCAGCTGTATAGCCGCATCAATGGCCAGATAAGCTGTATTGGACTTAGCCGAAGTAGCCAGGTAGATAGCCGTTTGTGATAAAATGATCCGGCTTTCGGGGTAACCGATCTTCATCACGGCATCCATACAGGCATTGGCCACCATCATAGCAGTAGGATTGGCCAGCCCGATATCTTCCGAGGCGGAGATGAGCATACGCCGGGCTATAAATTTCACATCTTCACCAGCCACCAGCATCCGGGCCATCCAGTACAGGGCACCGTTAGGGTCCGAACCCCGGATCGACTTGATAAAGGCCGAGATAATATCATAATGCTGCTCACCGGATTTATCATAACGGGCAAAGCTCTTCTGGGCCAGTGCTTCTACCACCTCATTATTGATCAGCGCGGGGTCTTTTCCCTGTTGGGCATTCACTACCAGCTCCAGCAGGTTAAGCAGCTTGCGTCCGTCCCCCCCGCTCATCCGGAAAAGCGATTCGGTTTCTTCCACGCGGATATTCAGGCTTTTCAGGAGCTCATCTTCAGAAATGGCCCTTTGCATCAGCGCATTAAGCTCTTCTGTGCCAAACGCTTCAAGAATATAGACCTGGCAGCGGGAGAGCAGCGCAGAATTGACCTCAAAAGAAGGATTCTCCGTGGTAGCCCCGATCAGCGTCACATGCCCCTTCTCTACCGCCCCAAGAAGGGCATCCTGCTGCGATTTATTAAAACGATGAATCTCATCTATAAACAAAACGGGAGGAAATAATCCTGAAGGCCTTGAAATCACCTCACGCAAATCTTTCACCCCGGCGGAGATAGCACTGAGGTTATGAAACTGCCGTTTGGTCACTTCTGCAATCAGGAGGGCCAGTGAGGTCTTGCCCACACCGGGAGGGCCCCACAGAATCATGGAAGGCAATACGCCTGACTCTATGGCCGCTCTCAGGGGCCTGCCTTTACCGAGAATATGCTCCTGGCCGATGTACTGGTCCAGGTTTTTCGGCCTGATTCTTTCTGCTAAAGGAATGGAATTATTCATAATCTTACCCAAAATTATAGCTTTCAGCAAACAAATCCATCGGTTTAAACGTATATTTGAAAAAGATAATTGATTCCTTCTATGTATTTACCCCACCCTGACCGTTACCATAAAACTCCTTACCGGAGAACAGGGAGAAGCGGTTTGTTACTTCCTGAAATTTCACTGGGCCTGTGGCATAATTTCGGGGGAGTAGACGTTTATGAAAATTACCGGGATATCCTCCTGACCGCCTTTGACCGCGGAATTACCCATTTTGACCTGGCCAATAACTACGGCCCTCCACCGGGATCGGCCGAAGAAAACTTCGGGAAAATCCTGGCCAAAGACCTTAAACCCTACCGCGACGAGCTCATCATCTCCTCCAAAGCCGGCTATCTTATGTGGCCCGGCCCCTACGGGGAATGGGGCTCACGAAAATACCTGATCTCCAGCTGTGACCAGAGCCTGAAACGGATGGGCCTGGAATATGTAGACATCTTTTATTCGCACCGGCCCGATCCGCAAACCCCCATTGAAGAAACCATGGGTGCGCTTGACAGCCTGGTAAGGCAGGGAAAAGCACTGTATGTGGGCCTCTCCAATTATAACGCCGAACAAACCCGGGCCGCCCTGGAAGTGCTGAAAGACCTGGGCACTCCCTGCCTCATTCATCAGCCCAAATACTCCATGCTGGTCAGAGAACCGGAAGAAGGCCTGTTAGATACCCTGGTTTCTGCAGGTACGGGCTGCATTGCCTTTTCTCCCCTGGCACAGGGGCTACTGACCAATAAATACCTTAAAGGGATACCGGAAGACTCCCGCGCAGCCAAATCTACGGGTTTCCTGCAGGCAGACCAGGTAGACGAAGCCACGATCGGGAAAGTCAGGAAACTGAACGACCTGGCTCTTCAGCGCGGTCAGACGCTGGCCCAGATGGCCATTGCCTGGCTGCTGAAAGATCAGAAAGTTACTTCCGTACTTATCGGCGCGAGCAGAACCGCACAGTTGCTGGATTCGCTCGGGGCATTGGAAAATAAAAAATTCTCATCGGAAGAACTCCTGCAGATCGATCAGATTCTTGCTTAAACTTAAAACCAATACTTATGAATTATTTCAAACGTTTACCCGGTCTGCTCACAGTCGCCGTTCTTTTTACATTCAGCTCCTGTAAAGTGGAGGGCCCGGAAGGGAAACCCGGTAAGGATGGTGTCGACGGGAATGCCAATGTAAAAACCCAGATCATCACGGTAACTCCGTCTAACTGGAACGGGGATGAATACCTTTACGAAGCCCAGAAGCAGTGTTCTATCATTACTGCGGATATTGTAAGCAGCGGGGCAGTTTTATGCTATTTGCAGGAGGAAAATAACACGTATGTTCCTTTGCCCTTTACTTTCACCGGCTGGTATCTCAACCAACAGGAAGAACCTGTTTTTTATAATACCAACCGCTTATTCCTCTACAGCCCGGGGGTAATCAGTTTCCTCCTGCAGGACGATGACGCCATGACACCGGTTCCGGAAGATAATTATGTCTTTAAGGTAGTGACTATTGCCTCATCTGAATTAGTAGCAGGTGTAAACACCCTGGATTATAAGGAAGTAGCCCGTGCTCTTCAGCTGGAAGATTAACCATAAAAAAAACGCCTAAAGGCGTTTTTTTTATTATTTCTTAGGCTTAGGCGCGATGATCACATTCAGGCGCTTCCCTTCCAGCTTCGGCGGTGCTTCAGGCTTACCCAGCTCAGACAGTGCTTCCATGAAGCGCTCCAGCAGCTTGAAACCCTGGTCTTTAAACACAATCTGCCGTCCTACAAAATGCACGTAGGCTTTTACCTTTGAATTTTCCTTCAGAAAGTTCTCCGCATGCTTCAGCTTAAACTCAAAGTCATGGTCATCGGTCTGCGGACCAAAACGGATCTCTTTGATCACCGTTTTCACCTGTTTGGCCTTCAGCTCTTTCTGCTTCTTTTTCTGTTCGTATTTAAACTTGGAATAGTCTACAATTCTACAAACGGGAGGTGCGGAATTGGGAACAATCTCCACCAGATCCAGGTTTTGCCCCCGCGCAATTTCCATAGCTTTTACAAAAGGAACCACCCCCTGCTCTACATTCTCCCCTACCAGCCTCACTTCCTGTACGCCGCGGATTTTTTCGTTTATTCTGTGCTCGTCCTCTTTTCTGACCGGCGGACGAAACGGTCTTCTCATATTTTTTGCCATATAGTGTTTAAAAAGTCAATCCCCTTTCGGGAAAATCGACCAAATTTATTACTTAGTTTTTAATTATTGCCAAATTTGGGAATATTTTTATTTATCTCATTCTTAGCAAATTCAATAAACTCCTGTACAGTGAAAGTTCCGAGATCACCTTCTCCCTTCTTCCTGACAGAAACTTTCCCCTCTTCTGCTTCTTTTTCACCGATAATCAGCATCAGGGGCACTTTACTGACCTCTGCATCCCGGATCTTACGGCCAATCTTCTCTGCGCGGTGATCCAGGTATCCGCGGATATCATTTTCCTGGAGAATCAGGAAGACTTCATTGGAAAAATCTTCATACTTCTCGGAGATGGGCAATACGGCAATCTGCTCAGGCGACAGCCAGAAGGGGAAATTACCGGCGGTATTTTCCAGCAGGATAGCAATAAAGCGTTCCATGGAACCGAACGGAGCGCGGTGAATCATCACCGGGCGGTGCCGCTGGTTATCGGCTCCCACGTATTCCAGCTCAAAACGTTTCGGAAGGTTATAATCTACCTGGATAGTGCCCAGCTGCCATTTACGGCCCAGTGCATCTTTTACCATAAAGTCGAGCTTAGGACCATAGAAGGCGGCTTCGCCGTATTCCACTACCGTATTCAGTCCTTTTTCTCCGGCCGCTTTTACAATAGCCGCCTCCGCCTTTTCCCAGTCTTCATCTGACCCGATGTATTTACTACGGTCTTCCAGGCTGCGCAGGGAGATCTGGGCAGAGTAGTCTTCAAAACCGAGTGATTTGAAAACATACATCACCAGGTCGATCACCTTTTTAAATTCGTCTTCCACCTGGTCATTGGCACAGAAAATATGGGCGTCATCCTGTGTAAAGCCACGCACACGGGTCAGTCCGTGAAGCTCACCGCTCTGCTCATACCGGTACACGGTACCAAACTCCGCCAGGCGAAGGGGCAGGTCACGGTAGCTGCGGGGCTTTGACTTATAAATCTCACAGTGATGCGGGCAGTTCATGGGTTTCAGCATAAACTCCTCTCCTTCTTCGGGTGTTTTAATGGGCTGAAAAGAATCTTCCCCGTATTTATCCCAGTGGCCTGAAGTAATATACAGCTGCTTGCTGCCGATATGCGGGGTCACTACAGGAAGATAGCCTGAACGCAGCTGCGCACGCTTCAGGAAGTTTTCCAGGCGCTCCCGCAGCATGGCTCCTTTAGGCAGCCAGAGAGGCAATCCTTTCCCTACTTTATCCGAAAAAGTAAAAATCTCCAGTTCAGCCCCCAGCTTACGGTGATCGCGGCGCCTGGCTTCTTCCAGGAACTGCAGATATTCTTCCAGTTCCTTGGCTTTAGGGAAAGTCACCCCGTAAACCCGTGTAAGCATCTTATTGTTCTGATCTCCCTTGAAATAAGCTGCTGCAGCATTCATGATCTTAGCTGCCTTGATAAAGCCGGTATTCGGAATATGCGGCCCGCGGCAAAGGTCAGTGAAATTCCCCTGCCGGTAAAGCGTAATGTTACCGTCTTCCAGGCCTTCCAGCAAATCCAGCTTATACTCATCACCTTTTTCCTCAAAATACTTCAGGGCATCGGCTTTTGATATCGGAATACGCACATATTCATTCTTTTGCCGGGCCAGTTCCAGCATTTTATCTTCGATCTTTTTAAAGTCGTCAGAAGAGATAGGTGTGCCGTTGGTATCCACGTCATAATAAAACCCGTTTTCCAGCGGTGGCCCTACCCAGAATTTTACTCCGGGGTATAAAGCTTCCAGTGCCTCTGCCATCAGGTGGGCAGATGAATGCCAGAATACCGACTTCCCTTCGGTGTCGTTCCAGGTGAGCAAAGCAAGCGTGGAATCTTCCGTCAGTGGAGTGTTCAGATCCACCACTTTGTTATTTACATTAGCGGCCAGCACATTTCTGGCCAGTCCTTCGCTGATAGACAGCGCCACATCATAGGGAGTTACTCCCTGCTCAAATTCCCGGATACTTCCGTCGGGAAGTGTAATTTTTATATTCATTCTTCTTAATTTCTGGTAGAATCTCTACTGATTAAAGTTGTTTTCCTTTTCGGTATTTTCTGTATTTCCAAAGACCTGTCAAAGACTCTTTCTTCCTCTTCCTCCTTCTCGCCGGTATTTGAATCGCCGGTACCCGAAGAACTGCGGGAAGCCGAATAAAGTATCCCCGACTCTATCCTGTAATTGACCGCATTCAGCTCTGCCTGCAGCAATTTATTGTCCGGATGCTTCTCCAGGGCCTTTATCAGGTAATATTTGGCCGCCGGCAGGTTATCCTGTGCAATATAGCTCCGGGCAGCTTTTAAACGCGGCATGGGGTTTTCGGGTTCCATCTCCGCCCATTTATTGTAGCTGATAAATGCTGCCGGGTAGTTTTTCTTCCGGAAATAGATATTTCCTATCCGCTCCTGCACGTCAAACCGTTCAGGCTCCACCCGGAGAAACTGCCGGTAAATGCCCATGGCGCTGTCCAGCAGACCTGCTCCTTCCAGGATGAACCCTTTGTTATAAAGTAACTCTTTATTTTCCGGGAACCGGGCTATTGCCGCCTCATTCAGGTTCAGCGCCGAGTCTATCAGCCGCGCCTTACCGTAGATCTTAATGAGGTCATCGTAATATTCAAACACATCCGGCCGGGTGTGGATAGCTCTTTTAAAGAAATTAACCGCGGTCAGCGTATCTCTCAACATCGCATAATACCGGCCTTTACCGTTAAACAGGTCAGAGTTATACGGGTAGATTCGCTCGGCCTTCCGGAAATACTCCTCCGCTTTTTTATAATTCCGCTTGTCGAGATACAGGTTCCCGATCAGGGTGTACAAATCCGGGGAAACATAATCCTGGTCTTCTGCATACAGGGCGTTTTCCAGGGCATTTTCCTTTCCCGACCTATGCAGGATAGCACTTTTCAGAAAAAGAATTTCTCCTGAATTGGGGCTAAGGCGCTCTGCCCGGGTAATATCAATCAGTGCTTCATCGTAGTTTCCTGCCCCGTATTGCCACCGGGCCCGCTTATAATAATTCAGCGGATTACTGGGGTTAGACTTGATATTTTCAGACAGCTGCTCCAGAATCACCTCCAGCTGCTCTTCATACGACAGCGAAGATTCTCCGGGAATATCATATTCATCCCGTGAGGTATCTGAACACCCCCACAGGAAAAAAGAAATCACCACAAACAGAAAATACCTCATAAAAAGCTGAAAGTACGCAAAATTCCTAATTTTTTAGATAAGAATGAAACAAAAAGGAGCAAACTTTTAAAAGAGGTCTATTCGGATTTCCCGGCTGAAATAGAAGTCAGGAAATAGGTTTTACGGGTCTGTGTATAAGGAATGGAACGTTTCTTTTTCTTTTTCCCCGTAGCCGGGCTTACCTGCTGTGCTTCCATCCGGCTTTGCGTACCTATAGCCAGGAAAACATTATCGTACCAGTGCAGGGTTTGACGGTAACCGGCCACATACGGTGAGCCCTCGCCTTTGTCTTCGGTCAGCTGGTAGGCAATAGGCCGTGAGCCGATATTAAAGTTTTTCACCAGCACTTTGCCGTTAGAGACATAAGCTACTGCTCCTGAACGATTAATACTGAGCGGAGCCGTCAACTGGCCCAGCAGCTGGTTCAGCACAATAGAATTTTCAGACAGCACTTTCCCTTCTGAATCCAGGGCAAAGACCTTTGCAGAGGCAAACTCCAGCCCGGCAAACACCGTCCGGCTTTCCGCCCGGGTACGGTTGCCATAGGCATCGTATCCCCTGCCTGAGCTTACGTTCTGAAGCCGCGGAGTATAAAACACCCCGCCGATATGCACCTGGTCAGGCCCCTGTTTCGGAGGCAGCACCAGCCAGGAGGCATTTTTCAGGAATTTATCTTTCTGTTTTCCTTCGATATGGTCTCCGGCCAGCACGGAAAAAGACCGGTAGAATACAGGAATATTTTTTTCTTCGCTAAGCAAAGAAAAGTACATCCCTTTCTGCCCGTCAGGCTGCTGGTAGATTCCGCTGACCCAATTGCCTGACCGGACACCGGAGATGGGAAAACGGCCGCCGTTCTGCACAATATTTTTCCGGTCCAGTACCTGCCCTGCGGTGTCTAACCTCACCTCGGCCACCTGCGAACTTTTCACATACTCCCCCTTCTTCTTCGACTCGTTGGCATAACCCATGGTTTTTTCCACCACCAGCATATTCAGGCTGCCATCTTCTTCCTTCTGTGCATCCTGGATCTCAATTTTGCCGGCAAGCCCGGTTTGCACCAGCTTTCCGGTGTCCAGGTTAAAATCATATACAAAGTACGCCAGCCCCTTCTCATTGATGCCTGTGAGCAGAGCTTTGCCCTCATACATGATCAGCCCTTTGTCCTGGAAAAACTCCCGTATTTCAAACCCTCTCCTGACATATTCCCCGTTTTTAAGGTCAAAATCCAGCAACTGGTAGTACATGCCTGAGGTTTCAGAAAACATCAGGGTAAGCCGGCCGTTATGCAGTGCTACAGCTGCGGGGCCCTTCTCTGTGTCCAGGAAAAGGTCCTGATCCCATATTTTATTCAGCTGGGCATCCAGTTTTACCACCTTAAAGCGGGTCTGGTCTTCTTTCACGATCATCACCACTCCTTCCTGCTTTAAAGGAATGGCCTTATACCAGCCCGGGCTGCCCACTACCTCCAGGGTAGCAGAGCGCAGCAGCTGCGCCCGCACATTCGGGGCGGAAAGAAAGAGAGCGACGATGAGCAAAATGCGTTTCATAATATTTCCGGGTAGGGGCGTTGTATGCAACACCATTAATGAGCGTTGCATGCAACGCCGCTACTATGGGCTTAACTTCTGAATAAAACAATTATTGTTCCCGCTATTCTTCTGTACTCCCCAATTAAAATAAACGTTACCGTACCAATGTTCAAAATTGGAAAACTCTGATTTCTTATTCCTGAACTGAAGCTCCAGTGACTCCGGATCAAATTCCCGGGCATTCAGAATGCCCCCACTGCGATCCATTTCAGAAACCCGGAGCTTCGATCCCACACTGTACATAGCCATGGTATGATCGGCCGCATGGCTTACTTTCAGGTGGGTGGCCAGCTCATAGTACTTCAGGTTTTTATACGGAAAGGAATTATCCCATACCAGGTTTCCTTCGCCGTCAATAGCAAAAATCACGCCTTCCAGGTAACGGAAACCGTCAAAAACCTGGGCATTTCTGTAATTATAGCCATAAAATGAGCTGTTTAGCCAATAATAATTATACCACAGGGGCCGTCCCCAGTACATGGAAGAATAGAAGGGGGATATTCCGTACATACCGGGGTAATTCCGGCTGCGATATTCCGGCTGGAAAATCTCACCCACTACCAGCGTCTTATCTTCCATAAACTGAAGGCCGCTGATGAAAAAGCGGTAATCAAAGCTGTATTCCCTTCCTTTTTTCTTCTTTTTTTCCACCTGCCTGTCCAGCCGCTCTTTTTGCCTTTCATTCAGGAAACCAAAGAGGTTCTGAAACTTTGCGAAGCCATAATATCTGATCTTTTGCTCATCAATATCCGCCAGGAAGATCCCCTGGGAGCTGTGCAAACCGTTAGAAGGCGTTTTACCGATACCGTAATTGCCCAGCAGGAGTCGCCGGCCATTATTTTCAAAGTATTTCACGGAAAGAAACACGCTGTCATCCCCGGCTTTGAGGGTATGACTGGCCAGTACTTTCCCGGCATAATCAAATTCCCGGAAAATGATCTGGTTGGTTTTTTTGACATTATTAATAAATGCTGCCTGGATGGAATTATCGGTCACGTGCACGGCCTGGAGCTCCATGGTGCCCTTGGCACTACCGCTGACAAACCTGGGTGCTGCACCGGGAACGGTCTCCAGGATAGCAATAAAAGGCTCTGATTTTACGGCTCCGCCCAGGCAGATCACTTTGTCATTAGCGGCAAAGAACCCGTACTGAAACCCCTTGGTCAACGGAAAATCAAATTTCTGGTAGGCGGCAAACGCCGAAGATATTTTCAGGATGGTAAAGCTCCGCGCATCTTTGGGCTCCAGGATAATGTACAGGAATTTCCCGTCAAAGTACTCATCAATAAAGTTGGTTTTCCCCGGAATTTCCGTGTGGGTTTCCCATACCACATGAAGGGTGGTATCCACCTTGCGGATATTCAGTATGCCCTCAGAAGATTTATCCAGAACAATGATCCCGCTCTCTTTGAGATTCACCGCCCTTACCTGGCTGCTGTTTCCTGAAACGGGGATATTGACCAAACCCTGACTAAACCCTCCAAAAAAACCAAAAAGTAAAACAAAAAGAACTCTAATTCTCATCTGCCAGATCCATTACTCGGTCAAACTCAGTGGGGGTTACGGGGCTCACTGAAAGCCTTGACTGCCGTACAATGGCCATCTCTTTCAGTACCGGATCGGCTTTGATCTGCGTCAGGCTTACAGGCTTTTTCAGCTTTCTCACCGGAACGAGGTCTACGACCACCCACCTCGGGTCATCCGCCGTAGGGTCCGGGTAATGCTCTTTGGTCACTTTCGCCAGACCCACAATCTCCAGGCCCTCATTGGAGTGGTAAAAAAATACCTGGTCGCCCGTTTTCATAGCCATAAGGTTATTCCTGGCCGCATAATTACGCACACCGTCCCACATGTCACCACCTTTATTAACGAAGGTGTCCCACGAAAATTTAAAAGGTTCTGATTTAACCAGCCAATAGTTCATATCTCTTTTGTTTATTTATTCCATAAACTGCTATGGATTCCTATCGTAAATTTAACAGAACGTCCGGTTTTATGAAAAAATACTTTCAGGGAATCCTTAATTTCATTTTTTTTCGTGATTTTTGACAAAACAAAAAATTTACGATTCATGATTTACGATTTACGTTAGATTCGCCGATCTGTCGTAAATCAAAAATCATCAATCGTAAATCAAAAATTATTTTCTTTCTTCCATATGAAAAAACATACCCGGTTTTACGGCATCATAGCCCTGGCTTTTCTGCTTCAGTCCTGCGGAGAAACAGCCCTTCCCGATCCCGACCCCAAGCCCACAGAGTCATTTGAGATAGTTATATCCAAAGCCCCTTATACGGCACTGAGAACGGTGGGAGGGTCAGCTTTGGTAGAAGACAAAAGAGTACTGGTGGCCCGGCTGAGTAACGGCACATGGGAGGCGGTATCCGGTTACTGCCCTGAAGATAACACCTCACGCATCAGCTTTGTAGCTTCCAATAACACCTTCCGGTGTGACAAGCATAATGTGGTATTTGACAAAGACGGCAAAGTGACCAGCGGCACCTCTGCCCCCTTAGTGGATTACCAGGTAACTTACCTGGCCAATAATGCCAATAACGACGAAGTATTAACCATTTACAAAATTTCAAAATAATTGAAGAAACTTGAACAAACCTGGAGGTGGTACGGCCCTGCCGACGGCGTAAGCCTGCAGGATGTAAAGCAGGCCGGCGCTACCGGCATAGTGACGGCACTTCACCATATCCCTCACGGAGAAATATGGCCGTTGGAAGACATACAGCAGCGGAAAAAAGAGATAGAAGCGGCAGGCCTGGTATGGTCTGTGGTGGAAAGCGTACCCGTACATGAAGATATTAAAACGCGGACCGGGAATTTCGAAAAATACCTGGCCAACTACCGGCAGTCGCTGCAGAACCTGGCCATCTGCGGAATTAAAACCGTATGCTATAACTTCATGCCGGTACTGGACTGGACGCGGACCCAGCTGGACCTGGAGATGAGAAACGGCGCAAAAGCCCTGTATTTCAACTGGATAGACCTGGCTGTTTTTGATATCTATATTCTCAAAAGAGAAGAGGCTGCTGCCGGTTACAGCCCTGAAATCCGGGCACAGGCAGAAAGGCGTTATCAAAATTATACCGAACGTGACCTTTCCGGGCTTCAGCGGGTGATCCTCATGGGAATTCCCGGAGAAAAAGATATTGAACCGGAAGACCTGCTTAAAAGCATTGAAACCTATAAAAACCTGGGGCGCGAAGGGCTGAAAGAAAACCTGAAGTTCTTCCTGGAGAGCGTTGCCGACACCTGTACTGAAAACGGTATCCGGCTGACCATCCACCCCGATGATCCGCCCTACCCTATCTTAGGCCTGCCGCGGATTGTGAGCAAATGGGACGACTTTGACTACCTCCTGAGTGCAGTAAACCTGGAATTTAACGGGGTTTGCTTCTGCACAGGCTCTCTGGGTGCCGGCAATACCGATGACATCCTGCGGATTTTTGAAAGAGTAAAAGAGCGGGTATATTTTGCTCATTTACGGAATGTCAAGAAAGATGAGACCGGCAATTTCTACGAGGCCGATCACCTGGACGGCGATGTGAATATGTACGGTGTGATGAAGGCTTTGACAGAAGAAAATCAGAAAAGAAGCACTCCTATACCCTTCCGGCCGGATCATGGCCACCAGATGCTGGATGACCTGCACAAAACCTCCAACCCGGGATATTCAGCCATTGGCCGCCTGAGAGGATTAGCCGAGCTTCGGGGACTTGAAACAGGCATTTTAGGAGGATAAAAGGCAGGCGAGTGAAAGAAATATTCGACGCGATCGTAGTAGGCTCCGGTTTATCAGGAGGATGGGCAGCAAAAGAATTAACCGAAAAAGGACTGAAAGTACTCCTACTGGAACGGGGAAGAGATGTCAGGCACCGGGAAGATTACCCTACCGCCATGACAGAAACATGGGAACTGCCCCACCGGGGGCGTATGGACCTGAAAACCCGGCAGGACTATTGGGCCAATGTGAGAACAGGATATACTGCCAATGAAGAACACCGCCATTTCTTTACGCGCGATGTGGATTTCCCTTACGAAGAAGAAAAAACATTCACCTGGGTGCGCGGGTACCAGACGGGCGGGCGCTCCCTGATGTGGGGAAGGCAGTCGTATCGCCTGTCTGACCTCGACTTTGAGGCCAATGCCCGGGAGGGAATAGCCATTGACTGGCCCATACGCTATAAGGACCTGGCCCCCTGGTACGGTTATGTAGAAAAATTTGCCGGCATCAGCGGGCAACGGGAAGGCTGGGATACCCTGCCTGACGGGGAGTTTCAGCCTGCTATGGAAATGAACTGCGTGGAGCGCGAGGTTAAACTCCGCCTGCAAAAAAACCTGGGACGGAGAATGACGGTAGGGCGGGTGGCCAACCTCACCCAACCCACTCCCGAGCAGCAGGCCCTGGGCAGAACCGCCTGTCAGTTCCGGAACCGCTGTATGCGGGGGTGCCCCTACGGAGCGTATTTCAGTACGCAATCCGCCACCCTCCCCGCTGCGCAGCGCACCGGGAATCTCACCCTGGTCACTGACAAGATCGTTTACCAGGTTATTTTTGACGATGCCAAAGGCCGGGCCACCGGCGTAAAGGCCATTGACCAGCATACCAAAGAAGAGGTGGAATATTACGGTAAGCTGATTTTCCTGAACGCCAGCGCCATCAATACCGCCTGGATCATGATGCAGTCTACCTCGCGTACCCATCCTGACGGCCTGGGCAATGACAGCGGCCAACTGGGCAGAAACATCATGGACCACCATAAGTCGCTGGCCATACAGGGTACGTTTGAGGGCTTTGAAGACCGTTACTACTACGGTAAGCGCCCTAACGGCATCTATATTCCCCGTTTTGTAAATATAGGAAATGACAAACGGGATTTCCTGAGAGGTTTTGGATACCAGGGCGGGGCTAACCGCAGTGCGGCGGGCAGCAGTGAGCCGTTCGGAGCAAAGCTCAAGGAAGAGTACACCCGCCTGGGGCCCTGGCTTTTCACCCTGCAGGGATTCGGGGAGATTCTGCCCTTTGAATCGAACCGTTTTACCCTGAGCACGGAAAAAGATCAATGGGGCCTGCCGGTCATTCGCTTCAACTCCGCCTTCTCGGAAAACGAATACAAAATGAAGGATTGCATGGTGGAAGAAGGCATCAGGATCATGGAGGCTGCCGGGATGAAAAATATCATTACCTATGAAACCCAGAAGTCGGCACCGGGCATCAGCATTCATGAGATGGGTACGGCCCGGATGGGGAAAGACCCTGCGACGTCAGTACTGAACGCCCAAAACCAGGTCTGGAACGCCCCGAATGTTTTTGTAACTGACGGTGCCGCCATGGTTTCAGCCTCTAACGTTAACCCTTCTCTGACGTATATGGCGATGGCGGCCAGGGCGGCCCGTTTTGCGATAGAAGAAATGAAGCGGGGGAATTTGTGAACATTCGTATGGAGAACTGCTCCGGCAGGCTTACATTTGCAGTTCTTTTTAAACAAGAGTCATGAGACACCCCTATTTGCTCCTTCATATTGCCGTGATCCTGGCCGGTTTCACCGGTATTTTCGGGAAGCTGATCACACTGAATGAAGGCCTGCTGACCTGGTACAGGGTACTGATATCGTCTGTAGCTTTATTCCTGATTGTGTATTTCACCCGTGCCCCTCAACCCAAATCCCGGAGAGACAAGCTCAATATTGCTTTTGTGGGTATGATCATCACCATCCACTGGCTGTTTTTTTACGGAAGCATCAAGTATTCCAACGTTTCCATAGGGGTGGTGTGTTACGCGCTTACCAGCTGCTTTACTGCGCTTCTGGTGCCCCTGATCAATAAAAAGAGATTTGTTTTTTCCGAAATCGTACTGAGCCTGCTTACTATCGCGGGAATCGGCCTTATCTTTCATTTTGACACTTCCCATCAAACCGGGATTATTCTCGGAGTGATCTCCTCCGTTTTTGCAGCGCTATATACTATATACAATGAAAAACTGGTACAGAAGTTTGATACCAAGGTGATTAACTTTTACCAGATCCTGGGCGGCACGATAGGCCTGACCCTGCTGATGCCGGTTTACCTGCATTTTTTCCCCACGTCTTACCTGGTACCTAACCTGAGCGATACCATTTACTTATTGATGCTGGCGCTTTTCTGTACAGTGGGTCTGTACTGGCTTTTTGCTGAAGCATTACGGAAAATCCCGGCATTTACGGTCAATCTTACCTTTAACCTGGAACCGGTATATGCCATCGCACTGGCATTTATTATCTTTAAGGAGGCTAAAGAAGTGAATTTCTCCTTTTATGTAGGCCTGCTGCTGGTGATGGCGTCAGTGGTTTTGCAGACGGTTATCAGTATGAGAAGGCGTAAAAAAGGATTGGTGTAGGGGCGTTGCATGCAACGCTGCTACACCATTTGATATACTTTTCTTTACTTTTTTCTTACAAGCTCTCTCAAAACGCAATTTCTTCTTTTTTGTCGTCTCAAATACCTATTAAATACATTAAAAATTTACTGTATAGAATAAACTTTTTATATATTTGTAATATATTTATCACATACGATAAATTTATTTACAATGAGAGGAAACTTTATCATACGTCAAAAATATATAGATAAACTGAAACCCTATATCGGAAAACAGCTTATCAAAGTTTTGGTTGGACAACGCAGAGTTGGGAAAAGCTATATTCTGTTACAGATTATAGAAGAAATCAAAAAACAAGATAAAAGTGCTAACATTCTATATATCAATAAAGAAGATTTTAGTTTTGAACATATCAAAACCGCTTCTGATTTGAATGATTATGTATTGAAACATACCCGATCTGAGGTTAAAAATTATGTTTTTATTGATGAAATTCAGGAAATTGCTGAATTCGAAAAAGCTTTGAGAAGCCTCTTGCTCAATACAGCTTATGACTTGTATTGTACGGGAAGCAATGCCCATATTTTGTCGGGAGAGCTCTCCACTTTTTTGAGTGGCAGATACATTGAAATCCCTGTTTACAGCCTGTCTTACAATGAGTTTTGTACATTTCAGCAATTGGAAAATACCGAAGAAACATTGCAAAAATACCTTAAATTGGGGGGATTACCTTATCTGAAGCACCTGACATTAGACGATAAAATTGTTTTCGATTATATCAAAGGTGTTTATAACACTATCATTTACAAAGACTTAATACAACGTTACGAAATCAGGAATACCACTTTTCTGGAAAGTTTTGTGCGATTTTTGGCGGACAATACAGGGCAGCTTTTTTCGGCAAAAAAAATCAGTGATTACCTCAAATCGCAACAAATCAATATCGGAGTTTCGCAGATCATCAATTATACCCATTACCTCACAAGCACTTATCTGATTCACAAGGTAAAACGTATGGATATTGCAGGAAAAAAGATTTTTGAAATTGGCGAAAAATTTTACTTTGAAGATTTAGGATTGCGACATGCTATTCACGGTTTTCGTCAGACCGATTATGGTAAAATTTTGGAGAACGCAGTTTATAATCATTTGATAATAAACGGCTATGATGTAAAAGTGGGTCAAATTGGAAATCTGGAAATAGATTTTGTCTGCGAACGTGAAGGTGAAAAACTGTATGTACAGGTTTGTTACCTTTTGCAGGAAGAAAAAACCATAGAACGAGAGTTTGGGGACCTTCTTAAAATCAAGGATAATTACCCGAAAATTGTTGTTTCCGCCGATAATTTTTCAGGAAATACGTATGAAGGTATTCAACATATTTCTATCCGAAAGTTTCTATCGAAGTGGGATTGAAATCGTAGGGGCGTTGCATGCAACGCCCCTACCACCCGGGTTTACCCGATCACCACGGCCCCCAGCGGTGGCAGACTCAGCTGCACCGACTGCTCAAAGCCGTGGCTTTCGGTCTTTTCCACGTATATTTTCGGGTTATTAACGCCTGAACCGCCGTATTTTTTATTATCCGAGTTAAGCAGTTCCTTATATTCCCGCTCTTCAGGCACACCTACCCGGTAGTCATGATGCGGTACCGGGGTCAGGTTCAGCACGATCACCACATTTCCTCCCGTTGCGGTTTTCCGCATATAGCTGACTACGCAGTTATTGGTATCCGATCCGTCAATCCACTGAAAACAATCCGGGTCAAACTGCTTCATGTGCAGGGCCGGTGCAGACCGGTAAAGCTTATTCAGATCAGCGATAAGGTCTTTCACTCCCCGGTGATGCTCACTGTCCAGCAGGTGCCAGTCGAGGCTCTGCTGAAAGTTCCACTCCCGGATCTGGCCGAACTCGCCACCCATAAAGATGAGCTTGGTGCCGGGATGGGTAAACATATAAGAAAAGAGCAGGCGCAGGTTAGCAAATTTCTGCCAGGCATCGCCCGGCATTTTAGTCAGTAGCGAGCCTTTTCCGTATACTACCTCATCATGCGACAGTGGCATCATAAAGTTTTCACTAAACGCATACACCATACTGAAAGTCAGATCATTCTGGTGCCATTTACGGTACATCGGATCTCTTGCAAAATACTTGAGGGTGTCGTTCATCCAGCCCATCATCCATTTCATCCCAAAGCCCAGTCCGCCGGTATACACGGGGCGTGAAACCCCCGGGAAAGCCGTAGACTCTTCAGCAATGGTTTGCACATCGGGGAAAGAGCGGTAAATCTCTTCATTCAGCTCCTTGAACAGCGATATTACCTCCAGGTTTTCTCTTCCTCCGAAAATATTCGGCACCCATTGTCCTTCCTGCCGTGAATAATCGCGGTACAGCATGGAGGCCACGGCATCTACCCGCAGGCCGTCGGCATGGAACCGGTCGAGCCAGAACAGGGCATTGCTGATCAGGAAAGACCGTACTTCATATCGTCCGTAATTGAAAATATAGGATTTCCAGTCGGGGTGGTACCCTTCTTTCGGGTCTTCATGCTCATACAGGGCGGTTCCGTCAAAGCGGAAGATGCCGTTGGCATCGCCCGGGAAATGCGAAGGCACCCAGTCGAGGATCACGCCTATCCCTGCCTCGTGCAGCTGATCTACCAGGTACATAAAATCCTGCGGGGTACCCTGGCGGCTGCTTACTGCAAAATACCCGGTGATCTGGTACCCCCATGAGGGTTCATAAGGGTGCTGCATCACGGGCATAAATTCCACATGCGTAAAGCCGGTTTCTTTCAGGTAAGGCACCAGGCTATCGGCAATTTCGCGGTAATTCAGCTTGCGGTCCGGCTCTGAGGGGTCGCGTTTCCATGAGCCCAGGTGCACCTCATAGACTGAAAAGGGAGAATCCAGGCTGTTTCTGTCGCGCCGGTTTTTCATCCAGTCTTTGTCTTTCCATTCATACCAGGTATCCCAGACCACGGAAGAGGTCCGTGGCGATTCTTCCCACCGTAAAGCAAAAGGATCTCCCTTTTCAGAGATGATACCGTGATTATTGGATACAATGCGGTATTTAAAAATCTCACCGTTACCTATATTCGGAATCCACCCCTCCCAGATACCGGAACCGTCCCAGCGGGGATTAAGCGGGTGGTTATTATGATCCCATCCGTTAAAGTTTCCAATGACATTTACCGAGCGGGCATTAGGGGCCCAGACGGCAAAGTAGGTTCCCACCACTCCCTGATGTTCCAAAACGTGGGTTCCCATTTTCTCATACAGCCGGTAGTGCTTTCCTGACCGGAAAAGGCTTATGTCAAAATCGGTAAACAGAGAATAAGGTTCTACATTTTTGAACTCCGGACCCGGCGCCGGAGCGTTTTTCTTCTTCGCCATTAGAAAAGTGATATTTTCTACAAAAAAGAGAAAACTTTTCAGCTTTTCAAAACATTTATTTTTCAGGAAATTTTTTTTTCGGGTATAATTTAAGATTTTTGATAAGTTAACTGTCTGATATGCGGGCCGCAGGTCTCCTATTTACAACAGGATATGATTAATATAAAGAAAACCGACGACTACGTCATTTTTACCCCCGAATCTTCCGTCTTTGACGACAGCACCTCAGCCGCCCTGGAAAAGGCGGTAGCAGGGCTTTATTCTTCGGAAGGAAGAATCAATTTTATCGTTGATCTCGACAAAGTATCTTCTCTTGCGGTTTCGGGAGTGGTTCTTTTCGACAAGGTACATAAGATTGCCCTGCGTGAGTCGGGATTATTTGTAACCATAGTGAATAACGATACGCTGACCGATATCATTGCAGATAATTCCCAGTTTGAGCTTTTGATGTTGTCTTCGGTAGATGAAGCCATAGAGGCCGTCTACATGCATATCCAGAATAGTGAAGAGGATGAGGGTGAAGAGGATGAATTTGGTGAAGAAAACGATTACTGATTTTTGAAACTTACAATATTAGGTACCGGTTCAGCCACTCCGATCATAGAACGGAGACCTTCCGCAGCCCTTCTCGACCTCGGTAACGAAAGTATGCTGATCGACTGCGGTGAGGGTACCCAGTTTCAGATGCTCCGGTACAAAGTCCGGTTCTCCCGCTTAAAATACATTCTTATTACTCACCTCCACGGTGATCATTACTACGGACTGATTGCACTGATCAATACCCTGAACAATACCGGCCGTACCGAGCCGCTCATCCTGATCGGACCTCAGGGATTAGACGAAATACTGAGTGTGCAGCTGAGGTACAGCCAGGCTTTCCTGAACTACACCCTGGATTTCCATTGTACGAACCCGGCAAAGCCCGAAGAGGTTTTTTCCAATGAAAAGATCAGCATTGCTACCTTTCCTCTCCGGCACCGGATTCCCTGCACGGGCTTCCTGGTCTCCGAAAAACCGGCTCCCCGGAAAATCCTGGCGGACAAACTACCGGCCGACTTCCCCCTGCCCTATTTCAAGATGCTGAAAGAGGGCCTGGATGTAACCGATGAGTTAAGCGGGAAAACCTACCTGAACCATGACTATACGGCCGACCCCGAGCCTCCGCGTCAGCTGGCCTACTGCTCTGACACCATCTATGACCCGGAGATTGTTCAGTATATCCGGAATGCCGACCTGATGTACCACGAAAGTACCTTTACCAGTGAACTGACCGGCCGGGCACAGATCACCTTTCACAGCACTGCAGCCCAGGCGGCAGATATAGCCCGCAGGGCGGAAGTTAAGCAGCTGGTTATCGGCCACTTCTCCTCCCGCTATAAGGTGCTGGATCATTTCCTGGCCGAATCACAGGCCATCTTCCCGGATACCCTGCTGGCGGAAGAGGGAAGAGTATACCCGGTATAACAGCAACCCGAAAAACGATTTTCCGAACCAACGGCTTCGTGTTTCACTTCATTTTCCCTCAGGCTATCCTTAAAACTTATTCGTTCCGTCGGATTGAATAACATAGTTAAATGTATAATACTTTACGGGCCAGGTGGTTTGCCGGATACCTCCGGCTTTCCAATCTGCAAAATCAGCCGTGGTGACATCGGGATTTCCTTTGTAATAGCTGATCATTTCTATTTTTGCATATTTCCCTTTTCCGGTTTTTACTATAAGTAGTACCCCCGGTTTCATCAGTACGGCATGCTGTGGTTCAGTAGTATTGGTATAGGTATAGTAAGAGCCACTCCCCCCTATATTGGAGTTACTGTAATTACTCTCAGGAGCCATCCCATAAGAAGCTAAAATACCTTCTGCCAATTGTCCGCCCGCACCATTGCCAAAACTAATGGTGGTACCGGAAAATTTAATATCCCAATCTGCCGAGCTTGCATCTACCTCCTTCTTCTGCTCCAGGCTGAAATAGACGGCCTCTTTGGTGTTTCCGTCAAGGTCTTTCGCCTCAATTACCTCCAATGTGTTGTTTTCTGCCGGGTCAACATCCACCGCCCGGGTGCAGGATGTAAAAAAGAGACCTGCCATCCATACCGATAAACCTGTTTTCCAAAAAATAGTCATTGCTTTATTCATTTATTAATTACTTTGTTTTATAAGCTGCTCCGATAAAAAACATTCTGCCCGGCATAGTGGCCACACCCGTATGGGTAATGTTTCCTATATTTTCTGTGGATAGAGAAACGGAAAGGCGATTTCTGAAGAATGATTTTACAGCAGAAGCGTTAAAAAGAGAATATCCGGGCGTATACTCTTCTTTTTGATTCAAAATGCCGTTACCATCTATATCACGCATCCCGAAGCGACCGCGATACATCCAGCGGAAGGTAAAGCATACGCCGGGTTTATTCCGGTTCCAGGTAGTACTGACATGGGCCGTATAGCGGGAGCGGTTAAACAGACCGCCGTATTCGCTGCTTTTCACCAGCCTGCTGCTACCGGTAGAGGCATCCCGGGTGTAGTACCCTTTTCCTGCCTCAATGGCCTTTAATACATCCTTATTCACGGCATACAGATATTGGCCACCGGTTTTAATATTCAGGTCTTTCCATTTCCAGGCAGCATGAATTTCTACTCCTTCGATGATCACATTCTCCTGATTAGAATAGGTATAAACCGATTTACCGTTGGTTTTGGTAGCGATAATAAAGGTTTCGATCAGGTTACTTACATGATTACGAAACAGGCTCATACCAGCTTCAAGCCGGTTGCCGGGGTGTAGCTTCAGTCCTGCCTGATAGTTCCACGAACGTTCTGCATCCAGCGCTTTTATCCTGTCGGGGTTAAATAACACTTCAGAAATTTCACCCGCTGCCACCAGTTGATTAAGCTTGTGCGCTGCATCTTCAGCCCCAAATACGCTATACCCCTGTGTGGGATTCGTCCAGTTAAGATAAAGCTCCCGGAAATCAGGCGCTTTGAATCCACGACCGATGGTTCCGTGTACCGTTAGCCACGAAAAAGTTTTGTATTGCGCGGCCAGCTTGGGACTGAACTGCGAAGCATAAACACTGTGGGTGTCAAAACGCCCTCCACTGATGAAATTCAGCCGGCCGGAGAGTTTAACATCAGCCTGTAAATAGCCAAACCCGGCTACAAACTCTTTTTTATCATCGTAACGTACGGCTTTCAGCCATTCATCAGTCATACCCGCTCCTGCCGTTATCTGTACTTTCGTACTGATTTTATAGTCGTGCTGCAGTTCCGCCTTTGAAAAGTGCTGGTCAAAATAGTCATGATTAAACAGGCTCCCGTCATCAGCTACGTTAATCCGGGTTTCTGTTTTGTAAAAAGATTGATGGATTCTCAGGAAGGTAGTATGCTTATCTGAATGACGGTATACCGCACCAGGGGTAAAGGCAATGTCTTTTCTGAGGAACCGGGAGCTTACATTCTGCTCATCGCCTGCGCCGGTATTGGTTAAATACCGGTCCAGGGCATGCTCATCATTGTATTTCATACCTAATTTCAGCTCCAGTTTCGAAGTCAGCTTATAATCTGCTTTCACATGAGCGGTATAGCCATGAAAAGGCGGAACGGTGCTGGAAGTACCTGCAGCGCCATAATTATAGCCCCTGTTACTAAAGCGGTTAAAAGCACCGTATACAGACGCTTTCTTCCCTGCCATGCTGCCGTCAAGTGACATATCCAGTGCATGATTAGTACCATACCGCACAGATACACCCATGCGATGCCCTCCGGCGGGCTTTTTGGTAATAATATTGATCACGCCGGCCATGGCTTCAGAACCGTACAGCGACGAAGAGGGACCTTTCAGAATCTCAATCCGCTCTACATTGGCCAGGGTAATGCGGGAAAGTTCAAGAGTACCTGATGAACGCCCCACCACGGGCTCACCGTCAATCAGAATCAGGGTATACTTGGCCTCAAAGCCCTGTAATTGTATGCCGGTGCCGTGGTCTTGCACAAGTACGATACCCGGCTGTTCCGCCAGTACTTCATTCAATCGTACCATGGCCTTTTGCTGTATTTCCGCCTTACCCACGATGGTAACGGGTAAAGGGAGATCGGCCACGTTTTTCTCTGTACGGGTAGCTGTAATCACTACTTCATTCAGTCCCAGTACTTTTTCTTCCAGCACTATTACCGGTATCCGCTCCCGGTCGAAACGAACTTCCAGAGTTTTGCTCCCGAATCCTACCCTACTGATATCCAGCATATAGTTTCCCGGTGTAAGGGTAAAACGGAACACCCCGTTTTCGTCTGTCAGGCTTCCTTTGTTTTGTGCCGGCAGCTTTACCGTTACTCCGGATAAGGGCTGACCGGTACTATCGGTTACCCTGCCCTCCAGTACAGGTGTATCCTGTCCGGAAACACGACCCATCCATAGAGTGAAAAGCAGAACAAATACTGTTTTGACATAAAAATCTGACATAATAAACCGGAATTATAATGAACCTAAAATTTTCTCTTAAACCACATGATGATTCCGCTAACCACGAGGCAGGCTGCAAACAGGCTGGCAGAGAAAGCGATGATCCTTCCGGGAAGCCCGCCCACCTGGCCTGAGTGGATATTGTAATTCACAGCCTTCAACTGATCCCCCCTGCTAAGATGAGCAGAATAGCTGCCGTGTAGCAGCTTGCCGTCATCCGGGTTAAAATACAGGATCTCACGCCGGCCCATACGGTCTTCATATTTAGCGATGAACATAAATACCCGGTCTTCGGAACCCGGGAAAAAGATATTGATCTCCTTTATACCGGGAAATTGGTCAAATGTATACTCTACAGATTTTTGCAGGATTCCCTCCTTTTTCGTGGTTTTTTCAGCTCCCGGCATGATCCGTTGCGTAGGGGGAGAGCCTGTTACCCAATACACGCCCCTTTCAAACCATTTAAAAGACATCATCATACCGCTCAGGCAGATAAACAGCAGGAAAACAGAGGCATAGAAGCCACCATTTTTATGCCACTGAAAATTGACCCGGCTGAATTTCCCTTTCAGGGGGAGCTGGAGCGCCTTTCGCCATGAGTTTCGGGCCACAGGCCACCAAAGCCACAGACCGGTCAGGATCAGGGGTATACACGCAAAAGTAGCCCATCCTACAATCTTACCGCCCATTTTTCCCAGTCCCAGTTGTGTATGCAGCGACCAGGCCATCAGAAAGGGATCTTTACGGGTGTTTTTAACCCCTAATATCTCCCCCGAATACGGATTGATATACAGCAGATGATGATCCTGCATATATGCCTTTACTGATTTTTCCGGTTCATGCTGAATCACGATTTCCCTGATCCTGCTGTCCGGATAACGGATGGCTGCAATGACGGCGATAGAGTCTACAGGCAGCTTAACAGCTTGTTGAGGAACACCTACTTTTATAAGATGAGGATACATAATACTTCTGATCTCACGCTGAAAAGTATAGACGGAGCCGCTCAACGCAACGATGACAATAACACCTCCTGTTAATAAACCGGTAATTCCGTGTATTTCTCTGAGTATTCTTTTGAGTTTTGACATAACCATAATTTCACAACTGTTCTATCTGCTGAATGCTATTTAAATTCCGCGTGGCTAACACTCCCATTATTCCCGGGTGTTTGAATAATTATGTAAGTTGTTCTCTGATTGTATTGAAAAGTTGCCCCAGCCCGCTATGTCCATGACCCGTCCTGTCCCTAAAGCTGGCATATAACAACAGGGCTCTTTTGAGCTCCTCAAAGACCTTATCACCGTCCATCTCCTCATTCCCTGAAAGTTCAAGGAGGTAATACACCGCCCGCTTCAGCATGACTTCTGCTTCTTCCGTTCTACCCATTGCCTCACAGGTATTGGCAATATTGGTGCAGGAAATGATATAGATTTGTATGAACGGGATATTCAGACGAAGGCAATCAGAAATGTGACGATTCAGGGCTTCAGCCCGGTATAGCGCCTCTTTGTACCCCAAAAGAGCCTGTTCATAGCTCGCTTCATGGAATAGCTCATTAGCAGCCTCTGTTTTTTCCTGCCAATAGTTCTCCATATAGTTCATACAGGTCTCACTCATCTTACTCCATGTTTTGATTGGCTAAATTCCGGTTTACAATCCCCCAAAAGCTTTCCACGAATTTCTGACAAGTGTTACCGCAGTCAATGGAATAAGCCTGTCGGGATAATTGCGGGGTTATCTTCATTCTTTCCTGCTTTTTAATTTTAAAATCTTAATTGCCCTTTTTAATTCGGATACCCTGGTAAGCTCTTTGGAAGCTTTCCCTATATCCTTTTCCATCAGGTTATGGACTCTGACATATTTTTCAATCCTGTTTCTTTCTTTTTCCAGTAGCTCTATTGTGTATTCCATAGCCTGCACTCTTTTGTTTTGCAAAGATAAGAACAAAAATTAATATACTAACTTATTTGTTAGAATTATCTAACTTACATATCAAAATTAAACCCGGCTTTAACCGGGTTCGATATAATAAGAAGCCTCTGAATAAAGTTATGAATTACCCGATAGAAGCAATCCTATTTTATTCCCTTCCGGATCGGTAAAAACGGCGAAATACCCCATTTTCGGTTAAAAGTCCCAGCAGGTAGTTTTCAATTACGGCGATCCGCTGCTGCGTACTGCCTGCATTTTCCGTATTTTTTGCAGAACCGCACTTCCCGGCAAAAGGTTTTCCAGAGGGGTTTCCTTATTGGCCAGATCCTTTAAAGGTACCTGCACAAAATTGGCAAAACCATAGGAATAAAACCGGATGGCGAATGTCTTTACATAACCTGTGGGCTGAATGTAAAACGGTCCGGTGATCTGGCCCATCACCATGGCCCTGGGCTGAAGAATATAGGCTGTACCGGTCGTAAATCTTCTCACTTCATCCCCCAGGATAAAAAACATTTCAATATACCCGTCAGGAATAACACGTTGCTTCTGAACATCCGGATCTGCTTCTACTTCCAGCTCCCAGTAACAGTTAACAAAAGAAGCCAGATCTGCATGCGGTGAAAAGGTCTCATAATTCGTGGGGAAGGCATATTTGAGGTGATGAGATTTCGTAAAAAAACAGCTATTTTTGCAAAATATAAAATTTCCGGTTCCAATAATGACATCGCACCAGATACGTAAGGCTTTTTTAGATTTTTTTGAAGAAAGAGGACACCTCATTGTTCCGTCAGCCCCCCTGGTGGCCAAGAATGACCCTACCCTGATGTTCAATAACTCAGGTATGGCCCAGTTTAAGGATTTTTTCCTGGGAAACGGTACTCCTCCCGCCAGGAGAATTGCGGATACGCAAAAATGCCTGCGGGTGAGTGGCAAGCATAACGACCTGGAGGAAGTGGGTTTCGACACCTACCACCACACCATGTTTGAGATGCTGGGGAACTGGTCATTTGGGGATTATTTCAAAAAAGAAGCCCTGGGGTGGTCGTGGGAACTGCTGACCGAAGTATATAAGCTTCCGAAAGATCGCATTTACGTTTCGGTTTTTGAAGGAAATGAGGCGGAAGGAGTACCTTTCGACCAGGAAGCCTTTGATATCTGGAAAGGGATCATTGGTGATGAAAGCCGGATCATTCTGGGCAATAAAAAAGACAATTTCTGGGAAATGGGCGATATCGGCCCCTGCGGCCCCTGCTCCGAGATTCACGTGGACCTGAGAGACCAGGAAGAAGTGGACCGGGTGCCCGGGAAGGAGCTGGTCAACAAAGATCACCCCCAGGTAGTGGAGATCTGGAATAACGTATTCATGCAGTATGAGCGCAAGGCCGACGGCTCGCTGGTACCGCTGCCTGAAAAGCATGTGGATACGGGCATGGGCTTTGAAAGGCTTTGTATGGCCATTCAGGGCAAGAAATCCAACTATGACACCGACCTGTTTCAGAATACCATCCGGGTAATTGAGGAGCTTTCAGGTCTGAAATACGGTGTAAACGGCACGCTGACTTCCGACAATTACGTGGATGTGGCCATGCGGGTGATCGCTGACCACCTGCGTGCGGTGAGCTTTGCCATTGCTGACGGGCAGCTGCCTTCTAATGCCAGGGCCGGTTATGTGATCCGGCGGATTCTGCGCCGGGCCCTGCGTTACGGATATTCCTACCTTAACTTCAAAGAGCCGTTTATGTGCAAGCTGGTGCCTGTACTGGCGCAGCAGTTTGCCCAGGTGTTTCCCGAGCTGCAGGCCCAGGTGGAGTTTGTAAGCAAGGTGGTGGAAGAAGAAGAAAAAACTTTCCTGCGCACTTTAGAACAGGGCCTGAAACGACTGGATACGATATTCCGGGAAGAAAGCGGGAATAAAGTACTGGCCGGCGAAACGGTATTTGAGCTGTCAGACACCTTCGGCTTCCCGGTAGATTTAACTGCGCTGATTGCCAAAGAGAAAGGATTTTCAATAGACGAAGAAGGCTATAAAAAGGCCCTGAACGAACAGAAAGCCCGGAGCCGGAAAGACGCTGAAAAAGAAGCCGCCGACTGGGTAGAGCTGGGCGATACCGACGGCGTGGAATTTTTGGGCTATGAGCTGAGTGCCGCTCCGGCGCAGCTGATGAAGTACCGTATCAGTAAAACCAAGGCCGGGCAGGAGATCCACCTGGTGCTGGACAGAACCCCTTTCTATGCCGAAATGGGTGGACAGGTGGGTGATACCGGTACCGTCACCCTGAATGCAGGCGGGAAAGAGCACCGGTTCCGGGTAACCGACACTAAAAAAGAGAATGATCTTTTCCTGCATATTGTCAAAGATAAAAATGCCGCTGAAGTACTGGCCACCCTCACCGGGCCAACAGAAGTACTGGCGGAAATAGATACGGAGAGAAGAACCAACATCGAGAAAAACCACTCAGCTACCCACCTGATGCTGGCCGCTCTGCGGGAGGTGCTGGGCAGCCATATTATTCAGCGCGGTTCGTACCAGAACGATGAAGTAACCCGTTTTGACTTCTCCCACTTTGCCAAAGTAACGGAGGAAGAGCTCCGCAAAGTAGAAGACATCGTCAATAACAAGATCAGGGAGAACGTAGCCCTCGATGAAAAACGCAATGTACCTTTCGACGATGCCATAGCCTTAGGCGCCACGGCCACTTTCGGTGAAAAATACGGCGATTTTGTACGGGTCATCACCTTTGATCCGGGTTTCTCGGTAGAACTCTGCGGGGGTACGCACGTAAAAGCCACCGGAGAGATCGGGATGTTCCGTTTCATTTCGGAGGGCTCGGTTTCAGCCGGTGTAAGGCGGGTAGAAGCCGTAACAGGCATAAAAGCTCTGGAACTTCTTCGCCAGCAATCTGATCTGATCAACGAGCTGAAAGAAATTCTGAAGTCAACAGACCTCCTGAAAGCGGTAGAGCAGCTAAAAGCCGACAACTCGGTTTTGCAGAAGAAGATAGAAACCTTTGAGAATGCCACCATCCAGGCTGCGAAAATAGCACTGCTGAGCAAAGTGGAAAACATCAAAGGCATGAACCTGGTGGCGCAGCGGGTGAATGTGCCCAATGCCGATGCCCTGAAGCAGCTGGCTTTCGGGCTGAAGCAAAACATGGGCAAGCCGGTGGTCATTATAGGCGCCGTGGTATCCGGCAAACCCAACCTGGCCATCCTTATTGATGAAAATGTGGTCAAAGAAAGAAACCTGAATGCCGGCACCATCATCCGCGAAGTAGCCAAGCTGATGAAAGGCGGTGGCGGTGGCCAGCCGCATTTCGCTACCGCCGGCGGCAGTGATATTAAAGGGCTGGATGATGCGATTGAGGCGGCGAAGGCGGCGGTAGTGGGATAAGTAAACGATGTTGTTCAATCAGAGTCTCGGCTTGCCGGACTCTGATTCTTACAAATAGATACGATGATCTATCAAGAATTATTAATACGCCAGGAGTGGAAGAATAGGAGGGTCGAAATTTTAACAAGAGATCACAATATTTGTCAGAATTGTGGCAATAAAAAATATTTGGAATATGAGGTTTCTTATTGCAAATATACAGGAAACGAAAGCGTTCCTTTTTTGACTCTAATGATAATTCACATAATATTTACTATGATCCTAATAGGATGAAGTTTACATTTTCGACAACTCAAACGGAGAACCTGACCTTATCCTTGAGAAAGGGACAAAAAATATTTTAAGCATTTTAGATTCTAAAAAATACAACCAATTAAAAGACGGTAAAATTGTAAGGATTAAGCCGGAATAATAGGGTAGTTTTCTTTGAAAATTCAATGAGAGATTCCTAAAGTATGATTAAGACCTGCTTCACATGCCTTTTCCTTCTTCTGCTACCCGGCTTATTGTTCGCTCAAACTACCGGACAGATTATGTCAAAGGCCGACCAGCTTGTAGTAAAACTGACCCATCAGGAATACTTTAACCGGCTATGGCGACATCCTGAACCCTCCTCAGATAATTTAACACCAAAGAACTATTATATCCTGTATTCATTAAAGGAAGCGGAGAAATTCAATTTTTATATCGCTGATGAAGGTTCACTTTCTATAGCCGGAATTTTTATCCCATTAGGCGAAAACTTTGAGTTACCAGAGGATGATGAAGACTTAATCCATCAAGCTAAAGTACAACTACAAGCCTATAACCGGTTTAAATCGGCCGGTTTAATTTCAAGGGAAGATGCAGAGAAACTTGCAGATCCGCATTTTCCGAAAAATTTTAAAAAGCCTCATTACTATCCTTATATACTTATTTACAATAGTAATACCGATTCATTATCATGGCAATTTGAGCGGTTCAAAGGATTTAAGAACTATACCATCAACAAAGTATCTGTCAATGCGGAAACAGGGGTAGTTAGTAAAAAGGAGACCAAACGTATCAGGAGGCGTTTTTGGGAAGCATTGTTTCAATACAGAATAATATAAAAACCCTGTCTTCGACAACATAAACCTTGATTACAAGGAAATTTTAAACCCAGGCGGAAAGATGCTCGTGCTAAGAGTGGAAAGAATCGGGATAGAAAATAGCAGGGAAGAATTTTATACCTACGACAGTGAGGGGAGATTAACGGAAGAGTATATCAAAAAATCAGAATACGAACATAACGGATTTACCTTTTGGAATAAATAACTACTACGAGTAATGTTGAAAAATCACGAAATGATTTCAAACGTATTAAATATCGGGATATAGCAAAATCTCAATAGAATATTATCCCAAATAAAAAATTTATAACCGTAAACTAAGTTTTCTATTGTCTGTAAGCGGAATTTTTTCGTATTTTCGGTAAAATTCGAAACGACATGAAACTTAAATTTCTTCTTCTGCTAATACCGGTACTTTTGAGCTGTAAAAAAGATCAGGTAGATAAAGGGACCGTCAAGTCAGTTAAAGAGTTTGCAGAAATGTTAAAACAGGGCAGTTACAAGGGATTTTTACTTCCGGAATTTGACGCTGAAGATATCCCGGAACTATTAAAATACAGCAATGACACTTCGATTATTACACAATTTCCCCGAAACAGTATCTCTTCTGCCTGGGTATCTGAAGTATACCTGGGCACTTACATGCTGTGGAATATTGAATCTATCCGTGCGCGGTCTATAAAAAGTGAACTTTTATCACCGGGGGGGTTCCCATCGCGTAACCCCTACCTGAGAGACAAAACAGCTCAACCGTCTCCTCTCAAGCCATCTGTGGAAGCACAAAGTGTTGCTTCTGCCGCCTATTATTCATGGTGGCACAAAAACCCGTCAATGGACAGTGATCCCCTGGCTGGCACCCATTATGAATGGTGGTAAAACAGCTTCCTCATGAGATAGTAATGCATAGATAAATTTGTATCAGGCTCTGTAAATGCTCAAACCCATCGGATTACCCGCTCTCACAGGTCTTCAGACCTTACGAGGGCGACATCAGGTCTCTGACCGGATATTCAAAATACAATCTCAATAAACTTTATTATCGGTCAAAGACCGATTTACACCCTCCAATCGTCTAAAGACGAAGGAGAGCGGGAGTAAAACCCGGACATTACACCAATTGCAATCCTAAATTCCGAAAATCTTCTAATTTAGTATCATTACTTGCCACGTCGGTTATCAGGACATCTATTTTATCCATGTCCGCCACCTTAAATGTTTCGGTGCGTCCGAGTTTGCTTTGGTCTGCCAGCGCTATAATTTTTTTAGAAGATTTTATCATCGTCTGCTTCACTTCGGCGTCTGCTCTGAACACCGCCGAGGTACCTAATTTACTGTCTACAGCACAGTTCCCCATAAAATAAACGTCAGCTATGTATTTAGCTGCATCCGCACAAGTATCTACACCTGCAGTCGTTGCCGTGTCAGCATGATAGGTACCACCCAAAATAATTAACTCAATATTTTTATATTTTTTAACCATAGAGGTTAAGTCCGGATGATTGGTAATCACCCTCAAAGAAATATCTAAAGGAAAATGGTGGGTGATGGCATCCACCGTTGTACTGCCATCCATAAATATTGTTAAACCATCTTGAATAAACCTTTGCGCTTTGCGTCCAATGATATCTTTCGCATCAGTTGCCACAGATGTACGTTCCTGAAACGACATAGGGTCTTTGCTCCGTAATATTGCCCCACCTCTTACTTTTGTCAGCAGGCCGTTTCGATACAGAAGATCAATATCCCTTCTTACCGTATCTACGGATACCGTAAGTATGGAGGCAAAGGTTTCATAGGTGCACTTACCGTCCTTTTCCAGTCTTTTCAATATTGTATGAAAGCGTTCCTCTTTTAGCATTTCAGGAGTCATTTAAAATATTATATTTTGCAATATTATACAAATTTGCATAATATTGCAAAATATAAAAAATTAAACAAGTAATTATGAGAATAGAACATTTAGCGATTTGGGTTGACGATCTGGAAAAAATGCGTCAATTCTATTTAAATTACTTTGATACGACAAGCGGAGAGAAATATACGAATGCCGGGAAAGGGTTTACCGCATATTTCTTAACATTCGGCGAAGGCAGTACAAGGCTTGAACTTATGAACAGAACAGACATTACTAATGAGCCTTCTAAAAGAGGGTTTGTAAAAGGGATTGCCCATTTTGCTATCTCCGTGGGAGGTAAAGAAGCCGTAAATAACCTTACAGAGCGATTACGCGCCGATAACTATATTATTGAAAGTGAACCCCGTACTACGGGAGACGGGTATTACGAAAGTGTGGTGCTGGACCCGGAAGGAAACTATGTAGAAATATCGGCCTGAAAAAATCTTATGATTAATACGATTGTTTTTGACTTTGGTGACGTTTTGATGGGAAAGACCTCTCAGACGTTCAGGAGCTACAATTAATAAATAATATATAACCCGGAGTACCTTCTTAAAGCAACCCTTCACCCTCCGATTTGCATCTTATCTAAAGAGAAACCGGCACTGAACTTAACTAACTGCCGGCTATCAGAATGATATGAAAAAACCAATACTAATCAGCTTATTCCTGCTATTTACAAATTATACCTTTAGCCAGTCTAAACTTTCCGCATTATATGATTCTGCCGGAGTCTTTTATGAAAAAAACGAATTCAGAAAAGCACTGGAATATTATGACAGGTACTACTCATCTCCGGGATCGGGATTAGATAATTACGGTACTTTTTTTGCTGCCATGGCGGCCTGTCAGGAAGGGGATAAGGAAAAAGCCATTCATTATCTTAAACTGTCTGCAAAAGTAGGTTACGATTATTACAGTTTTGATCTTTTTGTAAATAACCCGAATAATACCTGCTTAAAAGATACTCCGGAATGGAAAGAGTATGCAGGAATCATGAAGTTCAAGGCCGATTCTTCTCAGGCTTCCATCATCAAAACACAGGCTGAGCTGGAAGACACGGGTAAAAGAATAAATGAAGACGGCGACACTTACTGGAAAAGTTTAACCCGGAAGAAAAAAGACCTTCATACATTCATCAAAAATTATGACGGCTTTAAGGCTCCGGCTCAAACAGGGTTCTGGACTTTGTACACTTTACAGGTGAATGATACCCTCGCTGTTCCTTACCTCCTGTATATTCCTGAAAGCTATGATCCCAAAGAAAAAACACCTTTGTATGTATATTTACATGGAGGCATTGTAAACCTCCCTGAATTTTGGGATCCGGTCCATGTAGCATACGCAACAGAGGCAAACTATATGAAAGAACAGGCCGGAAAAAATGGCTTTATTTTATACCCTTTCGGGAAAAAGGATTTCGGGTGGTTATACCAGCAAGAGGCTTTTGAAACAATATTAAAGCAGATTGCCCGTATAAAATCTCTTTACAATATTGATGATAACCGGGTTTTTCTGGGGGGAATCTCCAATGGTGGTTCCGGAGCATTCTGGTTTGCCAATAAAAATCAGTCTCCGTTTGCTGCCTTTTTTGCATTTAATTATCTGCCCCTGGTTTATTCAGGAAATACCACCCTCAGAAATCTGCAAAATCAAACCCCGTTTTATGGAATCAGCGGAACGAAAGACCGGGTATTTCCCATTGCAAGGGTAAATGAAATTTATGATTTTGCCCGGCAGGAAAATGCCAACTGGCATAACCGGGTTTTAACGGGCGGGCATACTTTGCCTTTCTTTGAGAATGATTCTGCCCGGATGGTGTTTGACTCCGTTATGACCCGCCGCAGAAACCCTTTTCCTGAAAATATCATCTGGGAGACGGATGACATCCGGAACGGAAGAAAAAACTGGATAGAAATCACGGAACTGGATACCACTGCCATGAGAGCCCCGTGGCACACTGACCTCCTGCCTCAGGCCGTAAAAGAAGGGAAAATAAAACGTCCTTTTAACCGGAACAGAACCGGCGCGGTGAAAGCCACAGTAAAAGGCAACAACATTTACCTGGAAAGTTCACGTGTTAAAAGCCTCAGGTTATACCTGTCTCAGGACATGATCAATTATAAACAAAAGGTCAGAGTATTTCATAACGGGAAAGCGGTTTTTAAAGGAAAACTCCAACCGGATCATTCCCTTATGACGGAAGAATTCATAAAAACCAGGGACAGGGCATTTATTGTTTCAAATGTGTTAAATTTTAGTATTAATACAAGAATTCCGGCACATCACTAACGGGGTATCTTCAAACTCTTATCCATAAACTCAAACTACCTACTCTCTCCATGTCCCACTTAAAAGTGGTACCTGTAATCAACAGAATACGGACGCCCGACAACAAACTGCTTTGTAATATTGGTCTTTCAACCTTAAAAACTATGAAAAGACTTATTGCATTTCTTCTTTCTGTATTCCTGTCTGCGCCGGTTTTTGCACAATCTATTGAAAAGATAGAACCGGGAAACTGGTGGACGGGCATGAACTATAACACGGTTACCTTACTGGTATATGGTAAGGACCTCCGGGACCTTCAACCCGACCTGAGCTATCCGGGCGTAAATCTTCTGAAAACCGAACGGGTAGAAAACCCGAATTACCTCTTCCTGACCATACAAATTACCAGAGCAGCTCAACCCGGCACTCTGAAACTCCGGTTTAAGCAAGACGGTAAAACACGCCTCACAAGAGATTTCCCTCTTTTAAAAAGAGAACCCGGCAGCGCCAACCGAAGCAGCTTTTCGCAAAGAGATGCCATATGCCTGGTTTTCCCTGACCGGTTTTCAAACGGCGATCCCGGGAATGACGTGATCAGCGGAATGAAACAAACCCGTATGGACAGAAAGGATGTAAATCAGCGGCATGGAGGAGATATTCAGGGCATCATTAATCACCTGGATTACCTCAGAGATTTAGGATATACCCAAATCTGGCCTACTCCGCTGACAGAAAACGACGAACCTGACTATTCCTATCATGGCTATGCCGCCACTGATTTTTATAAAATTGACCCGCGGTTTGGCACTAATGAACAGTTCAGGCTCCTGGTAATGGAGGCTAAAAAGCGGGGTATCGGTGTGATATGGGATATGGTTTTAAACCATTGCGGCACCCAATATTATTTCATCCGGGATCTGCCCTCAAAAGACTGGACCAACTATACGGATAAAAGAACCCGTTCTAACCACGAGAAAAGCACTATCCTGGATATCTATGCTACTGAAATAGACAAACAGGATTACCTGAACGGATGGTTTGACAATCACATGGCCGATTTGAACCAAAAAAATCCGCTCATGGCAAAATTCCTCATTCAAAATACAATTTGGTGGATAGAATATGCCGGGCTGTCAGGCTTGCGGGTAGATACCTTCTCCTATTCTGACAAAGATTTCCTTGCGGAATGGAGTAAAACCGTGTTGAATGAATATCCTGAGTTGAACATTGTGGGGGAAGAAATGACCAACAATATAGCCTATACCTCCTATTGGCAAAAAGGAAAAGTAAACCCTGACGGTTACCAATGTTATCTCCCCAGCCTGATGGATTTCTCTTTAAACCACCATATCGTTCAAAGCCTGAATTCAGCCAGCGGGTATTTTTCATCGTGGCGGGAAATGTACCAGAGTATCGCCCAGGATTACCATCTGCCACAACCTTATAACCAGCTGATTTTCCCGGACAATCACGACCTGGACCGCTTTTATACCCGGTTAAACAAGGATTTTGCTCACTGGAAGATAGGAATTGCTCTATACATGACCATGCGGGGGATTCCCCAGTTTTTTTATGGAACAGAAGTGCTGATGACCAATGAGGTGGCAGGAAGCGACGGCCATCGCCGGGGTGATTTTTATGGCGGCTGGCCCGAAGACACCAAAGTGGCCCGTACGGGAAAGGGCCTGACCGGGGAAGAAAAAGAAGCCAGGGCTTACTTCTCCCGGCTGCTCAACTGGCGGAAAAGCAGCCCCGTTATAAACGGAAAGTTTAAGCACTATGCTCCAAAATCCAACGATGTCTACGTTTACTTCAGGTACAATGATACCGCGAAAGTGATGGTGTTATTAAACAAGAATACCCGGGATGTCAACCTGGATTTGTCACACTACGCCGAAATGGTCAATAGCACCTTCAAAGGAAAAGACATCATTTCCGGAAAAGTCATTGAAGCTAACGGCACACTGCTGGTGCCTGCTAAAAGTGCTATGATTATTGAAATTTAGTGTGGGATTTCCGGCCACCGGATGGTATATTGGTGCCGGATTACGAAAAACAAAATGACAAATAAATTAAGGCTCGCACTTATCGGCTACGAGATCCAGGAAAAATACAATAATGGTACGGTACGCGACGAAGACCGGGATCTTTTTGATTTCTTAACGGCCAAAGGAATAGATATTCACCGCGAAGTATGGAATGACCCGGCTGTAAACTGGAAGGCCTATGACGGGATTATTCTTAAATCTCCCTGGGATTACCACGAAAAATGCATCGAATTCCTGGACTGGGCAGACCGCCTGACCCAACAGGGCATCCGGCTATTCAACCCGGCTGAAGTGGTCCGGTGGAACAGTGACAAACATTACCTGAAAGATATCCGGGATTCGGGTTTACCCGCCATCCCAACCCTTTACCTGGAAAAGAACCAGGTGGTAGATACCGCAATTAACTATTTCCGTGAGCTGAACACCTCCCGGCTGGTAATCAAGCCCTGTATCAGTGCCGGAGCTAAAAATACCGTACTGGTAACCCCTGAAGAGTTCCCGGAGCTGCTTCCCCTTATCCATACCTGGCTGAAAGAAGAAGCGTATATGGTACAGCCTTTTGTAGAGGAAATACTTACGGGCGAATGGTCTTTATTGTTTTTCGGAGGAAAATACAGCCATAGTTTATTAAAAACGCCCAAAGACCAGGATTTCAGGGTACAGCACTACCTGGGTGGAAAGGTGAGTTACCTGGAGGCTGATGAAGAACTGGTACGGCAGGCGGAACGGTTTGTTTCTCAATTTGCCTCTGATACACTGTATGCACGGGTAGACGGCGTGGTGACAGGAGGCGTGTTCCACCTGATGGAACTGGAGCTGATTGAACCTTATCTTTTCCTGGATAATGACCCGCAGAGAATGGAAAACTATTACCAGGCCCTGAAAAAGAAATGTCAGTCTCTTTGAATTTCAGAAAATTCAGTTTAGAAGCCCGGTCAGATCCCCATTTCAATCTGGAATCTCGCATTCCAGTCCTTACCTGTGGTACTATTCGCATAACGGTACCGGTTAAAGGAGCTTTCCACCTGGAATTTGAAGGCATGCTCCCACATATAGCGGGTAAGGCCCACAGTATACTGATCCTGATGCGGGGTATAGGCATGAATAGCCTTTGCCGCCCTTAAGGTACTGAAGCGCCCGATCACCTCAAAGTCAGAGGGAAACAGGTAGCTGGCCTGGTAGTCTGTTCCATGGCCGGTATATACATATTCAGGCGTACCGGCTGTTTTTATAACCGCATTTGGGGCCGTTCGGTCCATATAGGCCAGCATGGCGGTGAACCCCTGGTATTTCAGCATGGCATCCAGCAGCCAGCTGCTCTGGCTACGGGCTTCCGACAGCTCTTTTCCGAGCACTCCCTGTGATTTCAATGCCCTGTCGTTATAATTATATGCGGCTGAGAAAAGTAATTTCGGCCGGCTTTCCCTTTCAATATCGCCTTCAAAAGTGGATCCCGAATTGGCGAATGCGCCCAGCGGAAACAACTCTACTTTGCCGGTATAAGAAAGTCCCTGATCTCCATCTACGGTGGTGTTCCGCCCGTTTCCGGTAGTGATGGCCATTTTTAGGTTATACGAGAACCGGTCTCTGAACTCATTCAGATTATGAATCTGCAGACCGAAGTCACGGTCAATATTAAAACGGGCGTTATTGATAGTCCGGTCGGTCAGCTGAAGAGCTCCTGAAGAGTTCACCCGCTGCCGGTTTCCGGGCAGCTTGGTCTGCCCGAAGCTGAAGGTCCAGAACTCGTTAGGCCGGTAAAAAATCACGGCATCGCGGATCACATTGAGGTTCCCTCCGTCCTGGATTTCTCCCACGTCATCCGGCGCAAAAGAGAGCTGAATGGCATACAAAAACTGAGGGCTTCCCACATAACCGTCAAACCGCAGGCGCAATCTCCTGACATAGGCACCTATGGAGGTCTCACCGGCTTCATCTTCGGCAAACTCCGCCCGGTTCTGCATTCTGAATCGTATGTTCAGTTGAAACAGGCTATCCGGCGAGGTCATTCCCAGGCCCCGGCCAAAATTATAATACGGGAGGACCGATAATTTTAGGTCATTATCTCCCCGCGCAACTGTTTTTCTCTTTTCCTCCGTTTCTTCCTGGGCCACCAGTGGCGTGACCGCAAAAATAAAAACCAGTAAAGTATATATTCTTTTCATTTGTATCTCAAAGGTCCGTAAATCGTCAATCAAAAATCGTAAATACGATTTACGATTTACGAACGGGTACTAAATTTCTCTTTCAGCTCTTCCAGGTATTCTATCCAGTTTCCGCCCGGCAGCCAGTCGGAGATCAGTGATATAATACGGGGAGCGAAGCCTTTCACAAAATCATATAATTTGCTTTCTGCCAGGGTGGATTCAGGGATACGGATACCGATCTTTTCGATGATCCATATAAAAATACTGATTCCGAATGCCGCTGTAATGGCACCCAGAGCCGCACCAAAAAGTCCGTCTAAAACACCCAGAAAGGTAATGCGTATCGCTTTTTTCATCAGCAGTCCCACCTGCCGGATCAGAAAGAGGGAAGGCAGGAAAACTACGAAAAAGCTCAGGTAGGGAGAGAGCCATTTTAATTTCTCGGTTCCCACAAGATCTTCCACTATGCCCGCCCCCAGGTACAGGAATTTAAAACCAATGATAATAGCCGCTATAAAAGCCGCTATACCAAAGATCTCAATCAGGAGCCCTTTCCTGTACCCGTTAAACGCCCCGATGACAATGGGGATTAAGAGAATCAGATCAAAAACCGACATAAATTACGCCAGCAGCTTTTTAGCCATTTCGGAAATAGCACGCCCTTCTGCCTTACCGGCCAGTTCTTTGGATGCTGCCCCCATCACTTTTCCTATTTCCGAGGGCGACTTTGCCCCTGTTTTTTCAATGATGGCTTTCACAGCGGCTTCCAGCTCTTCTTCTGACATGGCCGCTGGCAGGTAGTTTTCAATAACAGCGATCTCTGCCAGCTCTTTTTCCAGCAGGTCCGGGCGGTTTTGTCCTTTATAAATCTCGGCAGAATCTTTCCGCTGCTTCACGGCTTTCTGAAGCAGCTTCAGCTCATCGGCTTCAGAGATTTGTCCGTTTGCTCCCGGCTTGGTTTCTTCCAGTAAAATCGCCTTTTTAATATCTCTCAGTGCCAGAAGCTTCACCTGGTCTTTGGCCAGCATAGCCGCCTTTATATCTGCATCAATGGTTGCTTTTAATGACATTCTTCGCTTGTTTTGGTATTTAAACTTATAAATCCCCTAATTTTGAAACATTAATTCGGGATCACAAAAATGACAAAATTATCGGTCAATATCAATAAAATAGCGACATTAAGAAATTCGAGGGGCGGGAATGTGCCCCACCTCCTCCGGGTAGCCGGAGATTGTGAAAGGTTTGGTGCACAGGGAATCACCGTTCATCCCCGGCCTGATGAGCGCCACATCCGCTACCAGGATGTATTTGATCTGAAAAAGCAGGTTACCACGGAGTTTAATATTGAAGGAAATCCTACCGAAGGCCGCTTTCAGGAAGTGGTACTGGCCGTTAAACCGGATCAGGTTACACTGGTACCTGATGCCCTGGGTGCACTCACGTCTAATGCCGGGTGGGATACCGTTAGAAACCAGGCAAAGCTCAAAGAGCTGGTCAGGATTTACCAATCAGAAGGGATTCGCGTTTCTATCTTTGTAGATGCCCTGCCTGAAATGGTGGAAGCGGCAGCAGAAACCGGTACCGACAGAATTGAGCTGTACACCGAATCCTATGCCACCGGCTTCCCTGAAAATCCCTCAAAAGCCATAGAACCTTTTATCAGGGCTGCCGAAACCGCTCAAAAGGTGGGGTTAGGCCTGAATGCCGGCCATGACCTCAGCCTGGAGAACCTGGAGTATTTTTATAAAAATATCCCCGGACTGCTGGAAGTATCCATTGGCCATGCGCTTATTTCAGACGCCCTGTATTACGGACTGGAAAATACCATCCAGATGTATCTGAGAAAATTAAATTGAAAAGATTTTCGTTTTTTATATCATCTCCTATCTTATTTAAATTATTGTAAGGCAGTCATGGGCAGATTTTTTTTAGTAACTTTGCCGGAATTTCCCAAGCAGGATATATATGATTTTTAATAAGAAAATAGTAGTAGTACTTCCCGCTTATAATGCTGCGGCCACATTAGAAAAGACGTATAACGAAATCCCCTTCGATATTGTTGACGAGGTTGTGCTGGTAGATGATGCCTCACGCGATAACACCATTGAAGTAGCCCGCAAGGTAGGAATCCACCATATTGTTTCCCATAAAAAAAACAGGGGCTATGGCGGCAATCAGAAAAGTTGCTATGAGAAAGCCCTGGAGCTGGGAGCAGACATTGTCATCATGCTCCACCCCGACTATCAGTACACTCCGAAGCTCATTCCGGTGATGTCGTATATGATCGCCAGCGAGTTATACCCTGTGGTGCTGGCTTCGCGTATCCTGGGTAACGGCGCTTTAAGGGGAGGTATGCCTTTATACAAATACGTGGCTAACCGCGCATTGACCTTCACCCAGAACCTGATCATCAATCAGAAACTTTCGGAATACCACACCGGCTATCGGGCGTTTTCAGCCGAAGTGATCCGGAACATTAACATTGAGGACAACTCCGACGACTTTGTTTTTGACAACCAGATGCTATGCCAGATTTTCAATAAAGGCTATGAGATCGGAGAAGTGACCTGCCCTACCAAGTACTTTGAAGAGGCCTCCTCCATCAATTTCAAAAGAAGTGTTATTTACGGACTGGGTTGTTTGAAAACTTCTGTAAAATATTTCCTGCACCGGAATAATATTATAAAAGACAAGATTTTCCGTTAAGCATAAACCGCTTTTTGGGTTGCGTTTATCCTCTGAATATGCGCAATTAAACCTATATTTGGCAAAATAATCAGCGTATGCCCGGGTCAGCACTGAAGACCACCCGTTTAAGCCTGCTTTCCAATATTCTCCTGGCCATCATCAAGTGGGTAACGGGAGTCCTGGGGAATTCATATGCCCTGATAGCCGATGCCATAGAATCTACTTCTGACATTTTTGCCTCCTTACTGGTATTGCTCGGAATCAAATATTCCAGCCGGCCTGCTGATAAGAATCACCCTTACGGGCACGGGCGGGCCGAACCCCTGATCACTTTCCTGGTGGTGGTTTTCCTGCTGGTTTCGGCATTTATCATTGCCCGGCAAAGTATCCATAACATCCGTGTTCCCCACGAAGCCCCCCGGGCTTTTACCCTCTGGGTATTGGGCGGCATCATTCTTTGGAAGGAGGCCTCATACCGATGGGTCATGCACCATGGCATAAAAGCTAACAGCACTTCGCTGAAAGCAGAAGCCTGGCACCACCGGGCAGATGCCCTCACTTCAGTAGCTGCTTTCCTGGGTATTTCCATTGCCCTGGTGATGGGGAAAGGCTATGAATCAGCTGACGACTGGGCCGCACTTTTTGCTTCGGGCCTGATTGCCTATAATGCCTACCGGATCTTCCGGCCCGCCCTCGGAGAGATTATGGATGAACAGAATTATGATGAGCTTAA